>LNAO01000022.1_pt1 | contig 15530 bp, 14 predicted proteins | sample 602571 | NCBI WGS metagenome assembly LNAO01 (sample SAMN02440304, study PRJNA202911) | soil metagenome | biome: Subtropical and temperate rainforests or woodlands; isolation source: soil samples (1 kg each in a 20% v/v slurry with milli Q water) were... ...
AGCAAGCTCCCTCGCCACAGGGGGTGTGGTGGTTCAGTTGGATTGGGGGGATTCTTCGCGGGCAAGCCTTGCTCCTACAGGGATCACCAAAATCCTGTAGGAGCGAGGCTTGCTCGCGATGCTTTTTAGGCTTGGGTGAATTGCGACGCGAGTTCACGCAGCAGCACTTCAGCTTCGAGGACTTTGCTGACGACGTCGTTGGCTTTGTCGCGGGTCAAACCTACGCGTTCAAGCAAGGCATCCGGGATGTCTTCATCCGGGCCGGAGCCGATGCCGCGACTACGCAGCAAGCGCACCGCCAGGCACACGAGGTTCGGGTATTCGGCGTAGGCGCCGTCGTAGCTTGGGTCGTGCTGGAAGCGCAGCGCGGTGGCCAGTTCGTCCGGCATGTCCCAGTAGCGCATCAGCCATGAGCCGATCTGTTCGCGGCTGATGCCCAGCAGGTGTTGCTCGACGTAGCTGTGGCACAGGTGCGGGTTGACCTCCAGGTGACGGCAGATCAGCGAGAAGTGCGGCGGGAACACATGGGCCAGCAGCAAGTAGCCGAAGTTGTGCAGCAGGCCGGCGAGGTAGGTCAGGCCGGCTTCCGGGCGCTGGGCGCGGGGCATGGCGCGGGTCAGGCCTTCGATGACGGCGGCGGTGTAGATCGATTGCTGCCAGTACGGCGTGGTGTGTTGCGGGTGGTCTTTGGGCAGGCTCAGGGTTTTGCCCAGGGCCAGGCCCAGCGCCAGGTTGATCACCAGGTCGAAACCCAGCACGCGCACGATGGCGTCTTCTACTGAACGAATCTTGCCCGGCGACGCGTAGTACGGCGAGGCGGCCCAGCTCACCACTTGTGCGGCCAGGGCCGGGTCGGTTTCGACGACGCCGGTGATGTCGTCGATGGTGGCGTTGGGGTCGACGCGCAGTTTGATGATTTTCTGCGCGGTCTCGGCCAGCGGCGGAATTTCGATGGTGGCTTCCAGGCGTTGCTGGATGCGTCGTGCGGTGAACGCCTGGACGGCCTGGGTGATTTCCTCGCGGTCATCGTCGGGGCGGTCGAGGTTCGGGCGGATGCTGGTCAGGTTTTCGCCGAAGTTGGCGGCGCTGGCCTTGGTCAGCATGGTCTTGAAGGCTTCGCTGGTGATTTCCAGCAACACGCCCGGCTCGCCCGAGTTGATCAGCAACTTCGGTTCGCGCAGCAGGCTTTCTTCGTACAGGCACGGCGAGCTGGTCAGTGCCGGCAGGCCGGGCAGCAGGCTCAGGCTGTGTTTGCCGAGCATTTTTTCCAGGCGCTCGGTCGACACGGCAGTGAGGCGGCGACCGGTCAGTTCGGCGAGGCGATTGAGGTCGAGCAACTGGCTCTGCGGAAACAGCACCATCAGCGCGCCGACGGCGTCGTCGAGCAATACCGCCTGCACTTTGCGCGAGGCGTTCAGGCCGTGGTGGTCGAGGACTTCTTCGTAGGCGATGCCCAGTTTGGCCAGCAGCAGCCGAATAACAGACGGAGCGTGCGGGGTTTCGGGGGCGAGGGCAGCTTCTGTCATGGTCTGTATCCGTTTTAAAACAATTGCAGGAGTATAACCAGCTTGTCTAAAGGCATCGTCCAGAATCTGCGACGGTGCTCACACTTGGCCGTATTGCTGCCCATGGCGGAGCCAGCGGTCGAGCAGCGGGCTGACGTGATCCGGCCAGCGCTCCAGCAAGGCCTGGGCGGCGTCGCGCACGGCGGGCAGCAGATCGGCGTCGCGCATCAGGTCGGCGACCTTGAATTGCAGCAGGCCGGTCTGGCGCGTGCCGAGCATTTCGCCGGGGCCGCGCAGTTCCAGGTCTTTTTCGGCGATGACAAAACCGTCGTTGGTTTCGCGCATGATGCCCAGGCGCTGACGGCCGATCTGCGACAGCGGCGGATGGTAAAGCAGCACGCAATGGCTGACGGCGCTGCCCCGGCCGACGCGGCCGCGCAACTGGTGCAGTTGCGCCAGGCCCAGGCGTTCGGGGTTTTCGATGATCATCAGGCTGGCGTTGGGCACGTCCACGCCGACTTCGATCACCGTGGTGGCGACCAGCAGTTGCAGGTTGCCGGCCTTGAATTCGGCCATCACGGCGGCTTTTTCGGCGGGCTTCATGCGCCCGTGGATCAGCCCGACCTTCAGTTCGCCGAGGGCGGCGGTGAGGTCTTCGTAAGTGGTTTCCGCGGCCTGGCAGGTCAGCTCTTCCGACTCTTCGATCAGCGTGCACACCCAATAGGCCTGGCGCCCTTCGGCGCAGGCGCCGCGCACGCGCTCGATGACTTCGACGCGCCGGGTGTCGGTGACCAGCACGGTGTTGACCGGCGTTCGGCCGGGCGGCAGTTCGTCGAGGATCGAGGTGTCGAGGTCGGCGTAGGCGCTCATGGCCAGCGTGCGCGGAATCGGCGTGGCGGTCATGATCAGCTGATGCGGACACATCCGCCCGCCGACGCCTTTCTGCCGCAATGCCAGGCGCTGCTGCACGCCGAAGCGGTGCTGTTCGTCGATGATCACCAGCGCGAGGTTCTTGAACTGCACTTCGTCCTGGAACAGCGCGTGGGTGCCGACCACCATCGGTGTGCCGTTGGCGATCTGCTCCAGCGCGGCCACGCGGTTCTTGCCCTTGAGCTTGCCGGCCAGCCACGCGACTTCAATGCCCAGCGGTTCGAGCCAGCGCTTGAAGGTGATGAAGTGCTGCTCGGCGAGGATTTCGGTGGGCGCCATCAGCGCGACTTGATAACCGGCCTCCAACGCCTGCAGCGCGGCGAGGGCGGCGACCACGGTTTTGCCCGCGCCGACGTCGCCCTGAATCAGCCGCAGCATCGGTTCGTGCTGGCTGAGGTCGTAGGCGATTTCGTTGCCGACCCGTTGCTGGGCGCCGGTCGGTGTGAAGCCGAGGTTGGCCAGATACTTGGCCGGCAGCTTGGTGGCTTTCGGCATCGCGGGCGCGCGCAGGGAGCGCATGCTCTCGCGCAGGCGCTGCTGCGACAGTTGATGGGTCAGCAGTTCTTCGAAGGCCAGACGGTGCTGGGCCCAGTGATGACCGAGGGCGAGTTCGTCGACGTCGGCATCGGCCGGCGGGTGATGCAGGTAGCGGATCGCATCGGCCAGCGGCGCCAGTTGATAGTCGCGGGCCAGTTCGGTCGGCAGCCAGTCGGGCAGGCTGCTGGGGCCGAGCATGGTCAGGGTCTGCATGCACAACTGGCGCAAGCGCTGTTGGGTCAGGCCTTCGGTGAGCGGGTAGACCGGGGTCAGGGTTTCGTCCACCGGCGGCGGCTCGTCGCCGGTGATGGCGCGGTATTCCGGGTGGTAGATTTCCAGCCCCGACGCACCGGGCCGCGCTTCGCCGTAGCAGCGAATCCGCGTGCCGCGTTTGAGGCCTTCTTTCTGCGCGTTGCTGAAATGGTAGAAGCGCAGGCTGAGCCCGCCGGTGCCGTCCTGCAGGCGCACCACCAGGCTGCGGCGACGGCCCATGACCACGTCGGCGCCGCTGACGGTGCCTTCGATCACGGCGTCCTGACCGGGTCGCAATGCGCCGATCGGCACCACGCGAGTGCGGTCCTGATAGCGCAGCGGCAGGTGGAACAGCACGTCCTGGAGATTCTCCAGGCCGACCTTGGCCAGTTTCTCGGCCATGGCGTCGCCGACACCCTTGAGTGCCGTTACCGACACTTGCGACAACTCGGTCATGGCAGCGACTTAGGCAGCTTGCACAGGGGCTTGCGGCTTGGCCACCGAGCACAGGCGAATGGAGTCAGCGAGGATTTCAATGGCCTTCGGCCGCGGGAAGCTGGCGCGCCAGGCGATGGCCACGGTGCGGAACGGCACCGGCGGCGTCAGTGGGCGCACGTCGATCACGCCGGGGGCGTAGTGATGGCTGTCGACCGCCGAGAGCGGCAGGATCGAAATCCCCAGGCCGGAGGCAACCATGTGGCGAATGGTTTCCAGCGAGCTGGATTCCACCGTGGTGTGCTTGGCGCCGTCGCCGCCTTTGCGCAGGGTTGGGCAGGCTTCCAGCACTTGGTCGCGGAAGCAGTGGCCTTCACCGAGCAGCAGCAGGCTCTTGTCGTTGAGCAGGTCGGCGTCGATGGTTTCTTTTTGCGTCCAGGCGTGCCCGGCCGGCATCAGCACGTAGAACGGCTCGTCGTAGAGCAGCATGGTCAGTACGTCGGCTTCGTTGAACGGCAGGGCGATGATGATCGCGTCGAGCTCGCCGTTGCGCAGTTTGTCGCGCAATACGTGGGTGAAGTTTTCTTCGATATACAGCGGCATCTGCGGGGCGACGCGGTGCAGTTGCGGAATCAGATGGGGGAACAGGTACGGGCCGACGGTGTAGATGGCGCCGACTTTGAGCGGCGCGGTCAGCTGGTTCTTGCCGGCCTGGGCCAGTTCGCGAATGCCCTGGGCTTGTTCCAGCACTTTCTGCGCCTGGGTGACGATGCCCTCACCGACGGGGGTAAGGCGCACCGCGCTTTTACTGCGCTCGAAAATCAACACCCCGAGCTCGTCTTCGAGCTTTTTAACCCCGACCGAGAGGGTTGGTTGGCTGACATGGCAACGCTCGGCCGCACGCCCGAAATGCTGCTCTTGTGCCAGGGTGACGATGTAGCGCAGTTCGGTGAGGGTCATAGTGTTTTTCCATTGATTTGCGCCCAAGCATAGCGGTTGTATTCAATGGAACCAACAGGCAACTCCAACGCTGCGCGCTGGCGAATGGGTAAGAAGGGTCGCAAGGCGACCCTTCTTTAATTGCTTGCGCCCTGCAGGTTGAAGTTAAGCGGGTAGTTCACCAGTACCTGGCCACCGACCATAACTTCCTCCGGCGGCACGGGCACAGGACTGGTACGCCGAATCTGTCTGAGCACGTCATTGTTGAACGCCGCACGCGCGCTCGATTGGCTGATGGACGCGTCGAGAATTTTGCCTTTGCTATCCACCGTGAATGTGACGACTAAGTTATAGGCCGTACCGGTCCGGCCCCGGCGCTCACTGGCGGGGTAGTGCATTTTCGGGTCCATGTGCGCCTTGACCTTGCCTAGCCAATTCGCTTTCTCGTCGGCCTGACTACCTGGCCTGCCAGGTGAAACGGGTGCTGACTGAGGCGGTTGCGGGGTTGGCGGAGACGGCGGCGCCGGCTGCATATTCTCCTGCGGCTCCTCAGCGGGCTTTTCCACTGGCTTGGGCGGCTCGACCGGTTTGACCTTGGGTTTGGGTTTTGGCTTGGGCTTTTCCAGCACCAGCTTGGGCTTGGGCGCCTCCACCACTTCGGGTACCGGCTCGGGCTCAGGCTCGACGATCTGCGCCGGCGCTGGCGGCGGCGTGACGACTTCTGGCATCGGGGGCAGTTCGATCAGCATGGCCGGCGGAGGCATTTCTACCGGCATGGCTTGCGCATGCCAATACAAGGCCCACAGGCCGATGCCGATATGCACGGCCAGCACCAACAGCCAACTGATCGTCCAACCAGAAGCTTTGCGCAGCGTAAGGGTCATTTCGGCCCGACCGCCTCAAGGCCAACCAGGCCCACTTTGAGGTAACCGGCAGCGCGCAGGCTGTTCATCGCTTCCATCAGGTCGGCATAGTCCACGCCCTTGTCGGCGCGAAAGAAGATCGTGGTGTCCTTCTTGCCTTTGGTCTGCTGGTCGAGCACCTGGCCGAGCTGGTCCTTGGTGACTTGCTGATCGCCGATATAGAGGTTTTTGTCCTCTTTGACGGTCAGGTACACCGGTTTGTCCGGGCGCGGTTGCGGTTCGGCGCTGGAGGCGGGCAGGTCGACTTTGATGTCCACCGTGGCCAGGGGGGCTGCGACCATAAAGATGATCAGCAGCACCAGCATGACGTCGATAAAGGGCGTTACGTTGATCTCATGGGATTCAACCAGATCATCGCCGCCGTCGTTCAGGTGCAGGCCCATGTCAGCTCACTTTAACCGCGTGTGGCTGGCTGCGTTCAGCCGGCAGGTGGTCGAGGTCACGGCTAACCAGCAGCAGCACCTGGGCCGAGGCGTCCGCCACCTGGGCTTTGTAGCCGGCAATGGAGCGGGCGAAGACGTTGTAGATCACTACCGCCGGGATCGCTGCAACCAGGCCCATGGCGGTTGCCAGCAGCGCTTCGGCGATACCAGGAGCCACGACGGCCAGGTTGGTGGTTTGCGATTTAGCGATGCCGATAAAGCTGTTCATGATGCCCCACACGGTACCGAACAGGCCGACGAAGGGCGCCGTGGAACCGATGGTGGCGAGCACGCCGGTGCCTTGGCTCATTTCGCGACCACAAGCGGCGACCAAACGCTCCAGACGGAAGCTGACGCGTTCCTTAATGCCTTCTTTCTCGCGGGTATTGGCCGACAGGCGCATTTCTTCCAGGGCGTCGTGCACCAAGGTGTGCGACAGGCTGCCGGCCTGGCTGGCTTTGTCGGAGGCATCCTTGAGTGAGCGCGCTTGTTTCAGCAGGGCCAGCTCGCGGCGCAGACGACGCTTGGCGCCGATCAGTTCGAAGCCTTTGGCGATCCAGATGGTCCAGGTAATCACTGAGGCCAGGGCGAGGCCGATCATCACGCCTTTAACAATATGGTCGGCGTTCTGGTACATGCCCCAGGGCGACAGGTCGTTGGCGAAGCTCTGTTCGTCTTCGGCAAGCAGCTCGTTGGCTTTGGCCAAGGTATCCAGGGCCTGAGCGACCTCTTCCGGCGAGGCGCCATTGGCTTCCAGGGTTTCTTTGGTGGCGGTGCTGATTTGCTCCGCGGAGGCGTCGGGGCCCAGGCTAGCGATTTTCTCGCGCAGCGCGGCGGCGGCCGGCGTTTCGGCTACCGGTGCCGGCTGGGTCGCGGAGGGCTCAGCTGCTGCAACGGCGGGCGCTGGGGCCGCAGCCTTGGTTTCTTCTGCAAAGCTGCTGGTAGGCAGCATCAAGCTCAGCAGCAGTGCGCCAACGGCGAGCAGAGCACGTGGCTGCAAAAAGGAGGGGTGTGCGCGGTAGGCGTTGAAGTTCATGCTGGCCGGACCTGAATTGGGAAGAGCGGTGGCCGGGGTCAAAACGACCCCTGGCACAAAAGGGTCGATAGTATTGCAAACTATTCTTGTTTGTTAAAGTGATAATGTAACACCCGCCCCCTGTTCGACACGCTGCCCCTTTCCTCGTCGAGCCATCTAGAATGCCGTTTTTGCCTGAGGTGCTGTTATGTCCACTGCCCCGACCTTGTTGATTGCCGGCTGCGGCGATGTAGGAAGCCGTCTTGCTACGCAACTGAATGCAGCCGGTTGGCGGGTGTATGGCTTGCGGCGTTCGGTCGCGGCATTGCCTGAGGGTATTGCCCCTGTGGCCGGCGATCTCACCGATCCCGCCTGTCCGGCGCAGTGGCCGCAAGGTCCGCTGGACTACTTGGTGTATGCCGCCGCCGCGACTGAGCACGACGAAGCCGGCTACCGCCGTGCCTATGTTGACGGGTTGGCCAATACCCTGGGTTGGCTGAAGCAGCGCGGGCAGACGCCCAAGCGGGTGATCTTTGTTTCCAGCAGCGGCGTGTATGCGCAAGACGGCGGCGTGTGGGTCGACGAGCAATCGCCGGCTGAGCCAAACCGTTTCTCCGGGCGCATCTTGCTCGAAGCTGAACGTGTGGCCCTGGATAGCGGCTTCCCCGCGACAGTGGTGCGCCTCACCGGTATTTACGGCCCAGGCCGCGAATGGCTGCTCAAGCAGGTGCGTATGGGGTATCGCGTAGTCAGCGAGCCGCCGTTGTACGCCAACCGCCTGCATGCCGATGACTGTGCCGGTTTGCTGGCTTTTCTGCTTCAGGCCGACGTCGAAGGTAAGGCGCTGGATGAGTTGTATATCGGCGTCGATGATGCGCCGGCGCCGCTGCATGAAGTGGTGGCCTGGCTGCGCGATTACATGGGCGTTACTGAGTGGGCTGAGGAGTCGACGGTGCGCCGCGCCGGCAGCAAACGCTGCAGCAATGCCCGCGCCCGTGCCTTGGGTTGGGTGCCGCGTTACCCGAGCTTTCGCGAGGGCTACGCGGCGGTTTTGGCGGGCAACTGAACATGGACGCCAACCGGCTGCTGGTGCAGCCCTGGCTGGCTGGAGTCGAGCTGTTTCAGGCCGACTTTTCCGGGCAGCCGTTTGGTCGCCATAGCCACGACGCCTTTGCCATCGGCGCGATTTTGCACGGGGTTGGTGGTTATCAATGCCAGGGCGCGCGGCATGCGTTGCCGGCCGGCACATTGTCGCTGATGAACCCGGAAGAACCGCACACGGGCCACGCCATTTCGTCGCGGCTGGTCTACCACATGCTCTATGTCGAAGAGGCGCGCCTGCCGGCCTTGCTGGGGCGCAAACGTTTGCCCCGTGGTTTTAATCAGCTCAACCCGAACGATGACGGCGCCGTCGCGCAGCTAATGGCGGGCCTGGCGCTGGAATTCGAGCGGCATGATGCGCTGGCGTTGGAAAGCCAATTGCTGGCAGTGCTGGAGTTGGTGTTTATCCGCCACGGCGGTATGCGCCCGCTGCCGACTGCGGCCCGCGATGGCGGCAGTACGGCGCGGTTGCGCGAATACTTGGAAGCGCATTACCGCGAAGCGGTCAGCCTTGAGCAGTTGGCGGTGGTTGGCGAGCGCCACCCGCGCCATTTGATCGAAGCCTTTCGCCGTGCGTACGGCGTGCCACCGCATACCTACCTGCTGCAACGGCGAGTGCGCGAAGCCAAGCGCTTGCTGCTGGGCGACGAACCCTTGAGTGAGCTGGCGCTGCAGTTGGGCTTTTACGACCAGGCCCACTTCAACGGCACATTCAAGCGCTTTACCGGCGTGACTCCAGGACGCTTTCGCAGTACCGCGTACACCTGAGTTTTTTCCAATACTGTCGCTATAGCCGCGCCACAGACTGGCCACCGAATTTACTCGGAGGTCGTTATGGTTGCGCTGTTTGTGTTGGTAGCCAGCACCCACTTTGCCGCGTTGTTATCCCCTGGGCCGGACTTCTTCCTGCTGCTGCGTACTGCCTTGGTGCAGGGGCGGCGGCAAGCAGATGGCGTTGCCTGCGGAATTGCATTGGCCAATGTGCTGATGATGGCGCTGGTGCTGCTGGCGCAACGCCTATTGCCGGCCGAAGACGGTTGGTTGTGGCGCAGCGTGCAGGGGCTGGGCGGGGCGTATTTTGTCTGGCTGGGCTTGCAGGCATTTGTTGGGCGCCGGCAGTTGGCGTTGCCCGCGCAGGGCGAGAACGTTACGGGGCGCTGGTGGCTGGGTTTTGTTCAGGGCCTGGCGGCCAGCGTAATCAATCCCAAATGCCCGATTTTCTACGCAGGGCTATTCGGCGTGTTGCGCGAGGCGGCGATGCCGAATTGGGGCCTGGCACTGTGTATGGCGTGGATGGGCGCGGTGGTGCTGGGCTGGGATCTGGCCTTGGTGCGCCTGCTTAGTGTCGAGCGCTGGCGTTTGTGGTTGCAGCGCCGCGTGGTGGTGTTGGATCGGGTGTGCGGCGCACTGTTGCTGGTGCTCGGAGCGTATTTGCTTATAGGGGGAATACGCCCGTAGAAGCCAGCGTAGAGGGCTAGTCCTTCTCCAGCACCCAGGTGCTGGCGCCTGGAAGGTATTCAGGCATTTCGTCGATTTGCGCCTGGTTTACCGCCTGGAAAATTTCCAGGCGTTCGCCTTCGCGCTTGAACAACCAGCTGTTGCCTTGGTTGCCCAGTTGCAGCCACAGGCTGTCGTTTTCACCGCTCATGGCCGCGCAGTCGCCAGCCAAACAGAGGGCATAACGGTCGGCACCGGGCAGGCCTTCAACTTGGCCGTCGGGGTGGAACAACACGAGGCCGCCTTGGCCGAGGCCCTGGGTGATTTTCCAGGTGCCGCCGAGGTAGGCCGAGTACAACGCTTGTTCAAAGCTGCTGCCTGGTGGGGCGTCGATGGGTAACTTGAGGGTGGACCGCACAAAGCGCTGTTCTGGACCGGTTTTGCTCTCGGTCTGGCGCATTTGCTCGTTTTCGACGTTCAGTTGCTCGTGGTAATCGCCATAGAAGTCGACGCGCCATTGGCCATCGGCTTCGCTGACCAACTGGCCTTCATCGAGCTCGAAGCCATTGCTGACTTCGGCCGTCTTGCGCGCGGCGTCGATATTCCATTCCAGGTTAGGCCCGTAGGCCAGCAACGCCTCGCGCAGATTGCCGCCTTGCGAAGCGGCATCAATGGCGGCCTTGTTGATCCAGGTGCCATTTGGATCGTGGCTGGCGGGGCTGCTGCAGCCACCGAGTACGGCAGCGGATAACAGCAGGGCGAGGGCGTTGCGCATGGCGGGTTCCGTCCTTGGAGGGTGGCGTTATTCGATGACCAGAATGGCGTCCATTTCTACCTGAGCGCCACGTGGCAGAGCAGCCACGCCGATGGCGGCACGGGCAGGGTAGGGCTGTTCGAAATAACGGCCCATCACCTCGTTAACCTTGGCGAAGTGCGAGAGGTCGGTGAGGAAGATGTTCAGTTTGACGATGTCTTTAAACGAGCCGCCAGCCGCCTCGGCCACCGCTTTGAGGTTTTCGAACACCTGCACGGTCTGGGCTTCGAAGCCTTCAACCAGCTCCATGGTTTTGGGGTCCAGCGGAATTTGCCCGGACATATACACGGTGTTACCCGCTTTGATCGCCTGGGAATATGTGCCGATGGCAGCTGGGGCGTGTTCGGAAGTGATGACGCTCTTGCTCATAAAAAGCTCCTTGAGGTTTTGTCCTGCGCCCTTGGCGCAGGCCGCAGTACGTCGTATGTCAGGCGCGGACGCGGGAAATATGCACCACGCACCACGCCGTTTATTGATCACGCGGGCCAGGTGCACACGGTCGTGCACGCTGACCACCAGCTGAACCACGCTGATGCGGCCGTCGCGCTCGTCCATGCTGATTTTTTCGATATTGCCGTCGGCGGCATTGACGCTGCTGGCCAGCAAGGCGATCAGGCCGCGCTGGTGTTCTAGCTCAATACGCAGCTCAACGTTGAACTCGCCGACCACATCTTTGGCCCAGGACAGCTGAATGCACTTTTCCGGGTTCTGGCGGATGTCGCTGATGTTTTTGCAGCTTTCCAAGTGCACCACCATGCCTTTACCGGCAGACAGGTGGCCGACGATGGGGTCGCCTGGGATCGGCGTGCAGCACTTGGCGTAGCTGAGCACCAGGCCCTCGGTGCCGCGAATCGCCAGCGGGCCTTCGGCGCTTGGCAGTTGCTCGCTTTCGCTGGCGAGCAGGCGACGGGCGACCACATAGGCCATGCGGTTGCCCAGGCCGATGTCTTCCAGCAGGTCTTCGATAACTTCCAGGCGGTACTCGGCCAGCACGCCCTGCACCTGGTCGGCAGGTACTTTTTCCAGATGGCTGTTAAGGCCGGTGAGCACTTTGTTCAGCAGGCGTTCGCCCAGGCTGATGGACTCGGAGCGGCGCTGCAGTTTCAGCGCGTGGCGAATGTGGGTGCGCGCCTTGCCGGTGACCACGAAATTGAGCCAGGCCGGGTTCGGCCGTGCGCCCGGCGCGGTGACGATTTCCACCGTGGCGCCGCTTTGCAGCGGTTCGGACAGCGGCGCCAGGCGGCGGTTGATGCGGCAGGCGATGCAGCTGTTGCCGACGTCGGTGTGCACCGCATAGGCGAAGTCGACGGCCGTGGAGCCCTTGGGCATTTCCATGATCCGGCCTTTGGGGGTGAAGACGTAAACCTCGTCCGGGAACAGGTCGATCTTCACGCTCTCGATAAATTCCAGCGAGTTGCCGGCGCGCTGCTGCATTTCCAGCACGCCTTTGACCCACTGGCGGGCGCGGGCGTGCGTGCCTTTGGGCTGCTCGTCGCCGCTGGATTTGTACAGCCAATGGGCGGCGATGCCGTTGTTGGCCATCTCTTCCATTTCGCGGGTGCGGATCTGGATCTCGATCGGTACGCCGTGCATGCCGAACAGCGTGGTGTGCAGCGACTGGTAGCCGTTGGCCTTGGGAATCGCGATGTAGTCCTTGAAGCGGCCGGGCAACGGCTTGTACAAATTATGCACGGCGCCCAGCACGCGGTAGCAGGTGTCGACCTTGTCGACGATGATCCGGAACGCGTAGACGTCCATGATCTCGTTGAAGGCCCGGCGCTTGCCGCGCATCTTCTTGTAGATGCCGTAGAGGTGTTTCTGCCGCCCGCTGACCTCGCCCTCGATGCCGTCGATGGCCAGGCAGTGGCTCAGGGACTCTTCGATCTTGTTGACGATTTCCTTGCGGTTGCCCCGGGCGCGCTTGACCGCCTGGTGGATCCGCGCGGAACGCATCGGGTGCATGGCCTTGAAGCCGAGGTCTTCGAATTCCATGCGCATGGCGTGCATGCCCAGCCGGTTGGCGATGGGCGCGTAGATTTCCAGGGTTTCCTTGGCGATACGCCGGCGTTTTTCGCCGGACAGCACTTCCAGGGTGCGCATGTTGTGCAGGCGGTCGGCAAGCTTGACCAGGATCACGCGAATGTCGCGGGCCATGGCCATGGCCATTTTCTGGAAGTTTTCGGCCTGTGCTTCGGCCTTGGTCTCGAAGTTCATCTGGGTCAGCTTGCTGACCCCGTCGACCAGTTCGGCCACGGTTTCGCCGAATTGCGCGCTGAGCGCTTCCTTGGCGATGCCGGTGTCTTCGATCACGTCATGCAGCATCGCGGCCATCAGGCTCTGATGGTCCATGTGCATGTCGGCGAGAATATTGGCCACCGCGAGCGGGTGGGTGACGTACGCCTCACCGCTGCGGCGGCGTTGGCCGTCGTGGGCTTGTTCGGCGTAGAAGTAGGCGCGGCGAACCAGGTTGACCTGTTCATTGCCCAGGTAGGTCGAAAGCCTTTCGGCGAGGGCGTCTATGCTCGGCATGGGTTGACCCCCTGCCAAGCGTTTTCGCGTGCCTTGGGACTTCGACTGGGCATAGGCTTAGAGGGCCTCGTTGGCCTCTTCCTCGAATGGGGCAAAGAGCGGGTCTTCGTCGACGATTTCTTCTCCAGCGATAACGTCGTAGTGAATCAGGCCAGCTGCGATTTCTCGCAGGGCAACAACGGTAGGGTTGTCGTTTTCCCAAGCCACTTTCGGCTCTTTGCCGCCGGTAGCGAGTTGACGGGAGCGCTTGGTAGCGAGCATGACCAGCTCGAAGCGGTTATCAACGTTGTCCAGGCAGTCTTCAACGGTAACGCGGGCCATGGTATTCCTCGTAGCGACAAATAAGGTGAGAGCGGAAATCTTTAGCCCAGTTGGGCGAACGAACTGTGCAGTCTAAAAAATAACCAGCTGTTAGGGAAGCGAAGATTTTTTCCGCAGCGCCTGACGGCTGGTTTTTTGCCCTAGGCGAGCAGTTCTGTCAGCAACGTACTGTGGCGCTGCTGTTGCACATCCTGACGCAGATTATTGGCGCGGAAAATGGCTTTCAAGTCTGCCAGGGCCGCCGCGAAGTCGTCATTAATCACCAAGTGATCGTACTCGACATAGTGGCTCATTTCGCTGACGGCTTCGCGCATACGCGTTTCGATAATCTCGTCACTGTCCTGGCCACGGTTGTTCAAGCGTTGGCGCAGTGCCTGCTGGCTTGGCGGCAGAATAAAGATCGAGCGTGCCTCCGGCAGCAGGCGGCGTACTTGCTGCGCGCCTTGCCAGTCGATTTCCAGAATCAGGTCGAAGCCTTCGGCCAGAGTCTTCTCTAGCCAGCGTTGCGAGGTGCCGTACAGATTGCCGAACACTTCGGCGTGTTCGAGAAAGTCGTTGTGCTCAAGCATCTGTAGAAAGCTTTCGCGGCTGACGAAGTGGTAATTCACCCCGTCCACTTCGCCCGGCCGCATGGCGCGGGTGGTGTGCGAAACCGAGACGCGAATCTGTGGTTCGGCTTCGATCAGCGCGTTGACCAAGCTGGTTTTACCGGCGCCCGAGGGCGCGGAAATGATGTAGAGAGTGCCTTTGCTGGCGTGCATGAGAGGGTCCGCCTTACTCAATGTTCTGTACTTGTTCGCGCATTTGCTCGATCAGCACCTTGAGGTTAACTGCCGCTTGCGTGCTGCGCGTGTCGAAGGCTTTGGAGCCCAGGGTGTTGGCTTCGCGGTTGAGTTCCTGCATGAGGAAGTCCAGCCGCCGCCCGGCTGCGCCGCCCGCTTTTAATACGCGGCGCACTTCGCTGACGTGGGTGACCAGGCGATCCAGCTCTTCGGCAACATCGCTTTTTTGCGCGAGGATCACCAGTTCTTGCTCCAAGCGCTGTGGATCAAGCTCGGCCTGCATTTCGGCGGTACGGTCGAGCAGGCGCTGGCGTTGGGCGCCAAGCATATGCGGCACCAGTTCGCGCAGGTTGGCGACTTCTTCGCCGATGTTATCCAGACGGTCGTTGAGCAGCTTGGCCAGCTCGGCGCCTTCACGGCCGCGTCCAGCTTTGAGTTCATTGAGGGCGTCGTTAAACAGTGCCAGGGCGGCGCTGTTGAGGGCTTGTGGGTCAGCGGCATCGGCGACCAGCACGCCAGGCCAGGCCAGTACTTCTAAAGGATTCAGGGGTGCTGGCGAGCTGATCAGAGCGGCCACGCTTTCGGCAGCGGCAACCAACTGCGCGGCGCGTTCACGGTCAACTTGCAGCGGCTTGCCGGCGGTTTCTTCGGTATAGCGCAGGGTGCATTCCACTTTGCCGCGCGACAGGCCCTGGCGCAGGGCGTCACGCACGCCGCCTTCGAGGTCGCGGAACGACTCTGGCAGGCGCAGGTGCGGTTCCAGGTAACGGTGATTGACCGAGCGCAGTTCCCAACTCAGCGTGCCGTTGGCAGTGGCCCGCTCGACGCGGGCGAAGGCGGTCATGCTGTGCACCATGGGAGGACCTCGCAAAATAGGACGATATCAGCAGGGCGGGTAAAAACGACTCCGTTAAGTGGCAATTTCGCACGGCCTATAAAGGCGCAGGATTGTAGCGCAGTGCGCTCTTACCTCCCAATTTGGCGTGTGAGTGGCGCGCGAGGCCCCTATAATGCCGAGCAGATTTCCAGTCCCGAATAGGTATTCCTGATGAAACGTCCGAGTGGCCGTGCCGCTGACCAGCTGCGCTCGATCCGCATCACCCGCAACTACACCAAGCACGCCGAGGGTTCGGTACTGGTGGAGTTTGGTGACACCAAAGTGATCTGCACAGTCAGTGTGGAAAATGGCGTACCGCGTTTCCTCAAGGGGCAGGGCCAAGGTTGGTTGACCGCCGAATACGGCATGCTGCCGCGTGCTACCGGCGATCGTAACCAGCGCGAAGCCAGCCGTGGCAAACAAGGTGGCCGCACTCTCGAAATTCAGCGTTTGATTGGTCGTTCACTGCGCGCCGCGCTGGATATGTCCAAGCTGGGCGAAGTGACCCTGTATGTTGACTGCGATGTCATCCAGGCCGACGGCGGCACCCGCACTGCGTCGATCACAGGCGCCATGGTTGCTGTTATCGACGCATTGAAAGTGATCAAAAAGCGTGGCGGCCTTAAAGGCGGTGACCCGCTGAAGCAGATGATTGCTGCAGTATCGGTGGGTATGTACCAGGGCGTACCGGTGCTTGACCTCGACTACCTG
>LNAO01000023.1_pt1 | contig 15141 bp, 17 predicted proteins | sample 602571 | NCBI WGS metagenome assembly LNAO01 (sample SAMN02440304, study PRJNA202911) | soil metagenome | biome: Subtropical and temperate rainforests or woodlands; isolation source: soil samples (1 kg each in a 20% v/v slurry with milli Q water) were... ...
TGGGCACGCAGTAGGTACAGGCGTAATTGCAGGCTGAGGTCAGACTGATTCGCAAATTGCGAAAACGCCTGCCTTGACGGTCAACGATCATGGTCACTCCGGCGGAAGAATATTCGGGCCGCTAAAACTTGACTCACAAATCAAGTTTTAGCAAGTCCTATGCCTGAGTATATTCCTGCGGTACTGCGCCATGTAGCGAAATCATGGCGCAATAAGGCAACTGAATGGCTCAGCTGCTTGGAGTGTCGGTGTCGCGCTTGCGCTTGTTGCCCATGCGCACGCCGATGTCCATCAGGAACTGGAAGAAACCTTCCTGATCTTCCAGCACATTGCTCCAGAACGGCGAGTGATACAGCGCCACGGCGCCGTGCACCAGCGCCCAGGCGGCGCAGTAGTGGAAGTAAGGCGGCACGTCTTCGAGCTTGCCTTCGCTGATCCGGCCCTTGATCAGCAGGGTCAGGCGTTCGAAGTTCGAGGCGCGGATCTTGTGCAGCTCCTCGACCATCTCCGGCACCTGGTTGCCCTTGACCACCTTTTCTTCCAGGCGGTCGAACAAGCGGTAGCGCTGCGGGTCGCGCATGCGGAATTCGAAGTAGGCCCGGGACAGGGCTTCCTTGTCCTTGTCGACATCGGCCGAATGCAGCAGCTCGTTCAAATCGCGCTCGTATTCGAGCATCAGGCGCAGATAGATTTCCGCCTTGGATTTGAAGTGCTTGTAGATCGTGCCTTTGCCGATACCGACGGCATCAGCAATCATCTCGACGGTGACACTGTCTTCACCTTGTTCGAGGAACAGCTTGAGCGCGGTATCGAGAATTTCTTGCTCGCGGCGACGAAACTCACGGACCTTACGAGGTTCTTTATGCATAAGAAAAGGTCTGTAGGGGTCAAAATTCGAAGCCGCGTATTATGCCTAACTTGCGCAAAAATGCACGGATCATCCAACCATATATGTGTTTCTTGATGAATTCCGCCAGGCTCGCAGGTTGATGAGAACTCAACCGAAGCGCCCGTATTCCAAATTTGTTTAAAAACCCGGACCGGTAAACTGGACGAGGCGCAATCCTGATCAATACTTGAACTGTCGGCGGGGCATCTCCCCCAAGTGTCACGCCGATATTGGTACCAACGGACCGCGTGCCATTGTTTTACTCCTAATGGTCTTAACCCGGATTCACCCCCCAGAACCCGGGTTTTTTTTGCCTGCGATTTAACCTTTTACATGTGCCAGCGGGAACAGTCGCTGGAAATTCGCCGTGGTTTGCTCGGCAAACCGCTCGTAGGGCTCACCACGCAACATTGCCAGAAATTCCGCAACTTCACGCACGTACTGCGGCAGGTTTGGTTTGCCGCGATAGGGAATCGGTGCCAGGTACGGCGAGTCGGTCTCCACCAGCAATCGGTCGGCAGGCACCTTGCTGGCCACATCACGCAATGCGTCGGCATTGCGAAAAGTGACAATCCCGGACAGGGAAATGTAATAGCCCATGTCCAGCGCGGCCTTCGCCATCTCCCAGTCTTCAGTGAAGCAATGCAATACGCCTGCCTGGGGCAGCGCCGCATCCCGCAGCAAGTCCAGGGTATCGGTGCGGGCGCCACGGGTATGGATGATCACCGGTTTGCCAGTCTGCTGCGCCGCTTGCAGGTGCAGGCGGAACGATTCCTGCTGCAACTCTGCTGCTTCCGGCTCGTAGTGGTAATCGAGGCCGGTTTCACCGATCGCCACCACCCGCGGGTGATTGAGCTCCTGCAACAGCCAGTCCAGCGCCGGCGCGGCCCCCGGCTGCACATCCAGAGGGTGCACGCCCACCGAGCAGTCGACATCGTCATAACGTTCGGCCAGGGCCTTGACGTCAGCCGCGTTGTCCGCGCTGACACCGATACACAGAAAGTGCCCTACCCCACGCTGCCGGGCAGTATCCAGGGCAGCATCCAGGGAGCCCTCGTGGGCGGTCAGGTCAAGACGATCAAGGTGACAATGGGAATCTACGAGCATAAAGGGCTGCAACTTGTATGGGTGGGACGGTCGGATGTTCTGATACTCAGAGTCTAGGCGCAGACAGTCATCGTTGGGCAGGTAACGACGCCCATTGCACCAGCAATGCTTCCAGCAACAAGGCCGGATTGAGGTTGGCCTTGCTCAGGACTTTCTGCCGCTGGGCGAGGATCCAGTCCTGGATATCGAGGACTTTGCCCTGGGCGCTTTTCTGCGCCAGGTATTGCACGACCTTGCGCATGTCGGTCAGGCCAAGGCCAGCTTCATCCTGAGTCAATTGATAGCGCAGGATCAGGCTCGACCAATCGCAGAACCAATCGAACAGGCGCAACATCGGAATGTTTTTCCATTCTTCGGCCAGTTGCGTCGGCGATTGCTGCTGCTTGAGCAACTTCTTCACGCCATCGACCACCAGCGCCCGCTGCTCGCGCACGCCCTGGGCCTGCAAGTTGACGGCAGCCAGTGGCGAACCGGCAGCCAGCGTCAGCAATTCGATGCGCTCTTCTTCCGAACAGTCCGGCAAGGCCTTCGCCAGCCAGGCCAAACTCATGGCCTCGCTCGGCAGCGGACAGGCCTGCTGCACGCAGCGACTCTTGATGGTCGGCAACAGTCGGCTGGGCTGGTGGCTGACCAGCAACAACACGGTATCGCCGGACGGTTCTTCAAGGCTTTTGAGCAAGGCGTTGGCGGCGTTGATGTTCATCGACTCGACCGGCTCGATCAGCACTACTTTGCGCCCGCCCATCTGCGCGGTCTGCACCACGAAGCTGACCAGATCGCGCACCTGATCGACCTTGATCGCCTTGTCGGCTTCTTCCGGTTCCAGGATGTAGTTGTCGGGGTGGCTGCCGGCCTTGAGCAACAGGCAGGATTTGCATTCGCCGCAGGCGTCCTGGGCGGCGGTCGGGCGCTGGCACAGCAAGCTGGCCATCAGGCGCTCGGCCAGCGCGCGCTTGCCGATCCCGGCCGGGCCATGCAGCAGATAGGCGTGTGCATGTTGCGCGCGACCGGCCAGTTGCTGCCAGAGGCTGTCCTGCCACGGATAGGCTTCAGCCACGGGTCAACTCCAGCAGGCGCGGCAGCAAGGCATCCAGCGACTGCTGAACCTGCGCCAGCGGTTGGGCGGCATCGACCAGCACATAACGCGCCGGATCCGCCTCAGCACGCTTGAGGAAGGCACTGCGCACCGCATCGAAAAAGGTCCGGCCTTCGAGCTCGAAACGATCCAGACGACCGCGAGCGCTGGCGCGGGCCAGGCCCACTTCCACCGGCAGATCGAAAATCAGCGTCAGGTCCGGGCGCAGATCGCCCTGGACGAAGGTTTCCAGGGTCGCGATGCGCTCCAGCGACAAGCCGCGACCGCCGCCCTGATAGGCATAGGTCGAATCGGTAAAGCGATCACACAGGACCACCGCACCGCGGGCCAGTGCCGGGCGAATCACCTCGGCCAGATGCTGGGCTCGCGCGGCGAACACCAACAGCAACTCGGTGTCAGGGTTCATGACTTCGTCAACCGGCGCCAGCAGCACTTCGCGGATGCGCTCGGCCAACGGCGTACCGCCGGGTTCGCGAGTCAGCACGACCTCGATACCCGCGGCGCGCAGGCGCTCGGCCAGGTATTCGCGATTAGTGCTCTTGCCGGCCCCTTCCGGGCCTTCCAGGGTAATAAACAAGCCAGTCACAGGCAGTCCTTAGTCAGGGTCATTGCGGGCTTTGCGGCGCGGCTGCATCCGGTTCGGGCGCGGGGGCAGCTGCGGGTTCTTGAGCGGGTTCTTGCGCCGGCTCCGGTGATGGCGAAGGCTCAGGCGCTTGCGATTCTGGTGGCGCCGCCTGAGCAGGCTCTTGCGGCGACACTTGCGGCACAGCCTCGAGGACTGTGTCGGGTGAAGCAGCCGGAATCGGTGCCTGCTCATCCATCGCCTCTGGCGCCGTGGTCGGCGCCGGGCTGGAGCGGTAGTCTGCACGGCGCTTGATCTGGAACTCCCGCACAGCGTTATTGTGCGCGTCCAGATCATCGGAGAACACGTGGCTGCCATCACCACGCGCAACGAAATAGAGGCTATTGCCCGGCACCGGATTCAGCGCTGCATGAATCGCTTCGCGGCCGACCATGGCGATCGGGGTCGGCGGCAGTCCCGAAATCACGTAGGTGTTGTACGGCGTCGGTTCCTTGAGGTGGGCACGAGTCAATTTGCCGTTGTAACGATCACCCAGACCGTAGATCACGGTCGGATCAGTCTGCAACAACATGCCCATTTCCATGCGCCGCACAAACACGCCAGCGATTTGCCCGCGCTCTTGCGGTACGCCGGTTTCCTTTTCCACCAGCGAAGCCATGATCAGCGCTTGATAAGGTTCGGTGTACGGCACGTCAGCAGCGCGCTGGCTCCATTCCTTGGCGAGGACTTCGTCGAGGCGGTCGTAGGCTTTTTTCAGCAGTTCGACATCGGTCATGCCGCGCACGAAGCGATAGGTGTCAGGGAAGAATCGCCCTTCCGGAAAAATCCCGCTGTGGCCGAGTTTGTCCATCACCTCGCTATCACTCAAACCGTCGAGGGTCTTTTCGAGTTTTTCATCCTTGGCCAGAGCAGCGCGGACCTGATGGAAATTCCAGCCTTCGACCAGCGTCAGGCTGTACTGAACCATTTCCCCGCGCTTCCACAGGTCGATCAGGCCTTCGACGGTCATGCCGGGCGGCATGCGGTACTCGCCCTTGTGCAACGGTTGTTTGGCGAGATTGAAGCGCCAATAGACCCGCAGCCAGAAAGCGTCCTTGATGACGCCATCGGCTTCGAGTCGATAGAAAGTGCGGGTCGGTGTCGTGCCTTTGGGCACTTCCAGCAGCTCTTCCTGGGTGATGTTCAGCGGCTGTTCCAGCGCCGAATGAATTTTCCAGGCAGAAGCGCCCAGACACAGCCCCGCCAGAACCAGTCCGGTTTCCAGCAGCAGCAACAATTTACGTCTCACGTATCAAGCATCCAGTAGCGCGCGGGCAATGGTTTGGAGTTTACGGGTGAGCGGCCCAACCGGCCAGCTTAGTGCGGCATAGGCGCGCACCGGCCAAACGCCATACACGCTGTTGCAGACAAAGACTTCGTCAGCCCATTGCAGCTGATCGAGGGTGATATCGGTGATTTGCGTGGGGATCCCCAACGACTCGGCTTGAAACAATAATTCGGCACGCATCACGCCTGCCACGCCGCAGCGCTTCAAATCAGCTGTGATCAGCACGCCATCGCGCATCAGGAACAGATTACTGAACACGCCTTCGATCACCCGCCCGGCCTGATCGAGCATCAAGCCTTCGGCATGCTCGGTGTCCTGCCATTCGGCACGGGCGAGGACTTGCTCAAGACGATTAAGGTGCTTGAGGCCGGCCAGTAATGGCTGCCTGGACAATCGCGTGGCGCAAGGAAACAAACGAACACCCTGCTCACCGTGCGCGGCAGGGTAAGCCACAGGTGGGCTGCCTTGCACAATGCGTCGGGCCTGGGCCGAAGGATCGGGGGCATAACCGCGCAGACCGTCGCCACGGGTGAGTATGATCTTGAGCACCCCGTCACCCAGTGCCGCGGCGTAGGCCAGCAGTTCGCTGCGGATCAGCTCCTGCTCAGCTGTTATTGCCAGGCGCGAGCAACCATCCGCCAGACGCGAAAGATGCCGGTCCAGCAACACGGGCTGACCGCTGCGCACGGCGATGGTTTCGAACAGACCATCGCCATAAGCCAGGCCGCGATCCTTCAGCGACAAAGCGTCAGCCGGCTGACCGTCGACCCAGCTGTCCATCAGCCTGCGAACCGACGGAACACCAGCGAACCGTTGGTGCCGCCAAAACCGAAGGAGTTGGAAACGACCACATCGATATCCATGTTGCGCGCCGTGTGCGGCACAAAATCGAGATCGCAGCCTTCGTCCGGCTCATCGAGGTTGATGGTCGGCGGCGCTACCTGACTGTTTATTGCCAACACGCTGAAGATCGCCTCGACCGCGCCCGCCGCACCCAGCAGGTGACCGGTCATGGACTTGGTCGAACTGACGGCCAGCTTGTAGGCGTGATCGCCGAACACCGACTTGATCGCACAGGCTTCGGCCAGGTCGCCGGCCGAAGTCGAGGTGCCGTGGGCGTTGATGTACTGAACCTGATCGCCATTGATCTTGGCATCGCGCAGCGCATTGGTGATGCAGCGTGCAGCACCCGCACCATCGGCTGGCGGCGAAGTCATGTGGTAGGCATCGCCACTGGTGCCAAAGCCGATCAGCTCGGCGTAGATGGTCGCGCCACGCGCCTTGGCGTGTTCCAGCTCTTCCAGCACCAGCGCACCGGCACCGTCGGACAACACGAAGCCATCACGGCCCTTGTCCCACGGACGGCTGGCGCGGGTCGGCTCGTCGTTGCGGGTCGACAGCGCACGGGAGGCACCGAAGCCGCCCATGCCCAGGCCGCAAGCGGCCATCTCGGCGCCGCCGGCAATCATCACGTCGGCTTCGTCGTACATGATGTTGCGTGCCGCCATGCCGATGCAGTGCGTACCGGTGGTACACGCCGTGGCGATGGCGTAGTTAGGTCCCTGTGCACCCAGGTGGATGGACAGGAAACCGGAAATCATATTGATGATCGAGCCAGGCACGAAAAACGGAGAAATCCGTCGTGGGCCGGAATCATGCAGCGTGCGGCTGGTTTCTTCGATATTGGTCAGACCGCCAATACCCGAACCCATGGCCACGCCGATGCGCTCACGGTTGGCGTCGGTGACTTCCAGACCGGCATTACGCACGGCCTGAAAACCTGCGGCCAGACCGTATTGAATGAACAGGTCGAGCTTGCGAGCTTCCTTGACCGACAGGTATTCCTCGACATTGAAGCCCTTTACCGAGCCGCCAAAACGGGTGGAATAGGCAGAAAGGTCGGTGTGTTCGATCAGACCAATGCCACTGCGGCCAGCCAGAATGCCCTGCCAACTGCTCGGCACATCCGTGCCCAGTGGCGACAACATACCCATACCGGTGACTACGACGCGTCTACGCGACACAGCACTCTCCTTTTTCAAATGACGACTTTTGCATCAGGCCTAAAGAAAAAACCGCACGCCTTGATGGCAGTGCGGTTTTTCCATGACAGCAAGCAACGATTACAAACTATTACGCCTGGTGGCTAGTAACGTAGTCGATTGCAGCTTGTACAGTAGTGATCTTCTCAGCTTCTTCGTCAGGGATTTCGGTCTCGAATTCCTCTTCCAGAGCCATCACCAGCTCAACGGTGTCAAGGGAGTCGGCACCCAGGTCTTCAACGAAGGAAGCAGTGTTGACCACTTCTTCTTCTTTAACGCCCAGTTGCTCAGCAACGATTTTCTTGACGCGCTCTTCGATGGTGCTCATACCTTGTTTTCACTCCTAATGGACAAATTCAGGCAGCTGGCCAGTGGGTAAGTGTATAGAAAGACTTTTCAGTTTTTCAACTGAAAGCTTCACTCCTCAAACCCGGCGACCCTCTGCCTATAAATAGATTGCAGCTTTATAACGGATTTTAGACAGCTCGTATGACATTTTTTTGAAGCAATCCGTCACATTTAACTCATGTACATCCCGCCGTTCACCGGGATTGTAGCCCCAGTAACGTAAGCCGCACCGTCGGACGCAAGAAAAGCGACCACAGACGCGATCTCTTGAGCTTGCCCCAGACGACCCAGCGGAATCTGCGTCTGCAAGGCTTCACGCTGTGCCTCGGGCAGTTCGCGGGTCATATCGGTGTCGATGAACCCAGGGGCCACCGAGTTTACCGTAATCGAACGCGAACCGACTTCACGCGCCAGGGCACGGCTGAAACCTTCCAGACCGGCCTTGGCGGCAGCGTAGTTTACTTGGCCTGCGTTGCCCATGGCACCCACAACCGAGCCAATACTGATAATTCGTCCCCAACGGGCTTTGGTCATGCCGCGCAAAACGCCCTTGGACAGGCGGAACAGACTGTTCAGGTTGGTATCGACGACGTCATGCCATTCGTCATCTTTCATGCGCATCATCAGGTTATCGCGGGTGATACCGGCATTATTGACCAGGATCGCCGGCGCACCGAACTGCTCCTGAATGCTCGCCAGAACAGCCGCCACGGATTCGTCGCTGGTGACATTGAGTTCCAGGCCAGTGCCTTGAATACCGTTTTCCTTCAGGGTTGCGGCAATGCGCTCGGCACCCGAAGCGGACGTCGCGGTGCCGACAACGATGGCGCCCTGACGACCCAGTTCCAGGGCGATAGCCTGGCCGATACCGCGGCTCGCACCGGTGACCAGTGCAACTTTACCTTGCAGACTCATGCAAGCTTCTCCTGATTCAGGCCAACGCTGCACGGGCGGCAGCGAAAGCGTCTGGGGTATTGAGGTTGGATGTCGACACGCCTTCGGCGCAACGCTTGTTCAGGCCGGCCAGCACTTTGCCAGGACCGCACTCGACCAACTGGGTCGCGCCCTTGGCGGCCAGCGCCTGGACCGATTCGACCCAGCGTACAGGCTTGTAGAGCTGCTCGAGCAGATCGCGCTTGAGGGTTTCCAGATCGGCCGGCACATTGGCGCTGACGTTCTGCACCACCGGAATCTGCGGCGCCTGCCAGTCGATCGCCGCGATCGACTCGGCGAAACGCTCGGCAGCCGGACGCATCAGCTCGCAGTGGGACGGCACGCTGACCGGCAACGGCATGGCGCGCTTGGCACCACGTGCCTTGCAGCCTTCGATGGCGCGCTCGACCGCAGCCTTGGCACCGGCGATCACCACCTGGCCCGGCGAGTTGAAGTTGACCGCGCTGACCACTTCGCCTTGCGCCGCTTCGGCACAGGCTGCCAGTACGTCGGCATCGTCCAGACCGAGGATGGCGGCCATGCCGCCCTGCCCGGCCGGAACGGCTTCCTGCATCAACTGACCACGACGCTCGACCAGCTTGACCGCGTCGCCCAGGCTCAGACTGCCCGCCGCGACCAGAGCGCTGTATTCGCCCAGGCTGTGACCGGCAACATAAGCCGGACGCGCACCGCCTTCAGCCAGCCACAGACGCCACAGGGCGATCGAGGCGGTCAGAATGGCCGGCTGGGTTTTATCGGTTTGATTGAGTTGCTCTTCCGGCCCTTGCTGGGTCAGTGCCCACAGGTCGTAACCCAGAGCATCGGAAGCTTCTTTGAATGTTTCGAGGACAACCGGATGTTGTGCGCCCAACTCGGCCAGCATGCCGAGGGACTGCGAACCCTGTCCCGGAAAGACGAATGCGAGGGAAGCAGACATGTAACAAGCCCCTAATGATCTTGTCGTCGGATAATTGACGTCCCGCTTGGGGGACGCAAGAAACTGACAGTTGGATGGCAAATTGAACTGAGCGGTCACATTTAAGCATTGTCCGACGAAAACGCCTAAAGCAACAAATCCTCAAGACGACCGTGAATGCGTTCCGGCAGGTTTTCCTGAATCTCGATCAAGGCACGCTGAATCGCACTCTGGAAGCCCTGAACCCCCGCCGAACCGTGGCTTTTCACCACAATCCCCTGCAAACCGAGGAAGCTTGCGCCGTTATGCCGCGCAGGCGCCAGATCGGCCTGCAAACGCTTCATCAGGGGCAGCGCCAGAGCACCGACCACTTTCGACGCAAGATTTTTCTTGAACAAGGCTTCGATGCGCGCGGCAATCATGGTCGCCAGGCCTTCGCTGGACTTGAGCAGGATATTGCCGACAAAACCGTCACACACCACCACATCCGCCTCGCCACGGTACACACCGTCACCCTCGACAAAACCGATGTAGTTGATACCACGAGCACTTTGCAACAAGGTTGCAGCCAGCTTGACCTGCTGATTGCCCTTGATGTCTTCGGTGCCGATGTTCAGCAACGCCACCCGCGGGCGAACGATACCCAGGGTTTCTGCCGCAACCGAGCCCATCACCGCAAACTGCAACAGATGCTCGGCACTGCAATCGACATTGGCACCCAGGTCGAGCAACTGGCAATAACCCTTCTGCGTCGGAATCGCCGCCACCATTGCCGGCCGATCAATGCCCGGCAAGGTCTTGAGCACAAACCGCGACAACGCCATCAGCGCACCGGTATTGCCGGCACTGACACAGGCCTGGACCTTGCCGTCACGCAGCAACTCCAGCGCCACGCGCATCGACGAGTCGGGCTTGCCGCGCAAGGCCTGGGCAGGCTTTTCGTCCATGGTGATGACTTCGGACGCCGGCGCGATCGACAGGCGCGAGCGATCCACAGCCGATTGGCCAGCGATCAATTCTTCAAGAAGGGAGGGTTGACCGACGAGGGTCAGGTGCAGCGAGGGCGTAGCAGACAGGCAAGCAAGGCTGGCCTGAACAATGCTGCGGGGACCGAAGTCCCCGCCCATTGCGTCAATCGCGATGACTTGAGCGGACAAGTGATTACTCGTCAGCGCCCTTGTCGATCACTTTACGGCCACGGTATACGCCTTCTGGCGATACGTGGTGACGCAGGTGAACTTCACCGGTGGTTTTTTCTACAGACAGAGTGCTAGCCGTCAGAGCGTCGTGCGAACGGCGCATGTCACGGGCAGAGCGGGATTTTTTGTTCTGCTGAACAGCCATAATTAATTAACTCCTAAACGTTTGGGTCACGCTTTAACTGTGCCAATACACTGAACGGGTTGGACCGCGATACCTCGTCCTCGCTCGGTTCAGGCTCTTCAAGGCCTGCCGGTTGCTGGCAATCTTCTGGATCATGCAATGGCACGATGGGCAAGGCGAGCAACAGCTCCTCCTCGATCAACGCCGGCAGATCCAATGGATCCTCACCCAATTCCAGCACGTCGTAGCCTTGCGGCACAGATTGGGTATTCCCACCTTCTTTCACCACAGCGTAACTGCACTCGCTGTGTATAGGCAGGGCGACCAGCTCCAGACAACGCTGACAAACCATCTTGACCTCAACGTCGATCGTGCTGTGCATCACTGGCGATCTACGCTCGTCGCGTTCGAAAACAAACTTCGCACGGACGAAACCGACATTATCGGCAAGTGGATCGCAGAGACGCGGCAAATCGGCTAGCGGCAACTCACCTTCAAGGGTGGCACCACGATCAGCCAGTTTGCGCGGATCAACGTGAGGAGGAATCGGGCCATTCAACATAGGCGCAGCATTCTAGGGATGCACCCTGCCTCTGTCAAAGGGAAATTCAGCCTGGGCGCCAATGCCCATGCCCGTTAGAATCGCCAACCTTATCAAGGAACTGCCATGCTCCCGCTACTGCTCGCCTCCAGCTCTTCCTATCGCCGCGAACTGCTCACGCGCCTGCGCTTGCCATTTGTCTGTGCCAGCCCCGATTTAGATGAAGCGCGCCAGACCAACGAAACAGCAACCGCCTTGGTGTTGCGCCTGGCTGAGCAAAAAGCGCGAGCATTGGTGCAGCAATATCCAGGGCACCTGATCATCGGCTCAGACCAGGTAGCCGCGCTGGGCGAGCAAATTCTCGGCAAGCCCCACGATTTCGAACGTGCCCACCGCCAGCTAAGCAACGCCAGCGGTAAGAGCGTGAGCTTTCTCACTGGCCTTGCGCTGCTGAACACTGTTACGGGCAAATGCCAAGTCGATTGTGTGCCCTTTACCGTGCACTTTCGTGAACTCGACGCCGAGCGCATCACGCGCTACCTGCACGCCGAGCAACCGTACGACTGCGCCGGCAGCTTTAAGGCCGAAGGCCTGGGCGTCAGCCTGTTTCGCGCCACCGAAGGCAGCGATGCCACCAGCCTGGTAGGCCTGCCACTGATTCGCCTGGTGGATATGCTGCTGGCTGAAGGCGTGCAGATCCCCTGAGGCTCTCTTCCTTTATATAGCGCCGCCGGGCGTGCTGCGCGCACCAGACAAACAACGCCATATAGCCGCCAATGCGAAAAGCCCCGCATTAAGCGGGGCTTTTGTTAGAGCAAACGCCGATCAGCGCAGCGCTGGCCCCTGGAAGCCCATCCACATTGCCGCATGCTCAGCCACGCTAGCCCCGAGCTTCTTGGCGAAGCGGTCGAACGGCGTTTCTTTTACGGTGTAATCCACCAGCTCTTTTTCGCCGATCACATCGCGCGCCACCGAACTGGTGTTACCCAAACCATCAATCAAGCCCAACTGCAGCGCTTGCTCGCCAGTCCAGATCAGGCCGGAAAACAGCTCAGGATGATCTGCATCCTTAAGACGCTCACCACGCCCCTGCTTAACAGCCGCAATGAACTGCTTGTGAGTGGTGTTCAGCACGCTCTGCCAAAACGCCGTCTCATCCGCTTTTTGCGGCTGGAAGGGGTCGAGGAACGCCTTGTGCTCGCCCGAGGTATACACCCGGCGATCAACCCCGAGCTTTTCCATGGTGCCGACAAAACCAAAGGTCGCCGCTGTTACACCAATGGAACCGACCAAGCTCGCCTTGTCGGCATAGATAGCGTCAGCCGCACTGGCGATGTAGTAAGCACCGGAGGCACCCAGATCGGAGATCACTGCGTACACCTTGATATCCGGATGCTCGCCACGCAGGCGGCGGATTTCGTCATAGACGTAGCCCGACTGCACCGGACTGCCGCCCGGGCTGTTAATGCGCAGGACCACGCCCTTGGTGTTCACATCCTCAAAAGCGGAACGCAGGCTACCGACGATATTGTCAGCGCTGGCCGCTTCCTGATCCGCGATCATGCCGCGAATTTCCACAACCGCCGTATGCGCCTTGGTTTTCGACGCCCCTTTAGAGAAGTCCAGCCCCGGGGTGACCATGGCGATCACGCCAAACAGGTAAATAAAGGTCAGTGCCTTAAAGAAAATCCCCCAACGCCGTGCCCGGCGCTGCTCCTGCACACTGGCGAGCAGCGTGGTTTCCAGCAACTTCCAGCTTTTGTCGTCATTCGACTCGTTCGACATACTCACTCATCCCTAGCACTGGTTTAGTGGCGTGCGAATTAAGCCAGGCACGCAACTCAGAAAAATGTTCGACCATCAAACGTGGACCGCAAGCACTCAACACATTCAGCGATTGCGCGCCATAACCGACCGCCACCGAATGCATGCCGGCATTACGGGCCATTTCCAAGTCAAATAGCGAATCGCCCACCATCAGCGCACGCTCTGCCGGCACACCGCACTCAGCAAGAATCTGCTCGAGCATAAGCGGCGCCGGCTTGCTCGCCGTTTCGTCGGCGCAGCGGGTGGTATCGAAAAAATCGCTCCACCCCTGATCGGCCAACACGCGATTCAAGCCATGACGCCCTTTCCCAGTTGCCACCGCCAGCTTGTACCCCGCCGCACGAAACGCGGCCATAGATTCGGCAACGCCAGGAAATAGCTCCGACGGTTTCGACTCCAGCTGCAGATAATTCGTACTGTAAGAGTGGCGATAGCGCTCGGCTAATTCGGCATTGTCCAGATCGGGATAAAGCGCCACAACCACTTCCGGCAGACCCAAGCCGATGATGGCCTTGAGTTCGTCATCGCTGCGCGGCGGCAAATCACATTCACGCGCAGCCATGTGCAGCGCGGCGACGATACGGCCGATGGAATTCACCAGCGTGCCGTCCCAATCAAAGATCAACAGTTGGTAATCAGACGGCACTCAAGCGCTCCACGGTTTTGCGCCACATATCATCCACTGGTGCTTCCAGTTTCAACACCCCGCCTTCGAGCAGCGGCACATTCAACTCATAGGCATGCAAAAACAGGCGCTTACCGCCCAAGCCGCGAATCTCATTGGTGAAATCGTCATCGCCGTACTTAGGGTCACCGGCGATGCAGTGGCCGGCATGTTTTGCATGCACGCGAATCTGGTGAGTACGCCCGGTCACCGGCTTGGCTTCCACCAAGGTGGCGAAATCACCGAAGCGGCGCAGCACGCGGAATAGCGTCAGCGCTTCTTTACCTTCCTCGTTGATCTCGACCATGCGCTCGCCGGAACGCAGATTACTTTTCAGCAAGGGCGCATTGACCTGCTTTTTAGCCGTCGCCCAGTGCCCACGAACCAGCGCCATATAGCGCTTATCGATGCCGTCTTTGCGCAGAGCCTCATGCAGATGGCGCAACATGCTGCGCTTCTTGGCGATCATCAGCAGGCCGGAGGTATCGCGGTCCAGACGGTGCACCAGCTCCAGATCTTTGCAATCCGGGCGCAATTGGCGAAACGCTTCAATCACACCGTAATTCAGGCCACTACCGCCATGCACGGCAATACCGGCAGGCTTGTTAATGACCAGCAGGGCTTTGTCTTCAAAAACGATGCAAGCCTCCAGACGTTCGAGCAGGCCTTGCGCCAATGGCACTTCTTCGTCCGGCTCGGAAAGGCGCAGCGGCGGCACGCGCACGATGTCGCCTGCTTGCAGCTTGTACTCCGGCTTGATTCTTCCTTTATTCACTCGAACTTCGCCTTTGCGCAAAATTCGGTAAATCAGGGTTTTAGGCACGCCCTTAAGGCGAGTGCGCAGGAAATTATCGATTCGTTGGCCGGCAAGTTCCGGTTCAACCTCGAGCAGCTGGACGCCGGAGGTCGGAGGGGTGCGTTCTGTCATGGCCGCGATGATAACAATTTTTTATTGATTTGAAGCACTTAATCATTGCTGCTATAGTCCCGAACGCCGCCAAAAGTGGCCCGGTTGCGGGTGTTTGCCCACATTGCAAGCCCCTTCCGTGTGCAACGTAATTCAGGACGTAAGGCCGTCCGACGGGATTGTTCAACGATAGATAGCTGAAAAGGGCTACGAACATCCCGGAAATAAAGCCTTGAGCCATGACGCGTTGACTGCCCCTGAGGGGAGTCAGCGGTAAATGCCAACCCGCTGCAGATTCTGCGAGCGGCACCCGATTTTCAGCGATACGTGTAGGGTGGAGATGCACAACCTCGGACTGCGTAGCTTTAGAAGACGTGTTATTTCGTCCGCTACCGTTGGTTGATTCCTCCTCCTGACCAAGTGCTTGTTTCACAACAGCAAGCAGGAGACGTCTGTCGCCACCCCGGCCCCGTTGGCCGGCGTTGTTAGACATGGAACGACTTACAACCGTTTCTGACGAGCCCTGACACCGACCCTGAGAGTCGTGTGTGCCGAACGCCGATCTCCGGATGCATCGATTTGGCGCTATGGCTCTACATCGCCATGGGATGGACTGGGGTGTTGGCCGCGCTGAAGGC
>LNAO01000024.1_pt1 | contig 15022 bp, 13 predicted proteins | sample 602571 | NCBI WGS metagenome assembly LNAO01 (sample SAMN02440304, study PRJNA202911) | soil metagenome | biome: Subtropical and temperate rainforests or woodlands; isolation source: soil samples (1 kg each in a 20% v/v slurry with milli Q water) were... ...
CACGGAGAGGAAAAAAGTGGTTACGCCGAGAAGCACCGCACCGGGGACACCCGCGATGGCGAAACCGATGGCAGCCAGCACACCTTGCGCCAGCGCCGTGCCAAGAATGCCGTACACCACGCCGGTGACTGTGCCGCGGGCAATGCCCAGCAGATAAACCGCGCGGCTGCCGGCCAGATGTTCCAGGGTAATGTGCAGGCGTTTGGCCAGCGCTTCGCCATGCAGGAAAAAGAAGAAGGCGAGAAAGATGGAAAGCCCGATATCCACCGCACCACGCGCCATCAAGCGTCCGCTGGTGAGTGCTGCGGTCTGCGCGGGTTCGGCAAACTTTTTCAGTGTATCCATCAGCCCTTGGCTGTCATGGGCAAGATGCTGCCAATAGTCATGGATGATTTGCCCCACCAACGGCAAGTGGGTGAGCCAGGCAGGTGCATCTGGCAGGCCGTTTTCGATCACGGTGGCGGCAGCACGCGCTAATTCGGCTACGTCGTCGGCCAGCGCCAGTGAGACTGCAACGACCGGTCCGAAAAGTGCCAGGGTGACCAGTAGGGTCATCAGGCTGGCGGCCAAGGTACGCCGCCCTCCCAGCAGTTGGTCCAGTTTCAAAAGAACAGGCCAACTGGTGGATACCAGAATGGCCGCCCAGATCAGGGCAGTCAGAAATGGCCACAATATCAGGGCGCAACCAATTCCCAGCAAGATGAGGGCAAGATTGGCAAGCAATTGATCATAAGATGGTTTTTTCATGTTCTCGTCATGTTCTCGTATGGGCATAAAAATAAGTTGCGCCCTGGCCATCGCTTGCTGGTTGCATCGTTCAATAGCTGTCAGGCACTCTAGGCGGGTACGCGATTAAAGCATTGAATTCCTGTCTTTCCTGATAATCAATCAAGCCCTTTTATTCAATCGCTATCCCCTCATGCGCAATCCTCCCCTGTACCGCAGGGCGGGCACGTACGGCATCCATGATACGTGCATAATCGGGATACGCTTGCCGCATGGTCAAGCCTATGCGGTTGCCCCAGCGATAGAACACCAAAAGGTAGGTTTGTGACAAGCCCGCCAAGGCAACCGGCGCGGCACGGAAAATCAAGGCATTGCTGTTCTCGAAAATAGTTCTTGTAACTCTATTCTTGATTGCATACACTCTCAACGAGTTTCGATAAGAAAGGATGCCCATGCGACCGTCTGTTGTGCTTGAAATGAAGCGAAGCGCAGTGCGTGAAGTGGTAGGCCGTTTCCGCACCGCGAACCCGCGCGTCTTCGGTTCGGTGCTGCATGGCACCGACCGTGATGGCAGCGACATTGATCTGCTGGTCGATGCGCTGCCTGGTGCCACGTTGTTGGACTTGGGCGATCTGGAAGACGAACTGAAATCGCTGCTCGGCGTTGACGTCGATCTGCTGACGCCCGGCGACTTACCGCCGAAGTTCCGGGCCAAGGTACTCGCGGAGGCGCAACCGGTATGAGCGAGAACCACCGACTGCCCGACTACCTCGATCACATCCAGCAGGCTGCAACCGATGCGTGCAGCTTCGTGGAAGGATTGGCCAAAGAGGACTTCCTTGAAGACAAGCGCACCCAGCAGGCTGTCATCATGAGCCTCATCATCATTGGTGAGGCCGTCACGAAGGTGATGGATGGCTATGCCGAGTTCGCCCAGGCACACGCGCAAGTGCCGTGGCGCAATATGCGCGGCATGCGCAACCGCATCGCCCACGGCTACTTCGACATCAACCTCGATGTGGTGTAGGACACCGTGCAGGCAGCACTACCTGATCTGCTCAAGCAACTGCCTGCCGTGCGTCAGGATGTCGACGACGAAGACCGCAACGCCTACAAGGATGTCACGCTCAAGGTTGATCTGGCCGATGGCATGTAACCGGACATCGACCTGGAGGGAACACCGCCTCATGAGCCGCAGCCGCCGCAAAACGCCCATCGTCGGGCACACGACCTGCCGCAGCGAGCGCGAGGACAAAAAGCTCTGGCATCAACGCTGGCGAACCCGCGAACGCACGGCGCTGGCCAGCGCATCGCCGGAAGCCCTGAGCGCCCATCTGTCCTTGCTGGAAAACCAGGTCAGCAGCGTCTGGTCGATGGGCAAGGATGGCCGCTCCTACTGGCCCGTCAAGCGCCAGTCCGCCACGGCGGATCGCATCGCCAACCACAAGGGACGCAATCCACAGGAACGTACCTCCCTGAAAAAGCGCCTGCTGCGCAAGTGGATAAGCAAATAGGCCGACCATCGAACCAATCGCTTTCACAACAACCAGGAAGGACATTCAATGAAGAAGAAGCTTGCGCTCGCCATCGTGGCCGGAGCCGTTTCGCTCACCGCCTGCGGCAGCAAAACTGACGCCAACGAAAAGAACTTCGGTGCGGCGCTGAGCCAGTATTTCGAGAAGAAGGGGCAGTTGTGCCTCAACCAGTACGAGTACTCCGACTTCCCGGTAATGGTTACCGAAATGGACATGCGTCTTCAGAAAACCATGCAAAGCGGTACAGCCAATCAGATGGCCGCGCTTGAGGCTGCCGGGCTGGTGAAGTGCGAAGCTGCGGACAAGGGACAGCGTTGCTCGCTGACCGATGCTGCCAAACCCTTTGTCCGTGAGAGGGAGGCAACCATTTGGGGGTTGAACGGTTCCCAGAAGGTGACCCAGACCGATCTGTGCTGGGGGCAGAAGGGACTCGACAAAGTGGTGAAGTGGGAAGGCCCGATGAAGTTCGGCGACTACCAGAAAGCAGGCATCACCTACACCTATAAGGTCAACAACCTTGCCGAATGGGCCAAGAAATCCGATGTGCAAGTCGCTTTCCCGGTGGTCAAGAGCATTCTCGATGGTGTTGGCAACAAGGAATCCAAGCATACCGTCAAGCTGACCAGCCAAGGCTGGGAAGCCAAAGGCTTGGATTGAGATGCCACCATGGGCACCCCCACCGACATCGAAACGCTGGCCAGTGTCTGGGCGCAGATCGCCGAGGAGGTGGGATTTCCTACCGACTATGAAGGCACCGCTTCGCCCGAGGCGCATCAAGCCAGCGAGGCGATCCAGGAGCGCATCGACCGGGCGCGAGACAAGCCATGTTGATTGGCTATGCGCGTGTCTCGACCCAGGATCAGAACCTTGAATCGCAGCGAGAAGCCTTGACCAAGGCCGGGTGCCAGAAGATCTTTGAGGACAAGGTGAGCGGTACGCGGGCCGACCGTCCCGGTCTGGCCAAGGCGCTGGAAATGCTGCGCGAGGGCGACACCCTGGTTGCCTGGAAGCTCGACCGCCTCGGTCGCAGTGTCAAGCAACTGGTCGATCTGGTCGGCGAGCTGCACAAGCAAGGCGTCCAGTTCAAGAGCCTGACCGACGCCATCGACACCGGCACGCCCTCTGGCCGGTTCTTCTTCCACGTCATGGCCAGCCTCGCCAACATGGAGCGCGAGTTGATTGTCGAGCGCACCCGCGCCGGGTTGGAAGTCGCCAAGCAACTCGGGCGCAAAGGCGGCCGCAAACCGAAGATGACCGGCAGCAAGATTGAGTCGGCCAAGAAGCTACTGGCCAGCGGCGTGCCGCCCAAGGACGTGGCCAAGAACCTCGGCGTGTCCGTTCCTACGCTGTACCGCTGGGTGCCAGCCTCAGCGCAGGCTTAGTACGATTTTTTCCGTTTTCTGAGACGCCCCCTAATTGCCAATGCCGGCACACGGCCGCGCGGGTTGATGGCCAGATACGCGAGGGTTTGATTTTGCCCTTCGGCAATCACCACCCGCACAGGCTCATAGGGAATCCCCAACTCTTCAAAAGCAATATGTGCGGCGAACGAGCAAGCGCTGTGCGCTTTCTTCAATGGCCCCGGCTAAAGCATTGAGCTGGAAACTTCCGTTTTCCGCTTCCAATGCCGTTGAACCGCTGATGAATACTGAATTTTTTCTGCGACCCTCACCTGCCGGGTGATTCCACTTAAAAGTCGGCGCTGACGAGACGGCGATTATTAAACCTGGAAACATCAATTAACATCAGTTAACATCAGTTGGACGTGCAAAATTACAAGACCAAGCCCAATACTTCAGGCAAATTCTTAATCGAATCAACCACGCAATCTGGCTTGACCAAAGACGCCTCGGCATAAGCCTGCCGGTATTTGCCCGTTTTGACAAGTATGCCGCTCAGTCCCGCACGCTGGGCGCCGCCCACATCCGCATCAATATCGTCACCCACCATCGCTACTTGCGAACGAGTCACCTCCGGTGGCAAGCCAAGGCTTTCCAGCGCACTATGAAAAAAATGCGGTGAGGGTTTGCCGATCAGCATGGCCGTAGTGCCACTGGCATATTCCAGCGCATGCACAAACCCGCCGATGTCCATTTGCAAACCGCCCCCCGTTTGCCAGAAACGGTTTTTGTGAATGGCAATCAGCTTTGCGCCGTTGAGCAAATTCTGAAAAAGCTCGTTGAGCAACGAATAGCTCCACGCATTGCCAATGTCGCCAATGACAATGTAATCGACTTTGTTTTCAGTGCTTTCAAATGGCGCTTGCCGGAACTCGGCAAAATCTTTTTTCACCTCATCACTCAGCAAAAGACGGCAAACCGGATCGTTCTGCTCACGCAAATAAAGCACGGCGGCCTGGGGTGCGCTCATGATTTCGTGCTGCGGGATATGAAAGCCCAAGGCATTGATTTTTTGTGCGAGCGAAGCCAGCGACAAGGTGCTGGTATTAGTCACAAAGCGGCATGGAATGCCATTGGCGCGGATATTTTCAACTGCCGCCACTGCCCCGTCAAGCGCTTGATTATCGACATACAGTACGCCATCCAGGTCGAACAAAATGCCACGGAAAGCGGAAAAATTTTTCATGACCAGACGACCTCCTGAAAAATACTGCCAGCGCTTTTGCCTACCTGCCGTACTGAGGATACTGATGCGCTGTCGTAGTGTCGTAGCGTAGTGGATACAGTTCCATCTTAACTAAAAGCCAGCGGCAAGCCTAGCGCGAGCGCTAACCTATGCTCATGGGATAGGCACCGGATAGCGATGGAATCCCTCAGCCACCCTCAGCTGCTTCAATGCCCGCTATGGCTGCTATGTCCGGCAGGTTTTCTCACCTGCACTTCAATCTCTTCTGGTTTGGCTTGTTTTTCCGCTCGCGGCATGGACTGCCCACCGCTTGCTGCTTTTCTCACCGGCTCGCCCACGGGTCCCACATATTCTTTCGCCACTGTGCCCGCCGGATGCTTGAACCAGCCCGGATCACTGTAGTCGCCTGGCTTTTGGTTTTTACGCACTTTCAATACGCTAAACATGCCGCCCATTTCCACCGAGCCAAAAGGCCCTTCGCCCGTCATCATGGGCAAGGTATTTTCCGGCAATGGCATGTGCATATCGGCCATATCCGCCATGCCGCTCTCGCCCATTGCCATGTAATCCGGGATCAACTGAGAAATTTTCTCGGCGACCTCTGATTGATCCACGCCTATCATGGTCGGCACGGTATGGCCCATGGCATTCATGGTGTGGTGGCTTTTATGGCAATGCACCGCCCAATCGCCTTCGGCATCGGCAATAAACTCAATTTGCCGCATTTGTCCCACCGCAATATCCGTCGTCACCTCCGGCCAGCGCGCGGTTTTCGGCACAGCGCCGCCATCCGTTCCCGTCACCATAAACTCATGCCCATGCACATGAATCGGGTGGTTGGTCATGGTCAGATTGCCAATCCGCAAGCGCACCTTATCGTTCTGCCGCACATTGAAGGCATCAATCCCGGGGAATACCCGGCTATTCCATGACCATAAATTAAAGTCCAGCATGGTCATGGTTTTCGGCGTGTAGCTGCCCGGATCAATGTCATACGCATTGAGCAAAAAGCAAAAATCGCGATCCACTTCATCTATCAATGGGTTACTCCCCTTGGGGTGCGTAACCCAAAAACCCATCATGCCCATGGCCATTTGCGTCATCTCATCCGCATGCGGGTGATACATGAAGGTGCCTGGCCGCCGTGCGGTGAATTCATACACAAAGGTTTTTCCAGGTTCAATCGCCGGTTGCGTCAAGCCCGAAACACCATCCATGCCATTGGGCAAGCGCTGCCCGTGCCAATGCATGCTGGTGCGCTCCGGCAAGCGGTTGGTGACAAAAAGTCGCACCCGATCGCCCTCCACCACTTCAATGGTCGGCCCTGGCGATTGTCCGTTATAGCCCCATAAATGCGCCTTCATGCCCGGCGCCATCTCGCGCACCACGGGTTCAGCCACCAGATGAAATTCTTTCACACCCTGTTTCATGCGCCAGGGCAAGGTCCAGCCATTCAATGTGACTACCGGGTTGTACGCACGGCCCGTGGCAGGATGCAAAGGTGGCATGGTCTCGCTACTGGTTTGCGTGACCAGTTCAGGTAAAGCGGCCATGGCCACGCGGCTCACGCCCGTTGCTGCAGCAACGCCCACCAGCGCCCCGCCCGCCAAGCCTGCCTGCTTGAAAAACTGCCGTCGTGACGGCTTGCCGTTCTTGTTATCGGTGCTCATTCATTATCCTTAAATACCTTGATGCCGTGGACTCAGCAAGGCCTAGTGTGAAGCATCGCTCGCGCTACTTGCCGCAACAGGAATACCGGGAATACCGCTGGATCGCGTAGCGCCCATGCTGGGCTGGCCGATGATCTCTGCTTCCAGGGATGCTTCGTTGGTAAAAAATTGTTCTTCTACAGCAATGGCTTCCATGACACTATTAACCTGTTTTCTGGCATCGGACAGCAAATCAAACACGCCAATCAGCATCCCGTTGTAGCGCAACAACATCTCATCTGAAATGGTTTTGCGCAATGGAATTACCTCGTCTCGATAGTTTTTAGCAACCAAATAAGCGCTGCGATAAGCAGAATATCGCTCGCGCAAATGCGCACTGGCGGCGCGTGTCGTGGCGTCGAGCTGATTGGCCAAGGCCAGCGTTTGCGCGTTCATGGCGCTGCGCTGGGCGTCGCCCAAGTCAAATAAGGGCAGTCGTATGCTGATCTCGCCACCCCGCCCGGTGTTGGACGAGCCTGCGGCTTGATCAACCGTGGCATTGCGTTTCACGCCCAGCTCAATATCCGTCAAACTCGTTACTGTTGTTAAACCCTGCGCCTTGGCCGATGCGTTGAACCTGGCCTCGGCAATGCGCACATCCAGCCTATCCCGCCGGGCAAGAAGGCTCAAGTCTTCTGTTGCGCGCAAAGTCTTAGGCAGTTCGGGCAAGCGCTCGGGTAATTTCAGTTGCGGCGCCTCTTCATCCGTCAGCCCCAAAAGGCGTACCAGCGCTTCCCGCCTGGCCAGCGCTTGATGCGCCGCCTGCTGGTGCTGAGTGACCGCATCGGTTAAAAACACTTGCTGTTGCGAGCGCGACAACTGACTGAAGTTGCCCGCCTTTTGCATTTTGACAGCCAGCGCGTCACTGGCTTCGGCCAGGCTCAGCACCTGCCCGCTGTAAGCCAGACGCTGCTGAGCCGCCACGGCCGCCACCCAAGCCTGACGCACATCGGTGACCCGTTGCACCACGTCCGCCGTGAGCTGTAATTGCGCCACGTTGATTTCTTGTTTCGCCATCTCCAGCCGTTGCGGCAAGGTCAGTAAATCCAGCAAACCAAACGATAGTGTACGTTCGATATCCACTTCGCCCGTAAAGCGCATGCGCGAGAAAGAGAACAATGGGTTGCTCAAGCGCCCTGCTTGATCTGCACGCGAGGTAGCCGCCCAGCTTTGCGCCAGTAAAGCCTGCAATGCCGGGCTATGCACCAGCGCCAAATGCACCGCCTCGTGCTGCGCCAGCGGTTTTTTGAGCAGTTCATTCGTCAGTGTTTGGGCGTCGTTTCTTTCTTCCGCTGTGGTCAATAAGCGCAACTGGCCTTGCGTGAAGTCAGGCGCGGCTTGGTTGGTTTTCGCCAGCGTTGATTCAAAGGACACCTGCGCACAGCCGGATAAACCAAGAAAAGCGAGCCCGGCCAGCAATGAACCCCGCAGGCGGGAAACTTTAAGTTGGCTACAGGGCAAGGGATTCGGCATGAATTTGATTATTTTGAGTTATTAAAACAAACTGGGCGGATGGCATATTTTCCCGCCTGTTTGACTATATTTGATCATCATAGCAAAGCTGCAATGCGTATCAGACCAAACGACACCCCTTGGGTTCAATCGCAAGCCAAACGGCAAGACAAATTATTTTCTTGTTTGCTTGTTTCACTCTCCTGCGCCATTATCCTGCCAATACCGTCGCCGCAAGTCCCGCGCACGGTCGATGGCAACACCTGCGGCAGACAGCGTCACCTTTACCGCACCGGCTTGATCTGTTCGATGCAACGCTGTGCCTTGCCGGATATAGCGTGAAACCACGTCAAGCTTGGGGTGGCCAAAGCGATTGCGATAACCCACGGTAAAAATCGCTGCCTGAGGATGGACAGCGGCGATGAAAGCTTTCGTCGATGATGTCAAACTGCCGTGATGCGGCACAATGAGCACATCTGCAGCAAGCAGTGAAGGCACTACCGAGCCGGGCGCATTGGAGCCGATTTCACGGTGAGTTCCATCCGCGTGTTTTCCTTTGCTATCAAGGCGGTTGTCGCTTGAAAACACCTGTTCACGCCGCCCCGCCACAGCCGACTTTTCTGCGGCAGGGACTTTGCCTCGCGCGATCAATTCCTCCTCTTGCGCCGCCTCAATGTCGGCAGTGATCAACAACCGCCGTCCACCAGCAGCGATCATCATCACGCACGACATGGCATTGCTTTTAACTGCCCGCGTGACATTTTCCGGATACAAAACCTCAAACCGGACACCATCCCACACCCATGCGTCTCCTGCCCGACAAGGCTGTTGTGGCACAGCTTGCGCGCGCAAAAAATGGTCCTGCGGCAAAGAACTGCGCAACAAACCCACAGGCACGGCGGCCAGCACAGAAGCCGCGCCGCCGGAATGATCGGTATCCGCGTGGCTCACCACCATTTCATCCAGATGCCGCACACCCATAGAGCGCAAATACGGCACAATGAGCCGATTGCCGCTATCGGCCTCTTTGGAATAAGCGGGGCCTGCGTCAAACAACAAATCATGCCGGGCGGTTTGCACATGAATCGCCAATCCCTGCCCCACATCCAGCACATTCACCACTGCCTGCCCGGCGTCTGGCCGTGGCGGGGAGTATGTGAGCAAAGGCAAAAACGCCAAATACCCCAGCCAGCGCGCGGGAAAGCCCTTCGGCAACAACAACCACACGCCGCCCGTCAAGGCCAACAACAGCCAGGCCGTGGGCGGCGCAGCCTGCTGCCAGGTAGCGCCGGGCAAGGCGGCTAACCAGGCAATAAACAGCATCAAGCCTTGGGTCGCTGCATGCGCCAGCCACAGCAAAGGGTTAAAGCCAACGTGAATGATAGGTAAAGCACCCAACACAGCACCCAGCATGGCCAAAGGCGTGATGACAAAACTCACCAGTGGAATCGCCACCGCATTGGCCAGGGGCGACACTAACGAGAACTGCCCAAACAACGCCAAGAGGGCGGGCAACATGCCCAGCGTCACCGCCCATTGCGCCTGCCCCCAGCTTTGGAACCCATGCAAACGCCCCTGCCGCCCGCTGCTGATATAAAACAGCACCGCGACAGCACCAAACGATAACCAAAATCCGGCAGCAATCACCGCTAATGGATCAAGTAGGAGAACAAACAGCAAAGCCCAAGCCAGAATGCGTGAGGCAGCGAGCTCGCGATGGGCCAGGCGGGATAAAGCCACCACGCCCAGCATCATCATCGTGCGTTGCGCGGGTACAGCAAAGCCTGCCAGCAAACTGTAAGCCAGCGCCGCCACAAACCCACCCACGGCTGCGGCCTTTTGCGCCGGAAAATGCAAGGGCAATACGCTGGATCGCCGCCATAGCCAGCCCACCAAACCATAAAACAAGCCAGCCAGCATCGTTACATGCAAACCGGAAATGCTCATCAAATGGGTAATTCCCGTCTGCGCAAACTGCTGCCATAGCGCGGGCCTGATCGCTTGTTGATCGCCGATCACCAGCGCAATCAAAATGCCGGCAAAAGGGCTATCCGGCAAACCCGCCTGCATATGGGCGCGGATTGTTTCACGCAGCCTCTCCACGACATAAGCGGGTTGCCAAGCCGCGGCTATCGTCGCAATGCCCAAGCGTTCAGCCGTGCGCGGCCGCACATAGCCCGTGGCGCGGATATTGCGCTCAAACAACCAGGCTTCATAGTCAAACCCGTGCGGATTCCTATTGCCATGCGGACGCTTCAAGCGCACGGTAAATCGCCAACGCTCGCCCGCATGCACCGGCAAGTCGGTCATGCCAAACGCCTCTTCCGATTCCCTCCCCCCCGGTGCGCCACGATACCAAGCCAATGAAATATGTTCAGGTATTTGTATGCTTTGCGTGTTGGCCGTGCCCGCTGACTCTGCAGGCTTATCCAGCCAGCGCGCCGATTCCACATCAAACCGAAAGCGCACGCCACGGCTCATGGCTTCCGGCAGATTGCTCACCACGCCGACCACCACGATATCCTGCCCTTCCAGTGCCCCAGGCAAGGTATCCGCCAGACGCCACTGGCTAACAGCGGAAGCCCAGACAAACCCCAGCACGCAACCCGCGATGACACGCAGCAAACCTGTCAAAAATACCGCTTTTTTTTCGCTTAACTGCCATCTCGAAAAGCTTCGCGGCGTCTCACCAGAGCCGACTTTTTAAGCAGCCACAGGATAGCGCTAAACAACGCCGCCACCAGACCAATGGCGAGCAAAGTCAGGCCATCTGGCAAAGCAGCCTGTTGCTGCGCCAGCCACACACCCAGCGCAAAAGCCAAGACAAACAAACGCATTTAAAAAACCCAACAGCCAAGGCTATTCAACAAGATCAGATCCCTTCCTGCCAAGCTTCCTGCCGGATGATCAAATCACCCTGATTTTATAAAAATATCATCGGTTAAGTTAGCACATCTCCCAGACCCAAGGCGCTGTATGCTATCCACGGCTGATTGATCAAGAAAACAGTAAAGTAGAATCATAGAGATATTCATTGGAGTTTTTATTTTTGTTTAAGATCAGTACACAAGGCGATAAACCATTGCGCGGCATAGGAAAGTTATTGCTCGGGCATCTGCACCCATCCCACCAGCCTGCCATGCGCGGTGTTATAACGATACTGCTCATCCTCGCGGCGGGCCAGTTCCTGGCTTGGCTAATGCCAGCCCAACCAAGCGCTCAAGGCATTAGCTTCTATCTGATTTGGCACGCCGTGATGGAATTTGCCGCCATCGTGGTGGCCATGATGGTGTTTATCGTTGGCTGGGGAGCCCATTTGAAGCGAGGCAATGCCGGTAACCTGACGCTGCTTGCCTGCATTTATTTTGCCGTTGGTGCATTGGATTTTTGCCATACCGCTGCTTACGTTGGCATGCCTGATTTTTTTTCGCCTAATGACAACGCCAGCAAGCACCTTTATTTCTGGTTATCTGCCCGCTTTTTGGCAGCAATGGGCTTGCTTGTCTTGAGCTTGCGCTCCTGGGAAGAGAGTTTCCGAAAAAAAAGCAAGTACCTGATTTTGTTTTTGCTCATAGCAGCTGTCCTGTTCATCAACTGGATCGTCATCCAACACCATGAACTCTTGCCGCCTTTATTTATCCCAGGGCATGGCCTCACCCCATTAAAAATCAATCTTGAATACCTGTTCATTGCCATCAATGGTGTAACTGCCGCTGTGCTCTGGGTCAAGATGCGTCGTCCGCAATCGTTTAATGCCCCTTTGCTGCTGGGTGCCGTAGGCGCGATGGCCATGAGCGAATTGTTTTTTACTTTTTATACAACGATGACCGGCACTTACAACGTGCTCGGCCATATTTATAAAGTTGTCAGCTACGGTTTTGTTTATCGTGCGTTGGTCGCTTCCGCCATCGAGCGGCCCTATATCGAGCTGGCCGAGGCGCAGCAGAATCTGGAACTTGCCGTATCAGCCGCCAATACAGGCCTATGGCAGTGGAATGTTTCATCCGGACAGGCATATTTTTCATCTTCCTGGAAAAAACAGCTCGGCTATGGCGAGAATGAGCTTGCTGAAACATTTTCTGCCTGGCAGGCGCTCATCCATCCTGATGACCGTGCGGGCATCATGGCGCACATTGAGCGTTTTTTACACTCGCCAGAGACGATGGATTACGAATCCGAGTTCCGCTTGCGCCATCATGACCGCAGCTACCACTGGGTGCTGGCACGGGGCAAAAAAGAGATCAATGCCCAAGGTAAAGTCACCCGCATCATTGGCGCACAGATTGATGTCACCGAACGCCGACATGCCGAAGACCGCTTCAAAAGTGCTGTTGAAGCATCCCCCAATGCGATGGTGATGGTGGATGAGCAGGGTTTGATCGCGCTAACCAATTCCCAAGCCAATGTCATGTTTGGCTATCCGCCCAACGCCTTGGTTGGCCAGCCATTGGACATCCTGATTCCCACGCAAGCGCGTAAAGTCCATGCACGTCATGTGGCTGGCTACATGCAGCATGTGGCTGAACGCAACATGGGTGCAGGGCGCGAGCTTTATGCCCTGCATAAAGATGGCCATGATTTCCGCGTCGATATCCGGCTCATCCCGATCACCGCAGAAACTGGCCATTATGTGATCGCATCCATAGTTGATCTCACCGCCCAAATCGAATCGGAGCAAAAAATCCACCAGTTGATCAACTTTGATCCGCTGACGGGCTTGCCAAACCGCAGCCTGCTCAACGACCGCGTGCATCAATCCATTAGCATGGCCAACCGTGAAGGGGAAAAGTTCGCGCTCCTGTTCATTGATCTGGACCGCTTCAAGAACATCAATGACACCCTGGGGCATCGCATTGGCGACAAGCTGTTGGTTGAGGTTGGAGAGCGATTGAAATCATGCTTGCGAGATATTGACACGGCCTCGCGCGTCGGCGGGGATGAGTTTGTGCTGGTCTGCTATGGCATTCAGGAAGGCTTCATCGCACAACTGGCAAGCAAGTTATTGACCACAATATCGCAACCTTACCTGATTGACGCGCATGAGCTGATCATCACCCCCTCGATCGGCGTGGCTATTTATCCCGAAGACGGCAAGGATTTTGATACCTTGTTTCAGCATGCTGATACCGCGATGTATCAGACCAAACAGGATGGGCGTAACGACTTTCGATTTTTTACCCCGGAAATGAGCTTGCGCACTTCCCGCATCATGGCGCTGGAAAACGCGATGCACCATGCCCTGGACCGCGACCAGTTTCATCTGGTCTATCAACCGCAACTCGCACTTGATTCAGGCAAAGTGGTCGGCTGTGAAGTGCTGTTGCGCTGGACGCATCCGGAGCTAGGTGCCATTTCCCCTGCGGAATTCATCCCCTTGGCAGAAAGCAATGGCCGCATCGTGCTCATTGGCGCCTGGGTTTTGCATACTGGCTTGCAACAACTTAAAACATGGATGGATGCCGGCCTGCCGGAAATGAGCCTGGCGGTGAATCTTTCCGCTGCCCAGTTCCGCCACAAGGATTTGCCTGGCTTGGTGGCTCAGCTTCTCGCCGAAACCAAAATTCCCCCGCATTGCCTTGAACTGGAACTCACCGAGAGCGCCGCGATGGATGACCCGATGAGCAGTATCGGCGTGATGAATGAACTCCACCAGCGTGGCGTGCTGATGTCAATTGACGACTTTGGCACAGGCTATTCATCCTTGAGTTACCTCAAGAAATTCAATATCAGCAAACTCAAAATTGACCAGTCTTTCGTGCGCGACATTGTCGCAGACGCCGACGATCGCGCCATTGTCACAGCCATCATCCAGATGGCGCACAGCCTGGGCTTTAAAACCATTGCCGAAGGCGTGGAAACCGAAGCCCAGCGCGAATTTCTTGTCCAGGAAGGCTGCAATGAAGCCCAGGGCTACTTGTTCGCCCGCCCCTTGCCCGCCGATCAGTTCGCGCGGTATTGTCAGGAAAATCTCAAGAAAACAGCAGCAAACCGACTGCACCTTGCTAACACTGCCGTCTTGTCAGGGCCGACTTTTTAACGTGAAATGCTTGGTGCAAGCGCGCTATTTGATAACCGAGCGAAGCGGGCCATGGCATGCTGGTCAAGGAAACGCTGATTATTTCGGCTCCCGTGGCGGCGGGAGCCCAGTAGAATCAAGGCGCTGGATGCCCGCCTCTGCGGGCATGACGGGCATGACGAATAAATCAGCGCTTCCTTGACATACCCCATGCGCCGCTCACTCAAACGCCTGTTGCCAGATCACAGCGCCATTCACGGCAACCGCTGGTTCGCCCCGTTTGCCAACACCCTGCTCCACCCCAGGCTGTGGCATCTGAATCGCCGCTCAGCAGCAGGCGCCGTTGCTGCCGGGCTGTTTTGCGGGCTGATTCCAGGCCCTTTCCAGATGCTGGGCGCAGCCATTTGCGCGGTGATTTTTCGCGTCAATCTGCCGCTGGCCATGCTGTGCACGCTGTACACCAACCCTTTTACCATTTTCCCGATTTACTTTGTCGCCTTTAAAATCGGCAAAATGATTCTCGGCAGCACAGCCAACTTTGCCCCGCCACCTGAAATGAACGGTGATTTAATCGGCTGGTTAATCCACTTAACCCATTGGGTCATTGGCCTGGGCGAACCGCTTGCCATTGGCTTGTTGGTCCTGGCATGTCTATTCGCCACCTCAGGCTACGCCGCCATGCGCCTGGGCTGGCGTTATTGGCTAATGCATGCCTTGAAAAAACGCGCCCAAAAACGCAACAACGCCAGGCTCGCTAAATGAGACAAAAAAATGCCAAAATCAGCACAAAAGAAGCGGGCAAGACTGGCAGTTGGGTATTTTTTGCCAAAAGAAACATTAAATTTCAACGGCAACATGGCCGCTTGGCATATTATTGATCCAGTTTTCATTGCCCAATGAATCGTCATGAGCCAGCTTACGCGCGTTCTTTATGTGGAAGACGAACCGGATATTCAAACAGTGGTCAAGCTGGCACTCGAAATCGTGGGTGGTTTTAC
>LNAO01000026.1_pt1 | contig 14802 bp, 18 predicted proteins | sample 602571 | NCBI WGS metagenome assembly LNAO01 (sample SAMN02440304, study PRJNA202911) | soil metagenome | biome: Subtropical and temperate rainforests or woodlands; isolation source: soil samples (1 kg each in a 20% v/v slurry with milli Q water) were... ...
AGCGCCGTCAACCGGGACAGGGTTTCTTGCACTTGTTCCAGCGAGGTCATCAGATGATCAACCTGATCCTGAAGATCCACGGCGAGATCAAATAGCTCAGCCACTCGGCTGCGTGATCCCTCGTTGAACGCGGCCATTGCCAGTTGATGCAGCTTCAACAGGTCGGTGCGCAGTTGCGGAGGTGCGCCGTCTGCGCTGTCATTCAAATCGCCGCGCAGCACGTCCACGGCATCGACTGCACGCAGCAGTGCCGTGGTATCGAAATTCTCGGGAGTCAGTTCGTCCCATTCGTCGTCGGTGATGCGGGCTGCCATCAGGAGGGCTCCGATTAAGCGGTTGCGAGCGTTAGATGCCCGATCGGCTCGGCTGCTGGCCGTACCTTGATTTCGATGTCGTAGCCGAGGCGATTCAGACAATCCATCAGCTTGCGTTCGGATAGATTGGTGAAGTCGCCGCGCATCATGCCCGACACCTTCGGTTGCGGGATGCCCATGCGTTTGGCCGCCGCTTGTTGAGTCAGCCCAAGGGCGCGCATGGCCCTCCTGATCTCGACCACCAGGCCGGTCTTGATCTTGAGCTTTTCAGCGTCAGGCAGTCCAAGGTCGGCAAAGACGTTGCCCGAGCTGCGCTGAACCTCGACGCCTTCAATGATTCGTTTTTGCATTTCGTAGCTCCTGTGCCAATACCTCGGCCACCTTCAGCCGAGCGCGGATGATGTCCATGTCGGCCTTTGGCGTGGCGATTCCGCTCTTGCTCTTCTTCTGGAAGCAGTGCAGGACGAACACCGCTTCCGCAAACTTGACCGTGTATACCGCTCGATAGGTGCCGCCGGCATCGTCTTCGACGACCTCCAGCACGCCGGCACCACCGAACCCCTTGAGCACCTTTGCTGCGTCATCCTGATCGCCTATCTGCGCCAACGAGAGCGCGTAACCGAAACGGCGACGCACGTCGGACGGCAACGCCATCAAATCCTTGTGGCTGCTCGCGATCCATTCGAGCGGTTTTTCTTTGTTTGTCATGACGGAATTTTATACCTGTTCAGGTAATGATGTAAACGCGGCAACCTCAAGGAGGTGTCGTAAAACATTTGTTTTGCGACAGGCTGTCAGCCGCCGCTGTGCTACCTGTGCAACACCCCCTCAAAAATGTACGGAAAACTCTATCGCTATTCACTATTATGCGGAAACCTGTTTTTGATGGTTATCCGCCTATGTTGGTTGGCTACATGCGCGTGTCGTCGGACTCCGACCGCCAGAGCACGGACTTGCAGCGCGACGCGCTGCTCGCCGCCGGCGTCGATCCGCGTCACCTGTTTGAGGATCGTGCCTCTGGCGCGAAGGATGACCGTGCCGGCTTGGCGCGGGCGCTTGAGTTCGTTCGAGCCGGCGATGTGCTGGTGGTGTGGAAACTCGACCGGCTCGGTCGCTCGCTGTCGCACCTGCTCGCCATTGTGACTTCGCTCAAGGACAAGCGGGTGGCGTTCCGCTCGCTGACAGAGAACCTGGACACTACGACGCCCTCGGGCGAATTCCTGTTCCAGGTGTTCGGTGCGCTCGCGCAGTACGAGCGCGCCTTGATTCAGGAGCGCGTCGTCGCGGGCTTGGCCGCCGCACGCAAACGCGGCCGGATCGGCGGCCGGCCGCAGGCGATCACTGGTGAGAAGCTGGACGCCATCGTCGCCGCGCTCGATGGCGGCATGTCTAAGGCGGCGGTGTGCCGCAACTTCAATGTCAAGCGCACTACGTTGATCGAAACATTGACGCGAGCAGGTTGGCGTGGTGCGGGAAGGACGGTCGATGAGCAACAAGAATAAGCTACTCACCGTCTTTTCTGACGCAGAGCAGGAAGCCTTGTACGGCCTACCGGACTTCGACGATGCTCAGCGGCTGGAATACCTGGCGTTGACCGAATCTGAACTGGCGTTCGCCAGCAGCCGGCCTAGCCTGCAGGCCCAAGTCTATTGCGTCTTGCAGATCGGCTACTTCAAGGCCAAGCATGCTTTCTTCCGCTTCGATTGGCATGAGGTCGAGGACGATTGCGCCTTCGTGCTGAGTCGCTATTTCCACGGCGAAGCGTTCGAACGCAAGGCGATCACCAAGCATGAGCACTACAGCCAGAGGGGTCAGATCGCCGAACTGTTCGGCTACCGGTCGTGGGCGGCTAGCTTCCTGCCGCAACTGGCACAGCAGGCTGAACAGATCGTGCGGCGCGACGTAATGCCAGGATTCGTGGCCGCCGAACTGATCGTTTGGCTCAGCGAGCACAAAATCATCCGGCCCGGCCACACCACCTTACAAGAGCTGGTCAGTGAAGCCCTGTCCACCGAACGCAGGCGCTTGGGCGGCTTGCTGGCAGAAGTGTTGGACGAATCGGCCAAAGCTGCGCTGGGCCAGCTCCTGGTGCGTGACGACACCCTGTCTCAACTGGCAGCGCTCAAGCAGGACGCTAAAGATTTCGGCTGGCGTCAGATGGCAGGGGAGCGCGAGAAGCGCGCCACGCTGAAGTCCTTGCACGGGATCGCCAAGGCGCTGCTGCCCAAGCTCGGCATCTCGCAGCAGAACCTGCTGTACTACGCGAGCCTGGCGAACTTCTATACCGTCCATGACCTGCGCCACCTGAAGGCGGAGCAGACCCGGCTCTACCTGCTGTGCTATGCCTGGGTACGTTACCGGCAGCTCACCGACAACCTGGTCGACGCGATGGCCTTCCACATGAAAAAACTTGAGGACGAGAGCCGCACGGGTGCGAAACAGTCCTTTGTCGCCGAACAGCTGCGACGCCATCAGGAAACGCCGCAGGTTGGCCGCCTGCTGTCGCTGTACGTGGACGACAGCGTGGCCGATCCGACGCCGTTCGGCGAGGTGCGCCAACGCGCCTACAAAATCATGTCCAGGGAATTGCTGCAAAACACGGCGCAGCGCATGAGCGTCAAGCCACTGAACAAACTGGCGCTGCACTGGCAGGCGGTGGACGGCCTGGCCGAACGCATTCGACGCCATCTACGGCCGCTGTACGTCGCGCTCGACTTCGCCGGCACGGCCCCCGATAACCCATGGCTCGCGGCGCTGACTTGGGCCAAGAGCGTGTTCGCCAAGCAGCAGCGCCTATCACAACGGCCACTCGACGAATGTCCGGCGGCAACGCTGCCGAAACGCTTGCGTCCGTACCTGCTGATGTTCGATGCCGAAGGCACGCCGACAGGCCTGCATGCCGATCGTTACGAATTCTGGCTTTACCGTCAGGTCAGGAAACGCTTCCAGGCGGGCGAGCTCTACATTGACGACAGCTTGCAGCACCGGCATTTGTCCGACGAGTTGGTTTCGATGGACGAGAAAGCCGCCGTGCTCGCGCAGATGGACATCCCCTTCCTGCGGCAGCCGGTCAGTGCCCAGCTCGATGCACTGGCGGCCGAGTTGCGTGCGCAATGGGTGGCGTTCAATCGCGAGCTGAAACAGGGCAAGCTGACGCACCTGGAATACGACAAGGACACGCAGAGACTGACCTGGCGCAAGCCCAAGGGGGAGAACCAGAAGGCGCGCGAGCAAGCTCTCTACGAGCAACTGCCATACTGCGATGTCGCCGACGTGTTTCGCTTCGTCAACGGCCAGTGCCAGTTCCTGTCGGCGCTGACACCATTGCAGCCACGCTATGCGAAGAAGGTAGCCGACGCCGACAGTCTGATGGCGGTGATCATTGCCCAAGCCATGAACCACGGCAACCAGGTTATGGCACGTACCAGCGACATCCCGTACCACGTCCTGGAGAGTACCTACCAGCAGTACCTGCGCCAGGCGACGCTACATGTGGCCAACGATTGCATCAGCAACGCCATCGCCGCACTGCCGATCTTCCCGCATTACTCGTTCGACCTCGATTCGTTGTACGGTGCCGTTGATGGGCAGAAATTCGGCGTCGAGCGACCAACTGTGAAGGCGCGCTACTCGCGCAAATATTTCGGCCGCGGCAAGGGCGTCGTCGCCTACACGCTGCTGTGCAATCACGTGCCGTTGAACGGCTACCTGATAGGCGCACACGAGTACGAGGCTCACCACGTGTTCGACATCTGGTACCGCAACACGTCGGACATCGTGCCGAGCGCGATCACCGGCGACATGCACAGCATCAACAAGGCCAACTTCGCCATCCTGCACTGGTTCGGACTTCGTTTCGAGCCGCGCTTCACCGACCTCGACGACCAGTTGCAGGAGCTGTATTGCGCCGATGATCTGGCATTGTACGAGAAATGCCTGATCCGGCCGGCTGGCCAGATCGACCGGCAACTCATCGTCGGTGAGAAGGCGAACATCGACCGAATCGTCGCCACACTGGGCCTGAAGGAAATGACGCAGGGCACGCTGATCCGCAAGCTGTGCACCTATACGGCGCCGAACCCGACGCGGCGCGCAATCTTCGAGTTCGACAAGCTCATCCGCAGTATCTACACACTGCGCTACCTGCGCGACCCGCAACTGGAGCGTAATGTTCACCGCTCGCAGAACCGCATTGAGTCCTATCACCAGCTACGCTCGACCATCGCCCAAGTCGGTGGGAAGAAGGAATTGACCGGCCGCACCGACATCGAAATCGAGATCAGCAACCAGTGCGCCAGGCTGATCGGCAACGCGATCATCTTCTAGGGGTTCGGGGAGCATGTCCCTGCTGCTGACGAAGTACGAGGCAGCTGGCAATGCCAAGGCGCTCGTTGACGACCGAAGACAAGTCAGTGGCAAATACCTTGTCTTTTACTAAGCTGGACAGGTCGCGGACGTGCAGGGAAAAACCTCCTGCCAGACTGGTACGAAGGCCGCTCACCTCAAGCAATTGGCGAGGGTCACGCTCCTTGGTCACAAACAGGCGGTCACCTTCCAGGTCGTAGGCGAGCCCTTCAAGGCCTTTGTTGTCCTCTTTGCCAAGCGCCAAGGTCAGGATTGGATACTGGTTTCGGCTCAATGAGCGGTCAGAAGAAAGCTTGCCGTCTTCGTCGATGAGGACATCCACGATAACCAGGCTCTGCCGACGCTCCTCGGCAATTACCAATTGACCGTTGCCGGCATAAGACACCGCTTCCACATCGTGGAAGCCATCCAGGCTGTAACGTCGCTCCACGTCACCGTCACGGCTGAGGGCCAGCAGTTCGTTCGGGCCATTGGTAACCGCCCACAGCAGTTTTAGATCAGGGTCGAAGGTCAGGCCCGAAAGGTTATTGTCCACACCGGGAACCGGCTTAACATCCAGCTCAACCCGATAGCCAGGCAGCCACACAGAGCGTTCCTGCCAATCGTCGGTGTGCCAGTAGGTCGTGATCCAGAAGTACAAGCGATCATCAAGGTGATGGGTGCGGACTTGGAATACGGTGAGCAACACCAGGCACAGCAGCGTCCACATCCAGATGCTTGCTTTCCGTGTTCGGCCCAGCCAGTTTTTTGCCAACAAATACATTCGGAACCTCGTTAATCGGGGCTGACGCCACGAGCTGTCATGGGGTTCAACCCGACTCGACGCGACTGGCACAGGTGATACACAGTGGCGTGGCCGGATCAAACACCAGGCGACCCAGGGCGATCAACGCGCCGCATTGGTTACACCAGCCATACTCACCCTTATGCCAGCGCTTGAGGGCCTGTTGGAGGCGGACGCGTTCATGCTGCGCCCGACCTCGGATGGCATCGTTCATTGCTTGCTGCTGGAGTGCGTCCATCCTCGACAGACGCCCTACCTTGCTTTGATCCAGCTCTACCGATTGCGAGCGAGATTCAGCGTCTTCCAGCAATCGATCCAGCTCGGCAGCGCGCTGTTCCAGCAGGGTCTTGAAATGGGCAAGATTGAGGGCGTCGTCCATGGCCATTAGCGCAGCAGCAACAGCGGACTGGTGGTTGTGCGAAGCATGCTGGTCGTGGTGCTGCCGACCAGGAATTGCCGGATACGTGAATGTCCATAGGCCCCCATCACCAGCAGATCGATGCCATGCTCTTTCTGATAGGCGTGCAAGGTAGGCTCTATCTCACCGCTCCGGGTATCGGCACGAACAGTGAAGCCGACGTTGATCAGCACTTTCTGCGCCCAGTCCAGCTGTGCGGACGCTTCATCGCTTACGGTGCCAACCATGACCAGGTGGATCGGCAACCCCTTCAGCAGCGGGCTGGCTGCCCGCATCTCCACCCCCTTGCGGGTAGTAGCTCCGCCATCGAATGCCAGCATCGCGCTCTTGGGCTTTTGGAAGCTGGCCGGGGTGACGAGGATCGGCCGGTGCATGATACGAATCACGCTTTCCAGCTGGCTCCCGACATGCTGACTCAGACCACCGCTAGATTCGCCCTGGCGACCGATGACCAGCAGGCGCGTTTCGCTTTGCAGCTCTTGCAGGCTTTCCAGCAAATCGCCATGACGTTGCTTGGACTCCGGCGCGGTCACACCATACGTCATGGCTCGCTCTTTCGCGGCCGCTAACATGATCCGCCCCTGCTCCAGGGCCAACTTGCCGCGCTGTTCATCCAGGGAAGCAAGCTCATCGAGCAGATGCTCGCGGCTGCAAAGGCCGATATTACCACTCAAGTCGGCCGCAACTGGGTACTGGCGCTGATCCAGCATGGCGCAGGCCATGTGCAGCTGGTCGATACGAGGTCAAATTGTCGGATGTAGGGGAGCTGTGGCGGGTGTTAAAACCGAAAGCACAGCAGAGCGCGACCGCTGGCAGAGCAAGCAGTCACAGATGATGCGGGGGGCGAAGCGCTATGGCGGCGTAGGCAGCCAGATCATGTTTTGCAGGGTAAGCATGAGGTCTTATCGAGTGTCTTTGGTAACTCAATGGCCGCGACAGCCTACAGGAAGAGAGCAATTTCTGCGAGTCAACCCCCGACTAGGGCGTCCTGCTTGGATGTCAGCCTGAGCTATACCCTAACTGGATGTCAGGCAGCCGGGCAGCCAGCGGCCCGTAGTTGACGCCAGAGTAGTCGCGGCGTTGATTGATCACGCCGCCTTGCAACTGGATGGCGGCCAGGTTCTCGACCGTGACGGCAGCATCACCGCCGGTCTGCCAGTCGGTGTAGACCACCGTTAATTCGTTGGGCAGCTCGCCCCACTGGGCGCACTCGAAGCGTTCCAGCCGCACGATTTCGTCAGGCCCCAACTGCGGCAGGCTGTCGATCCAATAGTCGTCGCGCAGCAGCTTGAGCTCGAATGTGCCTGGCTCCGGGCCGGTGTAGAGGATGCCGCCAATGTGGTCGATGAAGCTCTCGATGGGCTGCTGGCGCGTCCAGATCAGATTGAGGCCGAAGCCCTCGCTCGACAAAGCCCACGCCTCGTTCCAGAAACTCCAACCGATGGTGCTCTGCGGATAGCCCATGCCCAATGCGGGTCGGTGAGGCACTGCACCAGAATGTGGGCTGGATTCATGCCGACGCTAATCTCGCGCCCTTCGTCCTCATCCCAGGTACGCACCTCGGTATTCCACTCCATCCACGGCGCATCCAACCACCCCGCCGTGAAGCGCCGGACGCGCACTGCCCACGGTTTGATGTTCGGGTTGTTGGCCGCGAACTTGCTCGTTACCAAGGACAGCACGCCCCGGAATGCCGGAATGGAACTGCCGAGACGACTCATCAGGTTGTCGTTGCGCCCCTGACCGGCATGACCAGACAGCACATCAATGGTGCCGACCACGCCGCTCTCGCGCTCGTCGCCGCCAAACAGGGTGGGCTTGTTGATGGAGAGGCTGGTCAGCGGCGCGCGGTCGGCATCACCCCACGCGGTACGGTCGCCCATCTGGATTTCCTGCACAGCATCGACGGGCCCCTTGCACAAGGCCAGATGCAGTCCCATACGGTAGCGATATCCGACGGTTTGCTTTTTAACCCACTAACTGAGCAGCAACGTTCAACGAAGGGCCGAGAAACCACTCAATGTGGTGAGTCGGTTCTTAGGCGATGGCCGTTTCTGAATTCAGGTCAGCTGAAAAACCGACTTTTTCAACAGAATCGGCCATAAGCAGTCAGTCCGTATCTAGGTTTCCGCCGCCTCAGCCAGCAGCCAATCTCGGAAGGTTGTCAGCCTTGGCAAGCTGACGCATTCCGGGCGGTAGACAACGTAATAAGCCAAATCTGATGCAACGCTGATCTCTGGAAACAGCCGAATCAGGCGGCCACTCGCCAAGTCATCACGCGCCATAACGCCTCGTGCTAGGGCGACTCCGTGCCCTTCGGCAGCAGCCTGCAATACAGCAGCAGAGTTGTTGATTTTCATGCCGCGAAGGGTGGTCGTCTCCGTCACACCAGCTTGTTGCATCCAGCTCTCCCAGGTCGGGAAGCCTGAGTGGTTATCCATCGAGAGATCGTGGATCAATATCTCCCGGACCAAGTCATTGGGCTTCTGCAGGCAAAAGCGCTCTCGCCGCAATTGTGGTGAGCATACCGGGTAAATCTCTTCATCCATCATCTTCTCGGCGGCCAGTCCAGGCCACTTGCCCGTGCCATAGCGCACGCCAATGTCGACTTGCTGAGCAACGAAATCTACCGGCTTGAGGTTGGTGTCTAGCCGCACGTCCGTATCAGGGCAGATGGCCTGGAAGCGGTCGATCCGAGGCAGCAGCCACTTGACGGCGAAGGCCGGGCTAACGGCCACGGTAAGCACGCAACTGACCGAGCACTCCTGAAGCCGCTCCATCCCTAGGGTCAGTCTGTCGAAACCTGCTCGAATATCCGGCAGAGCACGTTCGGCCGCATCCGTGGGGATCAACCGTGCTTTGCCGCTGGTACTGCGGACAAAAAGATGAGTGCCTAGCCAATCCTCGAGTGTGCGCACGAGCTGACCAACCGCTGCCGGCGTGACGTGCAGCTCGGCTGCAGCCGCAGAAAAGCTCTGGTGGCGGGCACTGGCTTCAAAAGCGCGCAGCGCGTTGAGATGAACTGGAGCCTTCATATCGATAAAGAATTTCTTTAGTGGTGAGAAATTTTATCTCGTTTGTTGGCGGAATTGAAAGCGAGGAATATTCGCTCCAAGGCAAAGTGTGCTGCGGCTAAACTACTCGAAGTCGGCGGAAAGTTTCTGGAGTTTAGCTAAGGTGGAAAATTTTTCTTCCTGCCCTTTAGTTTCCAGATAGCCACGTTGCACTGGCCCATAGAGGGCACGAACTGCCTGCCGGTGTCGGCGTCTTAGGCAAGTGACTCGCCCCAATCCCCGTTAACCAGGTACCTGCCGTGGGCAGGTGCAAAGAGGTCTCCCAATGAGCAACCAATTCAACGGTAAGAAACTGCTGGTCGTCGGTGGCACCAGTGGCATGGGTCTGGAAACTGCACGCCAGTTTCTCTCTGAAGGCGGCAGCGTAGTCATCATCGGTAACCGTCCTGAAAAAACCGAAGAGGCTCGTAAAGACCTCTCCGCTCAGGGAAACGTGACTGCTCTTACTGCAGATCTGACCAGCGACGAAGGCCTGGCCAAACTGATCAAGACCATCAGCCAGCAGCACTCGGATATCGACATGCTAGTGAACGCTGCCGGTGTGTTCTTCCCGAAACCTTTCCTGGAACACCAGGATGCGGACTACGACCAGTACATGAAGCTGAACAAGGCGTTCTTCTTTATCACCCAAAAGGTTACCGCCAACCTGGTTGAGCAAAACCGTCCAGGCGCCATCGTGAACATCGGCTCGATGTGGGCCAAGCAAGCGATCGCCGCCACCCCGTCATCTGCCTACTCCATGGCTAAGGCCGGCCTGCATTCCCTGACTCAGCACCTAGCGATGGAACTAGCTTCGAAGAACATCCGCGTGAATGCCGTTTCCCCGGCAGTTGTGCAAACCCCGATCTACGAAGGCTTCATCCCGAAAGCGGAAGTGCATAGCGCGCTGCAGGGCTTCAACAGTTTCCACCCGATAGGCCGTGTTGGCACTCCGCAGGACGTGGCTGGTATAGTTGTCTTCCTCCTCTCCGAGCAAGCCAGCTGGGTTACCGGCGCAATCTGGGACGTCGATGGTGGTGTTATGGCTGGTCGCAACTAAGACCTGGGCCCAGTTGCCAAGGATCGGGACAGGAAATGCGGAACCACTCACTTCGTAAATCTGGAGATCCAACATGGTCTATCTACAGATCACGCTGATGATCGAGCGCACTAATCGTGCTGCTGCCTGCATTTACCAACAGTACAAGGAGACGTTCCTGGAGAAGATCCAAGGCGCAAAGTCCAAGACACAGCTGGTACGCGACGAAGAAGTGTAGGTGCTGCATTGCTTCGACACGCTGGAGAACGCCAACGCCTACCTGCAAAGCGAGTTGTTCGCCGCTGACGTAGTCGGCGGCCTCAAGCCCCTGCTGGCTGCCGAACCCGACGTACATACCTACACCGCCATCTGAGGAGCTCGTGATTACAACTGCTTTGCTCAACGGCATTTATCTGAACGCTCTGGTGGAGGCAGGCAACGCCAGTCGAGCAAATCGGGAAACTACCAAGTTCACTCTGTCTTTGAACGGGACGTGGGACGGCGGCAGCAAAATGACTGCAAGCACTGGAGCTGCATTCATGGGTGGGCAGCGTGATGAGGCGCGAGCCGGCCGCTTCACACTCGTCAGCGATGAGCCTGTACCATTGGGTACGGACACTGGTGCCAGCCTTCTCGAGTACGAGCTGCAAGCACTCGCCTCCTGCTACACAGTCACCATTGCTATGGCTGCTGCACGGCGCGGGATCGAGCTGGAGAGCGTTCAGCTAGAGCTCTCGGCCATGCCGTTGCTCTGCGGGCTACGCACCGGCGTGGTCAGCGGTTGCAAGCCGATCTGTCGGGCAAACTGGCGTGTCTGTTCAGCGATGTAGGCCGAGCCATTGTCGCTCAGCCATTGCACCGGGGTGGCAGGCGCCTCTTCACCGAAGCGTTTTTCCACCGCCTCCAGCATCAGATCACGGATATCGTCGCCGCTGTACCCGGTCGGGCTGGCCACCCAACCGATGGCTTCGCGGTCGCAGCAGTCCAGGGCAAAGGTCACGCTCAGCTTGGCGTTATCATCACAGCGAAACTCAAACCCGTCCGAGCACCACCGGGTATCGCTGGTGGCCACGGCAATTCGGCCTTCGTGACGGCGTGCCACACCCGGTTGTTTAATCCGTCGCTCCAGCAGCAACTGATGATCGCGCATGACGCGATAAACCCGCTTGACGTTGATCGGCGCCTGACTCTGCTTTTCACGCCGACGACGCAGCAACCCCCACACACGGCGGTACCCGTAGCTGGGCAGTTCACTCACTTCAGCCTGAATTTCTTCGACCAGTGCGGCATCGTCCAGTGCAGGGCGACGCCGCTCGACCTGAGCATTTGGGTTGAGTCGAACCGTCAATTGCGAGCGCGCTACACCGAGACTTTCACTGATCAGCTTCACTGGTCGTCCCCCGGCAACAAGGGTGAGTGCGCAATCCATTTTCGCGACCGAGCAATCTCCACAGCTTCCTGAAGGATCTCGACCTGCATGGTTTTCTTGCCAAGCATGCGCTGTAGCTCGCGGATCTGCTTGAGCGCATCGGCCAGCTCGGAAGCGGGCACCACGCTCTCCCCAGCACTGACAGCCGAGAGACTGCCGCTCTGATAGAGCTTGCGCCACTGAAACAACTGGTTGGCATTCACGCCATTCTGTCGAGCCACCACCGAGACGCTTTGCCCCGGTTGCAGGCTCTCGCGAACCATGGCCAGTTTTTGCTCCGGGCTCCAGCGGCGACGCCGCTCCTGACCCAAAAGCTCCCCACCCTTATCGTTTCTATTAGTCATATACACAGTCGTTTGCCTATCCCTTATGTTAAGGGGGAAACGGTGTCCTGTCTTTCAGGGGGCTCGTCCATGCCCCGTCATCAGCCGGTCTTCGATCTCCGGCGGGCGCACATGAATACTGACCATCTCGGGGATCTGCCCGCGGCGATCGACGCCGCCAGAACGCGGTCGGTGCGTCGTCTTGCTTTGGCGCAGGCAGATGATCTGCTCCTTGCGCAGCTCGCCGACCGGCAGGGCATAGATCGCGTTGTAGATTGTCTCGCGGCAGACGTAGGCGTCTTCGAAGCTTGGGGATTTCATGGTTCGCAGCTTGCCGGCAATCTGCTCGGGAGAAAAACGCTCACTCAGTATATGAGCCACCAACTCGAAGCGCTCACTCCCCGGAAACAGCTTTCGCATCGGTCTACAGACCACGCGGCGTGTATGCATCAAGCGCTGGGCATCGTCTGCAACGTACTCGCCTTGAGCATTCCGGTTGCGCCGGATCTCACGGCTGACCGTCGAGGGGCTGCGGTTCATCAGCCGGGCAAGCCTGCGCTGGCTGAAGCCATTGCACAGGCCGATCTGGATCGTGACGCGCTCTGTGGCGCTGAGTTCGTGATAGGACATGGGGCAACACCTTACCGAAATGGTCGGGTTTCACTCAGTTTTTGCCGCCGCCCCACCAGAAATTCCACCGAGCATCATCGGGATACGCTAGAACCTTGATCGAGCAGCTTTCGCTATCGAATCCTGGATGCGCGAAATCTCTTAAGAAAATACTGCGAATCCGTTAAATTCCCGCACTTTAACGGGGGAGTAGTCCATATAAGCGCCCCCCTAGGGGCTACATATTAAAGCGATTGACCAGATTATTACATACTGCGGCCCTCTCCGCGAAGGCAAATCAATGAAAGGCTCCCTAGCAACATCAGGCGACACTCCTTTTGCCGGCAAACTGCATATGGTGGTGAATCCCACGGATACTCTGCGACCCAGCGGCATCCCCAGCGCCGAACACCTGGCACAAACCGTGGTCTTTACGCCGCAGGATGGCTCCGTGTGGCTATGCGGCCAGCGCATGATGCTGATGCAGCACGCCTCCTACACCGCCATGCGCCACGAACTGATCGCCGCCCTTGGGATAGCCAAAGCCCGCGACCTGCTGACCCGGTTGGGCCGGGATGCCGGTGCCCGCGATGCGCAGAAAGTCATGAGCCGATGGCCGGAAGGCAATCACTCAGCCCTGTACTCAGCCGGCCCACACCTGCACATGCTGGGGGGCATGGTGAATGTCGAGGCGGTGCGCTTCGAGATCGACACCAGCGTTGGACATTTCTATTCGGAATTTCTCTGGCACGCCTCGCTGGAGGACGATGAGCACATCAGCAGGCACGGTGTGGGCGATGACTCCGCCTGCTGGATGGGCGTTGGTTATGCCAGTGGCTACGCCTCGACGCTCACCGGTCACCCGATCGTTTTTCGCGAAGTGGAATGTCGCGCCACGGGACATGCGGCTTGCAGAGTCATCGGCAAGCCTGCGGAGCGCTGGGAAGCGCATGAAGATGACCTTTTTTCTTCACAGGCACAGCCCTCCTACACCTCAAGCCTGGCAGACGGGCCGCTGTATTATTATGAAACCCGCGAAACCGCGCTGGGGATTTCCCCATGGTCGGCGTGTCTCCCGCCTTCCAGACCGCCCGTCGACTGCTGGAGAAAGTGGCGCCGACCCGGGCAACCGTGCTGCTGACCGGGGAATCGGGGGTCGGCAAGGAGCTCTTCGCGCGCACCCTGCACCAGGCGAGCCGCCGACACGACAAACCCTGGGTAGCGCTCAACTGCGCCACGCTGCCGGAAAACCTGGTGGAATCCGAACTGTTCGGCGTGGAACGTGGTGCCTTTACCGGGGCCGATCGCTCACGCCCGGGCCGCTTCGAGCGGGCCAATGGCGGCACCCTGTTTCTTGATGAGATCGGCACGCTCAGCCTGAGCGCCCAGGGGCAAAATTCTGCGGGCCTGGCAGGAGGGGAAAAGCCCACTCCGGTCGACGTGCGCATCATTGCCGCCACCAATGCCGACCTGCGCGCCGAAGTGACGGCCGGCCGCTTTCGCGAAGACCTGTTTTATCGCCTGAATGTGTTCCCCATTCATTTGCCGCCCCTGCGCGAGCGGCGCGAAGACATCCCCCTGCTGACCAATCATTTCCTGCGCCACTTTTGTCACAAGTATGAATGCCCGGTCGCGGGTGTGAGTACACGCCTGGCCAACACCCTGCTCACCTATGGATTTCCGGGCAATATTCGTGAGCTGCAGAACCTCATCGAACGCGCGGTCATCACCGCCAATGCGGGTGATGCGCTGGACCTGCAGCACATCTCGCTGGGCAAGGGCGAGTCGTTCACCGCGCCACAGGGGCTTACTCGTGATGGCAGACTTGAAGCGGCCAGCCAGCCCGTAGCCGCCCCCCTCATTGAGGAAAGCTCCACCTCGGCAGAGCCAACACATTCTGCCAGCCATGCGGAAACCGCCTTCCAGAAACTGCAGGCATTCGTGACTGGAGAACGAAGCAAGCTGGGCATCAATCTGGGGGAAATGGAGCTGATGCTGATCCGCCTGGCCGTGGAGCGCTGCAACGGCAATATCACCGCCGCAGCGCAAAGCCTTGGCATGAGCCGCTCCCAGGTGAGCTATCGACTCAAGGGGCGTTGAGCCGGGGATTCCCGGCTCAGCCGTGTCACCTGGCGTTACAGCGCAAAGCTGAACTTGAGCCAGTAGGCGCCACCGTCGGCGCGGTTGCGCACACCCATTTCATCCTGCCATTTACCACTCAGTGACCAGCCGGCGGAACTGGTGTATTGCACCGACGGGCCGATGGCAAAGGCCCGTCCGCGATTGTCGGCCACGCGATGGTCATCAAGCTTGTCGTCACTGATCTGCTTGTAGACGTAGCCGCCCACCCCGACCACCCAGCCATTGCCCAGCCCCCAGCCCACGGCGTAATCGGCGTGCAGCTCACGGCCGGACTTGTAGTCCGTATCGGGGTTTTTGAAGTTGTATTCGTGCATCAGACGCATATC
>LNAO01000028.1_pt1 | contig 14628 bp, 15 predicted proteins | sample 602571 | NCBI WGS metagenome assembly LNAO01 (sample SAMN02440304, study PRJNA202911) | soil metagenome | biome: Subtropical and temperate rainforests or woodlands; isolation source: soil samples (1 kg each in a 20% v/v slurry with milli Q water) were... ...
TAAAACAGGCGCATGCCGAGCGTTATTTTTTTTGTCACAAAATGCTGTCCGGGCCCATTCCTGCGGGCTCATGAGCGGTTTTCAGTTGCCTAGCAGACAAGCCCTTCGCTGTCGAGATATGGCGCTCGTGGTCCTTTGCGTATACTGCGCAGATGTTTTCCCCAACGGCTTTGCGTCCGCGGTACGCCAAATGGCTGATCGCAACCGGACTCTTCCTGGTGCTCAGTGGCTGTGTTGATAAACCCAACACGCTGGAGCGCGTAAAGGAGGATGGTGTGCTGCGGGTGGTTACCCGAAACAGCCCCGCCACCTACTTTCAGGATCGCAACGGTGAAACCGGCTTCGAATACGAGCTGGTGAAGCGCTTCGCCGACGATCTGGGGGTCGAACTCAAGATCGAAACCGCCGACAACCTCGACGACCTGTTCAACCAGGTGGGCAAGCCCAACGGCCCGGTGCTGGCGGCTGCCGGCCTGGTCAGCAGCGAAGAACGCAAGAAGCAGGTGCGGTTTTCCCACTCCTACCTGGAAGTCACCCCACAGGTCATCTATCGCAACGGCCAGTCGCGGCCGACCGACGCGAAGGACCTGGTGGGCAAGAAGATCATGGTGCTCAAGGGCAGCACCCACGCCGAGCAACTGGCGGAGCTGAAACAGAAATTTCCCGGCATCGAATACGAAGAGTCCGACGCGGTTGAAGTCGTCGACCTCCTGCGCATGGTCGATGAAGGTCAGATCGACCTGACCCTGGTCGACTCCAACGAAGTCGCGATGAACCAGGTCTACTTCACCAACATGCGGGTAGCCTTCGACCTCGGTGACGCCAGCAACCAGAGCTGGGCCGTGGCCGCTGGCGACGACAACAGCCTGCTCAACGAGATCAACGACTACCTCGACAAGGTGAAGAAAAACGGCACCCTGCAACGCCTGAAGGACCGCTATTACGGGCACGTCGATGTCCTGGGCTACATGGGCGCCACCACCTTCGCCCAGCACTTGCAGCAACGCCTGCCCAAGTACGAACAGCACTTCAAGGCCTACGCCAAGAAAGAAAAAGTCGACTGGCGCCTGCTGGCGGCGGTCGGCTATCAGGAATCGCTGTGGCAAGCGGCCGTCACGTCCAAGACCGGCGTGCGCGGCCTGATGATGCTGACCCAGAACACCGCGCAGGCCATGGGCGTGTCCAATCGCCTCGATCCCAAACAGAGCATCATGGGCGGCGCCAAGTACCTGGCCTACATGAAGGACCAGCTGGACGAATCGATCCAGGAGCCGGACCGCACCTGGTTTGCACTGGCGGCCTACAACGTCGGCAGCGGTCACCTGGATGACGCGCGCAAACTGGCGGCCAAGGAAGGGCTGAATCCGGACAAGTGGCTGGACGTGAAGAAAATCCTGCCGCGCCTGTCCGAGAAGAAGTGGTACAGCAAAACCCGTTACGGCTACGCCCGGGGCGGCGAGCCGGTGCATTTTGTGGCGAACATCCGTCGCTACTACGACATCCTGACGTGGGTGACGCAACCGCAGCTGGAAGGCAATCAGGTCGCCGAAGGCAACCTGCATGTGCCGGGGGTCGACAAGACCAAGCCGAATCAGGAAACCCCGCAGCTTTAAAAAAGAAAAAGATCGCAGCCTTCGCCAGCGCCTACAGGGTATGTGTACACCTGCAGGCGCTAGCGAAGGCTGCGATCTTTTGATCTTAGCCTTTCAAGGCCGCAGCCAGAATCAGCGCCTTCATCTCCGACACCGCCGACTTGAACCCGACGAACAACGCATGGGCCACCAGCGCATGGCCGATGTTCAGTTCGTTGATGCCCTTGATCGCCGCTACCGCTTCGACGTTGTGATAGTGCAGACCGTGGCCGGCATTGACGATCAGGCCCTGGGCCAGGCCAAACGCCACGCCATCCGCCACACGCTTGAGCTCTTCAGCCACTTCGGTCGGCGTCTCGGCATCGGCATAACGACCGGTGTGCAGCTCGATGGCCGGCGCACCCACACGACGGGACGCTTCGATCTGCCGCTCGTCGGCATCGATGAACAGCGACACTTCACAGCCGATCTTCGACAGGCGATCCACCGCCGCCTTGATCCGCGCCTCCTGCCCCGCCACGTCCAGACCGCCTTCGGTGGTCAGCTCCTGACGGGTTTCCGGCACCAGGCAAATGTGCGCCGGGCGGATGCGCTCGGCGAACGCCATCATTTCTTCGGTGACGCCCATTTCGAAGTTCATGCGGGTTTGCAGCACATCCTTGAGCAGCAGCACGTCGCGCTCCTGGATGTGCCGACGGTCTTCGCGCAGGTGCACGGTGATGCCGTCAGCGCCCGCCTCTTCCGCGTCCAGCGCAGCCTTGACCGGATCCGGGTAGCGAGTGCCCCGGGCCTGACGCAGAGTGGCAACGTGGTCGATGTTCACGCCAAGAAGAATGCGATTGCTGGTGGTCACGGAAGCGCTCCTGAAGAAGGGAAAGTTCGGTGCACAGCATACGGGGTGATCAGGGCTTGCGAAACAACTCGCGACTGACCAGGGGACGACCGCCCAGGTGAACGGCCAACGCCTGGCGCATCAAGCGCTTGGCGGCAGACAGAGCGCCGGGGGCTGACCAGTCGGCATCGGCCATGGCCAGCAGCTCGGTGCCGTTGAACAGACCGGGTTGCAGCAAGTAAACCCGCTCCAGACCAGCATCGACCTGCAAGCGATAGAGGCCGTCCGGTGCGACGGGTGCATCATGGATGTCAGTCGTCAGGGCGAAGCCGTAACCGAGATCGTCGAGCAGGCGCCATTCGAAGGAACGCAACAACGGCTCCAGCGGACGACCTTCGGCCAGCGCAAGCAAAGTCGCGGCGTAGTGATCGAATACAGCGGGATGAGGATCTTCGGCGGGCAACAGGCGAATCAGCAATTCATTGAGGTAAAGACCACTGAACAACGCCTCGCCATTGAGCCAGGTGGAGATGCCAGCACTCTCCATGCGCCCGACATTCTTCAGTTCACCACGGCCACGGAACTCGACTTCCAGCGGCACGAACGGCCGCGCCAACGTCCCGGCCTTGCCCCGCGCACTGCGCAACACCGCCCGCAGCCGACCTTGCGGCGTGAGGAAATCCACCAATGCGCTGTTTTCGCGGTAGGCGCGGGAGTGGAGGACGTAGGCGGGTTGGCCGATGGGTTGGGTTGGGGACATGGAAGTCAGCGTTCTCAATGAGTCAGCACAGATTTATAAACCACCCAAAACCAATGTGGGAGCGAGCCTGCTCGCGATAGCGGTCTGACAGTCAACATTGATGTTGAATTTCAGGTCCTCATCGCGAGCAGGCTCGCTCCCACAGGGTACTTCGGTGTATCAGGAACCGGTGTTACAGGTCGCCGTAACCCAGCGAACGCAAGGCGCGTTCATCGTCGGACCAGCCGCCTTTCACCTTGACCCAGAGGTTGAGCATGATCTTGGAGTCGAACAGCAACTCCATGTCCTTGCGTGCCTCGGTGCCGATGCGCTTGATCCGCTCGCCCTTGTCGCCAATGATGATTTTCTTCTGGCCGTCGCGCTCGACGAGGATCAAGGCATGGATGTGCAGGGTTTTGCCCTGCTGCTTGAACTCTTCGATTTCGACGGTGATCTGGTACGGCAGCTCGGCGCCCATCTGGCGCATGATTTTCTCGCGTACCAGTTCAGCGGCGAGGAAGCGGCTGCTGCGGTCGGTGATCTGGTCTTCCGGGAAGAAGTGATCGTTTTCCGGCAGGTGCTCGGCGATCACGCGCTCCAGCGCTTCGAGGTTGTGCCCGTGCTGGGCCGAGATCGGCATGATCTGCGCGTTCGGCAACTGTTCCTGCAACCAGCTCAGGTGCGGCATCAGCTCGGCTTTGTCTTCGATGCGGTCGGTCTTGTTCAGCGCCACGATCAGCGGGCCGGTCACGTACTGGACGCGCTCGAGAACCATCTGGTCTTCGTCGGTCCACTTGGTGCGCTCAACCACGAAGATCACCACGTCGACGTCTTTCAACGCCGCCGAAGCGGTCTTGTTCATGTAGCGGTTCAGGGCTTTCTCGCCGCCTTTGTGCATGCCCGGGGTGTCGACGTAGATCGCCTGCACGGCGCCTTCGGTCTTGATGCCGAGCATGTTGTGTCGGGTGGTCTGCGGTTTGCGCGAGGTAATCGCCAGCTTTTGCCCGAGGATGTGGTTAAGCAGCGTCGACTTGCCCACGTTGGGCCGGCCAACAATGGCGACGTAGCCACAGCGTGTTGCAGTTGAATCAGTCATGGCCATTCTCCACACCAAGGGCAATCAAAGCGGCGGCCGCGGCCACCTGTTCGGCGATACGGCGGCTAGCGCCCTGCCCTATGGTCTTGTCGTTCAATAAGGTGATTTGGCACTCGACAACAAACATCCGACAGTGCGGATCACCCTGAATATCCACCACTTCGTAGCGCGGCAAGTCACAGCCGCGCGACTGCAGAAATTCCTGCAGGCGGGTTTTCGGGTCTTTGTTGGTGTCGACCAAAGTCAGACCGTCCAGCTCAGAGCTTAGCCAGGCCAGCACGCGTTCGCGCGCTGCCTGCATACCGGCGTCGAGATAAATGGCGCCGATCAAGGCTTCCAGCGCATCAGCCAGAATTGACTCACGGCGAAAACCGCCACTTTTCAACTCACCGGAGCCCAGACGCAGGTACTCGCCAAGGTCAAAGCCACGGGCCAGAACGGCCAGGGTTTCACCCTTTACCAGCCGTGCGCGCAAGCGCGAAAGCTGGCCTTCGCGCGCTTGAGGAAAGCGCTCGAACAACGCCTCACCGGCGACGAAGTTGAGAATGGCATCACCGAGGAACTCCAGGCGCTCATTATTGCGCCCGGCGAAACTGCGGTGGGTGAGAGCCAGGATCATCAGCTCCTGGTCTTGAAAGGTATAGCCGAGCTGACGCTCTAAACGACTCAGTGCTGCACTCACGGCATACGCACGCGATATTCTTTGTCGAAACGAGCGACGAGATCGAGGTTTTGGATGAGCGCTTCACGGGTTTCGTATTTCAAGTGCACACGGAACTCATTGTTATCCAACTTCACTTCCATGGCCTTTTCCAGGTCTATGCCGGTTATGGCATTGACGGTCATTGCCTTGCGCACATGAGCATAAAAGTCAGGGATGCTCCGCACATCGGCGACTTTGTCGGTTTCAATGCCGGTAATGGTTTTCTCCAAAGCCGCATTATCCATGTAATGCGGGAACATTTTGAACCCCGCACTGGCGAAAAACGCCACCACAGCAGCGGTGATCATCCACCCCAACAACCCCATACCCTTCTGCGAACGCGCAAACGTCATGTTTGACCTCAGTGTCGGCAATTTTTTTAACGTCCTGGCCTCTGCGGGCCTGACTATATATAGCGCTCGGCGCTGGTTTTAGCAGCGCCGACGAATCAGTGAATCAGCCCAACCCGTGACAGGGTCGGCACGTTGTGCAATTTCGGATCCGCCCAGCTCAACCACACGGCGAAGGCTTTGCCGACAATATTTTTGTCCGGCACCATGCCCAGCAGCTCTTTTGGAATCTTCGGATCGTTCCAGTAGCGGCTGTCGTTGGAGTTGTCGCGGTTGTCGCCCATCATGAAGTAGTGCCCGGCTGGCACTGTCCACTCGTTGCCTGGATCGGCGCGGTAGCGGTTCATTTCGATGCGGATCAAATGCTCGACGGCGCCCAGTTTTTCCTTGTACAGCGTAGCGCTGCCCAGTGAACCAGGCTCCTCACCCACCAGTTGCCTGGCCACCGACTCGCCGTTGACGAACAACTGCTTGTCGGCGGTGTAGCGAATCTTGTCGCCCGGCAACCCCACAACACGCTTGATGTAGTTAACGGTCGGCTCGCTTGGGTAGCGAAACACCATCACATCACCGCGCTGTGGATCTCCCACTTCGATAACCTTGGTATCGAGCACTGGCAGACGAATGCCATAAGCAAATTTGTTAACCAGAATGAAATCGCCCACTTCCAAGGTCGGTTTCATCGAGCCGGACGGAATCTGGAACGGCTCGACCAGAAACGAGCGCAGCACCAACACTATCGCCAGCACCGGGAAGAACGACTTGCCGTACTCGACCAGCAACGGCTCGCGGTTGAGCTGGTCGAGCACGACCTGATCAGACTCAGCCACTTGCCCCTGATACGTTGCTACGGCTGCGCGGCGGCGTGGTGCCAACAGCACCAGATCAACCAGCGCCAGCGCACCGCAGACGGCGACAGCGATAACCAACAACAGCGGAAAATTGAACGACATAGGTATTAACCATCCAACCTGAGCACTGCAAGGAAGGCTTCTTGTGGAATTTCCACGTTGCCGACTTGCTTCATCCGTTTTTTACCGGCTTTCTGCTTTTCAAGCAGTTTGCGCTTACGGCTGACGTCACCGCCGTAGCATTTGGCCAATACGTTCTTTCTGAGTGCCTTGACGGTTGTCCGCGCCACAATCTGCCCGCCAATGGCGGCCTGGATGGCCACGTCGAACATCTGCCGCGGAATCAGTTCTTTCATCTTCTCGGTCAACTGGCGACCTTTGTAGTGCGCGTTGTCGCGGTGCACGATCAGCGCCAAGGCATCGACCTTGTCACCGTTGATCAGCACATCCAGTTTCACCAGATTAGCCGATTGATAACGATCGAAATGGTAATCCAGCGAAGCATAGCCGCGGCTGGTGGATTTCAGACGGTCGAAGAAGTCCAGGACCACTTCGTTCATCGGCAAATCGTAGGTCACTTGTACCTGGGTACCGAGGAACAGCATGTCGTGCTGAACGCCACGTTTTTCGATGCACAGGGTAATGACGTTGCCCAGGTGCTCCTGCGGCACAAGAATATTGGCCCGCACGATCGGCTCGCGCATGTCTTCGATGGACGACAGGTCCGGGAGCTTCGACGGGTTGTCGACGTAGATCGTTTCACCGGTTTTCAGCAGCAGCTCGAAGATTACCGTCGGCGCCGTGGTGATCAGGTCCAGGTCGTACTCGCGCTCCAGGCGCTCCTGGATGATCTCCATGTGCAGCATGCCAAGGAAGCCGCAACGGAAGCCGAAGCCCAGGGCGTCGGAGCTTTCCGGGGTGTATTGCAGAGACGAGTCGTTGAGCGTCAGCTTTTGCAGCGCTTCACGGAAGTCTTCGAAGTCGTCGGAGCTGACCGGGAACAAACCGGCATAGACCTGCGGCTGAATGCGTTTGAAGCCTGGCAGCACATCGACGTCAGGCGTCGAGCTCAAGGTCAGGGTGTCACCGACCGGTGCACCGTGAATGTCCTTGATGCCGGCGATGATGAAGCCCACTTCACCGGCCTTCAGGTCAACGGTAGCGGTGTGCTTCGGGTTGAACACACCGACGCTGTCCACCAGGTGGATCTTGCCGGTGGACTTGACCAGGATCTTGTCGCCCTTCTTCACGCGACCGTGGCGCACGCGCACCAGGGAAACAACGCCCAGGTAGTTGTCGAACCAGGAGTCGATGATCAACGCTTGCAGCGGATCTTCGATGTTGCCGGTCGGCGCAGGAATGGTGGTTACCAGGCGCTCCAGCACTTCGTCGACGCCCAGGCCGGTCTTGGCGCTGCACGCGACGGCGTCGGTGGCATCGATGCCGATGATTTTTTCGATTTCTTCTTTGACGCGGTCCGGATCGGCCTGTGGCAGGTCGATCTTGTTCAGCACCGGCATGACTTCCAGGCCCTGCTCGATGGCGGTGTAGCAGTTGGCAACCGACTGGGCTTCAACGCCCTGACCGGCGTCGACCACCAGCAGCGCGCCTTCACAGGCCGCCAGCGACCGGCTGACTTCATAGGTGAAGTCAACGTGGCCCGGGGTGTCGATGAAGTTCAACTGGTAGGTTTTGCCATCGCGCGCCTTGTAATACAGGGTGACGCTGTGGGCCTTGATGGTGATCCCGCGCTCACGCTCCAGGTCCATGGAGTCCAGGACTTGGGCTTCCATTTCGCGCTCGGACAAGCCGCCGCACATTTGGATAAAGCGGTCGGCCAGGGTCGATTTGCCGTGGTCGATGTGGGCGATGATGGAGAAATTACGGATATGACTCAGGTCACTCACAGATCAACACTCAAAAAGGCCGCAGGCAGACTGCCCGCCGAAAAATAGCCGGGAAGTGTACCCGATCGGCGGCGCGGGCGTCACCCGTGCTGCTGAGCGGCGCCCATGAAAAAGGGCGGTATAAACCGCCCTTTTGTGCATTACCGAGCAAGCGTCATTCCGACAATTTGAAGGTAATAAAGCTTGCACGTCCTTCGCGTAGCACGCGCATCGACACCGAACGATTCTTCGGCAGCGCTTGAGCAACCTGAGTGAAGGTCTTGGCCGAATCAATGGCCTGGTTATTCAAGTGAGTGATAACGTCGCCTGGACGCAGCCCAATCAGAGCAGCCGGGCCGTCCTGAACTTCCTTGATCACAACGCCGCCTTTCAGATCCAGCGATTTGCGCTCATCAGCGCTAAGCTCGGCAACTTTCACGCCCATGCGGTTGCTGTTGCGCTCCACAGCCGACGCGCCGCCGCCATTGGCAGCCACTTCACCGTCTTCAGCCGGCAGATTGCCAACGGTCAGCTCCAGCTTCTTGCGCGAGCCTTCACGAATCACTTCCAGCTCAGCTTTTGCACCAGCCTTCATACGGCCGACCAAGTGTGGCAAGTCTGCGGACATGATGATCGGCTGGCCATTGAGGCTCAGAATCACGTCCCCCACTTGCAAACCGCCTTTGGCCGCCGGGCCATCTTCCATCACCTGGGCCACCAGCGCACCGGCCGGTTTATCGAGACCGAAGGACTCAGCCAGATCTTTATTGACCTCCTGAATCACCACACCCAGCCAGCCACGGCTGACTTTACCGTCGGTCTTCAGTTGATTGGCCACATCCATCGCCACATCCATCGGGATGGCGAACGATAGGCCCATAAAACCACCCGAGCGGGTGAAAATCTGCGAGTTGATACCGATCACTTCGCCGTTCAGGTTAAACAGCGGGCCACCCGAGTTACCGGGGTTAATCGCCACGTCAGTCTGAATAAACGGCACATAGCTTTCATTTGGCAGGCTACGGCCTTTGGCGCTGACGATACCGGCAGTGGCGGAATGGTCGAAACCAAAAGGCGAGCCGATCGCCAATACCCACGCACCGACTTTCAACTCTTCAGATTTACCAATCTTCACAACTGGAAGGTTCTTACCTTCAACCTTGAGCAACGCCACATCAGTGCGCGGATCGGCACCGATCAGCTTGGCTTTAAGCTCGCTGCGATCGGATAGACGCACGATGATTTCATCAGCACCGCTCACCACGTGGTTGTTGGTCAGCACATAACCATCAGGGGAAATAATAAAGCCCGAGCCTAGCGACTGGGCGCCACGCTGCTGTTGACGGCCTTGCGGGCTACGGGGCTGTTGCTGAGGAAGGTTACGTTCAAAAAACTCGCGAAAGCCAGGCGGCAACCCTTCGAGATCAGGAATGCCGGATTGAGCGCTACCCGCGACCTGATCCGGGACTTTTTGCGTGGTGCTGATATTCACCACGGCAGGGGCGGCGGCTTCCACCAGCGTGGTGAAGTCAGGCAACTCAGCATGGGCAGCAACGCTCTGCCCCAGTAAAAACAACGTCAAAAACGCAGATAAGCCAGATTTCAGGCTAAGCATCGACTTCAGCTCCCATTAAGGACCAGCAAATACCACATGAATTGCCACGCTCAAACTGCGCGACATACGACTCTATGGCTAGCATGCGCGGCGCAAGAACAGCGCACGCATAAAAAACTCGACGACTTATTGCGCCGCCTGCATATCTCCAGCGCGCATAGACAACGCCACACGCTCGGCGGTACCTAGCGGAATTTCCCCAATAACCGTCACCATCACATCACCGGTTGCAGTGGCAATTCGTTTCGAAACGGCGACCGTAGGGCCTAACTGGGTACGAGCGTCCTCTACAGTTGCACCGTGGAGCGGCTCAAGAAAAACCGAAAAGCGCGCCAGCCCATCGCCATACATCAAGCACGCCACCGGCTCGGACGACACCACGCTACGGCGCTCTACCGCACTATTCAAATCAAAACCCGGCGGCAGCCATTCGGAACGCCACGCTTTTGGGTCAATTCCTTTGGTCTCAGCAAAACGCACCGGCTGGCAGGTTTCGCCCGGCTTAAGATCGGCATCGCTAGGAGAGCTCAATTCGATACTGGAAAACTGGAAGCGCTCCAGCAACTGCCCTTTCTCATTCAGTAGCAGCGACTTTAAAGGCAGGCCTGTTTCTCGATCCAGGTGCAGCTCAAACCCGTAACGATGCTGGTCACGCGGCAAAACAGCCAATACCACAGCATCACGACCGGCGACGCGAGACTCGCCAATAACGCGCAAGTCGTACCAGGCCGCTAGCTGTTTGGGGTCGAGTGTACGCACTGGCCAGTTTTGGCCATCGGAAACCTGATCAGCCAGCCCGCCACTGATACATTCGGTGCGGCCATTAACCCGCAACACCTCTTGCACAGGACCATCAAGCTGCAAAAGACGCTCACGCACCTGCGCATCAGCAGAAGCTTGATGCCAAATGGTGTGAGTGGAGAAACTGCCGTTACGTTCATAGACGAACGTACCGTGAAAACTTTGTTGCTGTTCCGCCTCAGCGAGGCGGCCCAACCAATCTTGCGCATCGGTGGCGTGTACCGGAAGAGCCAGAACGCCACCTAGCAGGAGCAGGGAGGAAAGTCCGCGCATGATCCTCCTCAGCGGTTTTCCAGACTTGCCGCACGCGCGTAAGGGAGCACACCATCGGAGGTGCTCATCGCTGCCTGTTGAGCGTGTTGACGCAAGTAACCCGGCAGACGCTGTTCATGCCAGTTCAACTGACTAGGACGCACAGCCTTGGACTGCTGCGCCGACACCGGCTCGGAGCTTTCGGTGTAACCGGCCAACAGCGCCGCGCCTTGCACTTGCGGCATCGGCAGCGTGGGCTGCACGTTGTTCTGGGCCAACTGCGTACCCATTACTTCGTCCTGGTTATACAGCCGTACACCAGCCAACACAGCCAACGTCACAGAGGCGGCTACCGCCAGGCGACCCAAACCACGCCAGCGGCTTGCTACTGCTGCCACTGGCGCGGCAACCGGGGAAGCTTCGTCGGCCAACGCCTTAGAAACCGCCGCGGCGATATCAAGGTTCGGAACTAACAAGTCTTTGTGCATGACTGCACGGGCGACTTGGTAGCGCGCCCAAGTCGAGCGCAATTGGGCGTCGTCGCTGGCACTGAGCACACGGCGCAGTTCCAGTTCATCCGCCTCGTTATCCATCAGGGCGGACAACGATTCTTGCAGGGCTTCACGACTCATGGCGATTCCTCTCTTGGCTAGCGCCGCTGTCTTAGGCTCCCTGCAACAGAGGTTGCAGGACCTTATCAATGGCCTCACGAGCGCGGAAAATCCGCGAACGTACAGTACCGACTGGGCATTGCATGACGCTGGCAATGTCCTCGTAACTCAGACCATCGAACTCTCGCAAAGTTAGCGCAGTGCGCAAATCTTCTGGCAATTGTTCAATGGTTCGATGCACGGCGTTTTCAATTTCATCCCGTAGCATCAACCGCTCTGGAGATTCGATATCTTTGAGTGCGTGATCGCCCTCATAGAACTCTGCATCCTCAGCACTTACATCACTTTCCGGAGGTCGCCGACCGCGCGACACCAGATGATTCTTCGCCGTGTTAATGGCGATGCGGTACAGCCATGTATAAAACGCGCTGTCACCGCGAAAGTTAGCCAGTGCACGGAAAGCTTTAATAAACGCTTCCTGGGCAACATCCTGAGCTTCATGAGGATCGTGCACGAAACGCACTATCAACCCGAGAATCTTGTGCTGATACTTCAGCACCAACAGATCAAAAGCTCGCTTGTCACCACGCTGCACCCGCTCGACCAACTGCTGATCATCTTCCTGGGTAAGCATGAACACTCCTCAATTGAGTTCGGAGAGAATGCCGTTCCAGCAAGTGAATCAACTTGCCAAGATAGACTCGGGTCTTGCGCAAAAGTTCTCCCCTCCAAACACGTTCCGTACACATATTCTTCTGTCTTGCACGGAATCGCGCAGCACGACTAACACGCCGGCTGCGCGGATAATCTTGTCACCGGTTTAGTTGTAATGAGTGCGCGACAAGCCGCTCTCGATACAACCCAAACGGCATTGTCCCCATCTGGGTGACTGCCTATGGAACCTGGAATACTTAGAAAGTTCCCAGGCCCCGCGTGCCGTCATAAGCGCGCTATTGTGCAGCCGGCACGGCCTATATACTAGTGGCCGCTTCTCGTGGAATTCGAACATGAGCCAACATTTTCAACACGACGTTCTTGTCATCGGTAGCGGCGCTGCCGGCCTTACCCTAGCCCTTACCCTGCCTAGCCATTTGCGTATTGCCGTGCTTAGTAAGGGCGACCTCACAAATGGTTCAACTTATTGGGCACAGGGTGGCGTTGCTGCCGTTCTAGACACCACTGACACCGTTGAATCCCACGTTGAAGACACCCTCAATTCCGGCGCTGGCCTATGCCGCGAAGACGCCGTGCGCTTCACCGTCGAGCACAGCCGCGAAGCCATTGAATGGTTGATCGAGCAAGGTGTGCCCTTTACTCGCGATGACGAAACCGCGCGTGAAGATGGCGGTTTTGAATTTCACCTGACCCGCGAGGGCGGCCACAGCCATCGGCGCATCATTCATGCCGCCGACGCCACCGGCGCAGCGATTTTCAATACCCTGCTAGCCCAGGCGCGCCAACGACCGAATATCGAATTGCTGGAGCAGCGTGTAGCGGTCGACCTGATCACCGAACGCAAGCTCGGCCTTGGCGGCCATAACTGTTTAGGCGCTTACATTCTTAACCGCACCAGCGGCGAAGTAGACACCTACAGCGCCCGCTTCACCGTGTTGGCCAGCGGTGGGGCCTCCAAGGTTTACCTCTATACTAGCAACCCCGACGGGGCCTGTGGCGACGGTATTGCCATGGCCTGGCGCGCGGGTTGCCGGGTGGGCAATCTGGAATTCAACCAGTTCCACCCCACCTGCCTCTACCACCCCAAGGCCAAGAGTTTCCTTATTACCGAAGCCATTCGTGGTGAAGGCGGCTTGCTTAAGCTGCCTAACGGCGAACGCTTTATGCAGCGCTTCGACCCAAGGGCTGAGCTGGCACCCCGCGATATCGTCGCCCGCGCCATTGACCATGAAATGAAGCGCCTGGGTGTTGACTGCCTGTATCTGGACATCAGCCACAAACCGGCCGAGTTCATCAAAACCCACTTCCCTACTGTTTATGAGCGCTGCCTCGACTTTGGCATCGACATCACCAAAGAAGCCATACCCGTGGTGCCTGCTGCGCACTACACCTGTGGCGGCGTAGTAGTCGACCAGCACGGTCACACTGATGTGCCGGGTTTGTACGCCATTGGCGAAACCACCTTTACCGGCCTGCATGGCGCTAACCGCATGGCCAGTAACTCGCTGCTGGAGTGCTTCGTTTATGCCCGCTCAGCAGCGGCGGACATCCTCGAGCAACTGCCGACCACACCGGTGCCTGAAGAGCTGCCAAGCTGGGACGCCAGCCAGGTAACCGATTCCGATGAAGACGTGATCATCGCCCACAACTGGGATGAGCTGCGGCGTTTTATGTGGGACTACGTGGGCATTGTGCGCACCAACAAGCGCCTGCAACGGGCCCAGCACCGCGTGCGTTTGCTGCTGGATGAAATCGACGAGTTCTATAGCAACTATAAGGTCAGTCGCGACCTCATCGAGCTACGCAACCTGGCCCAGGTGGCCGAGCTGATCATCCGTTCCGCCATGCAGCGCAAGGAATCCCGCGGCCTGCATTACACCCTCGACTACCCCGAGCAATTGCCCGAGGCCCGCGACACTATTCTGGTGCCGCCCATCTACGGCGAGTAAATTTCAGGCGCACCCGCAGTCGCCGGTGGACATCCGCCGGCAAGGCGTCTGCGGCAATACACAGCCCCCTCGCCCACCACTGCCCTGGTTGACGAAAACGCAGCACGATCAGTTGCGGCAGCGCCAGGCTGTCCGGACGCAGCTGCACCGATAGCCAAACACCGTCGGCGCGAGACAGGTGCCAGCCATCGGCGTCGTGGCGAATGCCGGTAAAACTATATAAAGAAGAGAACCCCACCCAGCCCGCGTGGGCAGCGCATAAGCCCACGCCCAACAACAGTGCCCACTGGGGAATGGCCGCCATCAGCAAGGCAAGCAACGCGCAGCACTGTGCGCTGAGGTAGACCGCCAGCAGTTGCCGAGAGGCGAGCCAACGGCATTCGAAGACCCTACTTGGGCTGGACACGGTCCAGAATCATCCGAACCATACGACGTAGATCGGCATCTTCCGGCTCGCCGCGCTGCATAAACCAGCCGAACATATCCTGATCCTCGCATTCGAGCAGTTTGCGATAGCGCTCGCGGTCCTCGGCATCGAGTGTCGGGTAGACTTCGCGCACGAAGGGCACCAGCAACACATCGAGCTCCAGCATGCCGCGGCGGCTGTGCCAGAACAGGCGGTTCAGTTCAATATCGTCGACCATTAATGCGGCTCCTGCAAAATAGGCCGGCAGTA
>LNAO01000029.1_pt1 | contig 14325 bp, 16 predicted proteins | sample 602571 | NCBI WGS metagenome assembly LNAO01 (sample SAMN02440304, study PRJNA202911) | soil metagenome | biome: Subtropical and temperate rainforests or woodlands; isolation source: soil samples (1 kg each in a 20% v/v slurry with milli Q water) were... ...
AAAGCCACCGACGGATGCCACCTCAGCGACGCCATGCGCCTTGGTCAGCTGGTAGCGCAGGTACCAATCCTGCAAAGTTCTCAACTCGGCCAGCGTCCGGTCTTTGGCGATCAAAGCGTACTGGTAGACCCAACCCACACCGGTGGCATCAGGGCCAATTTGGGGCGTGACCCCCTTGGGCATTCGACTGGATGCGAAATTGAGGTATTCCAGCACGCGCGAACGCGCCCAATAGATGTCTGTGTCATCCTCAAAGATGATGTAGACGAAGGACGCTCCAAAGAACGAAAAGCCGCGCACCACCTTGGACTTGGGTACCGACAGCATGGCGGTGGTCAAGGGATAGGTGACCTGATCCTCAACCACCTGGGGCGCTTGTCCAGGGTATTCGGTGTAGACGATGACCTGCACGTCGGACAAGTCCGGCAGGGCGTCCAAAGGCGTTCGCAACACCGCGAATACCCCTGCGACAATGACAAACAGCGTGGCCAGGAGCACCAGGAAGCTGTTTCTTCCTGACCAGTCAATGATCTTCGCGAGCATGTTGTTCCCTGAAGATCAGTTATGGCCGGCGTGCGGAGTGGCCGCCGCTTTGCCCATGGGTTTCACGGAGGTGACCACCCATTCACCCTGTCCACGCTCAACGAACTCGAAGACCACCGCTGCGCCAGGTTGCAAGCCCGCCATCAGCCCATTGTTGGAGACCTTGAACTCCATGGACATTGCAGGCCATTTGAGGGAGGGTATGGGACCATGGGCAATGGTCACCGTGCCGGCCTTCGCATCAGACTCCTCCACCCTGCCCTCACCTTGGTGCCCGACGGAGGCAGCGGGCTTGCTCGCATCAGGGGTGCCTTGTGCTTCCGACTTAGCTCCATGTGAGGAGTGCCCAAAGCCGCCCACGGCCGCCTTGAGGTTGGCTTCTGCATCGATCAGGAAATTGGCAGCGATGACCACCTGCTCACCCTCGCGAACGCCCTCGGTGACTTCAATGCGGTCGTCGCTGCGTGCGCCCACTTTGACATCGCGGGGTTCGAATCGTCCCTCCTTGAGCTGCACCAGGACGATCTGGCGCGTGCCGCTGTCAATCACGGCCGAAGTCGGCACCGTCAAAACCGCCCCCTTGCTGGCGGTCGGAAGTTCCACCTGGGCAAACATGCCAGGCTTGAGCAAGCCACCCGTGTTCGACAAGTCCACGCGCACCTGCACCGTTCGGGTTTCAGGCTTCAGGGTGGGATACACATAGCTGACTGTCCCCTGGAACACCTTGTCTGGGTAGGCATTGATTTGCACCTTGGCCTTGCCCCCCGACTTGACCAAGCCGATGTCTTGCTCGAAGACATCCGCGATGACCCAGACCGAGGACAGGTTGGCAACTTGGTAGAGCATTTCGCCCGGCATGAATCGCATACCTTGGATGGCCTTCTTGTCCGTGATGATTCCTGCCACTGGTGAGCGAAATGTCAGCGTGCGGCGTGCGTCGCCGGATTTTGCCAAGGTCTTGATCTGCTCGTCCGATATGTCCCAATTGCGAAGCCGCGCCAGGCTGGAGTCGGCCAGCTCACGCATGCCACGCTGTGCCTCACCAGAGGCATCCTTCAACGCGTCGACACCCTGTGCCGCGATGGCGTACTCGCGCTGAGCAGACACCAGTTCGGGGCTATATACCTCGAAGAGTGGCTGCCCCTTGTTCACCGTCTGCCCGGTAACGTTGGCATGCAGACGCTCCACATAGCCCTCAAATTTGGCAGCAATGGTGAAGGTCTGGCGCTCGTCTGGTTCAATGCGTCCGGCGGCACGCACTACCTTGTCCAGAGAGCGAAGACTCACCGCCTCGGTGCGAACGCCAAGTTTCTGAATCTTTTCGGTGCTGATGCGAATTTGATTGGAGTTGGTTTCTGCTTCTTCCTGCTCTCCCTCGTAGACCGCGATGTAGTCCATCCCCATTGGATCTTTTTTCGGTGTGGGAGATGTGTCGGGCAGCCCCATCGGGTTACGGTAAAAAAGTACCTTGCGCTCCTTCTTGGTAGGACCGGCAGAGGCGCCCTGCGACTCAGTCTGGTCACCACTGCGGGCTTCTGATTGGCGCTGTCCCATCCAATAGCCACCACCCGCCGCCAACCCTGCGGCGACGATAGCCAGGAATACGCCGGCCTTGAAACCTGTTGTCATTGTTCTTCTCCCACGATGCGTTCAATTTCGGTAAGCCGCTTCTGCGCTTCCACGCCGGCTTTGATCTGATTCAGTTTGGACTGACGAATCTGGCGCTGCGCGTCCAGCAAGGTCGCAAAATCCACCTTGCCCGTCTGGTATCCGGCCAGCGCCGAGCGGAAGGTCAACTCCGATTGCGGCAAGAGACTTTCGGTCGTTAACGCCAAAGAGCGCCGGGCGGACTCAAAACCTGCCACGTTGGCGTAAAGGTCTGCCAGGACTTGATTCGTGACGACTTCCTGGCGTGAGCGTGCAGCGGCCAACATGGCCTCGGACTCCCGCTCCTGGGCGCGCGCCGAGAATTGTGGCAGGGGAATATTCACCTCGACCATCACATCCCCCTCTTTTTGATCGAGCCTCGGTACTGAATCGGAGAGATACCGACGTTGAAGTCGGGATAGCGGTTCTTGTAGGTCAGCTCGCGGTTCTTCTCGGCCGCCCTGATCTGGGACTCTTCCGTGCGCAGCAGCGGATTGTTCATCCGGGCGCGCCCTTCCAGCGCTGCGAAGCTGACTTGCTCCGGCGACGGCAAGGCGCGGATCTGCTCGGGTGCAGCCAAAATCTCCGAGGTCGGACGCCCCACGAGCGCATTCAACTTGGACTGGAGTTGGCGACGCTCAGCGTCCAGTGCAATCAGTTCGTTGCGCATGGTGGACTGCTCCACCTGCGCACGGATCACATCCTGTTGCGCAGCAAGCCCGCCCGCATAGCGGACCTGGGCGACTTTTCCAATCGCGCCATCAGGTCGAGAATTTCCCGCGACAAGCGTTCGTTCTGGTCCAGGTAATAGAGCTCGGCATAAGTCGTCTTGATCTTGCCAGCCAGTTCAACCCAGGCGCCTGCTGCACGGCTTCTCGCAGCTTGTGCTTGTGACTCAGCCACCTCACGCTTCAGACCGCGTTTGCCCATCCAGGGAAAATCCTGCATCAGCACGTAGCGGGTGCTTCCGACGCGCCCTGGCAATAGCGTGGGGTTTTGTTCTCCCATGCGCGTGATGTCACGCAATTCGGTTCGGAATTTAGGATCCGGCAAGGCGCCCGCAGGCGCGACGCGCTCTGCTGCCGCATCCGCATCAAAACGCATGCTGGCGATTTCTGGGTTTCTATCCCTGGCCGCTTGCAGCAACCCTTCAACACTCGATCCCAGCTTGGCCTCCTGCGCGTGAACCATCGAGCTCAGCGCCAGAGACACCACGACTACCCCCAACGACAGACGATTCCTCATAGGCATCATGACCTCCCCTTGGGTGCACGCAAGGCGGCATTCAACCGGTCAATTACTTCGGCCCAGTCCGCATCTTCCAGAAGCTCTTCGCGCAACAGAGTCGCCTGAGCTGGCGTCCAGAATGGGGCATCGGCCAGCAGCACATCGGCCGGCAGTGGAGAGTGGGCCTCCAAGAACTCCCCAATGCCTGCTGCATCCATGCGCAGGCCGAGCTGGGCAAACAGTTCAGAGAATCGATGAAATGACTTTTCCATAGCGGTGATCCCTATTGTTCAAACACAAAAAATTCTGAAGACGTGGCCAGTGGACGCTCACGAAAACGTCACGCTCAGCGCCAATACGGCAGCTCCGGACGCCATCGCACCCAGGTAGCCGAAAACAACCGATTTACCGACCTGCGCGCCGCCTGTCGTCCAGGCGATGCCGACCTTTGCCACCATGTTTGCCAATGTCGCGAGACCGAGCGCCGTGACGGTGGCGCCCGTGGACAATCCACCGGCACCATGCAGCCGAGCGACCGAGATCAAGATCGCATCCACGTCGGCAAGGCCTGAAACCGCCGACAGCACATAGAGGCCGCTGGTGTCCAGCCACTGCTTTGCCGCGGGCACCAGGACGCTCATGACAGCGAGCAGCACACCAAAACCGAGCGCGGTGCCAAGGTCGAATGGCGCCATCGCGCCGACAGCGCCCTCCCCCACTACAGTGCGGTCCAACTTGCGCCACCCCCATAGCGCAATACACAGCAGTGCCACGCCAGTGACCACCAGGGCGCTGCCGAAGGTGGACAGCAGCGCCGGCTGGATGACACCCAGCAGAACGACCATGCGAAAAAACATGACGCCACAGGATGCCAACGTGCCGGCTACCGCCGCGCCTGTCAGCGAAGGCTGCTCGCGTGCGTAGCGAGCCAAAGCCAACGTGGTTGCGGTGGAAGATGCCAGTCCTCCCAGGATCCCGGTCCACAGCACACCCCTTTGCGCGCCGGTGATCCGCATGGCAAAGTGACCCGTCAGCGACAGGCCCGCAATCAGGATGACTGCCCACCACAGCTGGTACGGATTGAGCGCGGCATAGGGCCCGAGGCCCGTATTGGGCAGGTAAGGCAGGATGACCATGGACAACACCAGCAGTTGCAGCGATGCAGTCAATTCGCGGTGATCGATCAAACGCAACCAACCGTGCAAGGTCGGCTTGAGATCCAGCAACACAGCGCCAACCACTGCTGCCGACAACGCCAAGGTGATGTTGCCGTGTGCCGCAAAGGCACCCAGGACCAGAGTGAGAAGCATCGCCACCGGGGTAGTGGCACTCAGGTTACCCGACAGTTTGGCGTTACGGGCGTAGGACACCGTCAGCAGCAGGGCGAGTCCGAGCAGCGCACCCAGCAAAGGCCAAGCGCCGAAATCTGGCTGCAGATGCCCAAGCACGCCACCGAGCAGTCCGGTCAGCGCAAAGGTGCGCAGGCCTGCAACACGTCCACCCTCCGGTAATTCGCGATCGTGCCAGCCGCGCTCCAGGCCAATCACCAGACCGACAGCAAGCGCGGCAACCAAGCCCGCGGCACCCGGGGGGAGTTCGTAGCCGTTCATCGATGCGCTCCGTTGATACCCTGCATAGTCGCAGGCACGATCTTGCGTATGACAGGCGCAACGACCACACTGCAGGCATAACGCGAGTCGACATTGAACAGCGCCACCACTTCGGTCCAATCCACGTTCAGCATAAATTCCTCACGTTGCATCAGACCCTCGGTCACTGAATTTCAGGTTGTTGAACTTCGCATTGGTATCCACCTACCTTGTGTGAATGCACGTTATGCATTTTGCGAGACCAAGGCTGACCGGAATATGTTTCAAAGATTACATCTTTGTCATGTGCTTCTTGGGGCTTGGCATATCAGCCACCGATGAACGTTGGCGCGTTTGATGGCCACATGGGCCCGCACAACGGTGTTGCGGAAGTTCAACTCGGATGTGGTGATGGCGTCCCTGGCGCCCGAATTGATCTCGTGACGCTTGACTCATTTCCGATCGGGCGATCCGGCCGGCGCGAACCCAAGATTGGCTGCGTGCCCCCGTTCCTGGATTGGAGGACAAGGCACTGAGCCGTAAGAACAGTACACACAGCAGTCACCCGACTTGGGCTTTAGCACGGTGTGACATTGCTCGCACTCGTAGAACCACTGGCAGGCGTCCGTGGGCATCGTCTCTGTCTTGGCGTGGCCGCACTCGGGGCAGGTCAGCGTCGATTCCAGTATCACCGCAGTCACTTGGCGTCTCCCAACACGGTCGCGGGATACCCTGCGTTCCTGGTGGCGCGTGTGAGGACCTCGACATTCGCCTTCGTATCGTCGAACGTCACCTTGGCCTCGCGCCGATCCAGATTCACGTCGATCTTGCTGACGCCGGATACCTTGGTAAGCGCCTTCTTGACTGTGATCGGGCAGGTGGCGCAGTTCATGTCGGGCACGGACAGCGTGACACTCTGCGTGGTAGCCCAGAGGGGCGAAGCAGAAGCGGCCAGCATGGCCAGAGCAACGAGTTTTTTCATAGCAATCTCCATTCAGTAAAACCAGGGAGCGATCAGCGGGAATCCGAGCGCGACGATGACTAGCGCCACCACGGTCCAGAACAACGACTTGTGGCTTCGGTTGACTTGCGGTAGCGCGCAAGCCTGCCCGGCCTCACAGGCTGCTGGCGCTCGCCATATCCGCCTGTACGCAAAAAACAGTGCCACAAGCGCGGCACCGATGAACATGGGCCGATAGGGTTCGAGCAGGGTCAAATTGCTAATCCATGCCCCGGAGACGCCAAGCGTAATCAACACCAAAGGCCCGAGGCAGCAAGTGGAGGCGAGGATGGCCGCCAGACCGCCGGTTAACAGCGCACCACGCCCGCCGCCGCTTCGAGTTTCAGTTGGGGAATCGGGTTTCATCGTTTAAGCTTACTTCCGTAGTTAAGTACGGAGTCAAGTGCCATGAATGAACCAACCGAAACCCTGACCATCGGTGGCTTAGCCGAGGCCGCTGGGGTCAATGTTGAGACGATCCGCTTCTACCAGCGCAAGGGCTTAGTGCAAGAGCCCGACCGCCCCCTGGGCGGCATCCGCCGCTACGGCGAGGCAAATCTGGCCCGGGTACGCTTTATTAAATCGGCGCAACGGCTGGGTTTCAGCCTTGACGAAGTCGGGGACTTGCTGAAGCTCGAGGACGGGTCGCATTGCCCCGAGGCCCGCGAACAAGCCGAACGCAAGCTCAGGGATGTGCGCGCCAAGCTCGCCGATCTCCACCGCATTGAGGCAGTCCTGGAAGCACTGGTGCAGCGCTGCTGCGCCGCAAGGGGACAGGTGCGTTGCCCGATGATCCAGGCGCTGCAGGAAGCGTGACGATGGAACTCTTGAAAGTTGCCATTCTGTTTGCGGTGACGGCAGTAGCTGAAATCGTTGGCTGCTACTTGCCCTGGCTGGTCGTAAAGCAGGGCAAGTCGGCATGGCTGCTCTTGCCGGCTGCCGTTTCCTTGTCGTTGTTCGCTTGGCTGCTGACCTTGCACCCGACAGCTGCCGGGCGAACCTATGCGGCTTACGGCGGGATGTACATCGCCGTGGCGCTGGTCTGGTTGCACGTCGTCGACGGTGTTGCCTTGACCCGTTGGGACTTCGTGGGAGCGGCCATCGCGCTGGCCGGCATGTCGGTGATCGCCCTGCAACCTGCGACGGATACTTGACGTTCCCGGAGCTCTCCGTTCTCGGTCGTCTCCGCTAATCCAGATGAAAAACGCAACCGTCTGCCCTCAAACTCGCGAAAACAGCAGACCTCGGACCTCGCACGGTCAAGAGACAAACAGAGGATCCGAATTTCCGCGGCTCCGGCCGCCTAGAGTCGAAACTCTCAATGGAAAAGAGGACTTACGGTGCTGGCTTGTCTAACAACGCCACCTTTTGTTGGGTTCTCCAAGTATTCTCGCCGTCAAGGCAACAAAGCCGGTGCCCGCAGGTCGTTTGTCTCACCACTTTTCTCCCCTGGGTCCACCGCAGTCTCTTCAAGGGCGAACTCCACGTCGATTTGGGAAAGACGCTCAAGAAGCGCCATGTTTTGGTGGTTCTCTGCACGCTCGAATAAGAGGACCTCTATCGGGCGCCACATTGCCACCCAGCCAATAATCAACAAGCCTTCGCTAATCCCAACATGCACTTTGCTGTTGCCCGGATCAACCAATAAGGCTCGTGCAAGCAGTGTCGTCGTCAGAACGGCGAGTCCTATGAACAGAAAGCGCATGCCCTGTCGCATCCTTCGGCGATATCGGCGCCTGCACTGTGCATGCTGCGCCTGAAAGTGCGCGTGAATCGCTCGTGTGATTTCGACTTCGTACTCTCTGATCGGAGTCGGGACGTGCACCATAAGCCGAAGCGGTTCTTCTCGACCATCTTCACCAGCACAGTCAACGATATAGGTCTCAACAGCATGGCTCAGTGTTTTCTCATGGAGCGGTGAAGGGTCCAGAGAATCGTAAAGCTGCGTGATTCGTTGAATTCGAATATCGATGACCGTCATTTGGACATACGCCAGGGTTGACGCTGGCTGGTTCTACTTTTTTGTGTACCGTACGTACCGGTGTAGGCGACGGGCCCCACTCAAGGCGTTACGCTGATGCCGTTGGGTGCCTTACCGACAGGAACGGTCTTCGTTACCTTGCGATCTTTCACGTCAAGCACGGAAACCGAATTGGCGTAAATGTTCGTCACATAGGCGTACCGCCCGTCACGATCAACAACCACTCCATGAGCACCAGCGCCAGTTACGACTGTCTTGACGACCTTGAAAGTCTCCAGGTCAATCATGCTGACGGTCTTGCCCGGCATCTTGCGCGTACCCTGGTTGGCCACCAGGAGCGTGCGCGAGTCAGGTGTGGCGTACAACTGGATCGGCACCGTTCCTACCGCAACCTTGCGAATCACCTTGCGCGTTGCTGGGTCGATCACGGCAATGGCGTTTTCGCCGGACAACGAGGCAAAGGCCAAGCGGCCGTCCGGCGTGAAGCCAGTCTGGGCCGGACCTTTGCCGGTCGGCACCTGCGCAACCTCCTTCTGGCTGGCGGTGTCGATGACCGATACCGTGCCACCCTTGAGATTGGCGACGTAGACCTCCTTGCCATCCGGGCTGAACCGAAGACCATGGGGAAACTGACCAACCGTAATCGTCGCCACGTGGCTCCGCGCTGCTGTGTCGATCACTGTGACCGTGTTGTCACCCCCATTGGTGACATAGGCCAGGCGACCGTCTGGTGAAACCACCACATGGGCCGGGTGCAAACCCACCGGCACCTTGGCGACGACCGTGTTGGTCACGGTGTCGATGGCCCAGATCGCGCCCGGTTTTCCCATCGCATCGTGGTCGCCTTGGGCCATGCCCTTGTGCGCAGAAACGTCGGCTGCATGGTCAGGCTCGCCGTTGTTGGTCACCCATACGAGCTTGCCGTCGGGCGACACTTGCACGTTGTGGGGCATCTTGCCGACGTGCACGTTCGTCAGCGTTTTCAACGATGCCGCATCGAGGACGCTGACCGTGTCAGCGCCTTCATTGGCCACATACACTTGATCGGCGGCCAAAGTGGTTCCGGACCAAGTCAGCAGGCCGATCTGGACCGCTGTCAAAAGCCAGTTGATTTTTCTTCTCATCATGATCAATCCTTGTTGAGAAACGGCCCTTAGATCAGGGCTATGTCCACTTTGTGGGTCCTGTATTACCGTCACCGTTTTTGTCCATCATGTCCAGGACGCATAAAAACTAGCCAGGACGTTGAAACATCAAACGAAACGCTTGCTCGATCGCAGCGTCGCGGCCTTCGCGAAGTCGTCCCAGCGCATGAGTAACTTGTCCTGCAGCTTCACGCTCACGCTCGATCAACGGGTGATGCGGCGCAAGCGGTTGTCGGGTCCTGGCGAGGGGTTCGGCCAACACACTGACCCCTTTCATCCACGGACTAAATGCTTCTGAAAACAAATACCTGCTGCTGCGCATTGGATGGAGCCACTTGAGCACTTCGGCTGTCCAGGGCGTGGACAGCGCTTGCGCCCAGGGGCTGACGAATGCCCGGTAAAGCGCCTCGTTGAATGTCGAGACCTGTTTCACCCGCTCAAAAGCTTCTTCCGGGTAATCTGCTTTCAGGTCTTCCACCTCACGGGGTTCGTAGCGGATGCTGAAGGAGGGCTTATGGCAGTCCGGGTCACCTGACGGGTTGTCGATCTTCATTTCATAAAGACCCGGGGCCAGCGCTTCAATGTCAGCCAGGCTCTCCAGGATCGCCCGGTGCTCCAGACGAGCCACTCCTGCGGAGACAAAAATGCCGAGATGGCCGACATGCGGGTTGGTGAGGTAGACGATTCGCTGCCCTGCCCGCTTGAGATCATCGGTGTCGCTATAGACAGCGGGGATCCATCCAAGCGCCTGGTGCGGTGGCGTGATGTTGTCGCCGTAAGATGCAAAGATGACGATTGGATTCTTAATTCGCCTCAGGTCAGCAGTGCAACCCTGGCAAATCTGGAAAACACCCTGCTCAAGCTGGTTGCCGATGAACAAATTCTCAACGATCGCGAGGATCTCTTCTCGGCTCAGGAAATAAAAACCGTTCCACCATCGTTCGAACTCCAGAAACCGCGCCTGCTCACTGTCAACGTTGGTGAAGAGTTGGGCGTACTTCTCCCAAATGGCCTTTTCGGGCTTGAGGTTCTCGAAATTCTGCGCTAGCCAGGCCCCGTCGAAGCGGCCATTGCCCAGGTCGGCAGTTAAATGCGCCAACCAGCTGCCGCCAAGGAGCCCACCGGAAAGACGCATCGGATTGACACCGGACTCACCGGCCCAATACGACAAGGGCGAGCCGTTGAGCACTACCGGCCCGACCAGACCGGTGCAGTCTGCGGACAGCAGCGTCACAGCCCACCCGGCTTGGCAGTTGCCATAGAGCACAGGTGGCTTGCCAGGATGGCGTAGTGCGACCTCTTCGACGAAACGCCGAAGCACATGCAACACGTCTGCCAGGGTTTGACCCAGAGTCGGCTCCGGAAAGAAGATGACGAAATAAACCGGATGGCCTTCGCGCATGGCCATCCCAACTTCGGAGTCGCGCTTGAAGCCGCCAATGCCGGGGCCGTGGCCGGCGCGTGGATCGACGATGATGACCGGCGGTTTGTCAGAGTCGACGCAGTCGTCCCAGCAATGCCCGTCGATTTCCGTGATGCGCAACAGTGCATAGTTGACGGGCCGTTCGAAGCTGCGCGCGTCCAACAGGGTTTCATACTTGAAGTCCAGAAGCGGCGGCAATCCGGCTCGCTCGTGCTGAAGCATGTTGTTCGCGCGCTGGCGAAGCGTGTCCCAGAACAGGATGGTGCGTTCGAAGAAGTCGCGCTGGTAATCGAAATAGTCCTGCGTCGAAGGTGCTTCAGCTGCTCTTTTCATGCCACTGGACGCATCCTGTGGCGCAGGCTTCAACAACGCCTCGGAATGATCCAAGACGGTCGGTGGTAGATCATTTGCCTGGCGGTGCGTCCTTTGCACCGCTGCTTCCTTACCCCGTTCCGTGGCGCGTTGAGAGGTCCGAGGTTTTTGTGGTGACGTGGGAGTTTTCATCATTCCTCCGAACTACGGCGTCATTTTTTTCCGCGCCGCAAACGCAGCGCATTGAATATCACCGAGGCCGAACTCAGACTCATGGCCAGCGCCGCGATCAGCGGTGACAACAACCACCCAGTGAACGGGTACAGCACGCCTGCCGCAATCGGCACCCCGATGCCGTTGTAAACAAAGGCGAACAAGAGGTTCTGGCGCATGTTTCGGACAGTGTCAGTGGAGATATCACGCGCCGCGGTGATTCCGCGCAGGTCGCCTTTAACCAGCGTGACCTGACCGCTGTTCATGGCCACATCGGTTCCCGTACCCATGGCCACGCCGACATCAGCCTTGGCCAACGCCGGCGCATCGTTGATGCCATCGCCAGCCATGGCGACAATGTGGCCCTCTTTCTGGAGCCGCTCCACAAGCGCCAGCTTGTCGGCGGGCTTGACTTCGCCATGCACCTCGTCGATTCCCAGTTTGGCGCCCACGGCCTTGGCCGTGGTCAGGCCATCGCCAGTTGCCATCACGATGCGCAAGCCGCTGGCGTGCAAATTCTGAATAGCTTCCCGCGTGGTGGCTTTGATGGGATCGGTCACGGCCAAGATTCCAGCCAGTTGTCTGTCCACGGCCAGATGCATCACGCTGGCGCCTTCACTGCGCAGACGCTCGCCATCGATCTTGAGCGCATCAGTGGCCACGCCCTCCTGCTGCATCAATGCGGTGTTTCCCAGCACCAGATGCTTGCCATCGATCATGCCGCGCACGCCGATCCCGCTGCCTGACTCGAAATCAAGCGGTTTGATCAGTTCCAGGCCCTTGGCGCGTGCTGCGCTAACGATGGCCTCTGCCAAAGGATGCTCGCTGACTTGGTCCAAACTTGCCGCAAGACGCAGAACTTCATCCGCTGTATAGCCTGGGGCAGCGACTGCGGTGTCGAAAGCGGGTTTACCTTCGGTCAGCGTTCCTGTCTTGTCCACAATCAGCGTGTCCACCTCGCGCATTTTTTCGATGGCACCCGCATCGCGGAACAGCACGCCCTGTGTCGCAGCACGCCCTGTGGCCACCATCACCGACATGGGCGTGGCCAGCCCCAGCGCACAGGGGCACGCGATGATCAGCACGGCCACTGCGTTAATCAAGCCAAACACCCAGCTAGGTTCCGGACCGAACAAACCCCAGACAAAAAAGGTGGCAATGGCGATGAGCACCACCACGACTACGAATTTTCCTGCCACCACATCCGCCATGCGCTGCATGGGCGCCTTCGAACGCTGTGCATTGGCAACCATCTGAACAATCTGCGACAGCATGGTTGCCGCACCGACTTTCTCGGAGCGCATCACCAAGGCGCCGCTGGTGTTCATCGTCGCACCAATCACCTTGTCACCAAGGCGTTTGGTCACCGGCACAGGCTCACCGGTCAGCATGGATTCATCGACCGCACTGCTGCCTTCGGTCACAACGCCGTCGACCGGCACTTTCTCGCCGGGACGAATACGCAGCAGATCCCCGACGTGAACATGGTTCAGCGGTACGTCCTCTTCGCTGCCATCCACATTGATGCGGCGAGCGGTCTTGGGTGCCAAACCGAGCAGCGCCTTGATCGCCGCAGAAGTTTGCGAACGGGCCTTCAACTCGATAATCTGGCCCAACATGGTCAGCGAGATGATGACCACTGCCGCCTCGTAGTAGACCGCCACGCGCCCCATGGAAATGAATGAATCCGGGAACAAGCCCGGCGCCACGGTAGCCACGAGGCTGTAGAGAAAGGCCGCGCCCGTACCCAAACCGATCAAGGTCCACATGTTGGGGCTGCGGAGGACGAGAGACTGCCAGCCGCGTACGAAGAAGGGCCAACCCGTCCACAACACGACAGGCAAGGACAGCGCCAGTTCAACCCAGGTTTGAACGTTCATGTCAAACCACCCGAGACGGTGGCCGAACATGGCAAGAACGGTAACGATGACTGTGAATGGCAGCGTCCACCAGAAGCGACGCTGAAAATCCTTCAATTCATGGTTGTCTTCCTCGTCCAGCGGAATGATGGGCTCCAATGTCATGCCGCACTTGGGACAGATTCCAGGATGATCCTGCCGCACCTCGGGGTGCATGGGGCAGGTGTAGATGGTGCCGGCCGGCTCTGGCGCGGTGTCCGCGGGCGCTGAAGGTGCAAGGTACTGCAACGGGTTTGCCGCGAACTTGCCTTGGCACTTGGCGCTACAAAAGTAATAGGGCCGACCTTCGTGCGTCAATTGGTGATCTGACTGCTCTGTGACGGTCATGCCGCACACCGGATCCTTCAGCTCCGATGGCGGGACTGGCGCGTCAGGAGGGTGACTGCCGTGATGATGGTGTGCATGCATGTCCATTGCTTATTCCTTGTCGTTGTTGGTGCGCCGGGGCGTCTGTGCATGGTTGCCATGCCCACCATGGCCGCCGTGGCCGCCGTGGCCGTGCATCAGGTGCATCAGCGGGCAGGCGAGGAGCAACAGGTAGGGCCAATAGCCCAGAACATGGCCTCGCAGCAGGTAAAAACCGGCGATCAAGGCAGCCGTTGCCAGCGCCATGCCGGATGGGCGGCGCCAGAACGATGGTGCATGGGAGTCGTTGTCAGGCTGATCCATGGCGTTACTCCTTCAGAATTACCAAAAAAGTACGGGGGTGCGGAATCGCCCGGCCGATCAATCCGCAATCAAATGCCGTGGCCGTTATCGGCAACCACAGCCCCCCGTGCCGCCACTGTGGCAGCCCGATGCTTTAGGCTGCGAAGTCGCAGCGGGAATGGACGCGTCTGTGGCCAACTTCGCGGGGTAGCCCGCATCCGTCAAGGCCATCAACAAAGGAGCGCTGCCCTGCGCCAGTTCCCCACTCACCCGGACACGGCCAGACGGGAGATCGACCTCCACCCCGCGGACCCCCGGCAGCGGCTGCAATGCCTGCGTGACGTGCTTAACGCATGAACCACAGCTCATGCCCTCGACTTGCAGATCAATCGTGCTCATATTTCAAACTCCTAAAAAGTGAAACGTGTACCGCAGGGAAGAAATCCAGATCATCTTTTTGATACGGAGTCATTCGTCGACTCGGACTTGCCCATGCGAGGAATAAACCGGGGTGTTCGCTGGGCGTAGCTGTCGTACTCAGCACCGAATTGCTTGCGCATTTCGTTCTCTTCGGTGATGGCCAGACGCCCGTACATCAGGAGCAAGACAGGGAACATGACCAAGGTCAGCAACGTGGGCCACTGCAGCAGGAAGCCCAGCAGAATCATCACAAAAGCC
>LNAO01000031.1_pt1 | contig 14202 bp, 7 predicted proteins | sample 602571 | NCBI WGS metagenome assembly LNAO01 (sample SAMN02440304, study PRJNA202911) | soil metagenome | biome: Subtropical and temperate rainforests or woodlands; isolation source: soil samples (1 kg each in a 20% v/v slurry with milli Q water) were... ...
GCTTGCTGCGCCTTCAACCCCCTCTCGAAGCAGGATGTTCGCCATGATTCGTATGCCTCTGGCTACCGCCAGTCTGTTGGCCATCGCTATTTCCCTCGCCGGTTGTGGCGAAGGCAAAGACAAAGCTGTCGCTGCGCCGGCCGCCAGCACCACGGCCCCGGCTGTTGCACCCGCCGCTGTCAGCAAAGTCGACGAAGCCGCCGCCAAAGCCGTTGTCGCGCATTACGCCGACATCGTCTTCGCCGTTTACAGCGATGCCGAATCCACCGCGAAGACCCTGCAAACCGCCGTCGACGCCTTCCTCGCCAAGCCGAACGCCGACACCCTGAAAGCCGCCAAGGCTGCCTGGGTCGCTGCTCGCGTTCCTTACCTGCAGAGCGAAGTGTTCCGCTTCGGCAACACCATCATCGACGACTGGGAAGGTCAGGTGAACGCCTGGCCACTGGACGAAGGCCTGATCGACTACGTCGACAAATCCTACGAGCACGCACTGGGTAACCCGGGCGCCACGGCCAACATCATCGCCAACACCCAGGTTCAGGTCGGCGAAGACAAGATCGACGTCAAAGACATCACCCCGGAAAAACTCGCCAGCCTGAACGAGCTGGGCGGTTCCGAGGCCAACGTCGCCACCGGCTACCACGCCATCGAATTCCTGCTCTGGGGCCAGGACCTGAACGGCACCGGCCCTGGCGCCGGCAACCGTCCAGCTTCCGACTACCTGGAAGGCAAAGGCGCTACCGGCGGTCACAACGATCGTCGTCGCGCCTACCTGAAGTCCGTGACCCAGCTGCTGGTCAGCGACCTGGAAGAAATGGTCGGTAACTGGAAGCCGAACGTGGCCGACAACTACCGCGCCACCCTGGAAGCGGAACCGGCTGAATCCGGCCTGCGCAAAATGCTGTTCGGCATGGGCAGCCTGTCCCTGGGCGAACTGGCGGGCGAGCGCATGAAGGTTTCCCTGGAAGCCAACTCCCCGGAAGACGAACACGACTGCTTCAGCGACAACACCCACAACTCGCAGTTCTACGATGCCAAAGGCATTCGTAACGTGTACCTGGGCGAATACACCCGCGTCGACGGCACCAAAATGACCGGCGCCAGCCTGTCGTCCCTGGTGGCCAAGGCCGACCCGGCTGCCGACACCGCGCTGAAGGCCGACCTGGCTGCGACCGAAGCCAAGATGCAGGTCATCGTCGATCACGCCAACAAGGGTGAGCACTACGACCAATTGATCGCCGCCGGCAACACCGCCGGCAACCAGATCGTCCGTGACGCCATCGCTTCCCTGGTCAAGCAGACCGGTTCGATCGAAGCCGCCGCTGGCAAACTGGGCATCAGCGACCTGAACCCGGACAACGCTGATCACGAGTTCTGATCAACGCTGGCTGAACAAAAGGCGACCTTCGGGTCGCCTTTTTTATTGGTCCGAACACCGCTCCCACATTGGACGGTGCTGAATCAGTAAGAGTGATGACAGTTTTGAAAAACCCTGCTCCACATCAACCAAACGATAATTCCTCTTATTCAATCTCCCCTGCCCTGTTAGACTTTGCGCCCTTGTTTTGCTCGTCTTGCAGGATGTCTGATGCCCTCGCTGCCTCTTCGCTTGTCCGCACTGTTTCTGGCCCTGGGCCTGAGTGCCTGCGATGACGCCCCGCGTTTTACCAAGGCCGAACCCGGTGAAGCCCGGTCCGGTGGCGCTGCGACCGTGCGCAAGACCGATCAGAACGCATTTTCCCTGCCGTCCGCCAACCTGCCGCCCTCACGGCGCGTGGACTTCAGTGTCGGCAACAGCTTTTTCCGTAATCCCTGGGTGATCGCCCCGTCGACCACCACCGCCCGGGATGGCCTCGGGCCGTTGTTCAACACCAACGCCTGCCAGAACTGCCACATCAAGGACGGCCGCGGTCATCCGCCCACGCCTGATGCGCAGAGCGCCGTGTCGATGCTGGTGCGCCTGTCGATCCCCGATGCGCCGGCCTACGCCAAAATCATCGAACAGCTCGGCGTGGTCCCCGAGCCGGTCTACGGCGGGCAACTCCAGGACATGGCCATCCCCGGTGTACTTCCGGAAGGCAAGGTGCGGGTCGACTACACGCCGGTGCCGGTCCGCTTCAAGGACGGCACCGAGATCGAATTGCGCAAACCCAGCCTGAACATCACCCAACTGGGCTACGGCCCGATGCACCCTGACACGCGTTTCTCGGCCAGGGTCGCACCGCCGATGATTGGCCTGGGCTTGCTTGAAGCGATCCCCGACGAGGCGATCCTGGCCAATGCCGAGGCTCAGGCAAAAGAGAAAAACGGTATCGCCGGACGCCCGAACCAGGTCTGGGATGACGCCCAACAAAAAACCGTTCTCGGGCGATTCGGCTGGAAGGCCGGCCAACCCAACCTCAATCAACAGAACGTTCATGCGTTTTCGGGAGACATGGGCCTCACCACCAGCCTGCGCCCGATGGACGACTGCACCGATGCGCAAACCGCGTGCAAACAAGCGCCCAGCGGCAATGGCCCGGAGGGCGAACCGGAAGTCAGCGACAACATCCTGCGCCTGGTGCTGTTCTACAGCCGTAACCTCGCCGTACCGGCCCGCCGCGACGTCAGCGCCCCTGAAGTGCTGGCCGGCAAGACCCTGTTTTTCCAGGCCGGCTGCCAGTCCTGTCACACACCGAAATACACCACTGCCGCCAACGCGGCAGAACCTGAACTGGCCAATCAAGTGATTCGCCCCTACAGCGATCTGCTGCTGCATGACATGGGCGACGGCCTGGCCGACAACCGCAGCGAATTCCAGGCCAGTGGCCGCGACTGGCGCACCCCGCCGTTGTGGGGCATCGGCCTGACGCAGGCGGTCAGTGGCCACACCCAGTTCCTGCACGACGGCCGCGCCCGCAATCTGCTCGAAGCCGTGCTCTGGCATGGCGGCGAGGCGAAAGCGGCGCAGCAACAGGTTTTGTCTTTCAATGCCGAGCAGCGCGCTGCGTTGCTGGCGTTCTTGAATTCCCTTTAATACGTATTCCATAGCGGGAGCCCGACATGTTCCGTCCCAAATTGTTGTTCACCAGCCTTGCCGCCCTCGCCCTGGGCGCCTGCTCGCCGCAGGACCCGCAAGCGGTCACGTCGGCGGCCATCGCCAAGTCGGTGATCCTGCCGACCTACACCCGCTGGGTTGAAGCCGACCGCCAACTGGCCGTCAGCGCCCTGGCCTACTGCGAAGGCAAGGAAAACCTCGACACCGCCCGCGCCGACTTCCTGCACGCGCAAAAAGCCTGGGCCGAGCTGCAACCGCTGCTGATCGGCCCGCTGGCCGAAGGCAACCGTGCCTGGCAGGTGCAGTTCTGGCCGGACAAGAAAAACCTGGTCGGCCGTCAGGTCGAGCAACTGGTCACCGCACAGCCGCAGATCGATGCCGCCGCACTGGCCAAATCCAGCGTGGTGGTTCAGGGCCTCTCGGCCTACGAATACATCCTGTTCGACAGCAAGCCTGACGTGGCCAACGCCGCGCAGAAAGCCAAGTACTGCCCGCTGCTGATCGCCATTGGCGAACGTCAGAAGCAATTGGCCGAAGAAATTCTGTAAAGCTGGAACAACACCGACGGCATGCTCGCGCAGATGAGCAAGTTCCCGAACCAGCGCTACGCCGATTCCCACGAAGCCATCGCCGATCTGCTGCGCGTGCAAGTCACCGCCCTGGACACCCTGAAGAAAAAACTCGGCACGCCGATGGGCCGCCAGAGCAAGGGCGTGCCGCAACCGTTCCAGGCCGATGCATGGCGCAGCCAGTCGTCCCTGAACGGCCTGGAAGCCAGCCTCGCCGCCGCCAAAACCGTCTGGGAAGGCGTCGACAACAAAGGCCTGCGCGGCCTGTTGCCGAGCGAGCAGAAGCCCTTGGCCGACAAGATCGACGCCGCCTACGCCGCCTCGCTGAAACTGTTCGCCAGCAACCAGCGCTCGCTGACCGAAATGCTCAACGACGACGCCGGACGCCAGCAACTCAACGATCTCTACGACAGCCTCAACGTCGTCCATCGCCTGCACGAAGGCGAGCTGGCCAAGGCGCTGGGCATCCAACTGGGCTTCAACGCCAACGACGGTGACTGATGAGGGCAAGTGCCATGCTGCGACGCCAGGCTCTGACCTTAGGTAGTTTGCTGCTGGGTGCAGTGACACTGGGCGGCTGGACGCTGTTCAAGCAAAAGGACAAGAGCCCGCTGCTGCTCTCGGCGCGGGACGATACCGACGGCAAGCACTACGCCGTCGGTTATCGGCTGGACGGCACGCGGGTGTTCGCCACCCAGGTCGGCCAGCGCTGCCACGACATCATCAACCACCCGACGCTGCCGATTGCGCTGTTCGTCGCCCGTCGCCCGGGCACCGAGAGCTACCTGATCGACCTGCGCGACGGCGCGCTGCTGCAAACCATCACCTCGAAGCCGAACCGGCATTTCTATGGCCACGCGGTGATTCACCAAAGCGGCGACTGGCTGTACGCCACCGAAAACGACACCTCCGATCCGGGTCGCGGCCTGCTCGGGGTGTATAAGTTCGAAGGCGAACGGCTGGTGCACAGCGGCGAGATTTCCACCCACGGCATCGGCCCGCATCAGGTGTCGTGGATGCCCGATGGCGAAACCCTGGTGGTGGCCAACGGCGGGATCCGCACCGAGGCCGAAAGCCGGGTGGAGATGAACCTCAACGCCATGGAACCGAGCCTGGTCCTGATGCACCGCGACGGCACCCTGCTGAGCAAGGAAACCCTCGCCCAGCAGATGAACAGCGTGCGTCATCTGGCCATTGCCAGTGACGGCACCATCGTCGCCAGCCAGCAGTTCATGGGTGCAGCCCACGAGTCGTCGGAGTTGCTGGCGATCAAGCGCCCCGGTCAGCCCTTCGTCGCGTTCCCGGTACCCGAGCATCAGTTGCAAGCCATGGGGCACTACACCGCCAGCGTTGCGGTGCACAGCGACTTGCGCCTGGTGGCGTTGACCGCGCCACGGGGCAACCGCTTTTTCATCTGGGACCTGGACAGCGGTGAAGTGCGCCTGGACGCGCCACTTCCCGATTGTGCCGGGGTCGGCGCGGTAGCCGATGGTTTTGTCGTGACCTCCGGTCAAGGACGCTGCCGGTTCTACGACTGCCGCCAGACAAGCCTTGTGGCTAAACCCCTCGACCTACCGGCAGGGCTCTGGGACAACCACCTTCACCTCATCTAAACACGGTCCTTTGTAGCAGCTGGCGAAGCCTGCGTTCGGCGGCGAAGCCGTCGCAAATCCCGACACCGTGGTTTGCCTGACACACCGCGGTGTCTGATATCACGACTGCTGCGCAGCCGAACGCAGGCTGCGCCAGCTGCTACAGGTCGGGGTGAAGCCTTCCTGTAAGTTCTACCAGTTGGAATCCCCTGCACACTCCGAGTAATGTGGTCCCCGTCTGTCTCATGATTTCTCCAAGGAACTGGAAATATGCTGCGTCGCCGCATGCTGATCATGTTGGGTGTTGTTCTGCTGATCGTGCTGGTCCTGGCCGGTTACAAAGCCTTCTCCATCTATACGATGATTCAGGGCTTCGCTGCGCCAAAACCGGCGATCAGTGTCGCCGTGGCCACTGCCACCGAACGGCCGTGGCAAGCCCGCCTGCCTACCGTCGGCACGCTCAAGGCGCTGCAAGGCGTAGACCTGAGCCTGGAGACCGACGGCACCGTCATCGATTTGCAGTTCGAGTCAGGGCAGAAGGTCAAGGCCGGCCAACCCCTCCTGCGCCTCGACAGCGCCGTGGAAAGCGCCTTGCTCGAAACCGCCCTGGCCGACCTCGGGCTGGCCCAGCTCGATTACGGTCGCGGCAGCCAACTGGTGGGCAGCCAGGCCATTTCCAAAGGCGAATTCGACCGACTCTCGGCGGTGCTGAAAAAAAGCAAGGCCACGGTCAATCAGCTCAAGGCGGCGCTCGGCAAAAAACGCATCCTCGCGCCGTTCAGCGGGACCATCGGTATTCGTCAGGTGGACGTCGGCGACTATCTCGCCAGCGGCACCATGATTGCCACCCTGCAAGACCTCAGCAGCCTCTACGTCGACTTTTTCGTGCCCGAGCAGTCGGTGCCGAAGATCGCCATCGGCCAGCCGGTGCAGATCGTGGTCGCGGCCTACCCGACACAGACCTTCCCCGGCACCATCAGTGCGATCAACCCGAAAGTCGAAAACAGCACGCGCAACGTGCAGGTCCGCGCGACCCTGGCCAACCCCGACGGCAAACTGCTGCCGGGAATGTTCGCCAGCCTGCAAGTGTTGTTACCCGACCCGCAGCCGCGGATTGTCGTGCCGGAAAGCGCGATCACTTACACGCTGTACGGCAACTCGCTCTATGTCGTCGCGCAGAAAAAAGCCGAAGACGGCAGCCTCGAAAAAGACGACAAGGGCCAGCCGATCCTGATCGCCGAACGGCGTTTCATCGAAACCGGCGAGCGCCGCGACGGGCAAGTGATGATCACCAAAGGCGTGCAGAACGGCGAAAAAGTGGTCACCGCCGGCCAGATCAAACTGGACAACGGCGCACACATCGCCATCAGCGACGACAAGACCCTGGCCGAACAGAACAGCCCGCCACGCGCGGACTGATCAAGGAATCCCCATGGCTTTTACCGACCCGTTCATCCGCCGCCCGGTGCTCGCCACCGTGGTCAGCCTGTTGATTGTGCTGCTGGGCTTCCAGGCCTGGAGCAAGCTGCCGCTGCGCCAGTATCCGCAAATGGAAAACGCCCTGATCACGGTGACCACCGCCTACCCCGGGGCCAACGCCGAAACCATCCAGGGCTACATCACCCAACCGATGCAGCAAAGCCTGGCCAGTGCCGAAGGCATCGACTACATGACCTCGGTCAGTCGCCAGAACTTCTCGGTGATCTCGATCTACGCGCGCATCGGCTCCAACAGCGACCGCTTGTTCACCGAACTGCTGGCCAAGGCCAACGAGGTCAAGAACCAGCTGCCCCAGGACGCCGAAGACCCGGTGCTGAGCAAGGAAGCCGCCGACGCGTCGGCGCTGATGTACATCAGCTTCTTCAGCAAGGAGCTGAGCAACCCGCAGATTACCGACTACCTGTCGCGGGTGATCCAGCCCAAACTGGCGACCTTGCCGGGCATGGCCGAAGCCGAGATTCTCGGCAACCAGGTATTTGCCATGCGCCTGTGGCTGGACCCGGTGAAGCTGGCCGGTTTCGGCCTGAGTGCCAGCGACGTGACCGATGCGGTGCGCCAGTACAACTTCCTCTCCGCCGCCGGCGAAGTGAAAGGCGAGTACGTGGTCACCAGCATCAACGCCAACACCGAACTCAAGTCCGCCGAAGCCTTCGCTGCGATTCCGCTCAAGGTCGATGGCGACAGCCGCGTGCTGCTGCGCGATGTGGCGCGGGTGGAAATGGGCGCGGAGAACTACGACTCCATCAGCTCGTTTGGCGGCACCCCCTCGGTGTACATCGGCATCAAGGCCACGCCCGGCGCCAACCCGCTGGACGTGATCAAGGAAGTGCGCAAGATCATGCCGGAGCTTGAGGCCCAGCTGCCGCCGAACCTGAAGGGGGAAATCGCCTACGACGCCACGCTGTTCATCCAGGCCTCGATCGACGAAGTGGTGAAAACCCTGTTCGAAGCGGTGCTGATCGTGATCGTGGTGGTGTTCCTGTTCCTCGGTGCGCTGCGTTCGGTGGTGATCCCGGTGGTTACCATCCCGCTGTCGATGATCGGCGTGATGTTCTTCATGCAGATGATGGGCTACTCGATCAACCTGCTGACACTGCTGGCGATGGTATTGGCCATCGGCCTGGTGGTGGACGATGCCATCGTGGTGGTGGAAAACATCCACCGCCACATCGAGGAAGGCAAGACGCCGCTGGATGCTGCCATCGAAGGCGCGCGGGAAATCGCCATGCCGGTGGTTTCGATGACCATCACCCTGGCGGCGGTCTATGCGCCGATCGGCTTCCTGACCGGGCTCACCGGGGCGCTGTTCAAGGAGTTCGCCCTGACCCTGGCCGGCGCGGTGGTGATTTCCGGCATCGTCGCCCTGACCCTGTCGCCGATGATGTGTGCCTTCCTGCTGCGCCACGAAGAAAACCCCAGCGGTTTGGCGCACAAGCTGGACAGCATTTTTGACAGCCTCAAAGTGCGCTACCAGCGCGTGCTGCACGGCACGCTGAACACGCGGCCGGTGGTGATTTTTGTCGCCATTGTGGTGCTGTGCCTGATCCCGATCATGCTGAAAATGATCAAGAGCGAGCTGGCCCCCGATGAGGACCAGGGCATCGTGTTTATGATGGCCACCGCGCCGCAGCCGACCAACCTGAATTACCTCAACGCCTACACCCAGCAATTCCCGAAGATCTTTAAAGAGTTCCCGGAGTACTACTCCTCGTTCCAGATCAACGGTTTTAACGGCGTGCAGTCGGGTATCGGCGGCTTCCTGCTCAAGCCATGGGACGAGCGCAAGCGCACGCAAATGGAGTTGCTGCAGGAAGTGCAAGGCAAGCTCGGCGAAATTCCTGGCCTGCAGATTTTCGGCTTTAACCTGCCCTCGTTGCCGGGCACCGGTGAAGGCCTGCCGTTCCAGTTTGTGGTCAATACGCCCAACGACTACGAGTCGTTGTTGCAAGTGACCGAGAAGATCAAAGAGCGCGTGCAGAAGTCCGGCAAGTTCGCCTTCCTCGACGTTGACCTGGCCTTCGACAAGCCGGAAATCGTCGTCGATATCGACCGTGCCAAAGCCGCGTTAATGGGCGTGAACATGGAAGACCTGGGCGGCACCTTGTCGACGCTGCTCGGTGAGGGTGAGATTAACCGTTTCACCATCGACGGCCGCAGCTACAAGGTGATTGCTCAAGTCGAGCGCGCCTACCGCGATAATCCGGGCTGGTTGAATAACTACTACGTGAAAAACGGCGCTGGCCAGATGGTGCCGCTGTCGACCTTGATCAGCGTGCACGACCGCGCCCGGCCGACCCAGCTCAACCAGTTCCAGCAGTTGAACTCGGCGATTATTCAAGGCTTCCCGATTGTCAGCATGGGTGAAGCGATCGACACCGTGCGGCAGATTGCTCAGGAGGAAGCACCTCGCGGCTTTGCCTTCGACTTTGCCGGCGCCTCGCGCCAATACGTGCAGGAAGGCAGCGCGCTGTACGTGACCTTTGCCCTGGCGCTGGCGATCATCTTCCTGGTACTGGCGGCCCAGTTCGAAAGCTTCCGCGATCCGCTGGTGATTCTGGTCACGGTGCCGCTGTCGATCTGTGGCGCGTTGATCCCGCTGTTCCTCGGCTGGTCGAGCATGAACATCTACACCCAGGTCGGGCTGGTGACGCTGATTGGTTTGATCACCAAACACGGCATTCTGATCGTCGAATTCGCCAACCAGTTGCGCCGCGAACAGGGTCTGTCCCGTCGCGCCGCCATTGAAGAAGCGGCGGCGATTCGCCTGCGCCCGGTATTGATGACCACCGCCGCCATGGTGTTCGGTATGGTGCCGTTGATCTTCGCCACCGGCGCTGGCGCCGTGAGCCGTTTCGACATTGGTTTGGTGATTGCTACCGGTATGTCAGTGGGTACGCTGTTCACCCTGTTTGTGCTGCCATGCGTCTACAGCCTGCTGGCCAAACCGGATGCAGAACCGCTTGTGACGGGCGAAACCAGCCCGGCGCACTGAGTTTTTGCATCTTGAAAGCCCCGCTTCGGCGGGGCTTTTTTCTGTCGGCACCGTTACGATTAGACGCGCTCTAACTGAACCAAAAGGAAAAAAAAGCAGCATGCCTAAAACCGTCCTGATCAGCTGCTCCAGCGGCGGCATTGGCCGCGCCCCCGCCGATGCCTTCAAGGCCGCCAACTTCCGCGTATGGGCCACAGCTCGAAAAGCCGACGACCTGGCCGCGCTCACCGCTGCCGGCTTTAACGCGGTAGAGCTGGACGTAAACGACAGCGCTGCGGTGGCACAAATGGCCCAACGCTTGAGCGAAGAGGTTGGCGGCCTGGACGTGCTGATCAATAACGCCGGCTACGGCGCCATGGGACCGCTGCTGGACGGTGGCCGAGAGGCCCTGCAACGTCAGTTCGATACCAACGTCTTCGCTCTTATTGACGTCACGCACGCGCTGTTTCCGCTACTGCGCAAAAACAAAGGTGTGGTGGTTAATATCGGCAGCGTCTCTGGCGTGCTGGTCACCCCGTTCGCGGCCGCCTACTGCGCCTCTAAGGCCGCCGTGCATGCACTGAGCAATGGCCTGCGTATGGAGCTGGCGCCGTTTGGGGTGCGGGTGTTGGAAGTGCAACCAGGGGCAATTGCCTCAAGCTTCGGCGCTAACGCCAGTCGCGAAGCCGAACAATTGATCGCTGAGGGTTCGCCCTGGTGGCCGATTCGTGAAGGCATTCGTGCCAGGGCGCGCGCCTCACAAGACAACCCAACGCCAGCCGCAACCGTAGCCCAGCAGATACTGGCCGCCGTGCAGCGCCCAAAGCCGCCGCGATTGCTGCGCGTCGGCAATGGTGGGCGGGCATTGCCGTTGATCGCGGCATGGGTGCCGCAAGGGCTGCTGGAGTGGGCCTTGAAGAAGAAATTTGGCTTGGCTGGACGGCTATAGCGTGTGCCGGTCCGCGTTCGGTGCGCGCCCCAACCGTCAGCGCACGACTACCAACTAATCCGCACACCCAACGACGCACCAAATGTCTTCAAGCCAGTATCAATGCCTTGCTGGTGCTCCAGCGTGCCGTATACAGAGGCGTTCTTGGAGACAGGTGCGTCGAACCCCGCCGCTACTTCAGACCATGTGCCGCGCTGATCCGAGTGGAACGGCACATTGCCCGCGGCGGAAGACACCGACGTAGCGGGATTGGCCGAGAACTCATGCCACACGCTCGGCCGTATCCAGGTCGACACGCTACGCCCGCTGGGCGTTTGCCAGTCCTTGCTAAGGCGTGCACCCACGCGCGCGGTCAGGGCGTTGGCTTGCGCGAAGTGAACCTTGGCGGCGCTGTCGCGGCTATCGTCGACCTTAACGCCTTGGTACACCAACTGCGCCTGCGGCTCGATAGACCAGCGCCCAGCCAACTTGAACGGCATGCCCGCCTCCACCGAGGCCGCGAGGGCCAGGGCATCAGTCTTGAGTTTGCCCAGATCCTGAGAGCCCGATTTAACATCGTAGTACGTCGAGCCCTGTACGACGGCATCGACGTAGGCACCGCTGGCGTTGTAGTGCGTCCAGTAAGCGCCAACAGACAACGCATCAAAACTGTTGGAGCCGGCGCTGGTGCCGTCGTAATTCTTAACGTTGCCGCTGCCTTGGCCGAGGGCGCCGTACACACCGGCACGATCGCTCGAACCATCAGCCTGTTCGGTGCGCAGTAAATCCACGCCACCCTGGGCAGCCCGCACATTGATATCGAATGAAGGCCCATCGCGGTAGATACCGCCACTTTTAGCCTGCCACTGACCGTTCTGGCCGATCGAGCGCGCCCATACGCGATCGTGCGCACTGCCCTGGCGGCCAGCGCCGCCCTCCTCGTCGCCCACACGCAGGTGCAAGGAGCCAATGGTCTGGCGGCCGTAGTCCAGCATCATTGCCGACAGTGCCGAATAATCGGAAATCTCCCGGCGATACTCGGGCTCGCTCGCCTGATTGGGCTTTTGCGAGCGCAAGAACCAATCGTTGGATGCGCTCCCGTCACGGCCCCCGCGATGCAGGGAGTACTCGTACGGACCACCCACCACCCGATTGCCCAAGGTAAAGGCATGTTCGGTCGTTGTGCCACCATTAAGCGTGCCGACCAGCTTGATACCGTCACCCGGCGTTAATGCGCCCAAACCGCCGACGTTATTCACCAGCAGACGGGACGCGCCGCTGGCTTGCCCGCCATCGATAAGCAGGCGGTCCGACGCAGAGCCTTCGGCGCCCAGCACGGTGTTCATATGCACCGTGCCATTTTCGCCCGCATAGCTCGCAACCGTTAAGGTATTGCCCACACCCGTGCCGCCCAGAACAACAGTGCCCGCATTGTCGAGCACGCCGTTGATGGTGAAAGTACCCAGCGCAGCGGCAGCAAAGCCTGCCAACGCATTAGCAACTGCCAGGGTGCCATGGTTGCTCACGCTGCCTGTAACAGTGCCATAACCGCCCAGCGTTGCGCCGTCAGCTACTGTGGTAGGCCCTGCGCCCATAAGCGCTGCATTGGTGTGGCTGGCGTCACCCACCACCAGCGTGCCGGTCTGAATGTCAGTTGCCCCAGCGTAGGTACTGCGCCCGTTGAGTACTGTGCTGCCCTCACCGTTGAGGCTTAGCCCCCCGACACCGTCGATATCCGCAGTGAGGGTCAGGGTAGTGTCGGCGTCGGGAGTCAGGGTCGCACCGCCGCTATCAAAGGTGACCGCACGGTTGCTGCTCAGGTTGGCGCTGGTGCTCAGCGCACCACCGTCAAACACCAGCGCACCGACCAGGCTGCCGAGGTTCTCGTCACGGCTTACCCTGATAGTGCCGGCCTCAAGCCAGGTGCCGCCGTTGTAGGTATTCAGCGCGTTGAGCACCAGAGTGCCAGCATCGGTTTTAGTTAAACCCGAAGCACCGGTCAGCTCACTGTCGATAGTGGCGGTGTAATAGAAACCTGGCGCGGTGCCATCACCCACGCGAATAACCGTATGCGCCGGATCGGCAACGCTACCGACCAGCGTTATGGCGCCGCCCTGAACCCGATACCCGTCCTGAGCAAACTGCATACCCGAGGCATTGATGCCTCCCAAAGACGGGTCGACCGTGACAGTGCCGGCAACACCAGTAAACACAGCAAAGGAACGATCGCCAAAAGCGCCGTTAACGCTGCCGTCGTATTCAGTCCACACGTCGTTACCGGTAGCTGCCTGCCACAGGCCATCGCCACCGAAAATGGCCCCGTCGTTTTTGCCGCCCGCCTCGCCGTCCCAGAAGCGCAGGGTCAAATCGGCGTTGTTCACCAGGTTGACTTGGCCGGCGACCGAGGTCTGCACATAGTTTACGGCTGTCGGCATCACCCCCAATGCGAGGCCGTTGTTGGTCAACGTTCCTGTGTAGTTGATAAGCCGATACAGCCCCGGCGCATAACTGCCACCTGGGGAGACGGTGGCATTGAGCACACCGTCAAGCACCAGATCGCCATGCACGTCGGTCAGGTCGTTGAGCGCACCACCTGCCACGCCCGCCTGGCCTAGGCGGTAAGCGAGGATCGAGCCGGCACTCAGGTTTAGATCACGATTGATGCTGAGCACCCCAGGCGCCGCCCCCAACGCCCCAGGTGCAAGGGTTGCGCCGTCGCTAATGGTGACCGAGCCGCCCAATGTGCCGGTACCTGCCAGGGTCGCGCCGCTAGCAACATCAGTATCTCCCGTGGCGGCGGACTGATCCCCATTGATCTCCAGGCTGCCAGCCAGAACATGGGTGGCGCCGCGAAAACGGTTATTTCCCCCGAGTACCAATACGCCGGCACCGCTTTTACTTAGCTGACCAGCGCCATCGATAATCTGGTTGATAGTTCCGGTAGCCCCACCGTTGACCGAAAGACCGCCATCGTTCTGGGTAATCGATACCAGCCTGTCATTGCCCAAGGCAAAGCTGTTGGCGAAATTAAAGGTACCGCCATCCAGGGTTAATGCCCCCGTCCCGACGCCCAGTGCGTTATCAGTAGCGGCAGAGAGCGTGCCGCCTTTGACCGTGGTACCGCCCGAAAAGGTATTGATGCCAGAGAGGCTGAGCACGCCGGCCCCGGTTTTCTCCACACTGCCGTTACCGCTGATGATGCCTGCGTAGGTGCCATCGTCCGACTGGGCAAAACGCACCAAGCCGTCGTTTGTTATCGAGAGCGGCAGGCTCTGCGCCCGAGCTTCTAGCGTGCCGCCCGAGGCGTTGGTTATCGACCCGCGAAAATCGCTGTTATCGCCAGTCAGTATCAGCGTGCCTCCGTAAACCGAGACCGCAAGGTTGCCACCACTGGAGTTGCCCAACGCCCCCGACAGCGTCCACTGCCCAGCGCCGGTTTTATTCAACAACGAGAAGTTACTGATGGTTCCCGAAAGCGAGTCGCTGGTGCCCGCATCGCCGCTAAGGTTCAGCGTGTTGGTGCCGCCACCGCCATCGAAGTTACCGGTAACCAGAGAACCGGCCTCCAATGTCAGAACGTCGTTACCCCGGCCAAATATCAAGCT
>LNAO01000034.1_pt1 | contig 14053 bp, 11 predicted proteins | sample 602571 | NCBI WGS metagenome assembly LNAO01 (sample SAMN02440304, study PRJNA202911) | soil metagenome | biome: Subtropical and temperate rainforests or woodlands; isolation source: soil samples (1 kg each in a 20% v/v slurry with milli Q water) were... ...
TGAAGCTCAGCGGCGCCAAGGCCGAGATTGCCGACAAGGTGGTGCGCGAGATCGCCACACGCCTGCAGTTCCTGAACGACGTGGGCCTGAGCTATCTGAGCCTGGACCGCAGCGCCGAGACCCTCTCCGGCGGCGAGGCGCAGCGCATCCGCCTCGCATCACAAATAGGCTCGGGCCTCACGGGCGTGATGTATGTGCTGGACGAGCCCAGCATCGGCTTGCACCAGCGCGACAACGACCGGCTGATTGCCACCCTCAAGCACCTGCGCGACATTGGCAACAGCGTGATTGTGGTCGAGCACGACGAAGACATGATGCGTGCCGCCGACCAGGTGATCGACATGGGCCCCGGCGCGGGCGTGCACGGCGGGCGCGTGATGGCGCAGGGCACTTACGACGAGGTGCGCGCCAATGCACAGTCGCTCACGGGCCAGTACCTCTCGGGCGCGCGCTCGATTGCCGTGCCCAAGCGCCGCACGCCCTGGCTGCCGGTGCTGGAACAGGCCGCACCTGTGGTCGAGGCCAAAGCCAAGTCGCGCTTTCCGCAAACCGAAGCCAGCAAACGCCGCGCCGAACGCATGGCCGAGCACCACGCGCGCCAAGGGGCGGTGCAGGCGCTGCGCGTGGCGGGCGCCACGGGCAACAATTTGAAGGGCGTGACGGTGGACTTCCCCGTGGGGCTGCTCACCTGCGTGACGGGGGTGTCGGGCTCGGGCAAGAGCACGCTGGTCAACGACACGCTGTACAAAGCCGTGGCGCGCCAGCTGTACCGCGCGCACGACGAGCCCGCACCGCACGAAGAAATCGTGGGCATCGAGTATTTCGACAAGGTCATCAACGTGGACCAGAGCCCCATTGGCCGCACGCCGCGCAGCAACCCCGCCACCTATACCGGCCTGTTCACACCCATCCGCGAGCTGATGGCCGAGGTCAACACCGCCAAAGAGCGCGGCTACGGCCCGGGGCGCTTCAGCTTCAACGTGGCCGGTGGCCGCTGCGAGGCCTGCCAGGGTGACGGCGTGGTGAAGGTGGAAATGCACTTCTTGCCCGACGTGTACGTGCCCTGCGACATCTGCCACGGCCAGCGCTACAACCGCGAGACGCTGGAAGTGCTGTGGAAGGGCAAGAACATCGCGCAAATTCTGGAGCTGACGGTGGAAGACGCCGCCGCCTACTTCAAGGACGTGCCCACCATCGCGCGCAAGCTGCAGACGCTGCTGGATGTGGGCCTGTCCTACATCCGCCTGGGCCAGGCGGCCACCACGCTGTCGGGCGGCGAGGCGCAGCGCGTGAAGCTGGCGCAGGAGCTGAGCAAACGCGACACCGGCCGCACGCTCTACATCCTCGACGAGCCGACCACCGGCCTGCACTTCGCGGACATCGAGCTGCTGCTGAAGGTGCTGCACCAGCTGCGCGACGCGGGCAACACCATCGTCGTGATCGAGCACAACCTCGACGTCATCAAGACCGCCGACTGGCTCATCGACATGGGGCCGGAAGGCGGTGCCGGCGGCGGCATGGTGGTGGGCGAAGGCACGCCGGAAGACATCGCGGCGAACGAGGCGAGCCACACGGGCAAGTACCTCAAGCGGCTGCTGCAGGCGCCAGAATGATGCGCACCGCCTGAGTGCGACCGGCCGGCCACGCACCAGAACGAAAGCGCGGCGGCCGGCACTGGCCCCAAACGCGGCGGGGCGCTGGCACTTACCGGGCGCGGGGCTTGCCTGCACAGTCGGCATCGGCGCGGCATCGTGGAGATGCTGCATTCCAGATGTCGATCTCAGGAGCTCCCATGAAATTCAGCCAGTGTCTGTCGATGGCCTTCGCGGCCTGCGTGTTGAGCGGCGCGGCCGCGGCGCAAACCAGGGAACTGACCTTCGCCCACCAGGACATGCTGGTGCCGCTGCGCCTGGTCATGGAATCGGGCGAGGTCGAGAAGGCCACGGGCTACAAGATCAACTGGCGCATGTTCTCGGGCGGCGGCGACGTGATCCGCGCGATGGCCTCGGGCGACGTGCAGATGGGCGAAGCCGGCTCCAGCCCGCTGACCGCGGCGGCCAGCCAGGGCCAGGACATCCAGCTGTTCTGGATCTCGGCCGACATCGCCGACGCCGAGGCGCTGGTGGCACGCAACGGCAGCCACATCGCCAGCCTGAAGGACCTGAAGGGCAAGAAGGTGGCGACGCCCTTCGTTTCGACCGCGCACTACCAGTTGATGGCCGCGATGAAGATGGACGGCGTGGCCGGCCGCGACGTCAACGTGATGAACATGCGCCCGCCCGAGATCGCCGCCGCCTGGGAGCGTGGCGACATCGACGCCACCTTCATCTGGGACCCGGTGCTGTCGAAGATCAAGACCAACGGCAAGGTGATCGCCACGTCGGGCAGCATCGGCAAGAAGGGCGCGCCGACTTTCGAGGGCATCATCGTCAACAAGCAATGGGCCGCCGCCAACGAGCCCTTCATGGTCGCTTTCGTGAAGGCGCTGAACCGCGCCAACGACGAGTACAAGGCCTCGGGCAAGAGCTGGACGGCCGACTCGCCGCAGACCAAGGCGATGGCCAAGTGGACCAAGGCGAACCCGGCCGACGTCGGCCCGGCCATGGCGCTGTACACCTTCCCCACGCTGGCCGAGCAGGTGTCGCCGGCCTGGCTGGGCGGCGGCGCAGCCAAGGCCATGGCCAACACCGCGGCCTTCCTGAAGGAGCAGGGCCGCGTGCAGGCGGTCAAGCCCGACTACAGCGCGTTCGTGACCACGGCCTACGTGCAGAAGGCGATGGCGAAGTAGCCCGCATCCACCCGCAATCAAGGCACGCCATGCCCACGCTCGACATCCGCGACCTCGAGGTCCACTACGCCGTCAAGGGCGGCTCGCTGCAGGCGCTGGCGCCTGTGAACCTGACGATGCACGACGGCGACTTCGTCGTCGCGCTCGGTGCGTCGGGCTGCGGCAAGAGCACACTGCTCAACTGCATCGCGGGCTTCCTGCCGCCATCGAGCGGGCAGGTGCTGCTCGACGGCCAGCCCGTGACCGGCCCCGGCGCCGACCGCGGCGTGGTCTTCCAGAAGCATGCGCTGATGCCCTGGTTGAACGTGCGCGACAACGTGGCGCTGGGCCTGCGGCTCGCCGGCCTCGACAAGCCCACGCGCGACGCCATCGCCGAACAGAAGCTCGCGCTGGTGGGCCTCGAGAAGTACGCCGACCGCGCGGTGTACGAACTGTCGGGCGGCATGCAGCAGCGCGTGGGCATCGCCCGTGCGCTCGCCAGCGACCCGGCCGTGCTGCTGATGGACGAACCCATGGGTGCGCTCGACGCCTTCACGCGCGAGACGGTGCAGGAGATCTTGCTGCACGCCTGGAAGCAGTCGAACAAGATGGTCTTCTTCATCACGCACTCGGTGGAAGAAGCGCTGTTCCTGGGCACGCGGCTGATCGTGATGAGCCCGAGCCCCGGCCGCATCTCGCATGTGTACGACGACGTGCCCTTCTCGCGCCAGTTCCTGGCGCACGGCGACGCGCGCAAGGTCAAGTCGGAGCCCGAGTTCATCCGCATGCGCGAGGAGGTGCTCGCCATCATCCACCAGCGCGAGGCCGCCCATGCCTGACATCGCCATCGACGCACCCGCCGCGGCCATGCCCGCATCGGCGCCCGCTGCACCTGTGACACCCGCCACCACCGCCACACCCAAGACCACGCGCTTCAAGGTGCCCGGCGAAGGCAACAGCGCGGGCATCAGCGTGCTGACCGTGGCCGTGCTCATCGCCGTGTGGTTCGGCGTGACCAACCTCGGGCTGGTCAAGCCGATCTTCCTGCCCACGCCGCAGGCCGTGTTCCAGCAGTTCTACGAATACCTCACCGGCCAGGCCAACGACAAGCCGCTGTGGCAGCACTTCCTCGCGAGCATGCTGCGCGTGTTCTCGGCCTTCGTGCTGGCCTGCGTGACGGCCATCCCCATCGGCATCGCGATGGGCATGTCGCGCACGGTGCGCGGCATCTTCGACCCACCGCTGGAGTTCTACCGGCCACTGCCGCCGCTGGCCTACCTGCCGCTGATCATCATCTGGTTCGGCATCGACGAAGTGCCCAAGGTGCTGCTGATCTTCCTGAGCTGCTTCGCACCGCTGGCGCTCGCCGCGCGCTCGGGCATGCGCAGCGCGTCGCAGGAGCAGATCAACGCCGCGTACTCGATGGGCGCGACGTATTTCCAGGTGATCCGCCACGTCATCCTGCCCTCGGCCATGCCCGACATCCTGATCGGCATGCGCATCGCCATCGGCTTCGGCTGGACCACGCTGGTCGCCGCCGAGATGGTCGCCGCCAACGTCGGCCTCGGCCAGATGGTGCTGAACGCATCGAACTTCCTGCGCACCGACATCGTGATCATGGGGATCATCGTGATCGGCGTGGTGGCCTATCTGTTCGACCTGCTGATGCGATGGGTCGAGCGGCGGGTGGTGCCCTGGAAGGGGCGGATGTAGCCTGCCACCGAAGGGCCTAGTCGGAGACCGGACATCGCCAAAGGCGGCCGTGGCAGCGGGCATCATCCGGCCATTTCCACTCTGCCCGAACAACGTGCAAAGCCTCCAAGCCCTGTTCTCCGACCCGACCGCCTGGGCGGCGCTGGTCGCCCTGGTGATCATGGAAGTCGTGCTCGGCATCGACAACCTGATCTTCATCTCGATCCTGTCGAACAAGCTGCCGGCGCATCAGCGCGCGCGGGCACGCCGCATCGGCATCGGGCTCGCGCTGATCATGCGGCTCGCGCTGCTGTCGATGATCGCGTGGCTGGTCGGGCTCACGGCGCCGGTCTTCGACCTCGGCCTGAAGGGCGCGCTGGACGCCCACGGGGCGCCGAGCTTCGAGACCCTGTTCTCGTGGCGGGACCTGATCCTGATCGCCGGCGGCCTGTTCCTGATCTGGAAGGCCACGAAGGAAATCCACCACCACGTCGATCCGCCGGCCACGGCAGGAACGGCCGGCGCCGGCGCCGCCGCATCGATCGCGTTCTCGTCGGTGCTGGTCCAGATCGTCCTGCTGGACATGGTGTTTTCCGTGGACTCCATCCTCACGGCCGTCGGCATGACCGACAACCTGGCCGTGATGGTGATCGCCGTGATCGCGGCCGTCACCGTGATGCTGATCGCCGCCGAGCCGCTGGCCAACTTCATCCACCACAACCCGACCGTCGTGATGCTCGCGCTCGGCTTCCTGCTGATGATCGGCGCCGTGCTGATCGCGGACGGCTTCGGCGTGCACGTGCCCAAGGGCTACATCTACGCCGCGATGGCCTTCTCCACGCTGGTCGAAGTGCTCAACATGCTGTCGCGACGCGCCAAGAGCCGGTCGGCCTGACCGCGCGCCGCGTCAGCGTTCAGCCCAGGGGCGCGTGGCAGACCGCCTCGACGTTGTAGCCGTCGGGGTCCAGCACGAAGCAGGCGTAGTAGTTCGGGTGGTAGACGATCCGGATGCCCGGCGCGCCGTTGTCCGTGCCGCCAGCGGCGAGCGCGGCGCGATGGAACGCATCCACGCTCTCGCGGTTGTGCGCGCGAAAGGCAATGTGGATGCGCGGCTCGAGCGGCGTGCCTTCGATGAGCCAGAACTCCCCGGCCGGGTCGTCGAACGGCCCCGGCGTCGCCTTGCCGTAGCCGACGGCATCGCCCAGGTCGCGCCGCGGCACATGGCCCAGGGCGGCCAGCACGGGTTCGTAGAAGCGCTTGCTGCGCGACAGGTCCGAGACTTGGAGGCCGGTGTGGTCGATCATGACGGCAGTATCTCGCCCACCATCAGGCGATGTCCATCCGGTGTGGCGACCGCGAATTCGCGCATGCCTCAGTCGCGGTCGATGGGTGGGTGCAGCACGATGGCGCCGCGCTGCGCCCACTCCGCGTGCAATGCATGTGCATCGTCGATGTGAAGGTACGCGAAGTAGGCGTGGTCGCCGGTGACCGAAGGCAGTAATGCGTCCGGGCAATGCCCGAGCATGACGCTGACGCTGCCCCTGCGAACCAGTTGCCAATCCGTCCGGCCCGGCCATTCGACGGTGAAGCCGAGCGCGTCGCGGAAGTAGTCTGTGTTGCGGTCGAGGTCGGGGACGGCTAGGACGAAGGCGAAGGGGCGGAGGTCATTGGGACTGGCATGGGCGCTCCTTTGGGCGGTGCTGGCGGGATTTTCTACGCCTTGGTGCGCGCCCGGCACGCTGGGGCGTTCATCCCGTCCATACGCGCTACCGCCGTTCAAGTGGCAATTGCTTGTGCAAGTGCTACAAGCAACGCTGGCAACCCCGCCGCGAGGGCCTTCTCGCGAATGGCCAATCGCTCGATTTCCCGTAATCGTAGTCTGCCAGTTGCCAACGCTAGCAACATTTCGGGAAGCGCATCGCCATTTCCCGCATTCCATCCAGACAGCTCAGCGTGAATAATTTCAGCGACTTGCACGCTGTAAGCCTCATCGACCTCGTACATCAACTCGCTTGGCTTGGCAGCTCGTAAGACACTGGCCTTTAAAACAGCATCGTTGTAGTTAAGAAAGGTCTCGGGACTAATCAATACGTGGCCGTACACGGACTGCGAAAGGTCGACCAAGTCGCCCGAAGAAGACGCCTTTGTCGCCAGCTCTCTATTATTGGAGCGAGCGACGCACAACAGATTCAATACCACCGCAAAAATGTCAGCTTGCGAGATCGCACTAGTTCCGCCGGTCGTATCCAAATAGACGAAGTCGCGCTGTATGGCTAGGGGGCCGTTTTTTCCAGCCATAAAAATTTCCGCCTTGGCCACCGTACTCGCTGCAAGTGTGCGACGTCGATCATCCAATTCAGCAAAACTACCGCCCGCAGCAATAGCATCGAGCAGCTCGAGTTCAGACTCCCACGAGTTGGCCAAGCCGAGGCCGCCAGGTAGCGCAAGCCGCCTGGATTCACGATAAGTGAAAGTCTCCACTCCGCGCTCTCCGTAACCCAAGAACATCTTCAAGTCTTGATATTGTTCTGGGTTACCCGCGAGTGTCAGTGCAGATAAATAGGCGACATTGCCATCGTTGACAATTGACCTCAACGATGCATTGACCGATCGTGCCTGCGTTTGACTTGAGAGGCACCCAAAGACCACAAGCACGCCGGCGCCTTTAGGGAGCGTAGGCTGAGCCGATAGTTCGGTCCAGTCAATCTGCTTACTCGCGGTGACTATTGCGGCGATTTCTGCATCGACGACTAAAGTGCCAAATTCGTTGGCAGTCATGTTGACGAGCACCACCAAAGCGAGGGGCTGGGGGCAAAAGCGTCGTAGCAGCCGAATGAAATCGCGTCTGACGCTTTGGCAAGAGAGGAGTTGCGCCACATCGATCACAACGGGACCGCTATGACCCGGCGCCGATCGAAGCGTAGCTTGCAGTGCTCCACTGATGTATAGCTCGGTCAAAATGGTACGAGCTTCGTTCGACTGGGTCTTCTTCAGAACTCGCAAAGATCGGTGTTGGCGCTGCTGGAGTAAAAACTGGTCTCCTTCCAGTTCCGCCAGCAGGTATTGCGACTTGCACAACTTGCAATCGTTGGCGGAAAAATTAACGACTGCCTGATAGCCGAAGTTTTTATCAGCAGCAGCTGTAAGGTTGCAAAGCACCCCGACCGGCCTCGGCGCGCCCTCGGTGCCCAAAAAATAGAGCGTCACCACGCCTCCTATGCGTGCCCCTTGTTGGACAAGATCCAGCGCGAGTGACCCAGACGTCGTCGCCGACACCAAGATCACATCACTTGCCGACAAGCGCCCGACTCTCTTCAAACCTCCATATGAACTGAATGAGCGCGCAGGGACATCACTGGGCCACGCATCATGCGCCTTTGCCACGTGCATGAAGGCGAAGGCCAACGACAGCAGCGGAGCTGTATCGACAAACACACGCTTGGGTCGAATGCGCCCCAATTGCTCCAGGGCGAAGAGCGCGAGCAACCCACACCCAGCAGAGGATGTAAGCGCGTTCGCGGCACGCAAAAACGTCGTCGTATGCTTGCGCGAACTCTTCCTAAAGTGAACTCCAGCAGGAGCGACGACCAAGCCTTCATTGCTATCGAATAAATCGAAGAGCCAACCCTCACGTAAGGACTGATCGAGGGTTGCTGGCTCGCCAAACGTCGTCTCTTGAGCCGCCGCATCCCAGGTAAGCGGACAAGCCTTTACCGTGAGAGAAAAGTCCTCCGCGTCCCGCGACTTATGCAACTCGATCAGATAGACATTGCCACTTTTGCCGGATAGGTACGACGTCGCGCGTCGAACGGCAGTGCCTGCTTTCAGTGCCTCTCTGCACTTGATGTTGCTTAGGAATGGGGCGGCTATAAAAATGTTGGCTGTACTTGCGCGTCGCTCGAAGACTTCCTTGATGTCACCACTAACCAGCAGGTCACCGAAAGACTCGTCGTCGTACGTCAGAAGGCACGCCTCTCCTTCAAACTGCCGCTCTCTGTAGCGGGCACGTAGCCAAAGAGCGCGTGTATCGCTGCCGAACTTCATGCCAAGGGAACTACAACGCGAACAACAGAACCCCGCACCAATTCCTGCGCTGTGGGTTTCGTGACGTACTTACGCGCTACGTCGAGAAGCGACGCCTTCGGCATTCCCGGCCGCGTCTCCGATGACTTGGGCTCAAGTTGTATGCGAAGCTCCCCTTCCAAAAAACTTCTATAGCCATGAAGACGCCCCGTACGAACTTCAAACATTCCTTCCATCATCTTCAGTGCGCGAAGAACTTCGTAAAGTCCCATTCCCCGATGACCAGGCCTAGGGTCAGGAATGGCTTTGTCAGAGTGTCTCTCCAAGCACTTGAGCAGGATGGCGTACTCAATGTCGATTGGAACATTCGGGCCGAGTTCATGCTGTTGGATGATGTCCGCTTGCTTGTCTCCAACCTTCACTGGCTCCCCCCTTGCTTGTCCGCGCAGAAGTTGGCGCCGGTAGGAGTCGTAGTAACCGATGCCACTGTCGAAGATGGTGAATTCCAGACATGGCACAGGGGGGCTGTCGTCAGCCGGCCTCGTAGAGAACCGCCGCTCTTCCACGATGCGCTTGACTAGAAGACCGCGCACAGCATTTGGCTTAAGAACACTGCCATCGAAGTCAGTCTTCGCATGATCGTCCGTATTCTCAATTAGCTCACGCAGAACTACAGCCAAAGGAAGTCGAAACTTTGGCAACGCTGCCGCACTGAAACCCGCACCGCGCTGAGCAAAGAGCAAATCGTCAACGAGAGCTTCAAATTCATCATCTCGACGGAGGCGTTTTGTCGATGGCTCGTATAGGTCAAACGGCAAGCTTGGTCGCTGATAGTCGAGGCAAATGAGCATTTGCCGTTCAGAGAACATATCTGCACCCAACCGATGCGTAAGAAGGCTCTGCCGGGCACGCTCAAAGTCCTCCTTTGGAACGGCCTGTTCTCCCGCACAAACATGTGTTGCGTTATTCAGGCAAAGCGCAACGCCCGCCAAGGGGTGAACTGCTGGGGAGGATAGAACCCGCCGGGCCGCTGCCTCAGCCCACACGAATTTGAGCGAGGCTACGCTTTGCGCCAAGGTGAGCAGCCGCTGGATTGCGAGGCCTTCTACTCCTGGCAATGCAAACCTGTCGTCTGTCAAATAGGCATCTGGAACACCGATAACCACCTCGCGCTCACCGATGGGTAAGGGCGAGGTCGTCGCTAGGTCAGGAAGCGACAGCGTCGGGACGGTTCCGAGTTCGGTCATCGGACGATAGTACGGCATCCCCAATGCACAAAGGTTGTAGCGCGATCTATTGCTCAGGTCTGAACAGCAGATATTTGAGCGCAGGACAAATCGCGTGCACCCGACCGCTTTCTTGCGCGAATCGCTTCCGCCCTAAAACTGCTCAAGACTGCGGGTTCAGTTGATCATCCAAAGCTTGGCTGAACGACCGGAGGCAGCCCGCAGCATTTCCTACCCCCCGCTCCCGCCCCATCCCCCGCACCGCCTCCCTCAACGCCCGAATCCCCGCCTCGATCTGCCCCACATCGATCGACGACAGCCGCAGCCTGAAATACGGGCACGGCCGCGGCGGCTGCGCGAAGAACACGTCGCCGGGTTCGATGAGCACGCCGTGGTCGCGAGCGCGCAACGACAGCTCACCGCCATCCATCCAATCGGGCGTCTTCACCCACAGCGACGCGCCACCTTGCGCGGGCGTGCATTCGAATTCGGGGATGTGCTCGGCCAGCGCCTTCATGGCGGCGTCCAGGCGCTGCGCCAGCACCTGGTTCACGCGGCGCGCGTGCGAGTCGTGGTGGCCGAGCGAGAGGAACAGCGCATACGCATGCTGCAGGAAGGCGCTGGGGTGCCGCACCATGGCGTGGCGCAGCACGCGCAGTTCGCTCACCAGCTCCTTCTGCGCCACGATGAAGCCGAGCCGCATGGCGGGCGAGAGGCTCTTGCTCAGGGACCCGATGTAGATCACGCGGCCGGTCTTGTCCAGGCTCTTGAGGGCGGGCGTGGGTTCGCCGGCGTAGAGGTTCTCGGCCTCGTAGTCGTCTTCGATGACGACGAAGTCCTGCAGCGCGGCCTTGCGCAGCAGCCACTGGCGGCGCTCCAGGCTCAGCGTGTGCGTGGTCGGGCTCTGGTGCGACGGCGTGACGAAGACGTAGTCGAGCGCGGGCAGCGATTCGACCACCAGCCCCTCTTCGTCGACCGGCACGCCGACGATCTGCGACGTGCGCAGCGAGAAGGTGTTGCGCGCATGCGGGTAGCCGGGCTCCTCGAAGCCGACGCGCGTGTGGCGGTCGAACAGGGCCTCGGCGATGAGGTAGCAGGCGTGCTGCGCGCCGACGGTGACGAGGATCTCTTCGGGCCGCGCGAACACGCCGCGCTTGGGCAAGAGGCGCGTGCGGATCTGCTCGACGAGGTCGGGCACGTCGTCGGTCTCGAAGTCGGGCGTCCAGTTGGGCAGCTGCGAGCGCGCCAGGCTGCGCACGCAGCATTCGCGGAAGTCTTCGGTGGGAAACAGCTGCGCGTCGTGCGTGCCGTAGACGAAGGGGTAGGGCACCTCGCGCCAGCGGTCGGGCTTCGACAGGGTGGGCTGGTCGGTCAGCGAGCGCAGCACGCGCGTGTGCCATTGCGTCGGCGTGCCGCTCGCGGCGCCTTCGCGGCTGAAGGGGTCGACGATGTGCGCGGGGTCGCCGATGGTGGCGGGGCGTGCGCCCTGGCGCACGAACACGCCCGAGCGCGGGCGCGCTTCGAGGTAGGCCTCGTCCACCAGTTGCTGGTACACGGCCGTCACGGTGTTGCGGCTCAGGCCCAGCGCCTGCGCGAGGTCGCGTGACGACGGCAGCGCCGCACCGGGGGCCAGCCGGCCGTCGAGGATGACCTGCACCACCTTGAGCCGCAGCCGCGCCTGCAGGGGCAGGCCGGTGCTGTCGTCGAGCATGAAGAGCTGCGCCCACAGCGGGCTCGGCGCGGGCGGCAACGCGCTCATGCGGCTGACCGCTCCGCGCGCCGGCACGCACCCGAAGAGGGCGCGCGGCCGTCGATGGTGCATGCGGTGGCGGGTCTGGCTTTCACGATGGGGGCGGACTGGCTCTATGGGGCGGAAGGGGCGGAGCTTAACCTTTGGTCACCCGCGCACAGACGCAGTTTGCGTGCCGTTCGCCACACCGATCCGCCCCCGCCAAGGAAGCTTCTTGACCACCGCCACCCCTGCCGTCACCACCGACATGCTCGCTGCGTTTTCCGACGCCTGGAACCGCCACGACCTGCCCGCGCTGATGTCCTTCATGCACGCCGACTGCGTATTCGACACCGCCGCCGGCCCCGAGGCTTTCGGCACGCGCCACACCGGGCACGAGGCCGTGGCCAAGGCCTTCGCATCGGCGTGGACGACCTTCCCCGATGCGCAATGGCGCAACGGCAGGCATCTGGTGATGGGCGACCGCGGCCTGTCCGAATGGACCTTCACCGGCACCGCGCTCGACGGCACGCGCAGCGAGTCCGACGGCGTCGACCTCTTCACCTTCAAGGACGGGAAGATCCTCGTGAAGAACGTGTTCCGCAAGGCCCGCCCCGCGCTGCCGCCGCTCTGACCGGGACGCCGCCATGAGCATCACCACGCCCCGCGAACTCTTCGCGCCCTACGACCCGGCCTACGACCCGCTGGTGTCCGACGGGCCCGGCCGCAACCGCGACTACGCCCCCACCTACTGGGCCGCCACCGCCGGCCCGGCACCCGACGACGACGGCCCGGTGGCGGGCGACGTCGATGCCGACGTGGTCATCATCGGCTCGGGCTTCACGGGCCTGGCGACAGCGCTGTTCCTTGCGGAAGAACACGGCATCAAGGCGGTGGTGCTCGAAGCCAACCGCGTGGCCTGGGGCTGCACCAGCCGCAACGGCGGTCAGGGCCAGAACGCCAGCGGGCGGCTGTACCGCTCGCAGTGGATCGAGCGCTGGGGCCAGGCCACGGCCAAGCGGCTCGACGCCGAGATCCGCTACGGCTTCCAGACCTTCAAAGACCTGGTGGCCACGTCCGACTGCGAGCCGCAGGGCGGCGGGCACCTCTACATCGCGCATCGCGCGAAGAAGATGGCCTTCCTCGAGAACGAGACGCGCGTGATGCGCGACCACTTCGGCTACGACGCACGCATGCTCAGCGCCGACGAGGTGCGGAGCCACTACTGCGACGACCGCGACGCGCACGGCGCCATGCACGAGCCCGAGGGCATCTGCGTGCACCCGCTCAAACTGGCCTACAGCTACCTCAAGCGCGCACGCGCCAGCGGTGCGCGCGTGCATCCGTCGAGCCCGGTGATCGGCTGGGAGACGAAGAACGGCGTGCACCACCTGAAGACGCCGGGCGGCACGGTGCGCGCCCGCGCGGTCGGCATCGCGACGGGTGCGTACACCGCGCCCGGCCTGCACCCGACGCTGAAGAACCGCCTGTTCCCGGTGCTGTCGAACTCGATCGTCACGCGGCCGCTGACCGACGCGGAACTGAAGGCAACGAACTTCCTCACGCACGAGGCCATCACCGACACGCGCACGCTGCGCTTCTACTACCGCCTGCTGCCCGACCGGCGCGTGCAGATCGGCAGCCGCAGCGCCATCACCGGCGCCGATGCGCACCGCGACGTGCACTACCGGCTGCTGGTCGACGGCCTCGAGCGCAAGTTCCCGGCGCTCAAGGGCATCCAGATCGACTACTCGTGGTGGGGCTGGGTCGACGTGGCGCACGACATGATGCCGCGCATCGTGCAGCCCGACGCGAAGCAGAGCGTGTTCTACGCGCTGGGCTACGGCGGCAACGGCGTGTCGTTCTCGGCGCACGCGGGGCGCCGGCTGGCGCAGCGCATGGCAGGGCATGATGACGCCATGTTCGACCTGCCCATTTACGACAGCCCCTTGCCTTTTCCCGCGCAGGGCGAGTGGGCCGCGCCCTTCCGCCGTTTCGGCCAGCGCATGCTGTACCGCTGGTATCAATTGCGCGACGAAGTGCTCTGATGAGCGCTCGGCCACTGGCGAGCGCACAGGTGCCCCTGATGGGCCTCGACCTGCTCGCCGCGCTCGGCGTGGTCGTGATCTGGGGCCTCAACTTCGTCGCGATGAAGTTCTCGCTGCGCGACTTCACGCCCTTCCAGCTCGGCACCTTCCGCTACGTGTTCGCAGTGCTGCCGCTGCTGCTCTTCATCAGGAAGCCGGCGCTGTCGTGGCGCTGGCTGCTGCCGGCCGGGCTGGCGCAGCTCGGGCAGTTCGGCCTGCTGTTCGTGGCGCTGCAGGTGGGCATGACGGCGGCGCTGGCCTCGGTGCTGATGCAGACGCAGGTGTTCTTCACCACGCTGCTGGGCATGGTGCTGCTGCACGAGCGGCTCAACGGGCCGCTGCGCGCGGGGCTGGTGCTGGCCGCGGCGGGCCTGGCCTGCTTCGCGCTGAACCTCGGCGGCGAGGGCGCGGGCACGGGGGGCATCACGCTGCTGAGCCTGCTGCTGAACCTGGGCGCCGCTGCGATGTGGGCGGTGTCGAACATCATCGTGCGGCGCGCCCAGCAGTCGCAGCCGGGCTACGACCCGCT
>LNAO01000036.1_pt1 | contig 13879 bp, 10 predicted proteins | sample 602571 | NCBI WGS metagenome assembly LNAO01 (sample SAMN02440304, study PRJNA202911) | soil metagenome | biome: Subtropical and temperate rainforests or woodlands; isolation source: soil samples (1 kg each in a 20% v/v slurry with milli Q water) were... ...
GACCGATTTTGCCGATGGCAACAGCGCTACGCTTGTACGTACGGCCGAGGGCAACAAGCGTTACACGGTGCGCCTGAATGATCTGGTCAAGCGCGGCGATATTGACGCCAATGTGGAAGTGCTTCCCGGCGATATTCTCATTATTCCCCAAGGGTGGTTTTGATTGGCCTGCGCAAGGATTGGTGGCTAGCAAGCGTCCTGCGGACTTGTTAAGGGGGAGTGAATGGATGAGTTTCTAGGCCAGATCACCACAACCGTTCGCGGCATGTGGATTTATCGCCGTCTGGCTATGCTGATCACTTGGTTGGTTGCTGCCGTGGGTGTGGGTGTGGTGCTCATGATGCCGGATCACTATCAGGCGTCGGCGCGCGTATTTGTAGACACACAGTCCATCTTGCGTCCGCTCATGACCGGCATTGCCGTGCAGCCGAACATCGAGCAGCAGGTCGCCATGCTCAGCCGCACTCTACTCAGTCGGCCTACCGTGGAGCGTCTGGTCCGCACCGTTGATCTCGATCTGGGCGCGCATTCCAAGGCAGCAAAAGATGCGGTGGTCGATACTGTGACCAAGTCCATCAGTATCCAGACCACCGGGCGAGACAATCTCTATACGCTGTCCTATCGCGACCAGAATCCCGAGAAAGCGCAGCGAGTCGTGCAGGCGCTTTTGACCATCTTCGTTGAATCCAGTCTGGGTGCTTCGCGCCAGGATTCGGACAGTGCGCGTCGCTTTCTCGATGAGCAGATCAAGAGCTACGAGGCCAAGCTCACAGACGCCGAAGGCCGCCTCAAAGCGTTCAAATTGCGAAACCTTGAGTTGCAATCGCAAAGTGGGCTGGATTCGGCCGGGCGGGCCGCAGAAATCGGCAACCTGCTAAGTCAGGCCAGGCTTGAGCTGCGCGAGGCTGAAAGTGCACGAGCGGCGGCGAGTCGTCAGTTGGAGATGCTGCGCGCGCAAACTGGACAGTCTCTCATCGGGTCTGCTGTTGGTATGCAGACGCCTGAGTTGGATGCGCGTCTTCATGAGCAAAAGCGCAATCTGGATACGCTGCTACAGCGCTACACCGACGAGCACCCAGATGTGGTCAATACACGCAGATTGATTGCGGAGCTTGAGGCACAAAAGCGCCGTGAAGTGGAGGAGCTGCGGCGTAAAGCGCAGGCAACGCAGGGATCGCCTGCAGTGGAAACCAATCCTGCGGTGGTGGAGCTCAATCGCATTTATTCGGCAGCCGAAGTTCAAGTGGCATCGCTGCGCGCGCGCGTCGTTGAATACGAGTCACGTGCCAAACATGTCCATGAGCAACTCAAGGTGGCTCCACAACTGGAGGCCGAATTGGCGCAGTTGAACCGGGACTATCAGATTAATCAGAAAAACTATGCCGATCTGGTGGCTCGCCGTGAATCGGCCATGATGTCGGGACAGTTGGAAAACACGTCCAGTGTGGCTGAATTTCGAGTCATCGACCCGCCGCGCGTTTCGCCCAAGCCTGTTGCTCCCAACCGGGTGCTGCTGATGCCAATCACCTTGCTGGCGGCCCTGGCCGCAGGGCTTGGAATGGCATTTCTCATGAGCCAGATTCGGCCAGTTTTCTTTGATGGCACTGCGTTGCGCCAGTTGACCCAACTGCCGTTGCTGGGCGTGGTGGAATTGATGCCCAGTGATGCGTTCCGTCAACGTGAATCGAGAAGCTTTAAGCGTTTCATCGCGGCCTTGCTTGCACTCGTTTTGCTCTATGCGGGTGGAATGCTTGCGTTGTCCTACTTGTCCGGCCTTTTGGGGTGACATGCAATCATGACAAGTTCCATTGAAAAAGCGGCCCAACGGCTAGAACAATTGCGAAAGGCGGGGGTGCCTGTGCCTGGTAGCGTGGTGCAGCCTGCCGAGTCCGTAGGGCCGGGCGCCGTGGCGCAGCCGGCACAAACAGTCGCGCCCGTAGAAGATGCCATCCTTGACGTGCGGCGGGGCGTGCCAACATCCAAGCTGGTTTCCAAGTCCGTACATATCGATCTGACGGCACTGGCTGCGGCGGGCTTTGTCACTCCCAATGCGCCGCGCTCAGCCATGACAGATCAGTTTCGCGTCATCAAACGGCCCCTCCTGGAAAATGCAACGGGCAAAGGAGCCTCGTTGGTGGCCAACGGCAACCTCATCATGGTCACCAGCGCATTGCCCGGTGAGGGAAAGACCTTTACAGCCATCAACCTGGCCATGAGTCTGGCCATGGAACTGAACCATACGGTGATGCTGGTCGATGCCGATGTCGCGCGCCAGTCCGTCATGAAGACAATGGGCCTGCTACCTGCACCCGGCTTGCTGGACTTGTTGCTGGATGACAAGATCGGATTGCCCGATGTGCTGCTGCGCACCAATATTGACAATTTCACGCTGTTGCCCACGGGGCTGCCGAATCCGCGTGCGACGGAATTGCTGGCCAGTGATGCCATGGCAGCATTGCTCAACGACATGGGCAAGCGCTACCGGGATCGCATCATCATTTTCGATTCCCCTCCATTGCTGCTGACCACGGAAGCGCGGGTGCTGGCCAGCCACATGGGCCAGATTGTCGTCGTCGTTCAGGCTGAAAAAACGCTCCAGTCGCAGGTTCAGGATGCCCTGACCACCATCGAGGCTTGCCCTATCAGGCTCATGGTGCTTAACCAGGCGCGCAGCCGGGGTTTGGGTGCATATGGCTATGGATATGGCCACGGGTATGGCTACGATCGGTTAGTCGGCGAGCCCAGCGCGGCCACTGCTGCGGTGTGACGGGAAAAAGGAGCGTCCGCGTGAACCGACCGTATCGCTATACCGCAAGTCCTTGCTTGGTTCGCTGGGCCTCGCTTGCTTTGGCAACTGCACCGGCGCTTCTTCCTGGCACCGTCACTGCACAACAAGACGATGTGCAGGCAGCACCGCGTCAACCCAGCATGGTATTTGAGCCGCGTATTTCGGTGCAGCACACCATTACCAGCAATGCACGGCTTGATGCCGCCAGTATCAGTGATCAGGTGACGGAGGTGAGTCCGGGGTTTCAGCTGATCAGCAATATGGCCCGGATCAAAGGGTTTGTCGATTATTCGCTGCACGACACTTACTACGCGCGGGAGTCACGGTTCAATGAGATTCGGCACAGCCTGAATGTCAGCGCTGTCGTAGAGGCGATCGAGCAGTGGGCTTTTGTCGATGTGGACGCCGTCGTCGCTTCGCAGCCCATATCGGCTTTTGGCGCGCCGGTGGATGGCTCACCCGCCAACGCCAACAGCTCGCAGACCTCGAGCTTTCGCCTCTCGCCCTATCTTCGCGGTCGCATGGGTAGCGTGGCCGACTATGAGGCGCGCTACAGCGTGCAAGACACCCGCACCAAGACGGACAGCCGCTCGGATGTCACCACGCAAGAATGGGTCCTGCGTCTGGGCAGCCAGGAAAGCGGGCGGGTTGTGGGCTGGTCCGTGGATGCCAGCGACCAGGTCGCCGATTATTCCCCGGGTCGGAGGATCAAAACCACCACGCTGCGTGCCCGGGTGAATGTAGCAGTGACGCCGCAAGTGCGGCTCACGGGGATTGGCGGAGCCGAATCCACCAACCAGCTTTCGCCGACACGCGAGTCGCACAGCATTACAGGTTTTGGTGCTGCGTGGCAGCCATCGGAGCGCACCCGGATGTCGTTTGAGCGGGAGAGCCGTTATTTTGGCGGCTCCCACAACGCAGCCATCGAGCACCGCACCGGGCGCACCGTCTGGCGCTACACCGATGTCAAGGCCGTCTCCAACGGGCTGGGCGCACAGTCGGCGTCGCTGGGCTCTTTGTTCGACCTGTTCGACGGCTTTTACACCCAGATCGAGCCAGACCCCGTTCGCCGCACACAACTCGTTCTGGCAGAAATTGAACGCCTGGGGCTGCCCGCCAACGTGCAGGTGTTCCAGGATTTCCTGCGCTCATCGAGCACCTTGCAGCGGGCGCAGCAACTGTCGCTGGCACTGTTGGGCCAGCGCAGTACCGTGACGCTGGCCGTTTCGCGTTCTGACAGCCGCGCACTCGGCGGTGCGCTCCAGCTGGGCGATGATTTCGATACCAACTCCCGCATCCGCCAGCGCGGCTGGAGCCTGTGGCTTGCCCATCGTCTCACGCCGAATTCATCGATCCATGCGAATTGGGGCGATCAGCGCAGCGCAGGCACTTTGCCGGGGTTGGAAACCCGGGTTCGCTCACTCGTATTGGGCTGGAATACGCTGCTGGCCCATCGCACCAGCGCAGGTCTTCAGATACGTCGCGTTGTATCGGACGGCCCCGCCAGCCCATATAGTGAATCGGCGATAGTCGGCGCCATCACACACCGGTTTTGATCCATGTACGAAGCGTTCTATGGGTTGAACAGCAAACCCTTCCAACTCAATCCCGATCCCGGCTTCTATTTCAGCAGCAAGCAGCATCAGCGCGCACGCGCGTACCTGGAATACGGCGTGATGCGTTGTGAGGGCTTCATCGTGATTACGGGCGAGGTGGGGGCGGGTAAGACGACGATTGTGCGCGGCCTGATTGACAGTCTGGACCCCGGTACTGTTGTCGCGGCCCATCTGGTTAGCACGCAATTGAGTGCCGAAGACACGCTGCGACTGGTGGGCGCGGCGTTCGGGATCCCTGTGCGGGGCGTTTCCAAAGCTGACCTGTTGATGGCACTGGAAGCTTTCTTCGTTACCCAGACTCTGCAAGGAAAGCGTTGCCTGCTGATCGTCGATGAAGCGCAGAACCTTCAGCCGCAGGCGGTGGAAGAGCTGCGCATGCTGTCCAATTTCCAGAATGGCCAGTACGCACTGCTGCAGACTTTTCTGGTGGGCCAACCCGAGTTCCGTGAAATCTTGCAAAGCCCTGGCATGGTGCAATTGCGCCAGCGTGTGACAGCCACCTGCCATCTCGGCCCCCTGGAGGTTGACGAAACCCGCGAGTACATTCTGCATCGCTTGAAATGTGCTGGGGCCAGTGAAAATCCTACCTTCGATCCAGAAATATTCGACTGCATCTACCACTACACAGGCGGAATTCCCCGGCGCGTTAACACCTTGTTTGACCGCGTCCTGTTGCAGGGGTTTCTGACGGATCGGACGCACATTAACCTTGAACTGGTCAACGAGATCATTCAAGAAGTGCAAGCAGAAATGCTGGTGTCGCCCAAGGTTGCATCTCCTTGGCAGATGCCCCTGAGAGCGGCGGTGCGAGGCATCGCGCAGGAGGAGCCGCTGGACAGCGAGTTGGAGCCAGGGGCACTGGATTTGGATTTGAGTTTGGACAGTGCTCTGGCAGATAGCATGTCTCAGCAACTTGTACACGTGACGGCCGAGCAACTGAGCGCGCGTTTGCTGCGTATCGAACGCAGCGTTCTGCGCCAGGAGCGCGTGACCTTGGAAATCTTGATGAATCTGCAAAAGCTGGTGGTCGCAAGTCGTCGCCCGCGTTCTGACAGTGCCGCCGGCTAGAGCCTGGAGTCCATCGCCATGCCCAGCACGTCCTCCATCACCAACGCGCTGACCATCGACGTCGAGGATTACTTCCAGGTATCGGCTTTCGCCCCCTACATCGGACGCAGTGAGTGGGACTTGCGCGAATGCCGGGTGGAGCGCAACGTGGAGCGCATCCTGGCTTTGCTGGAAGAGCACAACACCCAGGCCACCTTCTTCACCTTGGGCTGGATCGCCGAGCGGTATCCGGCGCTGGTGCGCCGCATCGTGGACGGCGGCCATGAGCTGGCCAGCCATGGCTACGGCCATGAGCGGGTGAGCGACTTGTCGGAGGCGGCGTTCTTTGAGGACATCCACCGCGCCAAAGCATTGCTGGAAGATATTGCCGGGGTTCGGGTGCAGGGCTACCGAGCCCCCAGCTTTTCCATCGGCTCCGGCAATTTGTGGGCGCTGGACACGCTGCAGCGTGCCGGCTACCGCTACAGCTCCAGCATTTATCCCATCCGGCACGACCACTATGGCATGCCGGACGCACCACGGTTTGCCCACCAGGTGCGCGACGGCTTGATTGAGGTGCCGCCGACCACCCTGCGCATGTTCCACCGCAACTTGCCGTCCAGCGGCGGTGGCTACTTTCGCCTGCTTCCCTATGCGCTGTCGCGCTGGATGCTGCGCCAGGTCCATCGCCAGGACGGATCACCGGCCGTTTTTTACTTTCATCCCTGGGAAATGGATGTCGGGCAGCCGCGCGTGCAAGGCATCGGGTTCAAGACCCGCTTCAGGCATTACGTGAACATCGGCCGCATGGAGCAGCGGCTGGGGCATCTGCTGCAGGATTTTCATTGGGGCCGCATGGACCATATTTTTCTGTCCCCGCAAACGCCAGAGGTGGCCCGTGGCTGAAGTGGCCGCTACGCTCACCATTCGCCGGCTCGATGCGCACAGCGCAGCCGACGCGGCGCGCTGGGACGCTTTTGTGCTGGGCTGTCCGCACGCCACGTTTTTCCACCGGGCGGGCTGGCAGGCATTGATCCGCGAGGTGTTCCGCCACGACACCTATTTTCTCTACGCCGAGGCCGGGGAAAGCATCCGGGGTGTGTTGCCGCTCGGGCATGTCAAGAGCCGCCTGTTTGGCAATGCGCTCACCAGCCTGCCTTTTGCCGTGTACGGCGGCGTTGCCGCGCTGGATGAGCAAGCCGCCGTGGCGCTGGAACGCGAGGCCGAGCAGCTGGCGCAGCGCCTGGGCGTGGACCACCTGGAGTTGCGCCATGTGCAGCGCCGCCACACCGACTGGCCGCTGCAAGACCTCTACGTCACTTTCCGCAAACCGATTGCGCCGACAGAAGAGGACAACCTGCTCGCCATCCCGCGCAAGCAGCGCGCCATGGTGCGCAAAGGCATCAAGAACGGGCTCACCTCCCATATCGACACCACGGTCGACCGCTTCTTCGCGCTGTATGCCGACAACGTGCACCGCCATGGCACGCCGGCCCTGCCCAAGGCCTATTTCAAAGGGCTGTGCCGGGTCTTCGGGCCGGACTGCGAAGTGCTCACCGTTTGCGCCCCCGATGGCCGCGCCATCAGCAGCGTGCTGAGTTTCTATTTCCGTGATGAAGTGCTGCCCTACTATGCCGGCGACGACGAGGCAGCACGCGACCTGGCTGCCAACGACTTCAAGTACTGGGAGCTCATGCGCCTGGCCTGCGCACGGGGCCTGAAGGTGTTTGACTACGGACGCAGCAAGCAGGACACCGGCTCGTATGCGTTCAAGAAGAACTGGGGTTTTGAACCCACACCGCTGCACTACGAATACCGGCTGTACAAAAGCGACAGCGTGCCGCAGAACAACCCCGCGAATGCCAAGTACCGCCTGCTGATCGCCGCATGGAAGCGCATGCCCATTGGCCTTGCCAATTGGCTCGGGCCCAAAATCGTGCGCAACCTGGGCTGAATGCCACCAACGCATGACCACCATGGGCAACATTCTCTACCTGGTGCACCGACTGCCGTACCCCCCCAACAAGGGTGACAAGGTGCGTTCGTACCACCTGCTGCGCCACTTGCAGCAGCGCCACCGCGTGTTTCTGGGCACCTTCATCGACGACCCGGACGATGCGCAACACCTGCCCACGCTCCAGGCCATGTGCCCCGACCTGCATGTGGAGCGCATCCATGCACCCAGTGCCAAGGCCAGGAGCCTCAGCGGTCTGCTGGCGGGCGAGGCGCTCACGCTGGCCTACTACCGCAACGCCGGCATGCGGCGCTGGGTGGAGCAGACGAGCGCAGAACACAGCCTGCAGGCCTGCGTGGTTTTTTCCTCGGCCATGGCGCAATACGCGCAGCCGCTGCTGCCCAAGGTGCCCATGCTGGTGGACTTTGTCGATGTGGACTCCGCCAAATGGACCCAGTACGCCCCCGCGCACCGCTGGCCCTTGTCCATGCTGTACCGCCGCGAGGGCCGGCGCCTGCTCGCTTATGAGCGCGCAATGGCCTTGCTGGCGCGGCGCGCGTACTTCGTCACACCGAACGAAACCGCCTTGTTTTTGTCGCAGGCGCCGGAATGCGCGGGGCGCGTGCAGTCCATGGGCAACGGGGTGGATGCCGAGTTTTTCATGCCAGACCCCCTGCGGCCCAGCCCCTTCGCGGCGGGTGAGCAGGCCGTGGTGTTCACCGGCGCGATGGACTACTGGCCCAACATCGACGGCGCCAGCTGGTTCGTGGCCGACGTGCTGCCGCTGTTGCGCGCGCGCTGGCCGTTGGCGCGGTTTTACATCGTGGGCCGCAGCCCTTCTCCCCAGGTGCAAGCACTGGCCAGTGGGCAGGTGGTGGTCACTGGCACCGTGCCCGATGTGCGGCCCTATCTGCAATACGCCAGCGCGGTGGTGGCGCCCTTGCGCGTGGCGCGCGGCATTCAAAACAAGATTCTGGAGGCCATGGCCATGCAGCAGCCCGTGGTCACGGTCAGCAGCTGCGCCGACGCCATCGGCGCCACGGCAGGGCAGGGGCTGCTGCGTGCCGATACGCCGCAAGAGTTTGTCCAGGCCCTGCAGCCGCTGCTGGAGTCGCCTTACAACGCCGCCGCGCTGGGCCAGCAGGCCCGTCGCTACGTGGAGCACGAATGCAGCTGGCAGGCCCATCTGAGCGGTATCGACAGTGGCCTGGGCAGAGCGCCTGCCAATCCACCTGCCAACCCACCGGCCAACCCACCGGCCAATCAGCCCCACGCTGCCAGTGCATGAAAGTGCCCCCATGAAAAGCCACCTTCAAGCCCTGCCCGTCCATTGGCGTCGGCCCCTGCTGGTGCTGGTGTTGCTGCTCGCAGCCATTGTGGTTGCGTACTGGCATTCGGCCTGGGGCATGGCGATGATCTGGGCGCGCTCCGACACCTACGCGCATGGTTTTGTCGTGCCCCTCATCTCGCTGTGGCTGGTGTGGCGCCAGCGCGCGGTGCTGGCGCCCATGGTTCCTCGCCCGGGGCGCCTGGCCTGGCTGCTCATGGCGGGCGCCGCGGCACTCTGGCTGGCGGGCGATCTGGTGGCCGTGAACGCTGCCACGCAGCTGGCGCTGGTCACGTTGATCGTGTTGTCGGTGCCTGCCGTGCTCGGTTGGCGCGTGGCTGGGGCGCTGGCTTTTCCTTTGGCTTTTTTGTTCTTTGCGGTACCAATCGGCGACTTTCTGCTGCCGCGCCTGATGGAGTGGACGGCCGACTTCACCGTGATGGCGCTGCGTGCGAGCGGCATCCCGGTGTACCGTGAAGGCCTGCAATTCATCATCCCGTCGGGCGCATGGTCGGTGGTGGAGGCTTGCAGCGGCATTCGCTACCTCATCGCTTCCGTGACGGTGGGCTGCCTGTTCGCGTACCTCAGCTACCAAAGCACGCGCAAGCGCCTGGTGTTTGTTGGCGTGGCCATCCTGGTGCCGCTGCTTGCCAACTGGTTGCGCGCTTACATGATCGTCATGCTGGGGCACTATTCCGGCAACACCATCGCCACGGGGGTGGACCATCTCGTGTACGGGTGGTTGTTTTTTGGGCTCGTCATCGGCGTGATGTTCCTCATCGGTGCGCGCTGGGTAGACCCCCTGCCGCCACCGCCCAAGGCGGTGGCGCCTGCTGGCCTGGCTGCAAAAAACGCCCCGCCCCGAACGGCTTGGCTTGCGTTGGCGCTGGTCTTTGCCGTGGTGCTGGCGCCGCATGGCGCGCTGGCGGTCATGGACCTGGGCACGCAGACAAGGCCTGTGCAAGTGGTCGAGCCCCTGGTCGCGGCCCCCTGGCGCGCCGCGGCGCAGCCACCCAGCACCTGGCGGCCGGCGTTTGAACATGCCTCTGACACGCTGGACGCCGGTCTGATCGACGGTCAGAGTCAGCCGCTGGGCCTGCATGTCAGCTATTACCGCCAGCAAAACTACCAGCGCAAGCTGGTCAGCTCAGAGAACGTGCTGGTCAATAGCCAGGACCCGATGTGGGCGCGGGTGGCTGGTGGCGCGGCCGATGCGCGGCTGCAGGGCCGGCCCCTGCGGGTCGACAGTGCCGTGCTGCGCCAGCACCCGCCCGGCATGGGCAACGCGGGCCAGCGCCTGCTGGCCTGGCGTTTCTATTGGGTTCACGGCGGCTTCACCGCCAGCGACTACGCGGGCAAGATACAGGGGGCGCTGGGGCGCATCGGCGGCTGGGGCGATGACGGGGCGCACATCGTGATCTACACGCCCCTGTCAGACGCGAAGGACGCCAAGGAGGCCGAGGTGGACGCTTCGGCGCGCCTGCAGTCCTATCTGGACAGCCAGGGCGGCGCACTGGTGGCGGCGCTCTTGCAAACGCGGGGGCGCGACTGACCATGTGCGGCATCTCCGGCCTTTTCGATACACAGGGAGCGCGCGCCTACTCGCGCGAACTGATTTCGCGCATCAACAATGTCCAGGCCCACCGCGGGCCCGACGAAGACGATGTGCACCTGGAGCCCGGCCTGGCACTGGGCCACCGGCGCCTGTCCGTCATCGACCTGGCCACCGGCAAGCAGCCCTTGTTCAATGAAAACGGCAGCGTGGGCATCGTCTTCAATGGCGAGATCTACAACTACCGCGCGCTGATGGCCGAGCTCAAGGCCCTGGGCTACCACTTCAAAACGCGCAGCGACACCGAAGTCATCGTGCACGCCTGGCAAGCCTGGGGCGCGGCCTGCCTGCACCGGCTGCGCGGCATGTTCGCTTTTGCCCTGTGGGACCGCAACCAGCAAACCCTGTTCCTTGCGCGCGACCGCATGGGCGTCAAGCCCATGCACTACGCGTGGTTGCCCGATGGCAGCTTCATCTTTGGCTCCGAGCTCAAAGTGCTGACTGCCCACCCCGGCTTTGTGCGCGACATCGACCCGCTCGCGGTGGAAGACTATTTCTCGTTCGGCTACGTGCCCGATCCGCGTTGCATCTACCGCCACGCCCACAAGCTGGCTGCGGCGCACAGCCTCACCCTGCGCCGGGGCGATGCGGCCCAGGCCCAGCCGGTGCCGTATTGGGACGTGCATTTCAGCAATGACAACCCCATCGGCCTGGCCGATGCACAGGCCGAGCTGCGCGAGCGGGTGAAGGAATCGGTGCGGCTGCGCATGATCGCCGACGTGCCCCTGGGGGCCTTCCTCTCCGGCGGGGTGGACTCCAGCGCCGTGGTGGCCACCATGGCCGGACTGTCCGACACGCCCGTGCACACCTGCGCCATCGGCTTCGACGACCCGCGTTTCAACGAATCCGCCTTTGCCCAGCAGGTGGCCGACCGCTACCACACCGACCACCAGCTCGAAGTCGTCAGCAGCAACGACTTCGACCTCATCGACACGCTGGCCAGGCTGTACGACGAACCCTTTGCCGACAGCTCGGCCATCCCCACCTACCGCGTCTGCCAGATGGCGCGCAAGCATGTCACCGTGGCGCTGTCTGGCGACGGCGGCGACGAAAGCCTGGGCGGCTACCGGCGCTACCGCATGCACCAGGGCGAAGAGGCCGTGCGCAACTGCCTGCCGCAGGGCCTGCGCCGCCCGCTGTTTGGCGCGCTGGGGCAGATGTACCCCAAGGCCGACTGGGCGCCGCGCCCCTTGCGCGCCAAGACCACCTTGCAGGCCCTGGCCATGGACAGCGTGCAGGCCTATCACCACAGCATGTCGCACCTGCGGGCCGACCAGCGCCAGGCGCTGTTTTCGTCCGCATTCCAGCGCAGCCTGGGCGGCTACAGTGCGCTCGACGTGTTCCGCCACCATGCCCGGCAGGCCCAGACCGACGACCCGCTGGCCCTGGTCCAGTACCTGGACTACAAGACCTGGCTGGTCGGCGACATCAACACCAAGGTCGATCGCGCCAGCATGGCGCACTCGCTCGAAGTGCGCGAGCCGCTGATGGACCACCTGCTCGTCGAGTGGCTCGCCACGCTGCCCAGCGCCCTGAAGATCCGTGGTGGCGAGGGCAAATACGTGCTGAAAAAAGCATTCGAGCCCTTGCTGCCGCACGACGTGCTGTACCGGCCCAAGATGGGGTTCTCGGTGCCCTTGGCCAGCTGGCTGCGCGGTCCGCTGGCGCAGCGCATGCGCGATTCCGTGCTGAGCCCGCGCATGCTGGCATCGGGCTACTTCAACGCGGGCACGCTGCAAACCCTCGTCAACCAGCACCTGGGTGGACAGCGCGACCATTCGACGGCCTTGTGGATGCTCATCATGTTTGATGCGTTTTTGCGGCAAGCGCAGGAGCCCATCCGGGCGGGTGTTACCAAAAAACCAACCGATGTGGTCGCCGCATGAGCAGCACACAGCGCCGCCGACGCATCGTTCATGTGGTGTACAGCTTCAGCGTGGGCGGTCTGGAAAACGTCATCGTGCAGCTGATCAACCGCCTGCCTGCGGACCGGTTTGAACATGTGGTGCTGTCGCTCACCACCATTGGTGATTTCAAGCACCGCATCACCCAGCCCGGCGTGCGCTTCATCGAGTTGCACAAGCCACCGGGCCACGCCGTTCGGCTCTATCCGCGCATTTATAAGCTTCTGCGTGAGCTCAAGCCCGATGTGGTGCACACCTGCAACCTGGCCGCGCTCGAAGTCACGCCGCTGGCGTGGCTGGCCCGCGTGCCGCTGCGCATCCATGCCGAGCACGGCTGGGACGCCCACGACCCGAAGGGCCAGAACCCGCGCTATCGGCGCCTGCGCAAGTTTTACCAACCGTTTGTCAGCCACTACGTTGCCGTGTCGAAAGACCTGGACGACTACCTGGCGCAAGCCATCGGCGTGCCTGCCCGCCGCCGTTCGCTCATTGCCAACGGGGTGGACACCCACAACTTTGCACCGCAGCCCCAGGGGATGGCGCCCGCCGTGCCCGGTTGTCCCTTTGTGCCGGGCGAGCACTGGATGATCGGCACCGTGGGCCGATTGAAAACCGTCAAGAACCAGCCCTTGCTGGCCCGCGCTTTCGTGCGTTTGATGGAAATCCACCCCGAGGCTGCATCCCGCCTGCGCCTGGTCGTGGTGGGGGCGGGGCCGTTGCGGGCCGAGGTAGAGGCCACGCTCGCGCGGGCCCAGGTGCAGCATCTGGCGTGGCTGGCAGGCGCACGCGATGACGTGGCCGACATCTTGCGCATGCTGGGTTGTTTTGTGTTGCCCTCCCAGGCAGAAGGCACCTCCTGCACCCTGCAGGAAGCCATGGCCAGTGGCTTGCCGGTGGTCGCCACGGCGGTGGGTGGCACACCCGATGTGGTGGAAGACGGCATCACAGGGCTGCTCGTTCCTTCTGACGACGCCAATGCGATGGCACAAGCTTTGTGGAGCTTGTACACCGACCCGGCCACGGTCCGTCTTCTTGCACAGTCCGCGCGTCGGCAGGCGGTGAAAAAGTTGGGCATGGATGCGATGGTGCAGTCCTACGACCGACTGTTTTCCGGTCAGCAGCTGGGTGAGCCGGCGCACAGCGCTCCAGGTTATTCCGGACAGCCATGAAAATTCTCTACCACCACCGCACCGCTTCGAAAGATGGCCAATCCGTCCACATCGAAGAGATGATCGAAGCCCTGCGCAGCGAGGGGCATGAAGTGCGCGTGGTGGCGCCCGGAGCGCCTGAGCCCCATCCGGATACGGCGGCGCAAGGTGGAGGCCGCATGGGCGGCGACATGGGCTGGGTGCATCGCCTCAAGACCTTGCTGCCCAAGGCCGCCTACGAGCTGATGGAGCTGGCCTACAACCTGGTGGCCTACCGCAAACTGATGACCGCCGCGCGCGAATTTCAGCCGCAGGTGATTTACGAGCGGTACAACCTTTTCCTGCTGGCCGGCCTCATGGTCAAAAAGCGCCTGGGTATTGCGCTGCTGCTGGAGGTGAACTCGCCGCTGGTTTTGCCTGCCTTGAACTCCCGGCCCTTCGGCTTGCCCTGCGGCAGCAGGTGCTGGGCCACGCGTTCGGCTT
>LNAO01000037.1_pt1 | contig 13830 bp, 14 predicted proteins | sample 602571 | NCBI WGS metagenome assembly LNAO01 (sample SAMN02440304, study PRJNA202911) | soil metagenome | biome: Subtropical and temperate rainforests or woodlands; isolation source: soil samples (1 kg each in a 20% v/v slurry with milli Q water) were... ...
GATCTCGGCCGCCGCGGCCGCAGACGTTCGCGAGCGGTTCTGGACCGAAGGGGAACTCGCCGAAGATGCGCACGTCAGGTTCGACATCACCGAGATATTCGGAGCCGAGGCGCACGCGAAGATCCTCGCGATCCTAGGCCAGGTTCCCAACGAGCCTCTGGCCATGGCCGCACACCGGCGCGCCAGCGAAGATCTCGTGGAGTGCTGGAACCGTGAGCACGACCGTGCTCCCGACCGGCGCGACAGGAATTTTCACAGGGAGCAGGCCATATCCGACCGCATTCAGCAATTCGTGATGCGCGCGTCAGATGCCGATGCCGAGCAAGTCCTCCAGCCGATCCTCGAGGCCGTTGACCGGCATCCGCGCGAGGTCCACAACGTCATCCAGGGGTTCACGAGCAGCGAGGACAGCAACCCCAATACGCCGCATTACTGGTTCCTATGGAACCTGTTTGCCGAGCGGGTCAAGCGCGCCAGGTGGCTCGCGAATCTCGACGGGGAGCATCCCCACGGCGGCGAGGTGCTGTCGACGATCTTCCTGACCGCGTGGTGGAAGGACAACGTCCGTCACTGGCGGAGCCTTGAAGGCTACGCCCACAACGTCGACGCGCTCTTCGACGCGCTGCCGTCGGTCTGGATCGTGCTGGACAGCTATGTCCGCTTCCTCTACCACATCGGCGAGCGTTCCATGCCTGCCGCGTTTGTGCGCATTGCGAACGCGCTCAGGCGCGGGAACCCTGCCGACATGCTGCGCGAGTCCAATACCGTCTTTATGCTCGAAGTCCTTCTCCAACGGCATGTTTACGCACGGCCGCTGGAACTCAAGCGCGACCCGTCCCTGCAGGAGGCGATCCTGGATGTGCTCGATGTTCTTGTCGAGAGCGGTTCTTCCGCCGCGTTCAGGATGCGGGACGATTTCGTTACGCCGGCTGTCTGATGCTCTCCAATCTCTTGCCAAGGAACTGGCTGAAAGATGCGTCGTGGGCTGTCACAACGATTTTCGTCAAGCACTCGGAGAGCTGCTCGCAAGCCGGTCACCCAGTGGTTTCTTCGAGTCGAAAGTGGACAACCAGTGGCTGCATCAACCAAGATGCCGCATAACAACAGCATGCAGCGGACGGCGCTGCGCGCCGCCGCTGATGCTGGGCGTTGAGGCTGTAGAAAAACTCCCCGGCGCATGCCGCTGTGGGCGATAATCAGGCCCATCGGAATCAGCCGGGAGGGCGTTGCGGAATCCAGGGCTACACCGGGGTCGCCGTGGTCGACGAGGCGGCGCAGATCGTGGTGGAAGCCCAGGCCCACGGCACCGGCTCGGAGCAGGAACTGCTGGTGCCGCTGGTCGAGGCGAGCGCGCCGGTGCGTGCCGACACCACGGCGCTTACCGCCGACGCCGGCTACCACAGCGAAGCCAATCTTGCGCATCTGGCGCAGGCGAACATCGACGCTTGGCTGCCCGACAATGGCTACCGAAAACGGGATGCGCGCTACGCCGGGCAAGCGGCACACCAGGCCAAGCCCGACCCACTGTGGAACAAGACCGTCACGCCGAAAAAGAGTCCCTGTTTCACCCCGGCCGACTTCATTACGGTCAACGGCTATGCCGCACTCAAATTCCGCAGCCGCAGCATGCGCGAGAGCCCCAGCGGCGGCCGGCCGGGTAGAACGGCGCCAGCGCCGCCTCCAGCTGCGCCCACGGCGTCACCGCCTCCAGCTGCGCCAGGAAGCGCTCGCGGCGCGTCTGCTTCTTCTTGCCGGCATACTCGAGATCGGAAAAGCTCGTTTGCATGACGTCTGCTCACCCCCGCTGCGGACCAGGCCGCATTGTCTCAGGACCAAGGTCTCATGCCACCTAGACGTGGGAATAAATCAGCGTTTCCCTAACAATTCATTCAAGAAATCGTAGCCTGGATGGAGCGCAGCGGAATCCGGGATCCCCATCACTCCCCAAACTGTCCTGGCCCAGTTGGGTGGAACAATGCCCTGCCGGATGTAGCGGTGCAGGGAGGACCAAGGCCAGTCCACGGGTCGCTGTGCCAGGCCGTGCTTCACTGGGTTGAAGTGGATGTAGAAATCGTAGCCTGGATGAAGCGCAGCGGAATCCGGGATAACCGGGCGGCCAGGCCGCGCCAAGCGCCCAAATTGATCGTTTCGTTCGATTCGATCAGACTTCGCTCATTCTCCTGCTGACCGCCGGGTGACCCATGCAGACCTTTACGGTCAACGAAGCCAAAACCCGCTTTGGCGAATTGCTGGACCGCGTGCAGCGTGCGCCGGTGCAGGTGACGCGGCACAACCGCGTGGTCGGGGTGATGGTGAGTGCCGAGGATTACGAGGCCATGCGCCGGTTTTACGCGACCGCCTGCGCAAAACCCTGCGTGATACGGCCGACGAAGCCGCCGCGGCAGGCTTGACCGAGGAAAAGCTGGCGCAGTTGCTGGCCGACAAAAGCTGATCAGTCATGCTGGTGCAAAAAATCGTAGCCCGGATGGAGCGCAGCGGAATCCGGGATCCCCGTCACTCCCCGAACTGCCCTTCGTCCACGCCGACGGCCCAGTTGGGCGGAACAATGCCCTGCCGGATGTAGCGGTGCAGGGAGGACCACGGCCAATCCACGGATCGCTGTGCCAGGCCGTGCTTCACCATGAGCAAGGAAGTCCCGGATTCCGCTGCGCTGCATCCAGGCTACACGCTCGCGCTGGCCGGGTACTGGCGTTACACGAGTCGTCGCCGGCGGTTCAGGGGTGTTTAGGCAGGTGAGCGGCCAGGCCCGCCCTTCGCGCACCGATCAATCGTCACGCCGCTTTTTGAGGACGCTGATACTTCCGTCGGCTTCCAGATAGGCCCGATGCATTTCCTCTTGCCGGCAATCGGCCTCGCGCAGCGACTTGTGCATGTCCGCTTCGCTGATGCGATGTCGCCGCAGTACATCGGTCAGGATGGTGCCATCTTTTCCAATCAGCACGGCTGTGCCTTCGACGAGCTGCTCGAACTTGCGACTACGGGAGGCAACGAATCCCACGGCCGCGTTCAGCAGCACAAGTGTTGCGGCGGCAATGAGCCCGCCCGGCACGGAGCTGTCATCTCCGGTAAGTCCGGGGCTCACAGATTCGCTCAGCAGCATGATGACGAGGAGATCGAACGGCGTGAGCTGGCCAAGGGAGCGCTTTCCCGATAGGCGCATCAGCAGCAACAGAATCAAGTAGATCGCCGTGGCCCGTATTGCAGGCTCCCACCAAGGGATGCTGATGTCTAACATTGGACGCCTCAATCAAGCGGCAGGAGCATTATTTTAGCCTGCGAAAGAAATCGTAGCCTGGATGCAGCGCAGCGGAATCCGGGATCCATCACTCCCCGAACTGCCCTTCGTCCACGCCGACGGCCCAGTCGGGCGGAACAATGCCCTGCCGGATGTATCTGTGCAGGGAGGACCACGGCCAATCCACGGGTCGCTGTGCCAGGCCGTGCTTCACTGGGTTGAAGTGGATGTAGTCCACGTGCCGGGTGAAATCCGTGCCGTCCCGAATCAGGTGCTCCCAGAACCTGCCCGGCACAGCCGCGCCTTGCGCGTGTTGCCGGACCGGAAATAGCCTTACAGCTGCATTGTCTGTGCTCCCGCCAATGCGCTGCGGCTGTATGTCGCATTCTCAAATGCCTGCCGCGTGGCCACACTCCCGCCCCGTTTTTTAACAAGGGAGCTTGAGCGCATGCGCAACCACATTCTTGCCACCGTCCTGCTGGCCTGCCCGCTGGCATATGCCGATGCGCCGCAGACCGGCCGCGCCGACGGCCACGCGCCGATCGGCGTGATGGCCGATCACCTGCACCGTGGCGGCGAATGGATGGTCGGCTACCGCTTCATGCGCGCCTGGCAGGACCAACTACGCGATGGCACCGACCGCGTGAGCAAACAGCGTGCGTATTCCAGCACGGCGGCGGGCGGCTATGGCTACCACGACGCCCCGACGCGCATGGAAATGAACATGCACATGTTCGAGGCCATGTACGGCTGGTCGGACCGCATCACGCTGATGCTGATGGCCATTTACATGGACATGAGCATGGATGCCGAGCTGCACGCGCATGGTCACGCAGCGCCAGTCCAGTACCGCATGGACTCCAGTGGCTGGGGCGATATGGAAGTCGCGGCGCTGTTTGATGCGGGCCACACGACACGGGCGCTGGGTCGGCAAGCTCGGCCTGAGCCTGCCTCTCGGCAGCATCACCGAGCGCGACGGCATGCCGCACGGCGCGCTTGGCGCGATGATTCCCGTGCGCATGGAATACAGCATGCAGTTGGGTTCCGGCACTTACGACCTGCGTCCGGCCATGACCTATTCCGAGCAGCGCGACGGCTGGTCGTGGGGCGCGCAGGCCAGCGCCGTGCTGCGCCTGGGCGAGAACGACCAGGATTACCGCCTCGGCCACCGGGGCGAGCTGACCGCCTGGGCCGCGCGGCTATGGACGCCGGCGGTCAGCACATCGCTGCGCCTGCTCGGCTCGCGCTGGGGCAACATCCAAGGCCGCGACGATGCCATCGACGCGGGCATGTCGCCCGCCGCCGATCCGGATGCCCAGGGCGGACAGCGTGTCGATGTCGGGCTCGGCATGAACCTGTACGCGCCAACGGGCGCACTGAAGGGCCAGCGTCTGGCGCTCGAAATGCTGCGCCCGGTGTATCAGGATCTCGACGGACCACAGCTGGCCAATGACTGGACCCTGAACGCCGGCTGGCAATTCGCGTTCTGAGGTCGGCGCGCGGCGCAGGGACGCGCCGGCGCGATCGGCAGCGGCTGCTGATCGTGGCACCGATCGACAACCGGTGGCGCTCGGCTGAGCCGGGGGCTCATTGCCCGCGCGTGGCGCACCGCCAGTAGGCTTTCAGGCGGCGTTTGTAGCTGGCGCTGCGTTCGGCATACAGCCGCCGGCAGATATCGAGCGCCTCGGGCGCCAGGCTGTCCTGGCGCTTTGCCGCGAGTGTGTCCACGCGCATCCGGTCGGTTGGCGGCAGGGTGCTGCTGGCAAGCCGCTCGCGCAGCACGGCGCAGTCGTGGTGCAGGCCAAGCAGGTCCGCGGCCCGGTCGGCCTGCGCGTGCAGGGCGCCCAGCGGCCCGGGCCATAGCGGTTGCAGCAGACGCAGCTGGTAGAGGTGGTGTTTCAGCTGCCGGCGCAGGGCGTGCAGGCGCTCGGCGTCGGGATTGCGCAGCGCCCGCTTCAGGGCACGGCGGCCGGCCCGGTAGGTGGTGGCGAATCCCCGGGCCAGCGTGTCGAAGTCACAGGCGCCTGCCGCAGGCCCGGTCAGCGTGGCGGCGGATTCCTGCAACGCGAGGCGCGCGGTCATCAGGTCCCCGGCGTCCAGCTGGGGGGTGCCGGGGGTCTGCCAGGCCTGACGCATGGCCTGCAGGGCACTGGCAGTCGCCTTCGGCGGGCGCGCCCTGCTCAGCGTGTCGATCGTGCGCAGCAGCACGGCGGCGTCGCGGCAGGGCGCCAGGGCACGACCGGCCGCGCGCAGTTCGTTTTCGCAGCGGGCCAGCGCGCGCGCGTGCACATCGCCGTCCAGCAGGCGCAGTGTCGCGCGGGCTTTCTTTATGTGCCGACGGGCGGCGTGGATGGCCGCCTCGTCGGGCGTACCGGCCAGCTCGCCCAGCGCGCCGCCGATTTCGTCCTGCAGCAGGCGCAGCAGCTCCGCCGCCAGGGGCCGTCCGATGTGCAGTTCGAACGCCACGGGCCGGCCCCTACAACACCCGGCAGAAGGCCACTTTCAGGTAATCCGCCTCCGGCATGCCCGGCATCTGCGGGTGGTCGGCGCCCTGGTGGCCGCGTTCCAGCATCTGCAGACGGCGGTTCAGGGGCAGCGCCGCGCGGCGCAGCAGATCCCGGAAATCGGCCTCCGGCAGGTGATGTGAGCAGGAGGCACTGACCAGAAAGCCACCCGGCACGACCAGCTGCATGGCCAGGCGATTCAGGCGCTGGTAGGCCTCCATGCCGGCCTCGGCATCGCGCTTGCGCTTGATGAAGGCCGGCGGGTCGACGGCGACCAGATCAAAACGCTCGCCCGCGTCCAGCAGGGAGGCCAGCACGTCGAAGGCATCGCCCTGGCGGCTTTCGACGGTCTCGCCGAGCCCGTTGTGCTGCGCATTGCTGTCGAGCAATGCCAGCGCCGGCGCGGACGCATCGACGCAGATCACTTGCCTGGCGCCTGCCGCCGCGGCTTGCAGTCCCCAGGCGCCGACGTAGGAGAACGCGTCCAGCACCCGTCCGTCGCCGACGTAGGCGCGCAGGCGCTCGCGATTGGGACGCTGGTCGAAGTACCAGCCGGACTTCTGGCCGCCGTGCAGCGGTACCGTGAAGTCGAGCCCACCTTCCAGCACTTGGCCGAACTCGGGCACGCTGCCGTACAGAACCTGCGGGTCGCCGGTCTCGAGGCCCTCCAGCTCGCGTCCGAAGCCATCGTTGCGGGCCAGGATGCCGGCCGGCTGGAGCAGCTCGACCAGGGCGCCGACGATATCGTCGCGCAGGGCTTCCATGCCGGCGGTGCTGACCTGTATCACCAGGTGCTCGCCGTAGCGGTCCACCACCAGGCCCGGCAGGCCGTCGCCCTCGGCGTGCACCAGACGGTAATGCGGCGTGCGGTACAGGCGCTGGCGCAGCGTCAGCGCGTCGGCCAGGCGCCGTTGCAGCAGTGCCGTCACCGCATCGGCGTTGCCCAGCACCCGGCGCGACAACAGACGCGCGCAGATCAGCGAACGCGGGTTGACGTAAGCCGTGCCCAGCGGCCCGCCACGGGAACTCTCGACGGTGACCAGTTGCCCCGGTGAAAAGGCCGTCAGCGGCGTGGCGGCGATGTCCACCTCGTTGCTGAACACCCACAGGTGCCCGGCACGCAGGCGCCGCTCTTCGTTACGTTTCAGGCGCAGCGGTGCAAAGCTCACGGTGGGCGGTCCGACTGATGGGTGGAACGGAATTATGAACGGTTCGTTACGAGACGGCTGGCGGCGGCGCAAGGGCGCCTCGCGATCTGGCGACGGCGGGCCTGCAGCAGACTTCCCAGACCGTGCTGGGCGCGGGCCGCTGGCCATGCGGAAAGTCGGCAGCGCGGTGTGCCGTCAGCCTGTCGCGGGGCGTCTTCGGGCGCCGGCCGTGAGCCTGCATCCGGCCCTTCTGAACTTGGCCTACCGCCGCATCCAGGCCAGCAGCGCGATGTCGTCCGATTGTTCCGCCCCGGCCGCAAAGGCGTGTATGCCATCTGCAACCGATGCCACCAGGTGATGCGGCAATTGGCTGGTAGAGCCGGTCAGCAACTGTGCCAGCCGGGCGTCTCCAAAGGCCGTTCCGCCGCTGTCGAATGCCTCGGTGACGCCGTCCGAGTACGCCAGCAGGCGGGCGTGCGGCGGCACGTCGACAGTTTCCACGCGGATTCGGTAGCCCGGCATCACGCCCAGCGGCAGGCTGGGCGAGACGCCAAGCGTCTGGACCGAACCGGGCGTGCACAGGTACGGGGCCGGATGCCCGGCGCAGGCGTAGCTCAGGCGGTCGGCGTGCAGGTCCGCAATGCCCAGGAACAGGGTGACGAACTGCGCGCTGTCGTTGGCCTCGGCCAATGCCTCGTTGGTTTCGGCCAGGATCGCGGCCACGGCCTGGGCCGGATCCTGGCCGGCGCGCCAGTGTTGGCGGGCGGTTGCACGCAATAGGCTGACGGTGCGGGCCATGCACAGGGCCGCTTCCGCGCCCTTGCCGGACACGTCGCCAAGCGCCAGCAGGTAATAACCGTCGCTCAGCGGGAAGTGGTCGATCAGGTCGCCGCCGATTTCCCGCGCCGGCTTGAGCCGGGCCGCCACGCACAGCGGTCCATGCGGGCCCGGTTCCAGCTGGTCAGGCGGCACCATCGAAAGCTGCAGACGGCGGGCGGCCAGCAGGTCGCGACGCGTGCGCTCCAGTTGCGCCGCCATCAGGTCACGCAGCTGCTTGCGCTCCAGGGTCGCGCGCACGCGCGCTTCCAGCAGCGGGGCATTGATGGGTTTGGTCAGGTAGTCCTGCGCCCCCAGTTCGATGCAGCGAATCACGCCGGCCATTTCGTCTGCCGCCGAGACCATGAGCACCGGCAGTTCGGGCAGCTGACCTTCGGCACGCAGGGTAGTGAGCACGCCGTAGCCGTCGAGCACCGGCATCATCAGATCCAGCAGCACCAGGTCGTAGGCGTGCGCGCGCAGGCACTCGAGCGCTGCCTCGCCGTTGTCGACGCAGTCCACCCGCTCCAGGCCCATGCGTCGCAGGCGGCGCGCAAGCAGATCGCAGTTGAGTGGGTTGTCATCCACCACCAGCACGCGCTGCGTACGCGGTTGCGGCGTCGGCAGCGTCTCGCCGCTGGCAGGGGTCATGTCGCGCCTAGCCAGCCGGACTGAAGCGCAGTCGGTTCCAGGCGCCGACGCGTGCGTAACTGAGCTGGCGCGTGAACTTGCGTACCAGGTCGATGCCCAGGCCGCCGATGTGCACATCGGAAAGCTCGGTGACGGCCGGCGGCGCGGCCTGTTCCAGGGGATTGAAAGCTGGCCCTGCGTCCCAGAGGGTGACCTCGACCGTGTCGGTAGCGGGCGTGGCATCCACCACGATCGATGCCGGTCCGGCCGCCGGGTAGGCGTATTCGATGATGTTGGTCACCAGCTCGCACAGGCACAGATCCAGTGCGTGGGCGCCGCGCGGGCTCAGTTGATGGGTGTCCGCCACGCGCGCGCACCAGCTGGCCAGATTCGCCAGCGCCGAGTAATCGCCGTTCAACACACAGCGCTCGGCGCCGGGCGGTTGCGGCGGCAGCGCGGGCGACTGTGACACGCGGCCCGTCCCGGGGCGGGTCAGCTGTCGTTCAGCAAGGCCGCACAGGCCTCGTCGAGGGTGGCAAAGACGTTGATGATCTGCTCCACGCCGGTCGCATCCAGTACCGCCCGCACATCCTCCTGGGGGGCTGCCAGTACCATTCTGCCGCCCCGCCGCTGCAGGGTGCGCGCGTTGGCGAAAAACAGCCGCAGACCGACCGACGCCAGAAAATCGACCTGTGACAAGTCGACTACAACCGGGGCTTTGCGCGTGGCAGTCGCGGCCGTGAAGGGCATGGCAATGTCCTCGACCCCAAGGGCATCCATGCGCCCAACCAGGCTTATCTGGACAAGGTCATCGCTTCGATCGGCGACAGCCATTTTCATGAGTGATCCTCTGCTGCTGCAGCGATTTGGTGAGCCCGACCCAGTCCAGCAGTGTACGTATTCATTTATGACAGTCTGATGACAAGGCCCAGCGTGGGTTGGCGCTTGCTCATGCCGGCCTGAACGGCGGCCTTGCCGAACGTGCTAGACCTCGCAAAGCCGAAGTCGGCTTGCGGCAGGTGTCTGGCGCCCGGAAATCCAGAATGGATTGCTTCAGATACTGTCTTCCTCCGATCATGGCAAGCCGATGGCTGGGTCGAAGGGACGCCCGGATTTGAGAACGCCCCAAATCAGGTGTACGAGCTTGCGCATGGCGGCGACCACGACTTGCTTGGGACGTTTGCCCCTGGCCGCAAGACGCTCACAAAAGGCGCGTAGCACCGGGTTGTGCCGCTTGGCGGCCTTGTGGCGTTGGTCCGGGTCGTGGTCGATATGATCCCGGATCGCATCACGCAGGCGCGCGATCTCATCCTCCAGGGCCTTGAGGACGTTGGCCACCGAGCGCAAGGCCTCGTCTTGCACCTGCTGCGCGCGCGCCAGGGGCTTGTCGTAGGGGCCGGTGGCCTCCAGACACACCCCGGTCTGCATCCAATCCACCCCCTGCGCCCGACCCCAGGCAAGCAGCGCCGCGAACCCTTCGGATCCCTTCGGGACACCTTGCTCTTTGCCCCGCCCGTCGGGCCGCCCGAAAAACACTTCAAATTTCTTCTTCGACACTTCCAGCCCCCCCCGGGCGGTGGGGTATGCCACGTCGGTCATGGCTCACGCGCTCCACAAAACCCAAAAACACGCCCCTGGCCCGATCCGTTCCACCTTACCTGTGCAGGCTCAGGCCGCAGGGCCACCGCCTCGGATACTGTTCGAACTGAAGATCAGGGTGATGGCCGGCGGCTTATCTGAATTACAGGTTCAACAGACCGCAGCGCTTCCTCAGCCTGTCCAGCCATCGCTCCGGGGATCAGCCGGAGAACGTTCCCCCAGGGGGAGGAGGAGCGTCAAGACGTAAGCGGTTCCCTTGGCGAGCGCATTTTCGTAGCAGGCGCCGACGTTGCCGACGGATGGCTCGATGCCGGCCTGCCTGCCCGCGTCGAGACGCAGGTGAGGTCGCTGACCCACGGCGCGTTCGGATGTGTGGCGCAGAGCTGCCGGTTCACCTGGTCGCGCGGGCGCGGTGTCGCCTTGCCGCTGAGCGTCACCTTGACGATTTTGCCGCGCACGACGCCTTGCACTCCGAACGCCGCATCAGCCGCTCGACCGTATAGCGGGCTACATCGAATCGCTCCCGCCGCAGCTGTCGCCAGAACATGTGCGCGATCTGACGGTAGTTTTTTGCTTTTGAAAAATCTGATTGAGCAGTCGACGGTTACGGGCTGCGGACTTTCAATGTGGCAATGTGGCATGTGTTGGCCGTTGCGATCTCCTTCATTTTGCGAAACGTCGATACTTGTCGGTGGCTACCTACGCCGGCTGTCCTAATCCATTGTCTGGCTCCATCCATGGGGCTTGCCCTTCGGACGACGCTTTTTGCTCCCGGCAAAACGGCCCCGGCGGATCCGTAAGGTGAGTGACATCCATCTTGGTCTGCTTCCGAATGAGTTGGCAGGCGTTCATGAAGGCGCTGTTCCGGTTTCGCGCCAAGTCAATTCCAGACGCGGCTACTCCGGCAGATCGTTCAGTTCATAGCTGGTGCTGCGCCCGCCCGCATTCGATTTCCGCAGCACGCCCCGCGCAAGCAGGTCGTTGATGTCGCGCAGCGCCGTGTCCGGCGAGCACTTGGCAATGGCCGCCCACTTGCTGCTGGTGAGTTTGCCTTCGAAGCCGTCGAGCAGCTGGTTCAGCAACTTCACCTGTCGCTCGTTCAGTGGTGTGGTCGCCCAGCGCTGCCAGAACCGCGCCTTGGTCAGTACGGCGTCGAGCGTGTGCTGTGCCTGATCGACGGCGCGATGGAGCGTGTCGAGGAACCAGGCAAGCCACTCGGTGACGTCCATCGACCTTTTTTGAGTCCGCTCCAGGATGTCGTAGTAGGCCTTGCGTTCGCGCTGGATCTGCGCCGACAGGCTGTAGAAGCGCTGCGGGCTGCCGTCGGCGCGCGCCAGTAGCAGATCGCCGATGGCACGGGCGATACGGCCATTGCCGTCGTCGAACGGATGCAGGGTGACGAACCACAGATGGCCGAGGCCGGCCTTGAGCAGCGACGCTTCGTTCGACGCACCATTCAGCCAGTCGAGGAAGCGGCTGGTTTCGGCCTCCAGGCGATCGGCGGGCGGCGCCTCGAAATGCACCCGCTGGCGGCCGATAGAGCCGGACACCACCTGCATCGGGCCGCTGGCATCGTCGCGCCAGGCGCCAACCTTGATCTTGGCAAGGCCGGAGTAGCCGGTGGGAAACAGCGCGGCATGCCAGCCGAACAGCCGCTCCCGCGACACCGGTGCATGGCAGTTGGCGGTGGCATCGAGCACCATCTCGACCACGCCCTCGACGTGCCGATCCACCGGGGCCAGGGCGCCGATGTCCACGCCCAATCGGCGCGCGATGCTCGAACGCACCGATTCGACGTTGAGCTGCTCGCCCTCGATCTCGCTGGTCTTGACCACGTCCTCGGTGAGCGCGGCCAGGCTGGCCTGATCGCGCAGCGCCATGCCCACGTCGGCCAGACGGCCCATCAAGAGCCCCTGGGCGCGACTGACCTCGGCCATGGGTCCAGCCAGCGCCGCCAGGTCGAAGTGCCAGTTCGGCCAGTCGCTCGCCTGCCAGATGTACTTGTAATCTCCGCTATTCATGCGGAGATTGTGGGCCGCAATTCCCGCATGCGCAAGTTATTCGCCGCGTTTTGTGCGGTGATAGAGGGCGCCATTCGCCGCACCATCGGCTGTCTTGCCCTGGACAGGGTATGAATGGGTGCCTGTTTGGAAGCGAGCCCCACCTTATGTTTCCCGATCGGGAAATATATTGCCAAGCCACGGCCTACGCGCATGCAACATTCCCGATCGGTAAATATCGATTGCCCAGAGGCCGGTTGTGATTGATGATTTCCCGAACGGGAAATTTAGCAAGCCATGACATCCATTCGATCACCTCAACAACTAGGGCGTGCACTTCGTGTCGCTCGCAAGCAGCTTGGGCTGACACAGCCCCAATTGGCTCTGGCGGCAGGGGTTGGTGTGCGCTTCATCGTCGACCTTGAGGCAGGCAAGCCCACCTTGCGACTGGAAAACGTGCTGCGGGTCATCGATGCCCTGGGTGGGGAGATTCAGTTGAGCGGATTGCCCTGCGTTGCGGCCGACGATCGAAGCGAGGGCAGCGACCATGGCGCCTGAGCTGTCGGTGGCGAATGCGCCGGGGCCGTGACGCTCCTGGAACCCGGACAGGCGTTGCCCGCGCCCGCCCACGGTGAAGACATTCAATGGCTGAGCGACGAGGAAGTGGTTGCCATCCTGGATGAATTGCCGCATCGCCCCATGCTGGCAGGCAAGGACGGCTTGCGGCTTTCCTTGGCGGGTGCCCAGGACAAACTGCCGGTGGTTTTCGATGGTGCCCGCATCGTTCTGGCGCCGCACTACGACGCGCTCGCGACAGCGGTCTATCCCACACTGACGCCGAAGATGGCGATGAAGATCGGCAGCAAACACACGTTCAGCGAAGTCCAGGCGCGGCACTGGGACCAATTCGCCGAAGGCGCAGGCTTTACCAAGGCTCAGGCTAAAAGGCGCATCCTGGAGTTGGCAAGGTCATTGCCACCCACCGCGCGCGAACTCCAATCCGCCAGTGGACACCGCTTTGCCGGAAATGCGGTGGTCGGGCGAATCATTGCCTTGATCGAACAGCGCTGCGCCCTGACGATTCGGCGGCTCACCGACCCCGCCGCCGAAAATGAAGCGGCCGCCAAACCATCTGCCTGAGCCATTGGACGGACGCGGCTTCGATTCCCATATTGGAAATTGAACTGGCCCCGAGGAGCAGACGAAGTCAGGATCGATCGCGGCGCTCGGCTTGCGTCGCGCCCGGCGGTTCGCCTGGAACTTCGCATTTGGCTACCGGGCGTCCGGCATGACCCCGATCAGTGCCCCGCGCGTACGTGGTTCCTACACTGCTGTGTGCCGCTGCACCGGACCGGAGCCCGTCATGGCCGACACGCTGATCCGAAAGGCCGCCCGGGGCAGCCTCGCATTGCCTAACCTGGCCGATTACTCCGCCACGTGTGCCAGCTTCAATTGGGGCGTGGAGCGCCTGGCCCTGCGCGGTCTGCCGGGCGGCGGCATCAACATCGCCTTCGAGGCGCTCGACCGGCACGTGCAAAACGGCCGTGGCGGGCAGGTGGCCTTGCGTTGCCTGTCGCGTGACGGCGTGGCGCGCGAGTTCACCTACGCCGGGCTGGCGGCCGAAGCCAACCGCTTCGCCAATGTGCTGGCCGCGCTCGGGGTGGGCAGGGGCGAGCGGGTGTTCAGCCTGCTGGGGCGCGTCCCGCAGCTGTATGTGACGGCGCTGGGTGCGCTCAAGGCCGGCGCCGTGTTCTGTCCGATGTTTTCGGCTTTCGGCCCGGAGCCGATCCGCGCCCGGCTGGAGCTGGGCGGCGCCCGCGTGCTGGTGACCACGCCACAGCTGTACCAGCGCAAGGTGGCGGCCCTGCGCGATCAAT
>LNAO01000039.1_pt1 | contig 13776 bp, 4 predicted proteins | sample 602571 | NCBI WGS metagenome assembly LNAO01 (sample SAMN02440304, study PRJNA202911) | soil metagenome | biome: Subtropical and temperate rainforests or woodlands; isolation source: soil samples (1 kg each in a 20% v/v slurry with milli Q water) were... ...
GGCCACATCCGACAACAGGCGCTGGCAGTCTTCCAGAAACGCGCTGCCTTCGTGCGTGAGGCTGATGCGCCGCGTGGTGCGCACCAGCAGCTTCACGCCCAGGTGTTCTTCCAGCGCGTCGAGCCGCCGCCCCATGATGGCGGGCGCCACGCCCTCCGCCTTGGCCGCAGCGGTGAGGCTGCCCCGCGTGGCCACCGAGACAAAGGATTCGAAGGCCTTGAGTTTGTCCATGGGCGCTGATTATGGATACGAATGGCTTTCAGGCCGCAGGACGGCGGCGATTCGAAAATCTGCATCAAATCGGCACCTAGCCCTTACTCAGCATGCGCAAATAGCTATTATTTCAATAGCAATCATCGACGCCGCTTTTGCAAAAAAGTCATTGGTTTCGAGATATTCAAAGGCTTTATGCCGCCAGACAATTGCAATACAGTCTGCGCATGGTTCGCGCCAGCGGGCCCAGTGTCTGCATTTCCCTCCATTCTTTGACCTTAGGCATCGCACCATGACCGCACGCACCTCTGTCCACGGCCTGCAAGTGGCCACCTCCCTGTTCCGCTTCGTGGAAGACCAGGTCCTGCCCGGCACCGGCGTGCAGAGCAGCGCCTTCTGGAAGGGTTTTGACGCCATCGTGGCCGACCTGGCCCCGCGCAACATCGCCCTGCTGGCCGAGCGCGACCGCCTGCAAACCGAGCTGGACCGCTGGCACAAGGCCCACCCCGGCCCGATCACCGACATGGCGGCCTACCGCCAGTTTCTGGAAACCATCGGCTACCTGGTGCCCCAGCCCGCCCATGTGCAGGCCACCACCACCAACGTGGACGACGAGCTCGCCGTGCAGGCCGGCCCCCAGCTGGTGGTGCCCATCCTGAACGCCCGCTACGCGCTGAACGCCGCCAACGCCCGCTGGGGCAGCCTGTACGACGCCCTGTATGGCACCGACGCCATCCCCGAAACCGATGGCGCTGAAAAAGGCAAGGGCTACAACCCCGTGCGCGGCGCCAAGGTGATCGCGTTCGCCCGCAACGTGCTCGACCAGAGCACGCCGCTGGCCACGGGCTCGCACCAAGACGCCACCGGTTACCGCGTGGAAGGCGGCCAACTGGTGGTGGCGCTGAAAAATGGCAGCACCACCGGCCTGAAGAACCCCGCCCAGTTCACCGGCTACCAGGGCAATGCCGCAGCACCCTCGTCGGTGCTGCTGCAGCACAACGGCCTGCACCTGGACATCCAGATCAACCGCGCCACGCCCATCGGCCAGACCGACGCCGCCGGCGTGAGCGACCTGGTGCTGGAAGCCGCCCTGTCCACCATCCTCGACCTGGAAGACTCGGTGGCCGCCGTGGACGCCGAAGACAAGGTGCTGGGCTACCGCAACTGGCTGGGCATCCTGCAGGCCACGCTGACCGAATCGTTCGACAAGGGCGGCAAGACCATGACGCGCGGCCTGAACCCCGACCGCGTGTACACAGCGCCCAGCGGCCAAGGCGAAGTGCGCCTGCACGGCCGCTCGCTGATGTTCCTGCGCAACGTGGGCCACCTGATGACCAACCCGGCCATCCTGTGGACGGACGCGCAGGGCACCGTGCGCGAGATTCCCGAAGGCATCATGGATGCGGTGGTGACCACCGCCATCGCGCTGCACGACCTGCAAGGCCATGGCAAGGACGGCATCCGCAACTCGCGCAAGGGCAGCGTCTACATCGTCAAGCCCAAGATGCACGGCCCCGCCGAGGTGGGCTTTGCCGCCGAGCTGTTTGGCCGCGTCGAAAAGCTGCTGGGCCTGGCCGATAACACGGTGAAGCTGGGCATCATGGACGAAGAGCGCCGCACCAGCGTCAACCTCAAGGCCTGCATTGCCGCCGCGTCGGCGCGCGTGGCCTTCATCAACACCGGCTTCCTCGACCGCACCGGCGACGAGATGCACACCGCCATGCAGGCCGGCGCGATGCTGCGCAAGGGCGACATGAAGACGACGCCCTGGATCGCCGCCTACGAGAAGAACAACGTGCTGGTCGGCCTCGCGTGCGGCCTGCGCGGCAAGGCGCAGATCGGCAAGGGCATGTGGGCCATGCCCGACCTGATGGCCGCCATGCTGGAGCAGAAGATCGCCCATCCGAAGGCCGGCGCCAACACCGCCTGGGTGCCCAACCCGACCGGCGCCACGCTGCACGCGCTGCACTACCTGCAGGTCAACGTCGCCGAGGTCCAGCAGGCGCTGGAGAAGATCGATGCCAACGCCGAGCGCGACAACATCCTGAACGACCTGCTGACGGTACCCGTCAGTGCAAACCCCAACTGGTCGGACGCCGAGAAGCAACAGGAGCTGGACAACAACGCCCAGGGCATCCTGGGCTATGTGGTGCGCTGGGTGGACCAGGGCGTGGGCTGCTCCAAGGTGCCCGACATCCACAACATCGGCCTGATGGAAGACCGCGCCACGCTGCGCATCAGCAGCCAGCACATCGCCAACTGGCTGCTGCACGGCATCGTGACGAAGGAACAGGTGAACGAAACCTTCCGCCGCATGGCGGCCGTGGTCGATCAGCAAAATGCCGGTGACCCGCTGTACCAGCCCATGGCCGGGCACTTCAAGACCTCGGCCGCCTACCGAGCTGCGCAGGATCTGGTGTTCAAGGGCGTCGAGCAGCCGAGTGGCTACACCGAGCCGCTGCTGCATGCGTGGCGGTTGAAGCTCAAGGCAGCCGCATAAGGGTGCGCAGGGCCTGCGGCGGCACTGGATCGTCATTGCTATAAAATATATAGCTTATAGCGCTTGCAGCACAAGCGCTACAAGGCTTTTTTTGCAATAATGAATGGGCACCTTTTGAGGTGCCCTTCTTTTGGGCCCGCCACCTTTACACTGGCAGTCATCCCACCGGGCGACTGCCCTGACTGCCCGCATATGTCTCTGCCGCCCCTCGATACCAGCGTCTGTCCTTTGTGCGGGCAAGGCAACCAGTGCGCCGTGGCTGCCGGGCAAGCGGTCGATGCCTGCTGGTGCATGTCGGCGCAAATTTCGGCCGCAGCGCTGGCTGCAGTGCCTGGTGCCCTGCGCGGGCGCGCCTGCATCTGCCCGACTTGCGGGGCCTCGGCGCCGCAGAAAACCGACCAGCAGCCACCCGGTGTGCCGATATGATCAGGCGTTGCATTGCGAGGAGCTACTGAACCCATGACACAGCCGTCCGGCTCGATCGCCGCGCTGCGCGAGCGCTATGGTGACCGCTACCGCTGGCTGCTCCTGCTTTCCGTGATGGTGGGGACCATGGCGTCCATCATGTCGTCCACCATTGTCAATGTGGCGATACCGGACATGAGCCACTACTTCACACTGGGCCAGGAACGCGCCCAGTGGGTGACCTCGGGCTTCATGGTGGCCACCACCGTGTCGATGCTGACCACACCGTGGCTTCTCTCTCGCTACGGTTACCGGGCCACTTACGTCAGCGCCATGGTGCTGCTGCTGGCGGGCGGTATCGGTGGTGGTGTCGCCGGGCATTTCAGTCTGGTTCTCGTCGCGCGTGTCGCCGAGGGACTGGCGGCCGGGGTGGTGCAGCCCATTCCCGCCGTGATCATTTTGTATGCCTTCAAACCCCATGAGCAGGGCCGCGCCAGCGGCATTTTTGGCATGGGCGTGGTGCTGGCTCCCGCCATCGGGCCCAGCGTGGGAGGACTGCTGGTGGACTGGCTTGGCTGGCGCTCCATTTTCTTCATGGTCGTGCCGCTGTGCCTTGCGTCCATCGCGTTGGCCTATAAGTTCGTGCCCACCACCGCTCCTGGTGGTGTGCAGGCAAATCGCCGCAGCGAGCCGCTGGACTGGCGCGGCCTGGCATTGGGCACATTGGGCACACTGTGCCTTCTCAATGGTCTGGTGGCGCTGCACAGCGGTCCATACGCCGAGGCCGCCCTGTTGCTGGGCGGCGCCGTGCTGTCACTGCTATTTTTCCTTTGGTGGCAACGCCGCGTTATGCGGCGCGGGCAAAAGCCCCTTATGGACCTGCGGGTGTTTGAATACCGGCAGTTCGCCATGGGCAGCGTGGTCGCGTTCATCTATGGCACCGCGCTGTTCGGCTCCACTTATCTTCTGCCCGTCTTCATGCAACTGGGGTTGCAGCTTTCGCCGTCGCATGTGGGCACCATCATGCTGCCCTCCGGCATTGTGCTGGCGATCACCATTCCTCTGGTTAGCCGCCTTGGCGACCGGGTTGCCACCCACTGGCTGGTCAGTACGGGCCTGGTGTTGCTGGGCCTCTCCTTTGCGCTCATGATTCTGGTGGGCCTGCAGTCGGCCCTTTGGACGCTGGTGCTCTTTGCCGTGCTTGGCCGAATCGGGCTGGGCTTCATCCTGCCATCGCTCAATCTGAGCGCCCTGCGGCCGCTGGACAAGGCGCTTATCTCCCAGGGCTCCAGTGTCATTGGTTTCGTGCGCATGCTGGGGGGCGCGGCAGGCGTGAGTCTGTGTGGCATCGTGCTGGAATGGCGCCTGGGCGTCCATGGGAACTCGCTGGCGGCCACCACCACCAGCCCCGCACGCATCGCAGCGTTTGGCGAGACCTTTCTGATGCTGGCAGGGCTTTGCCTTCTTGCCCTGATTGCAGCATGGCAATTGCGCAGCGCACCAGCGCAGGCAGGCGCTGAACAGCGCCCCTGACCATCTATGTCACCACACCACAGGGTCTTTCCATGTGCCAGCTGCTTGGAATGAACAGCAACACCCCCACGGACATTACCTTCAGCTTTCGGGGGTTTGCCCAACGTGGCGGCAATACGGCGGACCACGCGGATGGTTGGGGCATCGCCTTCTTTGAAGACCGGGGCCTGCGCCACTTCGTGGATCATCAGCGCGCCGCAGACTCGCCCATTGCGGAGCTCATCCGACACTATCCCATCAAGAGCCTCAACGTCATCGCCCATATCCGCAAGGCCACCCAGGGCCCGGTCAGCCTGCAAAACTGCCACCCTTTCGTCCGGGAACTGTGGGGGCGCTATTGGGTTTTTGCGCACAACGGCGATCTGAAGGAATTTCGGCCCCGGTTGCATGCGCATTTTCATCCGGTGGGCAACACCGACAGCGAACATGCCTTTTGCTGGCTGCTGCAAGAACTTGCGAAATCGCATGCCGGAATGCCCCGCATCGAAGAGCTCACACGCACGTTACGCGAACTGACGCCGCGGATTGCAGCGCACGGCACGTTCAATTTTCTGCTGTCCAACGGAGAAGCACTGTGGGCCCACGCATCCACCCACCTCTATCACCTGGAACGGCACCATCCTTTTGCTGTGGCACAGCTCTCGGATGAAGATCTCAGCAGGGTGGCCGGACGGATACCCTCACCACGCCGTCGGACAGAATTCAGTTGCTAGCAACAGAGCCGCTGACGGTGAACGAGGAATGGAAGGCATTTAGCTCGGGAGAGCTCAAGGTATTTGTGGGCGGGAGCGAGGCAGGCAAGGAATAGCGTTTGCGGCGAGTTTGATGGAGAGTTGGCGAAACGCCATCCGGCCCGATTTCTAGCGCGGTTTTTCGCCCGATTGCGGATGTGGGGCGATTTGAGAGAGGTGCGGTGGTGCAGGCGATTGTGAGATTCCAAAGCAGAACGCCCCACTCAAAGTTTGAGTGGGGCGTTACTGGGCTGTAAGAGCCTGACGATGACCTACTTTCACACGGGAACCCGCACTATCATCGGCGCAAAGTCGTTTCACTGTCCTGTTCGGGATGGGAAGGAGTGGTACCAACTTGCTATGGTCATCAGGCATAACTTGGTGCTGGGCAGTTTTGTGAACTGCCTGGCGAATTCATAGAGTTTGGAATCAGATTTTATGTTTTGACTGCGTCAACTTGGCATAACAATCTTTGAGCTTTTCACACTGGCATCACTGCTTGATGTGTTGGCTATCAAAGTTATAGGGTCAAGCCGCACGAGCAATTAGTACAGGTTAGCTTAACGCATTACTGCGCTTCCACACCCGGCCTATCAACGTCCTGGTCTTGAACGACTCTTCAGGGGGCTCAAGGCCCCGGCAGATCTCATCTTGAAACGAGTTTCCCGCTTAGATGCTTTCAGCGGTTATCTCTTCCGTACTTAGCTACTCGGCAATGCCACTGGCGTGACAACCGATACACCAGAGGTACGTCCACTCCGGTCCTCTCGTACTAGGAGCAGGCTTCCTCAAATCTGCAGCGCCCACGGAAGATAGGGACCAAACTGTCTCACGACGTTTTAAACCCAGCTCACGTACCTCTTTAAATGGCGAACAGCCATACCCTTGGGACCGGCTACAGCCCCAGGATGTGATGAGCCGACATCGAGGTGCCAAACACCGCCGTCGATATGAACTCTTGGGAGGAATCAGCCTGTTATCCCCAGAGTACCTTTTATCCGTTGAGCGATGGCCCTTCCATACAGAACCACCGGATCACTATGTCCTGCTTTCGCATCTGCTCGACTTGTCAGTCTCGCAGTTAAGCACGCTTATGCCATTGCACTATCGTCACGATGTCCGACCGTACCTAGCGTACCTTCGAACTCCTCCGTTACGCTTTGGGAGGAGACCGCCCCAGTCAAACTGCCTACCATGCACGGTCCCCGATCCAGATAATGGACCTAGGTTAGAACCTCAAACACACCAGGGTGGTATTTCAACGTTGGCTCCATGAGAACTAGCGTCCTCACTTCAAAGCCTCCCACCTATCCTACACAGATCTGTTCAAAGTCCAATACAAAGCTACAGTAAAGGTTCATGGGGTCTTTCCGTCTTTCCGCGGGGAGATTGCATCATCACAAACATTTCAACTTCGCTGAGTCTCAGGAGGAGACAGTGTGGCCATCGTTACGCCATTCGTGCAGGTCGGAACTTACCCGACAAGGAATTTCGCTACCTTAGGACCGTTATAGTTACGGCCGCCGTTTACTGGGACTTCAATCAAGAGCTTGCACCCCATCATTTAATCTTCCAGCACCGGGCAGGCGTCACACCCTATACGTCGACTTTCGTCTTTGCAGAGTGCTGTGTTTTTATTAAACAGTCGCAGCCACCGATTCTCTGCGACCCCATCGTGCTCCATCCGCAAGAGTTCACCTACTTGGGGCATACCTTCTCCCGAAGTTACGGTATCAATTTGCCGAGTTCCTTCTCCTGAGTTCTCTCAAGCGCCTTAGAATACTCATCTCGCGCACCAGTGTCGGTTTGCGGTACGGTCGTGTGTAGCTGAAGCTTAGTGGCTTTTCCTGGAAGCAGGGTATCACTCACTTCGGCTGCAAGCAGCCTCGTTATCACCCCTCATCTAAGCCCGGCGGATTTGCCTACCGGGCACGACTACAGGCTTGAACCAACATATCCAACAGTTGGCTGAGCTAACCTTCTCCGTCCCCACATCGCACTACACATCGGTACAGGAATATTGACCTGTTTCCCATCAGCTACGCATCTCTGCCTCGCCTTAGGGGCCGACTCACTCTACGCCGATGAACGTTGCGTAGAAAACCTTGCGCTTACGGCGAGGGGGCTTTTCACCCCCTTTAACGCTACTCATGTCAGCATTCGCACTTCTGATACCTCCAGCATCCGTTACCAGACACCTTCGCAGGCCTACAGAACGCTCTCCTACCATATCCTTAATTGAATATCCGCAGCTTCGGTAAATGGCTTGAGCCCCGTTACATCTTCCGCGCAGGACGACTCGATCAGTGAGCTATTACGCTTTCTTTAAATGATGGCTGCTTCTAAGCCAACATCCTGACTGTTTTAGCCTTCCCACTTCGTTTCCCACTTAGCCAATTTTAGGGACCTTAGCTGGCGGTCTGGGTTGTTTCCCTCTTGAGTCCGGACGTTAGCACCCGGTGCTCTGTCTCCCAAGCTGTACTCGCCGGTATTCGGAGTTTGCATAGGTTTGGTAAGTCGCCATGACCCCCTAGCCATAACAGTGCTCTACCCCCGAGGGTAATACTTGAGGCACTACCTAAATAGTTTTCGGAGAGAACCAGCTATTTCCAAGTTTGTTTAGCCTTTCACCCCTATCCACAGCTCATCCCCTAGTTTTGCAACACTAGTGGGTTCGGACCTCCAGTACCTGTTACGGCACCTTCATCCTGGCCATGGATAGATCACTTGGTTTCGGGTCTACACCCAGCGACTGAGTTTGCACTCTTGCGCCCTATTCGGACTCGCTTTCGCTACGCCTCCCCTATTCGGTTAAGCTTGCCACTGAATGTAAGTCGCTGACCCATTATACAAAAGGTACGCAGTCACCCCACAAGGCTCCTACTTTTTGTAAGCATGCGGTTTCAGGATCTATTTCACTCCCCTCCCGGGGTTCTTTTCGCCTTTCCCTCACGGTACTGGTTCACTATCGGTCGATTACGAGTATTTAGCCTTGGAGGATGGTCCCCCCATATTCAGACAGGATTTCTCGTGTCCCGCCCTACTTTTCTCTACCTTAGTACCACACGTCTGTTTTCGCATACAGGGCTATCACCTGCTATGGCCGGACTTTCCATTCCGTTTTGCTAACAGTCGTGCTATCAATAGCAGGCTCTTCCGATTTCGCTCGCCACTACTTTCGGAATCTCGGTTGATTTCTTTTCCTCGAGCTACTGAGATGTTTCAGTTCACCCGGTTCGCCTCGCATCCCTATATATTCAGGATGCGATACCCCTTGCGAGGTGGGTTTCCCCATTCAGACATCTCCGGATCAATGCTTATTTGCCAGCTCCCCGAAGCTTTTCGCAGGCTATCACGTCTTTCGTCGCCTGTAATCGCCAAGGCATCCACCACATGCTCTTAGTCACTTGACCCTATAACTTTGACATCTCTTTCAAAACACCGCCGTCTAATCTCAAGGACTTGCCAGGTCTTTCACCTGACGCGTTATGCCGTAAACAACTTCAACCCTTTCGAGTTGTCATCGTATTACTTAAGAATTTCAAACTAGGTTTGAATATTCGTTTTGACGCAATCAAAAATTCTTGTTGCCAGCGGCACGGTCTGCACTAAACCTTTACGAATGTGCAGTTTCCGACAACTCTGATTCGACTCTATGAATTTTTAAAGAACAGCCGATTGATCAAATGATATTGATCAACAACAAAGAGGCCTTTCACATTTCTGCTCAAAGCCGCTTTGGTGTTGATTTACCGAAATACTTTTCTTTTTTCTTCTTCGTCGTCATTGGTGGTGGAGGATGACGGGATCGAACCGACGACCCCCTGCTTGCAAAGCAGGTGCTCTCCCAGCTGAGCTAATCCCCCTCGTCCTCATACCGCATCTAGCAATTGGAATTGGTGGGTCTAGTTGGGCTCGAACCAACGACCCCTGCGTTATCAACACAGTGCTCTAACCAGCTGAGCTACAGACCCATTCCGCCTTCTTGCGAATGACTTCGCAAGTCAGCAGCTTGTTCCAACAACCGATAAGTGTGGGCGTTCAATATTGAATGCAGTTTTCCAGAAAGGAGGTGATCCAGCCGCACCTTCCGATACGGCTACCTTGTTACGACTTCACCCCAGTCACGAACCCTGCCGTGGTAATCGCCCTCCTTGCGGTTAGGCTAACTACTTCTGGCAGAACCCGCTCCCATGGTGTGACGGGCGGTGTGTACAAGACCCGGGAACGTATTCACCGTGACATGCTGATCCACGATTACTAGCGATTCCGACTTCATGCAGTCGAGTTGCAGACTGCGATCCGGACTACGATTGGCTTTATGGGATTGGCTCCCCCTCGCGGGTTGGCGACCCTTTGTACCATCCATTGTATGACGTGTGTAGCCCCACCTATAAGGGCCATGAGGACTTGACGTCATCCCCACCTTCCTCCGGTTTGTCACCGGCAGTCTCATTAGAGTGCCCTTTCGTAGCAACTAATGACAAGGGTTGCGCTCGTTGCGGGACTTAACCCAACATCTCACGACACGAGCTGACGACAGCCATGCAGCACCTGTGTTCCGGTTCTCTTGCGAGCACTCCCAAATCTCTTCAGGATTCCGGACATGTCAAGGGTAGGTAAGGTTTTTCGCGTTGCATCGAATTAATCCACATCATCCACCGCTTGTGCGGGTCCCCGTCAATTCCTTTGAGTTTTAATCTTGCGACCGTACTCCCCAGGCGGCCAACTTCACGCGTTAGCTACGGTACTAAGGAAGTCTCCTTCCCCAACACCTAGTTGGCATCGTTTAGGGCGTGGACTACCAGGGTATCTAATCCTGTTTGCTCCCCACGCTTTCGTGCATGAGCGTCAGTGTTAACCCAGGGGGCTGCCTTCGCCATCGGTGTTCCTCCACATCTCTACGCATTTCACTGCTACACGTGGAATTCCACCCCCCTCTGCTACACTCTAGCAATACAGTCACAAACGCAGTTCCCAGGTTGAGCCCGGGGATTTCACATCTGTCTTACATAACCGCCTGCGCACGCTTTACGCCCAGTAATTCCGATTAACGCTCGCACCCTACGTATTACCGCGGCTGCTGGCACGTAGTTAGCCGGTGCTTCTTCTCAAGGTACCGTCAACCTCAGGCTATGTTAGAGCCTAACTTTTCGTTCCTTACGAAAGAGCTTTACAACCCGAAGGCCTTCTTCACTCACGCGGAATGGCTGGATCAGGCTTGCGCCCATTGTCCAAAATTCCCCACTGCTGCCTCCCGTAGGAGTCTGGACCGTGTCTCAGTTCCAGTGTGGCGGGTCGTCCTCTCAGACCCGCTACGGATCGTCGCCTTGGTGAGCCTTTACCCCACCAACTAGCTAATCCGATATCGGCCGCTCCAATCGCGCGAGGCCCTCAGTTACCCTTAGGTCCCCCGCTTTCCCCCTCAGGACGTATGCGGTATTAGCTCTCCTTTCGGAGAGTTATCCCCCACGACTGGGTACGTTCCGATACATTACTCACCCGTTCGCCACTCGCCACCAGAAGCAAGCTCCCGTGCTGCCGTTCGACTTGCATGTGTAAAGCATTCCGCCAGCGTTCAATCTGAGCCAGGATCAAACTCTTCAGTTTAATCTTGCTTGTTGTCTTACATTTGTCGCACTCAAACGAATCTTCGAAAATCAAATCTACATCTGATTCCTTGTTTCTTCGTGTAAGTACTTGCTTGTTACTTTTAGCTTAAAGCAGTCACAAATCCCGCGCCCCCGCTTTACAGCAGAAACACAGAACACATAATCCCCTCGCGGAAACCATGGGCCACCAGTCCTTCGATTTAAACTGGCCGCTTGTCACCACCACCAGCTCGGCAAGCACCTACACCTATCGGTTGTTTGGTTGTTAAAGATCTTCGCTTACTTTCTTAACCCGCTGTTCGTCAGGCTTTTCGGCAACTCCGCAATCAGCAGAGGAACGAGATTATAGGGGCACCTTCTATCCTTGTAAAGACTTTTTTAAGAAAAACTTACATATCCTTCTCATAAAAGCTTTAACTAGTTGTAATTAAAGCAACTCGACACGTGCAAATTTTCTTTTGCCCACTTGTAATACTACGGTCTCCCCTGCCATTAAGACAGTACTACGCTCTATTAGTTTTTCACCATTCAAGCGAACGCCCCCACCATCAATCAGACGAAGCGCTTCAGAGGTGCTTTGCGTCAACCCCGCCGACTTAAGAACTTGAGCAATCTGGCCTGCTGCAACACGAACCTCTGGCATCTCATCAGGTAAAGCGCCTTTTTGAAATCGCGCCTCAAAATCTGCTAGGGCACGGTCAGCTTCCAGTGCTGAATGAAAGCGCGTAACGATTTCCTTTGCGAGGATAACTTTTGCATCGCGCGGATTACGTCCCGCATCAACTTCACGCTTTAATTGTGAAAGCTTGTCGCCTCCCAAAAATGAGAGCAGAGTGAAATATCGCCACATGAGCTCATCTGAAACAGACATGATCTTTCCAAAGATTTCTCCTGGGGGCTCAGTGATGCCTATGTAATTCCCCAATGACTTGGACATTTTATTGACTCCATCCAGCCCCTCTAGCAGAGGCATCGTCAGAATACATTGGGGGGCTTGCCCATAGTGCTTTTGCAGCTCCCGACCTACCAGCAAATTAAACTTCTGGTCCGTACCACCTAATTCGACATCGGCACACATCGCCACTGAGTCATACCCCTGACAAAGAGGATAAAGGAACTCATGAATGGCTATTGGCTGGCCCGCGGCATAGCGCTTTGAAAAATCATCCCGCTCCAGCATGCGTGCCACCGTATGCTTTGCTGCTAATTGAATAAGACCGGCCATGCCAAATGTTTCAAACCATGTCGAGTTGAATACGACTTCTGTTTTCTCTGGATCAAGAATTTTATAAATCTGATCTGTATACGTTTTGGCATTAATTAACACCTGCTCCTTTGTTAACGCCGGGCGGGTTGCATTTTTTCCCGTGGGATCACCAATCATGCCCGTAAAATCACCAATCAAAAACATGACATGATGCCCCAAGTCTTGAAAGTGTTTCAATTTATTAATCAGAACCGTATGCCCCAAGTGCAAATCGGCGGCCGTTGGATCAAAGCCGGCTTTGATACGTAGCGGCCTATTCTCTCTAAGCTTTGCTACCAGCTCTGATTCAACCAGTAGCTCATGGGCACCGCGTTTAATTTCATTAAGTTGGGATTCAATATCGTTCATGTCATGAGTGAAATAGTGGCTAAATGCTTTAATTCATTAGGAATAGAATCTGAAATTCTATCGTATCTAAACATGTCCACTGTAATTAGCGTCCCATGCGCCTTAACCGACTAACCATTCAAAACATCAATGATCCAATTACACGTATCACCCCTTGAAGGTTTGGCTGCCAACAAAACAAAGGTAGAGCGCCCGTTATTTATAGGCTTGATGACTGGCACCAGTCTTGATGGTGTTGATGCGGCATTAGTGGACTTCACTTCGGGCAGCCCAAAATCCCTTGCAACTTATTGGTCACCTTACCCCGATCTTTTACGTCAAGAAGCTTTAGCTCTCCAAGCAGCTGCGGACAATGAGTTGCATAGGGCAGCTCTATTTGCAAACAAATTGGCGTATTTTTATGCCGAAGCCGTGGCGTCTGTGTTAATTAACGCAAACATCTCTGCAAACCAAGTGACTGCTATTGGCTGCCATGGTCAAACGGTTAGACATCAGCCTGACCACCACTATAGTTTGCAAATTAATAACCCTGCATTACTGGCCGAACTGACCAACATAACAGTTATCGCCGACTTCAGAAGTCGCGATCTAGCTGCAGGAGGGCAAGGCGCCCCGCTCGTCCCCGCCTTTCATGCAGCGGTGTTTTGTGATCAAAATCAACATCGCCTTATTTTAAATATTGGCGGCTTTGCTAATCTGACAGATTTAAAACCAGGTCAATTGATTAGGGGTTTTGACTGCGGCCCTGGGAATGTCTTAATGGATGCCTGGATTGATAAAAATCAATCCCTTCCATTCGATACAGATGGGCAATGGGCAGCTACCGGTATCATCTTGCCTTGCTTGTTAGAAAAACTAATGGCCGACAAATTTTTTCAGGCCAAACCACCCAAGAGCTGTGGCAGAGATGATTTCAATCTCCACTGGCTATCTCGCTTCCTGAATGGCTCGGAGCGGGCAGAAGATGTCCAGGCAACCTTGGCGGAATTCACTGCCGTTACGGCCGCCAATGCAATCAAAACTTGGTGTGGAATGCCAGAAGCAATTTTTATCTGCGGCGGGGGGGTACATAACGCAACACTGGTGGCTCGATTGCAACACCACTTGCCTCATTGCCGTATCACCAGCACCGACTTTTTAGGACAACCGCCAATATTCAAAATAAGG
>LNAO01000040.1_pt1 | contig 13678 bp, 10 predicted proteins | sample 602571 | NCBI WGS metagenome assembly LNAO01 (sample SAMN02440304, study PRJNA202911) | soil metagenome | biome: Subtropical and temperate rainforests or woodlands; isolation source: soil samples (1 kg each in a 20% v/v slurry with milli Q water) were... ...
TGAACGGCGACAGACCGACGGAGGTCATCATCGCGTTGATGCTGTCGACGCCGAAGTTGGCGTACTTGAAGTAGCCGAGAATGCACAGGTCGACGGCCACGCCCAGCAGCAGCCAGCGTTGTGCCGGTTTGGTCCGAACGCCTGCGGCACCGACTTTGAGGCCGATCCAGTAGTTCCACAGCGTGACGGCTGCGAACAGCGCAAGGAAGTCCACACGCCACCAGGCATAGAACACGTAGCTGGCGATCAGCAGCAGCAGGTTGCGATAGCGTATTCCGCTCAAGTAATACATGCCGAGAAAGATCGGCAAGAACAAAAACAGGAACACGTTGGATGAAAATACCATCCCGGTCTCTCCATGTTTAACAACAGTCAAGGGCCGCAGCCCCCCCAAACCCCCCACCGAAAACCGGGGGATATATGATCGTTCCCACGCTCTGCGTGGGAATGCCTCACTGGACGCTCTGCGTCCGCTTCGGCATGTGACGCGGAGCGTCACGGGCGGCATTCCCACGCAGAGCGTGGGAACGATCACCGATGAATCAACTGCCTTTTTTGCCTTTTGCATTCGCCGGGTCGTAGACCTTGGTCAGGTCACCCCCGAGGCGGAAGGTCTTGAACGGCTGCATCTTGTGCTTCTTCTCAAGCACATCCGGCGAGCAGGTGTAGAGCGTGCAGAACGGTTCGAGCCAGGCGAATTTCGAGTCGACCTTCAGGTCGGTCATGTCCTGTTCCTTACCGTTCTTCTTCTCGAATTCTTCCGGGTCTTTCACCCCGGCGAGCACGCGATCACCCAGGCGTTTCAATGCGCCGTTGTTTTCCTGACGCAAGTCCACACCGTTGACCTGAGCGAAACTGGCGATCATCGCCAGCGGCGGCAGGGCGTAGTTGTGGTAGGCGAGGGCGCGTTGCTGGCGCTTGAGTTCGTTGGGCAGGAAGCCCTGGGCGTCGACCTGATTGGCGCCGACCTTGTATTCCTTCACCGCCCAGTCGAACAGGTCGCGGCGGTTGGTGGCGATGGACGTTGCCATCACCGACCAGGCGGACCAGTACGAGTGGTTGTTGGTTTTTTCCAGCGGCAGGTTGTCCCAGTCGCTGACCACCTGATCGGCCATTTTGCTGAACCAGGCTTCAATCAACTGCGACTCTTGCTGATGGTTGGCCAGCGGATGCGAGTCGGAGAATTTCAGGCGGATGTACGACGACGCCATGCTGCCCAACGCCCATTTGCGCATGGACTTGCCGGTGTGGTTGAAGTCCTTGGACATCAACGCATCGGCCTTGGCCCAGGCGGTCAGCCAATTCAGGGTGCATTCCAGCTGTTCCGGACGACCGTCACGCATGTACTGCATCACGCGCTTGCTGGTGCCGCGCTCAATCTTGGTGATGTCGGCCGTGGTGTCGCGGAAGGCTTTTTCCGAGGCTTTGTTCAGGGTCGAACGTGCCTTGTCGGAGCCTTCGTATTTGCTGCGAAATTGCAGCGAACCGGTGTACGGCGTCGGGATCGCGTCACAGCCTTCGCTCTTGTCGCCGGTTTTGACTTTTTCAATCGGCGCGAAGTACCCCTGTGGCGGGCGCAGTGGCGCGGCGGCCTGGGTGGCACCGGCGAACATCGCCAGGGTCAGCAGGGACGGCGCGATCAATCTTTTCAAAGTTCGGGTTTGCATGCATGTCATAGAGGTTGCCTCATTGCCCGGCTTGAGCGGTACGCTGCCCAGCGCCAGGGAACACGTTGCGTTTGCAGATTTTCGCTTCGACTTTCTGTGGCGCGGCACCTGCTTCAGGGCCCTGGATTTCGACGGCCAGCAGATTCTGCGAGGCCCAGTCTTCGTCCGTGCGCAACTCGAAGGCGAAACGCCCGTCGGTGTCGGAGGTTTCCGGTTTTTCGATCTTGATGTCCTCGTGGCGACCGTTCATGTACCAGAGGGTGGCTTGCAGGGTTTTCACCGACGTATCGGCGAAGCGGATGTCGACCTGGTGACTGCTGTTTTGCAGGTTCAGGTTCTTGCTGTTGACCATCAATTCGTTCTTGCCCGGTTTCAGCGTGGCGCTGCCGGTCATCTGTGCATCCTTGCCTTCGCAACCGTTGTCCAGCAGCGCCATCATCTGGCGGTAGATGGTTTCCTGGTCGAGGCGATACAGCGGCGAGAATTCCCAGATCAGAATTTTCGGCGGCGTCTTCTGGAACTCGTCGCTGCCCAGGTACTGGATCATCGAACCTTCCAGGCCGCCGCCGGGGAAGGCCACGTTGAGGATGTCGGCGCCGATGGCCTCTTCGAGGAAACCGGCGAAGTTGTAGTTCTTGCCGCTGTGGCTGGTGCCGACCAGGGTGATCTCCGGATTGCCGGATTCACCGAACAGATCGCCATCACCTGCTTCGCCCTTCGGCTCGGTGGTGAATTGATCCATGTACTGGATCGCGTAGCTGGTGCCACAGAGTTGACCGGCCATGTTGTGCAACGTTCCGGTCTTGCCCATGCGACCCGACTTATGGCTCTCGAATTCGCGCTTGGGAATGTCGGCGAACTCAGGCAATTGCTTGACTTTCTCGGCGACGATTTTCGCCGTGCGCTGGGCGCCATACGGCGTCCAGTGCTGGTCGCCGCGGAAGTAGAAGTCGTGGGCGGGCAGGGTGTCGGGCAGCGATTCGTTGGTCAGCGGCGACAGGTCCGGAACGACGTAGCCCATCTGCGCGAAACGACCGAGCATGGTCTTGTAGTTCTTCAGCGCCTTGTCGAAATCGAAGTTGGCCTTCTCTTCCGGGTTGAGCTTGTTGCGGTTCACCAGGCCACGGGTGGGCTGGTAAACGATGACCAGTTCCACGCCTTTGCTCTTGAACGCATCGTGCAGTTGTTTCATGCGTTTGTAGCCGGCGGGGGTGGTGTCGAATTCGGTGCGCAAGTCTTCCTGCGTACGGAACAGCCAGTCGCCCTGAGCCTGCACCAGCGTGGTGAAGTTCTGCTGGTAACGCGTGGTGTAGTTCTTCGAGTCGTGGGCTTCGGGGCACAGGGTGCAGCAATCATCGGCCGTGAATGCGGTGCAGCTTGCGCTGTCGGCGTCATCGGCGCGAACACCGGCGCTGGCCGCGAGAATGCCGGCGGTCAGGGCCGACAGGCTGAGTAATTTGATCAAGTGTGGGTGCATAAAATTATCCTCAGTCCCGCATTTCGGTCTGGCGTTCGACAGGGTCGATCAGCACGGCTTTCTGCTGGCGTACCAGCAGGTCGAGAATTTCATCCTGGCGCTCGCCGAGAATCCCCGTGAAGCTGATGCCGCTGGATTTGGTCGGTGCGAGCATGGACACGCGATACAGCTCGACGCTCAGCGGCGAGTCGATGGACAGCGGGCCGCTGCCGTTGCCGGCCAGTTCGCCGCCGACCACGATCAGCGACACCTGGGCGTCGAACGGGTCGAGCTTGATGTCACGGTCGGTGTCGCTCAGGTCCTTGATGTGGCCGTAGACGCCGGTCAGGCCGTTGGCCATGGACAGGTTTTCGTAGAGGCGGATGTTCACGCTGTTACGAATGCGGATGCCGTGGCGCCGGTTGCTGATCACCTTGTTGCCCCACAGCAGGTTGTCGGCACTCTCGTAGAGGGTGATGCCGTCGGTGTGGTTCTTGTAGATCTCGTTGTAGGCGATCAGGTTGTTGACGCTGTTACGGTCGATCACCAGGCCCGACAACTTGTTGTCGTAGCTGCGGTTGTTGAAGATGAAGCTGTCGTTGACCTCACGGGAAATAATGATCCCGTGCTTCTTCTTGGTCCCGTACACCGTGTTGTCGGCAATGATCAGACCGTGGGAACGGTCATGCGGGTCAATGCCGTAGACGATGTTGTCTTTGTAGGTGTTGCCCTTGACCACGAAGTCGCGGGTTTCGTAGCAGTAGAAGCCGTACCACATGTCCGAGAACTCGGAGCCGACGATCCAGCCGGTCGGTTCAGGACGCTTGAGCACCTTGGCCATGTTCGGCGTGTACTGGGAAATACTCACGCCGTAGGACTTACTGTTGGCGTAGCCGAAACTGGCGATCTTGCTGTTGGCGATGTAGGTCTCGGTGCCGCCCCAGGCCAGCAGGAACGGACGGAATTCCTTCGGCGACTTGAAGGCCGCCGGGCCGTTGGCCTTCTCGCTCCAGCCGGTGATTTTGGTATCACGCACGAACAGCTGGCCGTCGTTGACCAGGAACGAACCGGCCTCCTGGGACAGGCGCAGTTCCTGGGTCTGCTTGTCGATTTCCAGGATGCCTTTGTCACCGACCACGATCGGCAACTTCGCCAGGAACACGCCCGGCGAGGTTTCGCTGAAGTACTGCTTGGGCACTTTCTTGGCCAGGTCCTTGAGGTTCATGTAGCCGTCGTCGATGAAGATCGCCTGGGGGATGCCGTGCTGACGCACCACCCACTCGGCCATCTTGTTATCGCCGCCGATGAAGTCCTTCAGGGCGTTTTCCTGCATCATCCGGCGCACGCTGATCTTGCCGGGCTTGGTGCGCACGATTTTCGCGGCGATGGCTTCGGCGGTGTAGCCGGAGGTGTCCGGCAGTTTCGGCTTGGCCAGCTCCAGCGGCGCGGTCGGCGCGCTGCTGACGGTGTAGGTCTTGGCCTGTTGCAACCCTTTGGCAATGGTCGCCGGTTGCCCTTTTTGAACGGGCGAGGCCGGCTCCACTGAGGCGAAGGCTGCCGTGCTGGCGAGCAACAATGCGCCGGCCAGCAAGGTCATCGAGCCTCTCTTCGGACTGTTCATGTCAGGAACTCCCTTAGCGGTTCGCATCAGAAGCGCCAGATCACGTCGACAAACGCGCGGTGCATGTACGAATCGACTTCTTTGCCATAGGCATCGCCAGGCTTGAACACACCGCCACGCAAGCGCACCAGGGCCGAAGGCTCATCGATCGACTGGCTCAACGCGGCCGGCAGCAGGCCTTGCTTGAAGTACTTGGTGACGACCAGGTCCATTTCCTGGCCGAGGTCTTTGTTGCCATCTTCCAGCGGCAGGGACGTGCTGGAAAGAATCGCGCCGGTAACGTCGTCGGTGTTGTTCTGCACGGCGTTGATGCCGTTGCTGCCGACCGGCTTGTTGCCGTCGACGCGCCAGAATTTGTGGTAGATCAGCCTGGCGTCGTATTCGTCGTTGAGCATCCACGAACCGAACAGGGTGGCGGCCTGCATGTTGTTCATTTCGCCACGGAAGGCTTCGCCGAAACGGTGAACCCGCGAGCGGGTACCGGTGTAGTTCGAGCGGTTGCTTTCCAGGCCGTTCTGTTCGTAATCGGCGCTGGCGCGGGCATAGGCTGCACCGACTTGCCATTGCGGATCGAGGCGCAGACGAACGCCCAGGTCGGTGGCCCAGCCATCGACATCGCCACTGCCCTTGGCTTGTGCCGGAGCGGTGCCATCGGCGTTCAGCGGGTTGACCGTGTCGCGGTCGCCGCTCATGCCGGTGACGCTGCCCCAGTAATTGACGGTGTTGGTGTTGCGCCAGTTGTAGGCGTCGCTGTCGGCGGTGAGGCCGAGCCAGCTGATGTCGCCGTTCTCTTTCTTGTCCAGGGAATCGGCGGGCACGCCCGGTTGGGGGTAGTCGAGCTTGCCGTCATCGTGGGTGTGATGACCGCGAATGCCGACCCAGTTGCCCGGCGTCCACTGGTACGCCGCATCGGCGTAAGCGTGCAGGCGATCCTTGTCCTTGGGGGCGAGCTCTTTGAGGTCGGTGCGGTACTCGCTGAAGCGTTCGGCAATACCGGCGTTGGCGCGCAACAGGGTGGTGTCGAAGGTCCAGTTCAGGGCTTCGATGTTGGTGTCGCGCCATTGGCCGTCGTCGTTGCGCAGGCGCTGGCGACCGAGCTTCAGCATCTCGCCCGGGTACGGCGTGAGGCCGCTGTAGCCGACCCAGAACTCGCGCATGGCCAGGTAGTTTTTCTTGGTCTTGCGATCACCGTTGTCGGTGGTCTGGGTGCCGTCGCTGTCGGACTGTTGCAGGGTGTCGGTCTCGATGATGTCGGTGGACGTCACCGCCTGACCCATGGCGTAGGCGCTCCACGCGCCGCTCTCGCCATAGACCCACGGGCGCAGGTCGAGGCCGACGCCGTTGACGTCGCCGCCCCTTTGGGTGCCGAGGTCACGGTCGTCTTCGGACTGGCCGGTGACTTTCACGTCCAGGCCGTAGTTCTTGGTTTCGGTCATGGCCGCCAGGGTCGGGCACGACCACATCAGGGCGAATGACAGGCCGATACCGGCCTTCACGAATGGATTCAACTTCATAGGGATTCCTCGCCGTCTTCTTCTTCCAGGGCATGCAGTTCCAGCGTGTTCTGACTCAAGGCACCACGAACGGCCTGTTCTTGTTTCAACAGGCGTTGGGCCTCGGCGAGCTGGGCAGGCGGCAGTTGGGTTTCGAGTGTTTGCGCAAGCTCGGTGGCTTGCGGGGTGTTCTGGGCCTTGGCCAATTGGCTGAAGACGTAAGCGTTAAGCGGGTCGGGCCGGGTGCCCTTGCCTTGGGAGAACAGTTGGGCGATGGCGAAGTCGGCACTGTTCTGGCCGTTGCGCGCAGCGGTCAGCAGGTGGTCCAGGGCTTTCTGCGAATAGACCTTGCCCAGGTAACCGCGGCGGTAGATCTGGCCGAGGTAGTAATCGGCGGCCACTTCTCTGCCGACGGCTTTCTGGAAATGTTCTTCGGCGACCTTCGCGTCGGCCGGCACCATTTTGCCTTCGTAGTAGAGCTTGCCCAGCAACAGTTCGGCGCGCGGCTGGTCGGCGGCGCGGCCGTTGTCCAGGTACTTCATCATCGTGTCGACGTCACCCAGTTCCGGGAAGTCGTAGAGCAATTGCGCCAGGCTGACCCAGGAAGCGGGGTAGCCGGGGGCGATGCCTTCGAGCAGCGACTGCGCGGTTTTCTCGTCGGTCTTGCCCAGGCTCGCATCGCCCAGCACGCGAGCCACGCTGTCCACCCGCTGGGCGGAAACCGTGCCGCGAGCCTGAGCGGCTTGCATCTGCTTGATCAGCTCGGCCTGTTGTTCCGGCTGGGCTTGTTTCTGATAGACCGTGGCCAGTTCGACGTAGCAGATGTCGGTGGTGTTCAACGCGGCTTTGCAGATGGTTTCGACTTCGTCCAGATGCTGGTCGTAGGTGCCCTGGGTGCGATAGAGCAGCACTTGGGCCAGGCCCGCTTCCGGTTTGCCTTCGGCGCGCCATTGGCTGATCTGCTGTTGCGCGTTGACGTTGGGGAAGCTGTGCGGGTATTGCAGGTACAGCATCGCCAGCGGGATCAGGGTGTTGCCTTCGCCTGCGGCGGAGGCTTTTTTCAACAGGCCTTCGGCTTCGTGCTGTTCGGCTTCGGTGGAGCCGGGCTTGGCCACCAGCAGGCGACCCAGGCGAGCCTGGGCGCGCGGCGAAACGTCGGCCGCGGCGCGATAAGTCGCCTCGGCCTGTTTGATCTGCGCCGGGTCGCGGCTGTCGACCTGGATATCGGCGAGGCCTACTTGCGCCTCGCTGTAGCCCAGGTCGGCCAGTTGCTTGTAGTTCTGCTGCGCCAGCGTGGTGTCGCCGCGCTTCAGGGCTTCATTGGCCAGGCGCTGGTCGGGCAGGCCGGCGCAACCGGCCAGGCTCACGGCCAGGGCCAAAGCACACACCGCACCCCTGTGGGAGCCAGCCTGCTGGCGATTCAAGCGGCTCGGTACATCAGACAAACCGCGGCGATCCCATCGCGAGCAGGCTCGCTCCCACAGGGACTGCGGCGTATTCGAGATTTTTGTGATGGTCACGGGCATGTCCTCTGCTTAGATACCGGAAGCCATGGCTTTATCGATCAGCCAGTTCAGGTTCGGGCCACGGTCGCTGTTCACTTCAACCGGGCGACCGGCGAATTTGCTGTCCAGCGGCTCGTCAGGCTGGATCAGCACGCGGATGTCGGAAGACAGGTCGGCGCTTTTCAGGCTGGTGCTGCTGACGATCTTGCCGGTGCGGGTTTTGTCTTCGCCGGCAATCTGGAAGCTGACCGAGGTGCCTGGGCGCACGTCGCCGAACTGGCGATAGGAGAAGCGCGCTTCAACGTTGGCTTCGCTGTTACGCGGCACCAGTTGGAAGATCACGTCGCCCTTGCTGGCGTACTGACCGTCGGCGACCATTTGCTGGGCCACGGTGCAATCGCACGGCGACGTCAGGGTGCCGGTCATTTGCTTGCCGAACAGTTCTTCAACCTTGGCCGGTTGCAGTTGATTGTCGTCCAGATGGCCCTTGAGCACGTCGAGCATGCTGGTGCTGAAGGTCGCCAGCGGCGCGCCTTTGGCGGCAACGCCGTCGGCCTTGATCAGGCTCTGCACGGTGCCGTCGCGCGGCATGGTGATGTTCATGCCCGGTACGCTGACCAGACCGGCCTGGGCGTGGCTGACGAAGTACATGCCGTACACCGACTTGAAGATGAAGCCGAATGCCGCCAGGCCGACGAGAAAGATCGCCAAGCTGAAGGTCACGGCACGCAGACGACCGAACGGGGTCATGCCGTGGCCGCCATCCTTGTTCTTGCGCGCCTTGGTGAAGTTGTCGCGTTGCAGGGTGGCCAGCACTTCACCCATGGTGACGATGTCGCCGGCCAGGTGCGAGGTGATCAGGTGACGCAGGGTCGAGATGTCCTGAGGTTCCAGGTTCTGGAACTGGCAACCGGTACGACCGGTCTGGCGGTCGACGGAGCGCACCTGCAACTCCACGTCCATGGCCAGGCCAAGGTTATCGATGACGAATTGCAGGCGAGCCTTGTACACGTCGCCGATCTTCAGCGGCAGCTGACCGGCGTTGAACGCCAGGCCGCCAGCGGAGAGGTCGATGACCCGAGCTTCCACCGGGGTCCGGTCGGGACCGAAGAAGCGCAATTTGGCCGGGATTTTCACTCGGGCGTGTTGGCGCTGGGCTTCGGATTCATGCACTACGTTGACATTCACGGCGGTGTTCATAGGGGCGATTTCCTAGTTAATTCAGGCGAGTTCGGTCAGACCATCATCAGCAGCACGGCAACAAAAATGCTGCCGGCGGAGAAGGTCATGGTCCGAGACGACCAAGTGTTGAACCAACCTTGAAAGCTGGCGAGATCACGGGTCAGGGAAGTGGGCTGGCGAGTCCAGGACTGTTGGTCGAGGCGGAAGAACACGTAGATCTTCACCAGCGCGCCGACGATCTGGTTGTAATAGAGAATCGCCGGGTAGGCCGGGCCGATCCGGTGTCCGGAGCACGACAGCAGCAGGGTCAGGATCAGGCGGGTGATGCCGATCCACAGCAGGTACACCAGGATGAACGCGGTGCCGTACTTGAAGCTGGCGATGAGCGCCACGGTCAGGCCCAGCAGCGAGGTCCACATCGACACGCGCTGGTCGAACAGCACCACCGAGGTGAACAGGCCGAGGCGTTTTATACCCAGGCCCAGGGCGCGGGAGTTCTGCCGCAGGTTGTTGCCGTACCAGCGGAACATCAGTTTGCGGCTGGCCTTGATGAAGCTCTTTTCCGGCGGGTGTTCCACGGTGTTGATCGCGGCGTCCGGCACGTAGAACGTGTCGTAGCCCAGGCGCATCAGGCTGAACCAGCTCGACTTGTCGTCGCCGGTAAGGAACTTGAAGCGACCCAGGCGCCAGTGTTGCAGCGAGTCGCTTTCCACGTCGGCGATGAAGTCCGGGTTGGTGACCACGGTGGCGCGGAACACCGACATCCGGCCGGTCATGGTCAGCACGCGCTTGGACAGGGCCATCGAGCACATGTTGATGTGACGCTGGGCGAAGCGCAGTTTGTGCCATTCGCTCATGATGTAGCCGCCGCGCACTTCGCAGAACTCGTTGGTGGTCAGGCCGCCGACGTTGCCGAACAGCTGGAACCACGGCACGGTCTTGAGCACGACGCCTTCGGCGAGCACGGTGTCGCCATCGATCACCGCAACCACGGCGCGGTCGTCCGGCAGGTGGCGGGAGATGGCGCGGAAACCGTAGGCCAGGCCATCGCGCTTGCCGGTGCCGGGAATGCGCACGAAGTCGAGCTTGACCCGGTCCGGCGGGTTCATCCGGGTCCACAGGCTTTTCACCAGCAGCTCATCGGACATTTCCACGATGGAGCAGACCACGGTGGTCGGCAGGCCGCAGTCGATCGCTTCGCGAATCACCGAGCTGTAGACCTGGGCGGTGGTCAGCGCGTCGATACGGAAACTGGTGACCATCAGGAACACATGGGACGGGTCCGCCGCTTTGCCCAGCTTGCGCACTTTGCGCCGCAGGTGCGGGTAGACCACGTACAGAAACAGCATGCCGCGCAGGAAGTGCGTGGCACCCATCGAGTAGCGCCAGATACCGACGGCGCCAATCAGGAAAATAAAGTCCTTCGACTCGGAGTCGAACGTGGACGCAGGCAACGCCATGGCGATGCCCATCAATAAACTTAGGTAAAACAGCCAACCGGCGGCCTGAAGTAGGCCGTGCTTTAGCCTGTGCATAATCTGCATCCGTCTCTATCTCGGGCGAGCCTGTGGGGTGGCCCGATGGGGTTAAGGCAGGCTTACGAAAACTGGCGACATCCGGTGTGGATGACGCCAGAAATCCTGTAGGAGCTGTTGTTACCAGCAGATGCCTTCGGTCCGGCCTGTAACGCTGGTGGCTTTGGACATGAAGCCACCCCGGTTTCACTCGAAGGCTCCTACGCAGCTCCTACGACCGCATTACCAGCAGATGCCTTCAGTTCGGCCCCTCACGCTGGTGGCCTAGGACATCACGTCGGAGTTGTTGATCACTTCGTCGAAGTCGGAGTTGAGCAAGGACGAGACGTGAGGGATCTTCGACTCGATGTAGTCCTTGTTCGCACCGTGGACACGGGCGTATTCGACGTTGGTGTCGTAGATGCTCAGGTCGTAGCCCTTGCCGATCAGCATTTCTGCCAGATCAACCAGCGGGCTTTCGCGCAGGTCATCGGTGCCGGCCTTGAAGCTCAGGCCCAGCAGGGCGACTTTGCGTTTGTCGTGGCTGGAAACGATGTCGAAAGCGTTCTGCACCTGGGATTCGTTACTGCGCATCAGCGAGTTGAGCAGCGGCGCTTCCACGTCCAGGGAGCCGGCGCGGTAGGTCAGGGCGCGCACGTCTTTGGGCAGGCACGAGCCGCCGAAGGCGAAGCCTGGGCGCATGTAGTACTGGGACAGGTTCAGGGTCTTGTCCTGGCAGACCACTTCCATCACTTCGCGACCATCGACGCCGACGGCCTTGGCGATGTTGCCGATCTCGTTGGCGAAGGTCACCTTGGTGGCGTGCCACACGTTGCAGGTGTACTTGATCATCTCGGCAACGGCGATGTCCTTGCGGATGATCGGCGCGTCGAGTTCTTCGTACAGCGATTGCAGAACGTCGCCGGAGGCCTTGTCGAACTCGCCGATGACGGTCATTGGCGGCAGGTCGTAGTCGGCGATCGCGGTGCTTTCACGCAGGAACTCAGGGTTCACCGCCACGCCGAAATCGACACCGGCTTTCTTGCCGGAGCAGTCTTCGAGAATCGGGATGACCACGTTTGCCACGGTGCCCGGCAGTACGGTGCTGCGAACCACGATGGTGTGGCGGGTGGTCTTGTCACGCAGGACAAAACCGATCTCGCGGCACACCGCTTCGATGTAGTTCAGTTCCAGATCGCCGTTCTTCTTGCTCGGCGTGCCGACGCAGATCATCGACAGGTCGGTGTCGCGAATCGCCTCGGCGAAGTTGGTCGTGCCGCGCAGACGGCCCGTCTCGATACCCTGGGCCAGAAGTTCGCCCAGACCCGGTTCAACGATCGGCGATTTGCCGGCGTTGATCATATCGATCTTGTCTTTGGCGACATCGACGCCAACGACGTCATGGCCCCGTGCAGACAGGCAACCGGCACATACTGCGCCGACGTAACCCAAACCAAATATGCTGATGCGCATCGCATTTACCTCTGTATTTATCAAGCCATTACATGGCCGGAGTTAATGGTGTTCAGCGGTCATAGTGCACTCGGAAGTGCGGCTTACAGGCGCCACAATGCCGTGTGCAGGCATACTAAGTTCCGAGTGTCTAAATAAGTGCACTCAAGGTGTGCGCAACTAGGCCTTATTATTATGATATGCCCTGTTATGCAGCCGATCTTCTAGTCAGAAGACCATCTGCAAAAGGCTTTCGCGCTCAAAGCCCGGGGCCAAACGCCCGTAAATCAAGCGGTTCGGGTGCTCGGGAGAGCACGTTTATAGGGGCGCCGCCTTGGCCTTGTAGGGGATAATAGTGATTTATCTCCTCTTTCCTTTATGTGTTGCCCAAAAGAGGGAATTATCAGAAGGAAATAATGACACCACCTTGCCTGCTGGCTCTCTTCTCTGTGTAAGTTATCTCGTACACGCTCAGAGATAATCGTTACCGGTGGTATGAGCTACGCATTTGGACATAGTTCCTGTCCGCCCATCGCGAATTCTGAAATTTCTTGAAATATTGAAAAAGATGGCACTGCTTTCATATTGATAGCAACACCTGTTTCGCCCTTGATACATAGGGCTATTAGCAAGAAAGATAGTTTTGTGCCACTACTGATAAAAAATTTCAGTGCCACTACTGAAAAAAATCATCGGCGTCGAGTGAAACTAAAGTTAGGAAAGTGACCGATTGTTTTTTGACGTCAGGAGGTTGACGAATTGCGCGGGGAATTGTTGGACTACAGGCGTGGCGCACGACCTTGAATGAGGCGTGCGCCAACCGGCTGTTTACTCGGATGCGTGATCGGGCAGGAACACCAGATTGTCGGGTTTGGAATGCTCGGCGCTGTAGCGATATCCTTGGACCTCGAACTGCTTGAGCTTGAGCGCCTCCTTGATGCGGTCTTGTACGACGATGACAAAGCGGCTCATCATGCCCTTTTTCTCTTAGAAGCTGATGATCTTGTACTTGCCGTTCTTCAAGTCCTTGAATTCGGTATTGATGATGCGCGCATTCAGGGCCTTGCGTTTGACCGCCGAGAAGTACTCGTTGGAGGCCAGGTTCAGCAGCACGTCATCGCCTTGATCGGCCAGGGCTTCGTTCAGCCATTCGCTGATCCGGGTGCCCCAGAAGGCATACAAATCCTTGCCCCGGGCGTTGGCCAGTTTGGTGCCCATTTCCAGGCGATAGGGTTGCATCAGGTCCAGCGGGCGCAGCAGGCCATACAGGCCAGAGAGCATGCGCAGGTGTTGTTGGGCGTAATCGAAATCGGCTTCGCTGAAAGTTTGCGCATTCAGGCCGGTGTACACGTCGCCCTTGAAGGCGAGCAGTGCCTGCTTGGCGTTTTCCGGGGTGAAGGCGGGCGTCCAGCTGCCGAAACGCGCGGCGTTGAGCCCGCCGATCTTGTCGGAGACGTGCATCAACTCGCTGATCTGCGCTGGGGCCAGCTCGCGCAATTGCAGGATCAGCTCCTGGGAATGGTCGAGGTATTGCGGCTGGGTGAAGCGCTGGGTCGCCGGCGGTGTTTCGTAATCGAGGGTCTTGGCGGGGGAAATCACCATCAGCATGAAGTCGTCTCCTTTAATCGTGGGGCGATTCTAGGGGGTTGTCCTTGTTGACTCCAGCTATCAAGTCCATAGGTGATGATCGGTGGAACGATCATGTCAGTCGGATCAGCTATAGTGCCGCCCGGGCCTGGTTATGGAGACATCCCATTGCGTATCGTTTTTCTATTCTCGGCCTGTACC
>LNAO01000041.1_pt1 | contig 13657 bp, 12 predicted proteins | sample 602571 | NCBI WGS metagenome assembly LNAO01 (sample SAMN02440304, study PRJNA202911) | soil metagenome | biome: Subtropical and temperate rainforests or woodlands; isolation source: soil samples (1 kg each in a 20% v/v slurry with milli Q water) were... ...
GGTCCATGACCTTGCGCGCGGCGTATTGCGCAACGTTGCCGGAACCGGAGATGGCCACACGCTTGCCTTCGACGGTTTCACCGCTGCGCTTGAGCATTTCTTCAGCAAAGTACACACAACCGAAACCGGTGGCTTCCGGGCGAATCAGGCTGCCGCCATAGCTCGGGCCCTTGCCGGTCAACACGCTGGTGAACTGGTTGCTCAGGCGCTTGTATTGGCCGAACAGGAAACCGATCTCGCGGGCACCGACGCCGATATCACCGGCCGGAACGTCAACGTCTGCGCCGATGTGACGGTACAACTCGCTCATGAAGGCCTGGCAAAACCGCATGACTTCAGCATCGCTTTTGCCTTTCGGGTCGAAGTCCGAACCACCCTTGCCACCGCCCATCGGCAGCGACGTCAGCGAGTTTTTGAAGGTCTGTTCGAAGGCCAGGAACTTCAACACGCCAAGGTTCACCGAAGGATGGAAACGCAACCCGCCCTTGTACGGACCAATAGCGCTGTTCATCTGGATGCGGAATCCGCGATTGACCTGCACTTTGCCGTGATCGTCGACCCAGGAAACCCTGAAAACGATCGCCCGCTCCGGCTCGCACATCCGCTCCAGGATGCCCGACGTCAGATAGCGTGGATTGGCTTCCAGAAATGGCCACAGGCTACGCAGGACCTCTTCCACTGCCTGGTGGAATTCAGGCTGGTCAGGGTCGCGTTTTTTCAGGCGGGCGAGGAAGGATTCAACGGATTCGATCATGGAAAAGTCTCGGCAAATTTATTGTCGTTGGAGAAGATTGAGCCGGACTTTAGCAAACGGAATGCGCACCACGACAGCGCAAAATGTCGCAGTTATGAAATTAAATGGTGCGCCTGATGTAAATAAACCCCTGAAAAGCTCTTTATTGCACCCGATTAGGGATTATCAGATTCAGGTTTGCACTGATTTGGAAATCGCCATCGCGAGCAGGCTCGCTCCCACAGTAGATCTCCATTGGATAAATCCCATGTGGGAGCGAGCCTGCTCGCGATAGCCGCACTGCGGTCTATCTGAAAGCCAAAAAAAACGGAGCCCCGAAGGCTCCGCTTTTTCATGCAACCAACCCGAAATCAGGCCAGTTTCTTGTGCCGTACACGATGCGGCTGGGCAGCTGCTTCGCCAAGACGCTTTTTGCGATCGGCTTCGTACTCGGTGTAGTTACCTTCGAAGAACACCGCTTGCGAGTCGTCTTCGTACGCCAGGATGTGCGTCGCGACGCGGTCAAGGAACCACCGATCGTGAGAGATCACAATGGCGGCGCCCGGGAAGTCCAGCAGGGCTTCTTCCAGGGAACGCAGGGTTTCAACGTCGAGGTCGTTGGACGGTTCGTCGAGCAGCAGGACGTTGCCGCCCTCTTTCAGGGTCAGGGCCAGGTGCAAGCGACCGCGCTCACCACCGGACAGGTCCTTGACGAACTTCTGCTGATCGCCGCCCTTGAAGTTGAAGCGACCGACGTAGGTGCGCGACGGGATCTCGTAGTTGCCGATGCGGATCTGGTCGGAACCGTCGGAGATCTGCTGGAACACGGTCTTGCTGCCGTCCAGGTCTTCGCGGCTCTGATCGACGCACGCCAGTTGCACGGTTTCGCCGACTTCGATGCTGCCCGAATCCGGCGTTTCCTTGCCCATCAGCATGCGGAACAGGGTCGATTTACCCGCACCGTTACCGCCGATCACGCCGACGATGGCGCCCTTGGGCATGCTGAACGACAGGTTGTCGATCAGCGCGCGATCGCCATAGCCCTTGGTGACGTTCACGAAGTCGATGACTTTGTCGCCCAGGCGCGGGCCGGCCGGGATGTAGATTTCGTTGGTTTCGCTGCGCTTCTGGAATTCCTGCGATTGCATTTCTTCGAAGCGTTGCAGACGGGCCTTGGATTTCGACTGGCGGGCTTTGGCGCCTTTGCGCACCCACTCCAGTTCTTCCTTCATGGCTTTTTCGTGGGCCGACTGCTGCTTGGATTCGGCGGCCAGACGATCGGACTTGGCTTCCAGCCAACCCGAATAGTTGCCCTCGTAAGGAATACCGGCGCCGCGGTCGAGTTCGAGAATCCAGCCGGCAACGTTGTCGAGGAAGTAACGGTCGTGCGTGATGGCTACCACGGTGCCGGGGAAGTCGTGGAGAAAGTGTTCCAGCCAGGCGACGGAGTCGGCGTCCAAGTGGTTGGTTGGTTCGTCGAGCAGCAGCATGTCCGGAGCGGAGAGCAGCAGGCGGCAGAGGGCCACACGGCGCTTTTCACCACCGGAGAGGTGCACCACTTTGGCGTCCCACGCCGGCAGGCGCAGGGCGTCGGCGGCGACTTCCAGCTGGCGTTCCAGGTTGTGACCATCGCTGGCTTGCAGAATGGCTTCCAGCTTGCCTTGCTCGGCGGCCAGAGCGTCGAAGTCGGCATCTGGCTCGGCGTAAGCGGCGTACACTTCGTCCAGGCGTGCCTGGGCGTTTTTGATCACGCTAACGGCTTCTTCCACCACTTCGCGCACGGTTTTTTCCGGGTCCAGCTGCGGCTCTTGCGGCAGGTAGCCGATGTTCAGGTCGGGCATGGCGCGGGCTTCACCGTTGAACTCGGTGTCAACGCCGGCCATGATTTTCAGCAAGGTGGATTTACCCGAACCGTTAAGGCCGAGTACGCCAATCTTGGCGCCTGGGAAAAAAGACAGAGAAATGTTCTTGAGGATTTCCCGCTTCGGCGGCACTACTTTGCCCAGCCGATGCATGGTGTAGACGTAAGAGCCTGTTTTGCCTGCTTTGTCACTTTTGGACATGGTGTGATTCGCCTTTAATCCTGTGTCTTTAGTGCTTGAACGGTAGCGACAAGCGCTTAAATTCTGGAAATTAAAAAGTTAGGTTTTGCGCTGACCAGTTGGTGCCACTGACTATACTTAGAAAAGTTATGTTTTATGAGGGAGCAACATGGGTTTCAAGGTCATAGAGCAGATGGTGAATGCTGCTCGAAGAAAGCTGCTGGTGCAAGACTGCATCCCGGTCTACTACCCCAACCTATACATCACCATGGAGCACTCGGGCAGAGCCCTCGAAACGACCAAGAAGTACCTTGAGCATCTGGCTGTGCTTGAGGAGTTTCTGGCTTTTTCCTCCATTGATCTTATTTCTCACCTCGAACAGCGCCCTCACAGCCAATACCTGACAGACAGTGAGCTTTCTAGGTTCGTGTCCGACGCAGGGTTTAGCAAAGAAACCCTGGCCATGAAGTACGCGGGGACGCGTTTGCATCCGACTGCCTACAAATTCGTTGGCAAAGTCCATACGCAACAACGAATTGAGGCGGTACGCGACTATCTGGCCTTCCTCTATGACAAGTTGGGTGATCAATCAACACGACGTGAGGCGGTTGACGATCTGAAGAAGCGCATCAACCGCAAGGTCAAAGCGGCCAGCCCTGCGTGGAAAAAAACCCGAACGGACGAAATGAAGGGGCTTACCAGCCAAGAGCGAACTCGATTGCTGGAAATCATGCATCCAGATAGCGCCGAGAACCCTTTTTCAGATGGAGCCATCAGGCTGCGTAACTACATCATTTTGCTGCTGGGTCTCGATATGGGGCTGCGACGCTCAGAAATGCTGCTGATCAAGACCAGCGATGTTGAATGGCACAGTCGTCAACTAGCGGTGGTCAACCTGGAGGATGAGAGCGTAGATCCACGAACCATGGCCCCGCAATTTAAGACTCACGAGCGCATGCTGGTGATGCCCGATGACCTGTATGACGCAATCACTGAGTACGAATCGAAATATCGCCAAAGAAAGCCCCGAAACGGCACATCGCGAGCGAGAAGACATCCGTTTTTGCTAGTGGCGCATAAGAGAAATGAGGGCGGACCTTTGACCATCAAGGGAGTGGATGGTGTTCTGCCCAGGGTCCGAGAAATAGCTCCGGAACTGGCGCATGTGCACCCGCATATTCTGAGACATGACGCGGTCTACACGATGCTGGAAAGCATGCGTGAGGAACTGGCAGCGCTCACGCCGGAGGATCGCACCACGCAAGTACAAAAGACCCTCACATGGATGTTTGGCTGGAGTCCCGAATCAGACATGCCCGGCCTCTACGGCGCGAAATTCTGGAAGGAAGAGGCAGACAAAGCGATACAGAAACGGGCCAAGCGGTTTATGGCCAACCGTCAGAAGGTCGGCACGACACAAGGAGGTTCAGATTGAACATTGCAGTCGAAGCTCTTGAGGCACCCACGAAGGACAGCCTCGATGCATGGCTGAACACGCCTCGCCTGGCCAAATGCGGGGGAGTTTTCACACCGACCCACCCCATGTGGAAACCCAATAAATCGGCTAACTCTTCAGTCAACTGGGAAGCTGCTATTGCCTGCGTCTCACCGGATTGGCAGCCCTGGTTGCACGCCGCCCTGGCGTACCGAATGGCCGATCTGGCAGCAGGCACGGTTGCTAACGCCGCAAGTGGATTGTCACGGGCTGCTCAGGCAGGGCTTGACCCTCTCAACGAGGATCACTTGATCGCTCTGCGGGAGCGCTTCAACAATAGTGAGCTTAGTGTCATCGTCGCATTCATGGCGTTTTGGCACGACTGCGAATCCCTCGAACAGCGCCCGTCGAAACTTCTGATCAATGCCTACCAGGCAATGCCCAAGAAAAAGCGTTCTAGCAAGGATGTGATCCTCAGCCTGGACCCTGAACAAGGCCCGTTCACGCAGGTGGAGCAAGACGCGCTACACCAATGGATACATGAGCAGTTTTGTCATGGGCACTTAAATTTCGAGCAGTACCTTTACCTACGCATGTTGATGATTTACGGGCAGCGTGGCGCTCAGGTGCGAATGATGACTTTTGGTGATTTCACGAATCGCGATCCGGGCTGCAAGGTCAGGTTTCATTGGGCAAAGCAAAAAGGCGACGAGGCGGGTTGGCGAGAACAATCCGAAACATTCAGTCTGGATGAGGACCTCTACAACACCGTGCAGGCCTACCAGACAATGGTTCTGGCGCAACTCTGGCAAACGTATCCAGACGGTGCCGACTGGAATGCAGCCATTGGGAATGTGCCCCTCTTTCGTCGGAAGCTGGACAATGAAGCTGGGGGTTGGGAGCGTGCGAATCCCCCTGTTTTGCTCGATAGCCCCTTTCAAAAAAGCCTCGAAGACGCGCCGCAGCCGATCTTTCATGTTGGATCAGGCTCGATCAAGCGTTGGCTTGAGTGCATCGAGCGGATGGAGGGTTTTCCGATTTCACCTCGCACCCATCAGCCGCTGAAACTGACGCGGGGGCACCGGTTCAGGCACACCCTCGGCACGGACCTTTCCAATACGGGCCTGGATGAGTGGACGATGGCCCGCGCATTGATGCACAAAGATACTCGGACAGTGCGAAAGTACCGCGCCGTGTCGCCGGAGTTGTTGGCGTTGATCGACGTGAAGATGAGCGACCATCTGGCGTTGGTTGTGAATGCGTTCACCGGGATCATCGTCCCGGATCGCATATCTGCGAAAAATGGAGATCGAGCGGATCGACAGATCGAAGATGTGGCAGTGTGCGGTGCCACTACCGCCTGCCATCTTGATGCGCCGTACACCTGTTACGCATGCGGAAAATTCCAACCCCTTCTGTATGCCAATCACCGCGCAGTCCTTGAGCGCTTGGAACGTCGCCGGACGCAAACCATTGCCACAGACAAAACGACCGGTGTGCTCTGGGATCGCGCCATTCTGGCTTGCCGCAAGGTGATTCTGGATTGTGAGGCCATGCTCCGATCCGAGAGGAAAGGCGAATGACCGATGCGTTTTATTCTGAATCGACGAACAACATTGTTGATTTTAAACCTAGGAGCCAACTGGCTGCGGAGGCTCAACTCGCGGCGTTTATCGAATGGGCAAAACAGACGCTGCCCAAAGGCATTCCCAATCGAGTGCACTTGAGTATTTGCTGGGAAGACAGCAGTTGGCACAAGCATGGATTCTATGGCTGTAGCTTCACGGCGCTCGGATCGACCAACGTTGCCCCAAAGGCAATGCAGGCACCTTTCACGGAGTTTGCCAAAGCCATACTGGTGTACCGAAGGGTGTATTTGCAGAAAAAGGCGGTGAGTGAATGGCTGAGAGCCATGGCCCCGCTGGAACTCGCCCTATTCGAGTTGACCGGCACGAGAGATGTGACACTGGTGTCAGCGGCAGTCTGTAATAGGGCGTGCGAGCACATGAGCCGTCACTGGACAAAAGGTAACACCGCATATCTTTGCAGTAAGTCATTCGAGGCCCTCATCACCCTGATGCGGGCCAAAAAAATACTCAAGTCGGATTTCCGGTGGACCTCTCCGCTGACACGGAGGCCGCGTGGCACGCTCAAACAACAAAAAGCGGATCGAGAACAGAAGCTGCCCAATCCCGAGGCGATCAGAGCCCTCGGGGTAGTGTTCAATAACGAATTGACCATGCCTCTCGATATAGTTGTGACCTCAGCCTGTGCGCTGTTACTGAGTGCCCCCAGTCGGGTGGGTGAATTACCGGATGTTGAATTGGATTGCCTGGTATTCAAAGAGGATACCCAGGGCAATCCGCGCATGTTCCTGCGCTGGTACGCGGAAAAGATAAACCAAGTTACGCTGAAGCCCGTCGTTAAGCCTGAGATGGAGCCGGTCGTCGAGCGGGTCATCTCGTTACTGAAACCTATCACCGACGAGGCGCGGGATTACGCCGCCTGGCTGGAAGACCATCCCGATGAGTTTCCGCCCCATGAAGGACTGCCGCCCAAGGGGCCCGACGAACCGCTCACGTACGCCGAGGCCTGTGCCGCCCTGAAACTCACCTTTCATGAAGACTACACACCGCGAGACGCATTCAATTCCGCGTTCCTGAAAGGCATGGAGAAGCAAAAAGCGCTCAGCCCAGCCGCCCGAGCCCTCTTGGCCGAGATCCGCGACAGTTGGAATGCCGGTTCAGGGAAGAAGATCTACTTCAAGGGCAAGCCAATAGTCCAGGGTGTTGATCTTGACGACCGGCGTGTGATCACTTTGCGCAATCTCAACGTGCTTTTACGGAACAAGTATCTTCCAAAGGATTTTCCATACACCACGCCGTACACGGAGGGCAAAGCTCGGGTTAAGTACCGTGATGCGTTGTTCACCGTGCGCACGGGAGCAATGGCTGAAGGCTCGGGTAAGGTTGCTGTGACACGCGGGTTTGGTGTAGAGATCGCGGCGAAAACTGGCCGACTAAATACGCAATTAGGCGGTACGAGCAACCCTCAAAAGAAAAGCCTGTTCGAGCGCTACGGCTACCCCGGTGTCAAGGTCAACACGCATGCGTTTCGACACGAATTGAACACGCGGATGCACCAGGCCGGCCTGTCGCAACTTCTGATTGACGCCTTCTCCGGGCGCACAACGATGGGGTCTGTCTACAACCATGAAACCGTCGAGGAACGCACCCAAGGGGTTGCGGCTTACCACCCCAAAACGAAGCACAGCACCGCTGCTCTGTGTCTGGACAAGGTCAAAACCAATCAGCCGCTGAGCTTGGCTGATGTGAGGGAACTGCGCGAGGGTGAGCAGGACCGCGTTATCCATCAAACCCATCTCGGCGTCTGTGTGCACAACTTTGCTTACGAGCCCTGCCCGAAAATGGGGGCCTGTTTGGACTGCGGGCTGCTCGGGTGCGTCAAAGGGGATGTCGTGAAGCTTGGCAACCTCAAAGAAGAACGCGACGACCTGAAACGCCGCCTCGACAAAGCCTTGGATGCGCAGTCACGGGGTATTTTTGGGGCATCGGGGTCGGCCAAAAAATTGGGTGAGAAGCTTTACAAATGCGAGGCGCTCATCCAAACGCTGGAAAGCCCCGAACTCGAAAACGGTGCCATTGTGTGGAACGCCGATAACGGTTGGACGCTGGCCAAGAACGCCGCCGCAATGTCGGGGCTGATCGACGTCAAAGTCATTGAAGAGAAACAAGCGCAAGAGGCGTTGCCATCGTTGGATGACGTCCTGGCTCTGCTGGATGAGATCGAGGGTTAACGATGGGGCATTTAACGCCAAAGGATGAGAAACGCATCATTAAGCTGATTGAGGAATGGTCAGAGCCGAAGCTGACCTGGCCTTTGCTTGTTGAGGCCTGCAAAGAAAAACTGGGTATCAGTCGTGCTCGCCAGTCCCTGATGAATCTACCTGCCGTGAATTTAGCGATGAAAAATTGCAAGGCAGCATTGAAGGCTCAGAAACTGAAGCCGGGCTGGATTAGCGATATTCAGGCAGCCAACGAGCACATTGAGAAACTGACAGCGACCAATCAGAAGCTGTTAGCTGCAGTTCGGGATATGCATACCCGGTTTTTGATCTGGCAGGCCAATGCGGATATGCACGGGCTAACGCAAACAATGTTGGAGCGGCCGGTTTCACAGCTTCAAAAGAAGACCTGACTTGGGGTTCGGAAACTTAAACCTGGTAAAGACTCTAGGCAGCTACGTCCTGAAATTCGAGCACTCGGACCATGCTCCGCGCAGCTTTCTGGATGATCAATTCAGAAATAGATAAAGGATAACCGTGGAATGGATATCAAAAAAATCATGATTGAAGAATGGGACGGAGATGGTGGAATCCGAATCCCTGATGACGTTCTTCAGGAACTAGGGGTGGACGTGGGCGATGATCTCTATCTGATAGAAGAGTATGTCGGAAACACACGCTGCATCGTCCTCAGTAAGACACCTAAAATCCCTGACCGAGCCGATGAGTTAATTGAGCATTGGCGTGATGCCAGTGAAAGCTAATTCACCACTGCCAGAAGTACGAGAGCCTGCCGTAAAAGGACGCCTCCGAGTGGAAGCGAGGTACGAACACTTTTCGGAGCAAGCCTAAAACGAAGATTCACGGATTCCCAAGATGCTCCCAACGGCTATAGAGCTCCGCAGGTGAGGAAGCTTTGGGCTTCCACCGCTGTAGCGGGAGCTGCCTGGCCGCTCGCGATAGTAGTGCTCTCATCAATCCCCCTTCACTACGACTGGCTGAGAAATTTTTAAGCCGCAACTACGGCCAAAACTCTCGCAGAAGAGGTAAAAGACGTCCTCAGCTTATGCAGCGCTAAAGCTTATAGGCAAGGCCGAGAAATGGAGAGTGGCTATTTGACTCAATCTGAGCCTGCACAAGGATCTCACCTCGGGTGGGATAGTGACGAAGCAGCTGATTTGCCATTTCTCGAAGGCCTGCGCTCAGGGTTTCGTCTTGCTCAATTTTTCGCAAGAAATCACCGGTGGTTACCAAGGCTCTCGTTCGCTCGTTAGGCGTCGTCATATTTGTAGGCCTGTTAGACGGTATCGTTCGACTTTGGAGGGTTTGACTCCCAGCGTAGTTTTCTCTGTTCGAGAGATGTAAACACTCCCTCCAGCAACCCTGTAACAAGAAGGTCTGCGTCCAGTTGCGGAAAGTGAATGCCAATCCCCGATGGACTGATTTTGATTTCTTGGAGTTGAGAACCGGAGCCGTGTCGGATCGATTCAATTAGGTTAACCGGAACCGAGAAATGCACTCCTGAATGAAGCTCGATTACTAACCTCCCAGAGGCTGGTTCAACGTAAGCGGTAACCGCATACAGTCCGCGCTCACGGGCCGTCCTTACAACAGACTTCATTTTCGAATCTTTCCCTTTATCGCTCATGAAGCCCCCCGCGCGGGTGATAAGCCAGGATCCGAGTCTGCTTCAGGCAACACATCTGATTGGGGAGCCACTTCAAAATTACGGTCTGGAAAACACTGTCTTCTTGACCTGAAAGTTAGTGCCTCTCGCTGACGCATCTAGCACGTCATAAGAGATTCCGCCCTCCACAGAGTAGCGATACCCGCTAGCGCGCCCCGACTCGTCCACCAGTACACCAAGGCCAATCAAAATCTCCATTTTCCACAGGGGAGTTCCATTCACATATCCGGGACTGAGTACTTGGATGGTCTCAATCTCTGCGTCCGAGTGCTCGCTCAACAAACATTGTAGGACTTCGACGTTCGGGATCATTTTCATCGTGACGAGCGTGTCATCGCCCTCGCCCTCACGCGTACCCGCGTAGAACCATGGACGGTGCATCGCCAGCTCGACGAAATGCCACATCTGGTAGTCGCTGCCGAAGACATTAAGGAGCTCGAGCTCCGCATGCTTGTACGTTCGAAACATTCCAGCTCCGCGGAATTTAGGGCAGGTAGAAGATGAAATCACACCTGTTTTACGCCTTATGCCGAACCGGTTTGTGCTGCCTGGAGAGCAACGCATAGGGGGTCAGTCACTTGAGTGCGATTCAGCATCCATCTGCGATGCAGGAGTGGATAGTTTACTTGCGAACAATATATGTTGTAGTCATATATTGTTCAATGCCGCTTTATCGTTCCTTTTGTGAGACCACAAATGGAACTCAAAGCAGCTTTCGCAGAGTCACTGAAGCACGTGCGGTTAAAGCGAGGCCTGACTCAGGAGGACTTTTCACTCGTAAGTAGTCGCACCAATATCAGTTTGCTGGAACGAGCCAAAACCATTCCTACGCTGGAGAAAATGGAGGAGCTTTGCGAACGTCTGAGTGTGCATCCTGTATCTCTGCTCGCGGCGTGCTACATGCTGAAAGAAGGTAGGCAGGAGATCACAAGCTTTTTGGAGGAGATAAGAGCTGAGCTAGAGATGCTCTCCCAAGAGTCCAACGCCTCCGGGAACCTATGAGCCGCTTTCGGTATGGACGATCGCAGGCGGTCACGACCGGCAGTTATCGGCCAAAACCGGACGTTGACCGTTTATAAAATCAGGGGCAATTCAGATCACCTCGTCTGCGCTGTATAAAAAAGTTCACAGACTCCACGTATCTTGCCACCGATGTTAGCTTTGATTTGCCCTAAAAAAAGGCATTAGACCGGATGGATGACCTAGAAATGGGCCTTATAGACCTAAATCCAGAGCGCACTACCGCCTCTCGGAGCTAAACCTGACATGATTGGCAGCTTTGGCATGAGGGTTGCTTGAGTCTGTGGGGTAAGTCTTGAAGCCGCTTTCGCAGAGCGGCAACAAATGGCGGGGACTGTAAGAGATGACTGGGTTTATAGCGAGATGATACGTGGCCGCGTTTCTGTTTAAGCGAGAGGAGCATATACATTGAAAATAATAGATCCAGACCTTTTCGCTGCGCTTCTTGCTGCCCTGGAAGGTCTCGCTAGAATTTTTGGTTTTTAGAACCCTTAATACCGAACACACGTACCTGTAGCCACAATTGATCAGTCTTAACGAGAGATTAGATTGTAGGCGGGCGAAACTTTTATCGAAATATGGATATTTTGCATGGATAGCAAGGTATATAAGCGTACGCCAATTACCCAACCCTTGATAAGTTGCTACCAGAGACTCGTGATTATTTGAGTCAGGCTAATAGCATCCTTAGAGAATTCTCGAAAAAAAATTGGCCCCTTCAAGACCCAAGGGCTTTCTGCACTACAGAAAAATTCAATGAATTATTTCGGCACCCGCTAAGCGATCATTACAGCGCGTGGAACGACTACCGTGTTCCGGATGAAAGAACTAACAACGAACGGGATGCTGTGGAACCAGTTGAAACCCTACTTAGAAACCACATCGCCAATGCAGATGTAAAATGCAAACCGTCAGAGCTTTTCCAGGAGTCAAGCAGCTTAGTGCTCGGCATAGATTCTAAAATTAGAAGCGGGTCTATAGGTGTTTGCCAAGATATCAATGGAAGTAGAGTTATATTTATATCTCAGGAAGAATTAAATCCCGCCTTAAACAAGCTGGAAAAATACATAAAAAACAAGCTCACGACCAGCCCAGATATTTTAGGCGCGGTAACTGTTGCTGCGGCATTATTGAATGCTCATCCTCTTACGGACGGCAATGGAAGACTGTCCAGGATTTTAATGAATGTGTTTTTTCAATGCAGGCGTCATAACTACGTTCCTCTTTATGAGTTTCACACCAACTCAGCAGGCGGCTTTGTCATACGTTTGAGAGCAGCCGAAATATTCAATGAATGGGATGAAATAGTTCAATTTTACTGCAGGGTAATATTTTGCATGGCGTGCCGCGATATAGGTTAACCATCACTGGGATGTGAGGGAAAACGACCTAAGGGAGTAGGTACAAGGACGTGTCTTCCCTTCTAATGGAGTAAAAGAAGTGCGTGAACTCAGTGAAAAAGAACTAGCTCTAGTTTCTGGTGGAGGCCAGTCTTCAGCTGCAGATGAAGAAGTTCTGGATCCGACGATGCCTGATATTGGCGTCGAAAGTGCGAACGAAGGTACGTTTGATCCCTTGGGCACTAATGGCGGATACAAGGGACCAACCTGGACAAATCCGAATGGCACTGTAAGCGTCACTGTGGGCGTAGGTGGTACGCCCACTGCTCCCTCGGCTGGAGTAGGTGTAACAATCACTCTTCCAACCATTAGACTCCGGAAAGGAGGGAGCAAAAATGCTCCCTTCACTGAAACTTACTGGCTTACCCTTGAATAAAGTTGAACTACTTAATTATGTGAACTTCAATAAACTGATGCCAGAAGCAATATGAAATCGACCTTGATCTCTATCATGCTAGGGGTATTTTTTTCCTGTGCCGCGCTTGCCAGCGAGATTGATGACCTGCAGCAAGCATTAACTTATCCGCGCAAAGATGTGTTAAAGAAAATTGACGAAAGCGAGGGCGGAGATTATTTATCTGGTCTAATAATGGCAAGAACATTTGTCACGCCGTCCCTAGATATCCCATCCGTTCATCGTTGCTCCACCAATAACGTGAAGTTAAACCTAGGTTGTAAACTTTTATCCATTGGAGATGCATTCAATTCAGGTGATAGAGGCAAGCTAAGAGAAATTGAGTTGGTATTAGACCGTAAAGACAGAATTTATTTAGACGACATTTTGCCTGGCCGCCTATTTTCTAAGCTACTGCCTTTGCCATCAACCAAAGTAACAAGCAATAGCAAGACGAATATCGCGATAACTGCTGAGAACAACGACTTTCTTGAGGAGGTTGCCAGGCCGAAAGTTTCATTTGAGATAAATAACGTTGGAGGTAGCGCACTTTTTGACACGGGCGCTAGCCTAACGATTCTTAGCAAGAATGACGCCTTGCGCTACGGGCTGCAGCCCATTGACTCTAAGATTGAAATTTCTTCGTACTGGGGGAATGAAAAAGTTAGCGCTCAGTTTTACTTGGCAAAAAAAGTACTGATCGGAAATGTAGAGCTGTCAAATTTGGTAGTGTTGGTCGGCGGTGAAATCAATATCATCGGACTAGATGTTATGACAAAATTTGGAAATCTGATTATCTCCTCTAATGAAATCATAATTGATTCCGCAGAGGCTGATGTTCTTGAGAGTGAAAAAAAATGTCGCTCAAGGGTTTTTCTAAGTAGTGACTTTCTCAGGTTTAATCAATACCTTTATTTTGTTGCAGCATTGGATGGAAAAAAAACCGCTCTAGCGATTGATTCAGGATATGAAGGCGGGGAAATAGGAACAAGCTTGCCAATTTATGAAAACGCAAAAAACCACGTAAGGGCCGATACTATAAATGATATTCACGGCACCCGGGGGCAAGTGGTTTACAGTTCGTCAGTAGAGTTAGATATAGCTGGAACCAAAAGCAAGAAAATATTGAAGTATTCGCCCG
>LNAO01000044.1_pt1 | contig 13606 bp, 15 predicted proteins | sample 602571 | NCBI WGS metagenome assembly LNAO01 (sample SAMN02440304, study PRJNA202911) | soil metagenome | biome: Subtropical and temperate rainforests or woodlands; isolation source: soil samples (1 kg each in a 20% v/v slurry with milli Q water) were... ...
CCTGGATAGCCTGGTGGATTGGCTGCGGGGCGCACGCCCGGAATGGGTGGCTGATGTGGATGGCTGGCACATTGAGGTGCTGGATGCCACCGTACAACCGCCGGGCGCACCCCTTACGCCCTATGCCGAGGGTGCTTCTTTCGCGCCGTCCCGCCAGCGCCGACTTTTACGCAAAATGCGCGTCACGCGGGAAGATGTTGTGCTGCAAGTGATTATTGATTCGTGGGATGACCTCGATGAGCAAAACGCGCGAGATAAATGAATTGAGAACTGCGTCTGCCAGATCCGGGATGCCTTTGGGCGTGAAACAACGCCATTTGATGCCGGGCCACCCCGCTTGCGCAGCGAGCCAGACAGCCCACTCCCTCGTGCGGTGGGCGAGGCGGGAATGCGCGACGCTTGCGCCGCGCCGCCGACCGTGTCCCGCCTCGCGGCTGGGCGGGGGCGGGCCTTTATGCTGCCTTTCGCGTGCTTCATCATCAGCGGGTGGTATTTGCTTACCATGAGCGTTCGTTCTGATTGGTTTCGTTTATGGCCAGCGCCGGGCAAGATCAACCTGTTTTTGCATGTCACCGGGCGGCGTGCCGATGGCTACCACTTGCTGCAAACCGTGTTTCGGTTTCTTGATCATGGCGACACGCTGCGCTTTGCGCCGCGTGATGATGATCGCATCGTTCTGGTCACCCCTTTGCCTGGCGTGCCCGATGCGCAGCATTTGGCCGTGCGTGCCGCGCATGCTTTGCGCGAGGCGGCAGTACGGATTGATCCTGCTGCAGCCCGCTTGGGTGCGTGCCTGCAAGTGGAGAAGCGTTTGCCCTTAGGGGGTGGCTTGGGCGGTGGCAGCTCGGATGCGGCAACGACCTTGATTGCGTTGAATCACCTGTGGGGCACGCGGTTGAGCCGCGAGCAATTAAAACGCATTGCCCTGCCGCTGGGTGCCGATGTGCCTGTCTTTATTCATGGCCACACGGCCTTCGCTGAAGGTGTGGGCGAGGTGTTCACGGATGTCACGCCTCGGCCCGCGTGGTATTTGGTGCTCATCCCGCCGGTGGCTGTGCCCACGGCACAGATTTTTACTTCGCCGGGGCTGTGTCGCGATACGCTTGCCATTCTCCCCACGCATTGGCATGACGGATTTGGTCATAATGATCTGGAAAGCGTTGCGAGCGCGTTGTATCCTCAGGTGGCTGAGTATTTATCATGGCTGCGGCAATGGGGGGATGCGCGCATGAGTGGCTCTGGGGCGTGCTGTTTTGTCGCGTTTGAGCGTGCTGATGCAGCGCACGAGGCATGGAAAAGCTTGCCATGCGGTATGGATGGATTCGTTGCGCAAGGAATGGATCAACATCCGTTGATTTTCATTTGACACTTTGCAAAGAAATGACCATAATGCGCGTCCTTTCGTTGCACAACTGCTTCTTGGTTAATCGCCGGATGTAAAATTGTGCAGCGTCAGCGCGGTACGGCCGATTTATCGTTAGCAGTTTTTGCCAGCCTGTTCAGGTTTAATTGCTAGCCGTTGTTAGTTGTTATATTCGCGTTGGTTATCCGCTTTTGTTTTTTATTGGGGAGTCGCCAAGTTGGTTAAGGCACTGGATTTTGATTCCAGCATGCGAAGGTTCGAATCCTTCCTCCCCAGCCACGAATTACCTCCAGACTCATCCCCCGATCACGATTGATCACGATTTTGATCACGATTGGCAGGCGTTTTCCTGCCGTAGCCTTTGAGCAGATGGATATGTCATACGACAGCCTGATGGTTTTTACTGGCAACGCCAATCCAAGACTGGCTGCCGATGTGGTCAAGCGCCTCAACATGTCACTCGGGCGGGCGAATGTTGGCCGCTTCTCTGACGGCGAGGTTAACGTTGAGATATTAGAGCATGTGCGCGGACAGGATGTGTTCATCCTGCAGTCGACCTGCCACCCGACAAACGACAATTTGATGGAATTGATGGTCATGGTCGATGCCTTAAAGCGCGCATCGGCTGGCCGTATCACCGCCGCCATTCCTTATTTTGGCTACGCTCGGCAAGACCGCCGTTCACGCTCAGCGCGCGTGGCCATTACTGCCAAAGTGGTTGCCAATATGCTGCAAGCCGTTGGCGTGCAGCGCTTGTTAACCGTTGATCTGCATGCCGATCAGATCCAGGGCTTTTTCGACATTCCCGTCGATAACATTTACGCTGCGCCAATTTTGCTGGGCGACATCTGGAAGCAGCAGCATGAAGACCTGCTCGTTGTTTCACCCGATGTGGGCGGTGTGGTGCGCGCGCGGGCTCTGGCCAAGCGCCTGGACTCTGACCTGGCGATTATCGACAAGCGCCGCCCCAAGGCCAATGTGTCTGAAGTCATGAACATCATTGGCGACGTGGCAGGGCGCACCTGCGTCATCATGGACGATATGGTGGATACGGCCGGTACGCTGTGCAAGGCCTCGCAAGCATTAAAAGAGCAGGGCGCCAAGAAAGTCCTGGCTTACTGTACGCACCCCGTATTGTCCGGCAGCGCGGTTGCGCGCATTACCGATTCCGACATTGATGAGTTGGTCGTTACCGATACGATACCACTCTCACCCGAGGCGGCTGCCTGCGGACGCATTCGTCAGATTTCGATTGCCGAATTACTGGCAGAGACCATGGTGCGTATCAGTAACGAGGCGTCCGTTTCTTCATTGTTCATTGATTAGTTTTCAAGCAAAACCGATTACAGTCCCCACAGGATTTTTAACCCCTTGCCTGGTCGCGGGCAAGGATATTGCCATGTAGTTTGATCAGGAGTAAGTCATGCAACTAGAATTTAACGCAGCAAAACGCGATGGACAGGGCACTGGAGCGAGCCGCCGCCTGCGTCGCACGGGTCGTGTGCCTGCCATTATTTATGGTGGTACAGGCGCGCCACAGCAAATTGATATTGATCACAACGAGCTGTTTCAACTGCTCCGCAAAGAGGCGTTTTACTCCTCCGTGTTGACCGCCAATGTAGATGGTGCCAAAGAATCCTGCATTTTGCGTGATGTACAGCGCCATCCGTACCGCCAGGTTATTTTGCATGCTGACTTTCAGCGCGTGGATGCCAACCACAAACTCCATCAAAAAGTCCCGCTGCATTTTGTGAATGCAGATATCGCTCCCGGCATTAAATTGGGCGGTGGCATTGTGCAGCATGTGATGACTGATATTGAAGTGCGCTGCTTGGCCAAAGACTTGCCGAGTTTTATTGAAGTCGATCTGAAGGATCTGGCACTTGGTCATTCGCTGCATGTATCGCAACTGGCCTTGCCCGCCGGCGTTGAAGCCATCATGCACAAAGGTGAAGATCCCGTTGTGGCCACCATATTGACCGTGCGCGGTAGTGAGGCCGATGCTGAAGAGACACCTGCTGCAGAGGCAACACCTGCTGCCAAGAAGTAATGTGGTGAGCCGCTGGTGAGCTATTGGTGACGGCTCCGGTGCAAACCTCGGTGCGCCCGCAGTTACGCTTGATAGTCGGTCTGGGTAACCCCGGCGCTGACTATGCCAAAACCCGGCACAATGCCGGGTTTTGGTTTTGTGAGCAGCTGGCAGGCGCGCTCGGCGCAACCTTAAAAAAGGAACCGCGCTTTCATGGCGTCGCCGGGCAGGCGCGCCCGGCAGGCGTGTGGCTGCTGTTGCCACAAACATTCATGAACCGTTCAGGTCAGGCAGTCCGCACTTTGATGCAGTTTTATCGTATCACACCCGCTGAAATGCTGGTGGTGCATGATGAGCTGGATATTTCTCCAGGGCAGATGCGCCTCAAATTTGGCGGCGGCCTGGGCGGGCATAACGGTTTGAAAGACATCACCGCGCAACTCGGTACGCAGGATTATTGGCGCTTGCGCATCGGCATTGGTCATCCGGGCGACCGGAACGAAGTCGTCAATTATGTGTTAAAGCCGCCGCGCAAGGAAGAACAGTTCGAAATAGACGCGGCCATCCACACGGCACTTGCAGCATGGCCGCAACTCGCGCGGGGTGAGTTCGAAGCCGCCACGCAGCGCATCAACTCTAAACCAGTCGCTATCAACAAAGGAAATTCATGAGCCTCAAATGTGGCATCGTTGGCCTGCCTAATGTGGGCAAATCCACCCTGTTCAATGCGCTGACCAAATCTGGCATTGCGGCAGAAAACTATCCCTTTTGCACCATCGAGCCGAATGTCGGCATCGTCGAGGTGCCAGATCCGCGGCTGGCAGCCTTGTCCGCCATCATCAAGCCGCAAAAGATTCAGCCCGCGATTGTTGAGTTTGTCGATATTGCCGGTTTGGTTGCTGGCGCCAGCAAGGGTGAAGGCTTGGGCAACCAGTTCCTTGCCAACATCCGCGAGACTGACGCCATTGTGCATGTGGTGCGCTGTTTTTCCGACGACAATGTGGTGCATGTGGCGGGCAAGGTTGATCCTTTATCCGACATTGAAGTAATCGACACAGAACTGGCGCTGGCCGACATGGGGGTAGTTGAGAAAGCGCTTCTCCGCAACAAAAAACTTGCCAATTCGGGCGACAAGGATGGCAAGCTGTTATGTGCGGTGCTGGAAAAATGTATCGCCCAGCTAGATCAAGCCCGCGCTGTGCGCGCGCTTGATCTATCCAAAGAGGAACTTGCGCTGCTCAAGCCCTTGTGCCTGATTACCGCCAAGCCCGTGCTGTATGTAGCCAATGTCAAGGAAGGCGGGTTCGAGAACAACCCCTATCTGGAGGCGGTACGCGCGCACGCGGTCAGCGAAAAAGCCGAAGTGGTCATGATTTGTGCGGCAATTGAAGCAGAAATTGCTGAGCTGGAAGATGAAGAAAAGCAGATGTTCCTCACCGATTTAGGCTTGGATGAACCGGGTCTGAACCGGCTGATTCGCGGCGCCTACAAGCTGCTCGGCCTGCAAACCTATTTCACCGCAGGCGTCAAGGAAGTGCGCGCGTGGACAATTCATGCCGGTGACACCGCCCCGCAAGCCGCCGGGGTGATCCATACCGATTTTGAAAAAGGCTTCATCCGCGCGCAGACCATCAGTTTTGAAGATTTCATTACCTACAAAGGCGAAGCCGGGGCGAAAGAAGCTGGCAAGATGCGTGCTGAAGGCAAGGAATATGTGGTGAAAGACGGCGATGTGCTGAACTTTTTGTTTAACGTCTAACAGAAGTATGGATTCCTGCGGACAAATAAGGACAAAATAAAAGGAATAATATCAATTAGTTAAAGGGTTGACTTATTTATTTGGTTCCGTTTTATCCATTGACATCCGATTAAAAAGCGGGTGCGCTTTCGGGTATGAGGTTTTCTTACCCGCTAAAAAAAAGTGGGTACCCCTGAAAGAGGCCCGCCATGCTCACAGACACTACATGCCGCAATGCCAAGTCCAAGCCCACCGCGCTCGCGCTTGTTGCGCCGAGGGTAGTCAAACCGCTTGAGTACTTGGCTAATGTGCCCATACCGCTCGCCGTCGTTCCCGGCTGCCGAAAACTCAATCGCCGCGCTGGCGCTGAGAAACTGTTCGATCTGCTCAAGCGTGCCAAGCCGCTCTTCGTTCATGTTGATCACCATCCGCAAGATGATCAACCCACACCGCCTTTGCCTTCAGCCTCTTCGCTTCAGGCTCATTCCTGGTTGGAAATACGCACATCGTTCAGGCTCACTCCTCATTGGACAAGGCTCAGCGTTGCATGATCAGTTCGCGTCGGGTAGCATTCATCTTGCGGGCTTTAGGGCTTTATGATGTTGTCGTCGAAAACGCATCAGGCCAGAAATGGCAGCCCGCACCCTCCAATTTCGCCTCTTGCCGCGAAAAATACAGCGGGCAATCGATGTTTTGCAAGAGGCCATATTTAAAAGATTTGAAAATTAAGGAGGCAGTTGAGGGGGCATAATCAGCTTGACGGTGTTTTTGAATGATATTTTTTTCGAAAGATCGTTCTGCCAAAATTATAAAAAACTACACTACATCACAAAAAGTGAGGAGGAGAAGACATGAAAGGAAATACATCTGTATTTGCTCTTGGTTCGAAGTCTCTTGAGTCGAGATTTTCTCGCAATGTTACATCTGCTTGGGAGGACTTCATGGTCCGCGGTGATGTCAGTAAGCCGCAGGTTCGCGATGTTGTTCTTAAATCCTGGCAACGTTGCCGCGATGCACAGATTTTGCCCGAAGGGAATGGTGCGCCACTCTCGATGGCAGAACTGGATCTCCAGAGTTTGCACGATAAGCATAGCAATTTGTTGCGGGCGGCATTTGAGGTTTCCAAGACGTTGAGTTCGACATTGAGAGACTCCAAAAGTGTCCTGATGGTTACCGACTTCCAAGGAGTTATTCTTGAATCGTACGGTGACAAGGCGGTCAATAAAAGCCGTATTGAAAGCCACGTTTATCCTGGTGCTTGCTGGGGCGAGCGGCAGCGCGGCACTAACGCAATCGGCACAGCACTGGCTACTGGTGGTCCTGTACAGATTCATGCCCTTGAACACTACTGTGAGGGACTGAGAGAATGGACATGTTCAGCAGCATTGATTCGTGGTCAGCATAATACAGACATTCTTGGTGCGGTAGATGTTTCTGGATTTGACAAGACACTCAATGTGCATAGTCTGGCACTGGCTATATCGATTAGTAGCCAGATTGAGGCGACGCTTGCAGGGTGGGAAGCGCATGACCGGATTGTGCTTCTTCAATTGTGCAGTGAGAAGGCTTCCCATTGGAAGAGTGATGGACTGATTATTCTTGACAACCGAGGATGCGTGATTAGTGTCAATCAGAATGCCCAAGAGATACTTCGCAGTCGGGGTATTAAGGTGGACATTACGCGAGGTAACCGGCTAGGGGAGATTGGAGTGATGAGTTCCCTTGGAGCCTCGAGTTTACAGTGGATATCCGAAGACTGGATTCAACCTGTTGTGGTCAATGGCAAGAAGTTAGGCATGATCATTGTCATCCCGCAGCAGGTTTCATCTACTAGGAGCGTGTTGGCTCGGTCTGCTGATACATCTTCAAATCAAGGAGAGATTCGTACGGTCGTCAATCATGCGTTTGACAGGATTGTCAGACGGAGTGAGGTAATGTGTGCCGCCATTGATCGAGCAAAACGTTTTGCGGTGGTCAAGTGTCCTATATTGATTTTGGGTGAGACAGGGGTTGGCAAGGAAGAGTTTGCTCATGCGATCCATGAGGCTTCTGGCGTGAGTGCTGGACCATTTATTCCAGTCAACTGCGGCGCATTGGCCAAGGATCTCGTTGCAAGCGAGTTGTTTGGCTATGCGGATGGTTCATTTACTGGAGCGCGGCGAGGGGGGCGCGCCGGAAAGTTTGAGGAGGCCAACGGGGGAACATTATTTCTGGATGAGATTGGCGAACTCCCTGCTGATATCCAGACTCATCTTCTGCGCGTTTTGCAGGATGGCAATGTTATTCGCGTCGGCGAAAGTCGGGAACGGAAGGTATCTGTACGAATACTTTCGGCGACACATCGAGATCTGCGCACAGACATTGCTGAGGGGCGCTTCCGCGAAGATTTGTATTATCGCATTGCGTTAGCATCCCTCACTATTCCTCCCTTGCGTGCACGTACGAATGATATCGTACCGCTGGCTGAACACTTTTTGGAATTATTGTTTCGCCAGTATGGTGGACGGAAAAAATGTCTTGATGATGAGTTGGTTGAAGTATTGAGAACTTACTCTTGGCCAGGCAATGTTCGTGAAATGAAGAATTTGCTTGAAAGCATGTTTCATTTAAGTGACAGTGACGTGTTAGGGGCTAACGATTTTCCTCATGAATTTATTCGCGAGACAAGGGGATCAAAAGGGACATGTATCTCCGAGGTGGATGCTGTGGGTAATCTTCGGTCAATCGAAAGAGAGGCAATCGTAGCAGCACTTATGCAGACTCAATGGAATATGCTTAAAGCTGCACGTTTACTTGGTATAGCTCGTAGTACCCTCTATCAAAAGGTTAAGAGTTATGAGATTTCAACAGTGAGCTGATTTTTGTACTTATTGCAAGCGTGGCTTCAAACAGCATGATGCTGCACTTTTGCACTTGGGCATTGAAACCGCCAAGTTTTAAATTTTACTGAGGCTCAATTTATCAGCGGGACAGGGCAAACGCATGAGTCTCATACAAGACCGAGGAGTTGAGCGCGATAGTTGTCTGAAGTAGCGGCGATGAGACGGCGCACCTTGAGACCGCCCTTGCGTTTTACCGGGGCGAGGCGAATAAGGTTCAAAGCGATATGACGAAGCACGGCGAAGTTGTGCGCTGCGTGCCCCGTGCGGGCTCGCATCTGGTCATCGCCAAAGACGACATCCATGCACCAGTGCAGACTGTTCTCCACCCGCCAGTGCTGGCGGACCGCGTGATTCAAACGCGCGGCATCTGCCGGCAGACTGGCAATGTAGAGGCGATGCTCAAGCGTCGTCTTGCCCCTGATCGTGCGCTCCGAGGCGATAACGGCAAACGACTTGATGTCCGGCCAGCGCTCTGGCGCATGCAGACAGTTGATCTGGTCGAAGGCGTAACAGCGGTCATGCATGAAATCCATCGACCAACATTGATTGATGGCCTCCGGCACCGCCAACGGCTCCGGCTTCTCCCGAACAATTCGCTTTCTCGGCTTGATCCGCAGGTTCAGTTCGCGTTCGCGGTAAATGCGATAGACGCGTTTGTGATTCCATCGGTGGCCCTTCACGTGACGGAGATACAAAAAGCACAGCCCGAGCACAGCCCGAATCCCCAGTTACGCTGGTTGTGGGTCAGGCGAGTCAGGAGATCGGCGAATTCGACATTCTCTGCTGGCTGCTTTGCCTGGTGGCGGTAGCAGGTCTGGCTGATACCAAACGCCAGACAGTCCAGCCGGATGCTGACGCCTTTCTCTACGGTGCGTTGCGCCATCTCGCGTCGGCAAGATGGCTTCACCACTTTTTTTGTAGCGCCTCCTGGACGATCTCGGCCTTGAGGCGTTCTTCGGCATACATTTTCTTGAGCCGCCGATTCTCGTCTTCAAGTTCCTTGAGGCGGGCCATCAGGGAGGCATCCATGCCGCCGAATTTGCTGCGCCATTTGTAAAACGTGGCGGAACTGAGGCCGTGTTCCCGGCAGAGTTCCGGGACCGGGCTACCGCCTTCTGCTTGCTTGAGTATGGCGATGATCTGGCTGTCTGAAAAGCGTGACGTCTTCATGTAAAACTTCCTCGGGCTACTGTGGAGAAAATTCTACTTTTAACTGCCGCTAATTTCCGGGGGGATTACCATGCACCCCTCCGATAAGACGAGTCGATACATAATCGGACAGTATTGAATATTCATCCCGATATCAGACAGTAATTTGGCTGTTTGCATAGGTTGAATTGACCGACAAGGAAAAAAGAACAAAAAGATAGCAATGAAATGCGTGGGTAATCATTAAGTTGGAGTTGTCTTTTATCGTGGCTAGTTTTTTTTAATGGTGGGTTCTTCTAGTCATTTTTTTCTTAGATGTACGCATGAATACTCTTTATTAACAGGAAAAATGAGAGTGGCATGACAAGTTCTAGGTTCTAGACAGTAATACGCTGATTATCGGGTAAGTATATGAATGTTCGTGCTGGCATGGTAGTTGCGGTTATTGAAAAAGAAAGCGTAGTACATAGCATTTTAGTTTTATTACGCGAGGGTGTAAGAAGGTCAATTTTCATTTTTATTATTATTATTTTGGGAGGCTGGAAATGCTTCAAGTTATGAGAAAGCGTGAGATTGCAGCGCCGGCTGAGGCCGTATGGGCAACTGTGAGGGACTTTCCCGGTATTGGCCCATTGGTTCCACCGTTTGAAAATATTGGGACAACGGATGGAATAACGAAGGCACGATATCAGAAGTGTGTGCTGGGAAGCGGGGTTTCAGCGATGCCGCAACCAAACAAAAAATATAAGAAATAACGGAGAGAGCGAGGGTAGATCTGCACGGTACTTGCACAGCTAAATGATCTATTCAGGCTTAAAACTAAAAGGAGTGAGAAATGACGAATCGTAAATCAGAAGACCGGCGTAATTTTATCAAAGGGGCTACTGCGGCCGTTGCAGCTGGGATGACACCGTTCGGTATAGCCGAAGTGGAGGCAAAAAGTGCCCAGTCTTGGGACATGGAGGCAGATGTGGTGGTGGTTGGCAGTGGTGCAGCGGCCAGTTCGGCGGCACTTTTTTCCAGCAAGCACGGCGCCTCGGTGATTATGCTGGAGAAGCTGCCGATATTTGGTGGAACAACAGCGAAGTCTGACGGGGTGTTCTGGATTCCAAATAATCCATTGCTAAAGCAGCGCCAAGTGGCTGATCCACGCGATGATGCCATTCGCTACATGATTCGTTTGTCCTATCCCCATCTTTACAACCCGAAGGACCCGCGATACGGTGCCGGGGAGAATGAATACAACCTGATTGCTGCGTTTTACGACAATGCCTCCGAGACGATCAAGGAACTGGGGGAAATGGGCGCACTAAAACTTTCCCCGTGGTTGTCATGGGATGGTGACTATTTTCCCGATTACTACGCCCTGTTTGCCGAGAACAAAGTGCCACGGGGGCGTGGTCTGGTTGCGGATGTCACCGGGTTTCCCGAACGGGCATACCATCCGGGCGGTGGTGGCAATGGTGCGGAGCTGATCCGTCAGTTTCGTGCGGCATTTGATCGTCTCAAGATCAAATCCTTTAGCAGTCATGCCGTGCAGCGGTTGATCAAGAACGGCAAGGGTGAAGTGATTGGTGTTGACGTGACCGATACCGCGAACCAAAAGCCGCTTCGGATTCGTGCCCGGAAAGGGGTAATTTTTGGCTCGGGCGGCTTTACGCACAATCTTTCCCATTGCAATAATTTTTTACGTGGTCCCATTTTTGGCGGTTGCGCGGGCACGGGCAGCACAGGTGATTTTGTCAATATTGGTGAGGCAGCGGGTACGGCATTGGGCAACATGAACCATGCCTGGTGGGCACAGACGCCAGTCGAGTTGGCGCTCAAGAATCGCAGCACACCTGCTGGCGTCTGGATTACCCCCGGGGACAGCGCCATTCAGGTTGATCGTTATGGTAGGCGAGTTTTGAACGAGAAAATGCAGTACAACGAGCGTACCCAGGTGCATTTCGAATGGGACCCGGTGCGGGGTGAATACAAAAACCTGGTGTTGTTCTTGATCTATGATCAGCGCACGGCTGATCTTTATGCTGGGAATATGGTGATTCCAGGTAAGGGTACGTTGCCAGACCATGTGATTAAAGGCGCCACGCTGGCTGAGTTGGCAGGCAAATTGGAGCAACGCCTTGAGTCGCTGTCCGGCAAGCTGGGCGGATTCAACCTGGATGCTTCTTTTGGTTCGAATCTGACTGAAACGGTCAAGCGCTTCAATGGATTTGCCGAGTCAGGCAAGGATGCTGATTTTCATCGGGGCGAGACCCCGGTGGAGTCTGCGTTCCATTTTTACGGTATCCCACAGGTACCCAATCCATTCCCGAATATGACGATGCATCCGATTGCTGGCGAAGGGCCGTATTACGCGGTACTGCTTGGGGCGGGAACGCTGGATACGAAGGGTGGGCCACGTATCAATGACAAGGCGCAGGTTCTGGATCCCTGGGGCAAGCCGATCGTGGGGCTGTATGCGGCAGGCAACTGCACCGCCCATCCGGCAGGGCAAGCTTACTGGGGAGGGGGTGGCACGATTGGGCCGGGGCTGACATTTGGGCGTCTGGCTGCCGTGAATGTGGCTAAAGAACCAGTCAAGAGTGCTTGATAATTATTGGGGGCAGACGTGATTCGTTCTCAGTAGGCAGAATGTCTTTTTCAGGCTGACTGTGATGTGATGAGTTTGCCAAGGTAGGTATATCCAGCGGGGCGGACTTATTTCCGCTCCTCTTTTGGGTTAGACGGAGTTGATGTTGTGAACATGAAATTGTTTGGTGATGTTGGTGAATGTTATGCGATGAGATTTACCTTAACAGGGCTAATTTTGGCAGTGGGGTTCATGGGTTTTGCAGGAGCAAAAGAGACGAAGGATGCTACAACGGCACAGAAGAAAAACAAGGAGATCGTCAGCTACAAAAAAATGATTCAACCTATCTTTAACGCACATTGTGTCTACTGCCACATAAGTGGTGCCATGCAAGGGGGATTGACGCTGGAACCGGGGTTATCGCCGCGTAGTCTGATTTCAGTCAAGAGTACTGAAAGCTCCCTTATGCTGATTGCACCGGGCAAGCCAGAAGACAGTTATTTAGTTCATAAATTGGAAGGAACCCACCTTGAGGTGGGTGGTTCTGGAGTGAGTATGCCGTTCTCAGCCGTGAAGCTGAAAGAACAGGATTTGGCGTTGATTCGTCGCTGGATTGTTAGTGGCGCGCCTAGTAACTGAGGTCGAGTTGTCTGACGGACATGAGTATCGAGGTAGTTGCGAAATGCTAAAAGTTCGCCGAATTATCTCTGTGCAAAAAAGGCAGAAAGCGGTTTGGGTTTCGGCCGCCGGAGCGGCACAATGGCGGTCTCAACTCGCGCATACGAAACCCACGATGGATGCTATCTTGAAAAGTCGGCTGACGCAATTTTGGTTTCACGTTCAGGAAGGGTTGCTTCCGTTTTTGGCCGAGATTGACATGGAACTGACCCCTGCACTCAAGCAGGTAGCGACGATGCTGGATATGAGTGAGATCAAGCGCTTCGTGCCGTCGTCGGGATTACCGCCCCGGCTGGTCGGGTTGTAGCCGACTTCCGCGCCGTCCTGATGGCCGTACAGCAGCTTGACGGTGGCATCGCAGTCGAGTATCCAGCCCGTCGTCAAGGCCTCCCGGCTACGCTCGGCCAGCGCCGTGTCCATCCAGAATCGACAGGAGCCACGTGCCCAGTACGTCGCAAACCGTCGGGGCGTTCGGGCTGGTGTAGTCCATCGGACAGCCTGCCGCCCAACGATCGAAGAGCCCCGACACCTCCAGGAACTCGGCAAAGAAGGCCAGTTGCCCCAAGGTGGTGGCACTCCCCTTCGTCCCAGCGCACCTGGAAGCGGCCACCCGGGGTCGCAACGTTCAACTCGGCAGCCGGTTTCACCAGATCCGACAGTGCCCCTTGGATAGCACTCACCAGTGCTTTTTTTGCTCAATTTCCGCCTCACCCATTGGGTGATCCTCCTTGGTTTCGCCAAACCCTTGGCAGGCTTCAGTTTGCCGCATTTTCGCGGTGGTCAACTGAGGAAAATAGGTTGAAAAATTATTTGCAAGCAAAGTTCAAAAAAGTCTTTACAAGGATAGAAGGTGCCCCTATAATCTCGTTCCTCTGCTGATTGCGGAGTTGCCGAAAAGCCTGACGAACAGCGGGTTAAGAAGGCAAGCGAGATCTTTAACAACCAAACAACCGATAGGTGTAGGTGCTTGCCGAGCTGGTGGTGGTGACAAGCGGCCAGTTTAAATCGAAGGACTGGTGGCCCATGGTTTCCGCGAGGGGATTGTGTGTTCTGTGTTTCTGCTGTAGAGCGGGGCGCGGGATTTGTGACTGCTTTAAGCTAAAAGTAACAAGCAAGTACTTACACGAAGAAACAAGGAATCAGATGTAGATTTGATTTTCGAAGATTCGTTTGAGTGCGACAAATGTAAGAC
>LNAO01000049.1_pt1 | contig 13415 bp, 11 predicted proteins | sample 602571 | NCBI WGS metagenome assembly LNAO01 (sample SAMN02440304, study PRJNA202911) | soil metagenome | biome: Subtropical and temperate rainforests or woodlands; isolation source: soil samples (1 kg each in a 20% v/v slurry with milli Q water) were... ...
TGACAGTATGAAATTTCTCTTCAGATTATTGCTGATTTCGCTTAAGTCACGTGTTGATGCTATGTTTTCACTGCCAATTACATGTGACAGCTTCAGGTCGTGCCATGCGAGCAGGTTGCATGCATTTCTGATCCCCGCATCTAACCAGATTTCAAGCGTCGGGTGCTGTGTCTGAATATATTTAATGGTACTTATATGATTACCTAGCCCTGTAATTGCATCAAGATCAGCGATATATATGCGTTCAAATGGGTATAATTCTAACAGGCCGTTAACGACGTCAATGGGCTCGCTGGATTTGCATAATGCAGATTGAATCGGTTGATAATTGTTTCGATCACCTTTTTTGGCATGTACGACCATGCCGTTTAATAAATCAATTACAGGAATTATTTGCATCATCGAACAGAATAAAAAATTATTGGTCTGTGAGTTTATCACTGGCGGCGGGCTAAGTGCAGAGCCTTTGCCGGAATCTTTGGCGAAAGAAGGCATGTTAATGCGCGATGCCTTGTTGCGTGATTTAGCTGAATTAAACCGGTTTGATATTATCACCATGCATGATGTCAGGCTGGCGCCGCCGATTCAGGCTAAACAGAGCATCGCTGTTGATGCTGGCAACTTTAAAGCGTGCTTTACGCAGGCACTCAGTCAGGTTGATATGGTCTGGTTGATTGCACCGGAGACAGAAGGCACCTTGCTGGAATTAAGCGAGCAATGTTACGAGGCAGAGAAGCGTGAAAATGGCCCTGTATTTCTAGGCTCCGGTTTTGATGCAATGTTAACGGGGACAAGTAAAACCCTATGTTTCGAGGCGCTGCAGGCGGCTAACATTCATACCTTGCCCGTGCATGCCGGTGAAGATTTAATGCAGCCATCTTATTATGATGCGTTGCTTAAACTGAATATCGCGAAATGGGTAGCCAAGCCAGAGGACGGGGCAGGTTGTGATGGGATCCGGATTTTTGATTGTTTAGAGGATTTGAAATCATGGATAGCGCAGGATGAGCGATATTTGCATTATTTAGCACAGCCTTATCAGGCAGGTGAGGCCGCAAGTTTTTCCATGCTGTGTCGTAATGGCAAGGCGTGGTTGTTAAGTTGTAATCAGCAGCATATTGTGACTGATGGCAGTGAGTTCAAGTTGAGCGGAGTTACGGTAAATGGCATGTCGGCTTACTGGCAGAAGTTTGAAACCATTGCCAGGAAAATTGCCAGAATGCTGCCGGATGCACTGGGTTATATTGGTGTAGATCTGATTGTGGATGCGGCAAATAATAAAATTTATGTGTTAGAAATCAACCCACGTTTAACTACAAGTTACGTGGGTTTACATGATGCCCTCAATTACAACCCTGCCAAACTGATTCTGGATTGCGTATTAAACGATAAATTTGAAATGCCCAGTTTTTCAAAAGGCAGCTTGTTGCAAAACCGGGTTGAAGTTAAGTTATGACGCGTAATTGTATCGGTTGGGATGTAGGCGGGGCACATTTAAAAGCAGTGCTACTCAATGAAGCAGGGCTGGTACAGGCTGTCACGCAGGTTTATTGCCCGCTATGGCGTGGATTAAATGAACTGGAAATTGCTATTGATAGCATTCTGCAGGAATTTAATGCAGATATGCATGCTGTAACGATGACAGGAGAACTTGCCGATATTTTTGCTGGCAGGCGCGACGGCGTCATGCAAATTGCATCTACATTAGCTGAAAAACTTCATGGTGAGATACGTTATTACGCCGGTAGGCATGGTTATGTAAATCAAGATGCGGTTGAAGATTTTTGGCGAGATATCGCCTCAATAAACTGGCTGGCAAGTGTGCAATATACGGCACAGAAAGTATCCAAGGCGCTGTTTGTTGATATTGGCAGTACAACGACTGATATTGCTTTGATTGATAACGCAATCCCTCAGATCAAAGGTTTTACTGACGCCACACGCATGCAGTGTGATGAACTGGTTTATACCGGTGTAGTGCGTACACCGTTGATGGCAATGGCACAAAAGATTCTATTTGCAGGTCAAATGACCAATGTCGCTGCAGAATATTTTGCTAGCGCAGCGGATGTTTATACATTAACAGGTGACCTGCATCTGGCTGAAAATATGGCAGAGACAGCAGACGGTGCAGATAAGACGATTCAGGCATGTGCCTGCCGTATTGCACGTATGATAGGCTGCGATGCTGATGATGCGCCGTTAACATTGTGGGTTGAATTGGCTAACGCTTTTAAAAAGGTACAGCTTGAACAAATCAGGCAGGCACTGTTAAAGCAAATGACTTTGCTGAAAGACTGCTCTGGATTGCAATTAATAGGGGCCGGGGCCGGGACTTTCTTGGTAGCGGAACTGGCAGTACAGCTTGGTCTGGAGTTTCATCCTGTTGCTGACTTTATTGCAAGTATTGATAAGGAAGCTAAAGACATGGCTGCAGTATGCTTCCCCGCCTATGCTGTGGCTTATTTAAGTATTAAAGATTCAGGAGTTTTTGCGTGACCTTATTGAAGCATGATCTGACTTATCATCATGACAGTGCGCGTTTATTTGCGCGTATTGCACACCAGCCATGGGCAGTGTTTCTGGATAGCGGTCAGATGCTTGATGCTGCAAGCGGCAAGCCGGGTAGTCAATATGGCCGTTATGATATTCTGGTGGCTGATCCGTTTATTACTTTTGTGAGTGGCGAGTCGCAAACCGAGGTGACTGAACGTGGTAATCGTTATGTTTCAGCAATAGACCCTTTTGAGCTGCTTAAGCAAGCAATGCAACCTTACGTGGCCGCGCAGGAAGATTTGCCATTTACTGGCGGTGCGGTTGGGTATTTCGGCTACGATCTGGCACGACGTCTGGAAAAATTGGCGAGCCTCGCAGCGAACGCTGATGCTATTGCTCCCATGCAGGTAGGCATCTACGACTGGGCGGTGGTCATTGATCACCAACACAAAACTTCCTGGTTGGTATCCAATGGTTTCGATGCAAAAACACGTGATAACTGGGATGTTTTATGTGCTCTTTTTGATGCGCCTGTGAGTGAAGCCAGTATCAGTGCAGAGCAGTTTGCCGTAACGACTCCAGTCCGGTCGAACATGGATAAACTTGCCTATTCACGTGCTTTTGCTGCGATTAAAAACTATATCCTTGAAGGTGACTGTTACCAGGTTAATCTGGCGCAACGATTTTCTGCCAAGGCAGTCGGCGATGGCTGGTTGGCGTATCAAAAATTGAGGGAGATAAGTCCTGCGCCATTCATGGCTTATATGAATTTAAATCGTATGCAGGTGCTTTCTGGCTCGCCCGAGCGGTTTTTACAGGTGGTTAACGGACGGCATGTAGAAACGCGGCCAATAAAAGGCACCAGGCCGCGTTCAGATGATGCTGTACTGGATGCCCAGTATGCAGCTGAACTGCAATCCAGCATTAAAGACAAAGCCGAGAATCTGATGATTGTTGATTTGCTACGCAATGATATCGGTAAAAATTGTGAGACGGGTTCTGTTAAAGCTGATAAATTATTTCAGCTGCAAAGTTTTGCCAATGTGCACCACTTGGTAAGTATAGTGACCGGCAAGCTGCAGGCAGCAAAAACGGCAATTGATTTATTACGTGGATGTTTTCCCGGCGGCTCAATCACCGGCGCGCCTAAACTCAGGGCCATGGAAATTATTGAGGAACTTGAACCGCACCGGCGCGGTGTCTATTGCGGGGCAATCGGCTATATCGGTTTTGATGACAATATGGATACCAATATCGCGATTCGTACAGCCGTGTATATTAAAAATAGCGAGGCTGAAGGTGAAATAAGTTTCTATGCCGGCGGTGGGATTGTGGCAGATTCTGAGCTGGAGAAAGAGTATACGGAAACGCTGGATAAGGCTTCCAGCATGATGAAGGTGATGCAATTTTTTAGTAGAAAATTAAAATAATCTAATTATTTGGGGCGATATTGATGTGGGTAGTTAAATTAGGCGGTAGTTTGCTTGGCTCACCGGAACTTCCCCGTTGGCTGGAAACTTTAGTTAAAATCAGCGATGGTAAAGTGTTGATCGTACCTGGCGGCGGCATGTTTGCCGATGCCGTGCGTCAAGCGCAGGAAGCTTCTCTGATTAATGATGCGGTTGCACACCATCTGGCACTGCTGGCTATGGACCAGTTTGGTTTATTGCTGGCCGGTATGAATCCTGGCCTGGTGACTGCCAGCAGTGAGCTTGAGATCGCCGAGCGTGGCTGGCAGCATCGCGGCATTGTCTGGTTACCAAGCCGCATGGTGCTTGCGGATGAAAATATACCTAAAAACTGGCATGTCACATCTGATAGTTTAAGTGCCTGGGTCGCGAATAAAATTGGTTCTGAGCAATTGGTTTTGGTGAAATCCAAAGATTTAACTTGCTATGCAAAAGCATCGCCGATAGCCATGCAAACACTCATTGCTGATGGGCTGATAGATAATGCTTTTGCTGAATTGGGTGCAAGGTCAAATCCGCAGATATGGTTGCTGAATAAAGCTGATTACAATGTTTTTGCCCAAGGTTTGAATCTGGGAAAGTTTAAAGAGCTCGCATTGCCTGTCAGTAAAGACTGAACGAAGCACGATTCAAGGAGATTATTATGTCATCTAATCAAACCTATACAGATCAGGAAGTTGAAGCAAGATTAAAAGCCGAGCTGCCGCACTGGGCACTGGAAAGTGGCTGGATACGCCGTAAGTATAAAACCAGCGGCTGGAAAGCCACATTAATGGTGGTGAATACTGTTGGGCATCTTGCTGAAGCTGCCTGGCATCACCCGGATCTGACAGTGTCATATGCGTTTGTGATTGTAAAACTGTGCTCACATGATGCTAAAGGTATTACTGATAAAGACTTTGAGTTAGCAGCTAAGATTGAGGCTGTTATCGGCTGGCAGCCAGCGAAAGAGGGCGGCGCTTTGACTGGCACACCTAATGACGATGCAAGATTTAAATATATTAAATACGATGCGTAACTAAATTGAAGAATCGTTTCTGATTACACGATTTTCTGCCGTTCAAATTTTCCGCTGCCGTTCAAATCTGCCAAAATGCAGCATGATAGTTGGCAGTATCAGCAAGTTCAAAATGGTCGATGTGACCAGGCCGCCAACAATAATGGTTGCCATCGGGCCTTCAATTTCACGTCCTGGCTGACCGCTGGCGGCTGCTAAAGGCAGCAAGCCCAGCGCAGTTACCAATGCTGTCATCAGAATAGAAGGCAGACGTTCTGATGCGCCTCGGATGCAGGTGTCCACTCCCCATATGCAGTTTTCTTCATCAATCAGGTGCTGGTAGTGCGAGATCATCATGATGGAGTTACGCAAAGTAATGCCGAATAGCGTCACAAAACCGACCAGTGAGCCTAGTGAAATCCAGCCGCCGGTAAACATCACCGCTAGTACGCCGCCAATCAGGGCAAAAGGCAGGTTGGCGAATGTAAGCAGTAAATTACGTAGTCGGCCAAATGCAATATAAAGCATCAGAAACACTGTGACACCGGCTAACAGTGATTGCAGAATCAGTGCCTCCCTTGATTTGGCATTGGCTTCAGCAGCACCGGTGAATTCCAGATAGGCGCCTGGTGAAAGTGTAAGATCAGTTTTTAATCTGGCCTTCAGTTCATCAGTAAAAGAACCGATGTCGCGTTCTACTACATTGGCGGTTACCGTCTGGATGCGTTTAGCACCTGCATGCAGTATTTTAGAGCGGCCATTTTCCTGTCCGATATCGGCAACATCAGCTAACCTGATCAACTTGCCGTCAGTATTGAACAATGGCAGATTACCCGCCTCCTGGATGTCGTCACGTGCTTCCTGAGCGAGTAAAACGCTGACACCGATTACGCGGTTGCCTTCATAAACCTGCGTCACAGGAACGCCTTCATAAGCTGCGCGAATGTTATCCAAAACATCGGTAGGATGCAGACCTAGCCTTGCCATTTTTTCAGGGCGCAGGCGCATCACCAGTTGCGGCGTACCCGGGGGCGACTGCACTATTACATCAGCAGCACCTGGTATGCTGCTCAAGATACTGGCAATGGCATTGGCATCTCTATCCAATGCATCCAGATCCTGGCCATAGATATTAATCACGGTAGATGCAGCGTAACCGGATATGGTCTCCTCGATGCGTTCTGTTAAAAATGTGTTGATGGCAAAGTTGATACCGACAAAACCTGCTTCGGCCTTGCCATCGCCATCATCATCCGATGTCTCGCCACCGAGTTTCTCTCTAATTTCATCCAGAATGCGGCGCTGCTCTGTACCTGAGATGGCACCGATTTCAATTTCAAATTCACTGTAGTGTGTACCAAAGGTATCTGCCCCGTTGGGAGCACGCCCCACCCATTGTGTCACTGACTTCACGCCATCAATGCTACGGATAGCCGCCGATACCTTTTTGCCGATACGCAACGATTCCTGCTCGGATGTACCGGGTACGGCTGTCATGTGCATGATGTAATGACCTTCATGCAGGGCTGGAATAAACTGGTTTTTGAACAGGGGCAAGATGCCTAAGCCTATAGCCATCAGCATAAAGCTTACGACGAGTATAAATTTGTAATGCGCTTCAATTCTGATTAGCATGTTTACGTACCATTTTTTGATGATACGTATCATGGGTGGATCTTCTGATTCAAGTTTGGCGTTGCCGAGCAATAGGTAGCATAGTGCAGGTGTGAGGGTTAGTGCGACCAGTAAGGAAGCCATGATCGCTGCGATATAGGCAATGCCGAGCGGAGCGAATAACTTGCCTGCGACACCGCCCAGCGTGAGGAGCGGCATGAACACCAAGGCAACAATAATCGTTGCATAGACGACTGAACTGCGCACTTCCATTGATGAATCAAACACCACGCGATAAGTCGGTAATGGCTCTGTCAGCATACGATTTTCACGCAGGCGCCTGAAGATATTTTCGGTGTCGATAATGGCATCATCCACCACTTCACCAAGTGCGATAGCCAAGCCGCCCAGAACCATGATGTTAAGCCCAATGTTGTAGTAACTCATGACTACAATCGCGGTGAGCAGAGACAGCGGAATTGCGGTGGCGGAAATAAATGCTGTACGCACATTGAACAGAAACAGGAACAGTACCGTGATCACTAACACTGAACCAATCAGAATGTCAGTACGTACGCCTTGAATCGCAACTTCGATAAAGTTGGCAGGTCGGAACAAACCTTCATGCAGCGTCACATTTTCAGCTTGCAGCGTTGGCTTTAGTTCTTGCAGTGCTTTCTCAATCGCCAGTGTTACACCATGCGTATTGGCACCTAACTGACCTTGCACCGACAGGTATACGCCGGTTTCTTCGTTAATGGCAGCCGCGCTGATAGATGGTACAGAGCCTTCAACGACCTTGCCGATATCACCTAGCCGTATGGTTTGGCCATTTTTGTGCAGCAGTGCAACCATCGCCAATTTTTCAGGTGTGGTGGCTTGGCCTTCAGTATTGATGACAATGCGCTGGTTTTTATTTTCAATAAAACCATTGCCACGCACGCCAGTAGCTTTTCGAACCGCTTCTTCAACCTGCAATAAAGAGATGCCGTATTTGATCATCTTTTCAGGTTCAACCTGTACCTGAAGCTGGCGCACTTTGCCGCCAAATACGTTGACATCGGCAACGCCGGGTATTGCCATCAGATGTGGCACGATGGTCCAGTCTACCAGTGTTCTTAATTCGGTAAGGCTGCGGCTTTTTGAAGTAACGCCGAAGCCGAGTACGGTGCTGGCAGAGGAGGTGAGCGGGGTGATGTTAGGGGTAATGCCTTGCGGTAATTTATTATTGAGCGTAGATAATCGCTCTGCAATCACCTGACGGTTGCGGTAAACATCAGTTTTTTCATCAAATATAATCGTGACAATGGACAGGCCGGGGATCGACTGCGAGCGCATGCTGGCAATGCCGACTGTGCCGGCGATACTGGTTTCAATGCGCTGGGTTACCAGACTTTCAACCAGTTCGGCAGACAGGCCCGGTGACTCGGTCTGGATTACGATCTGCGTAGGCGCAAATTCAGGGAACACATCCAGGTTGCTGCGGCTTAAGCTATAAAAACCATACAAAACAACCAAGGTAGCCAAGCCGATAATGACGCCGCTGAAGCGGATAGAGAAACGTACTAAAGCCGACATCATAACTAGCAGGTCTCCACTATGGGTCTGATGATGGAATTGGTCATCGTTTTGGCTCCGACATAACGCGACTTCGCTATATTAGTCTTCACTGAAACTCTTCCTAAATTAAACAATTTAGTCATCGTTTTCATTGGTGATCTGTGATTTGAATTCTTCTGACAGCAGCAATTGTGCACCATTGGTCACCACTTGATCATTGGCTATCAGGTTGCCCTGATGGAACCAGCCGCTGCCAATTTCAGTGTCAGTCACAACGGGAATGCGGCTGAATTTGTCTTCAGCTGTTTTCTTGTAAACCCAGGATTTACCTGCGTACCAGATAATGGCTGCATTAGGGATAATGACGCCGTCGCTTACTTTTGCAGATATGCTGCTTAATGCGTTCACTTGCATGCCTGCGCGCAACTCTTTGGTTTTGGCATGATAAAAATAAGTTTTACCTTGAATCGTAACGCTGCTTGCAGGGGCGCGCGACAGGTATATTGCTCGGATCGATTGCCCTGGTGCTGCCGTTGGCGCAATCATAATGCTGCTGTTTTGCGCCGGTTCTGCCGCATCAAACGGAAGTGTGATTTGTATCAGCACTTCCTGATTTGAAATCAGGTTTTGCAGTAATTCACTTTTTTCAATGTTAGTAGCATGCTGAGTGAGGGTGTCGCCCCACATTTGACGCATGCTGTCTGTAATGCTTTTAGCACTGGATTCAGCAGCTGCAATTTTTGCTTCATCGGCTTTGATGTTTGACCTGGCAGTTGCAACCACTTTATCGGAGATGTTCTTGTCATCCAGATTGAGTGCCTGCAAGCGAGCAAACTCACTTTTATTGTAAGTCAGAGCGGTGCGCAATACTTCAATATCAGCCTTAGCTGCCAGATAGCGCGAACGAAGGTCGATTAGGTTGTCGATACTGACCACGGTGCCATAACTGCTCACACTGGACTGGTGCTTGCTAGCCTTTAACAGGCTGGTGGTGATTTCACTTTGCTGCTGGGTAGCAGCGCTGATGTTGATGACGGTCATGCCTTGTTCAGTCACAACGCGATTTGGTGTTTCGATCTCTTCTTCTGTTTGCTGTGACATGGCTTCAAATTCATCTTTGCCATAAAACACCAGCACCCAGAATAGCACCACGATTAAAAATGCCTGTAAGCCAATGATAGTGGTCAGTTTACGATTCATTGTTATTTTATTTCCATTGAACTTAAAAAGTGACGCCTGGCGTCTGCGGTTAATGTCATTATTTTTAAATGCACATTTGTTATCAGGTGCTTATTCCATGTTTATTTTGTAATAGTCAGATTTTCAATCTTTTCATTTGTGATATTGCTATCAGCTAATGGTGCCTGTATCGCATTCTCCAGATCGTTTGTACTGGCAGCCAATTGAAAGCTGGCCAGCGCAATTTGCTGCTCGGCGATGACTTCTTCCAGCTTGGCATAGGTCAGCTCCAGCCTGTCGCTTTCGCCCGCACGCAATCGGTTATCCATGCGCTTGGTATTGATCTGTTGCTGCTGATATAGATTTTTCTTATTGTCCAGCAGTTGCATCGCCTGTGTCAGCTTGGCATTTGCAACGTTAACTTCAGAAATTACATTGGCCTGCAGTGCTTCAAACTGTTTGGCTTCAACTTCGCGTAACTGCGTTGCTTCTGCAATCGCTAATCTGTTTTTAGTCAGTATGGTCATCAGGCTGGATAAACCCAGTGACCATATTTTGTCGCCAAACTCGTAAGCATAGCCGGGGCTGATGACTAGGTCAGGATATTGTTTCGCAATTTCCAGTTTTAATTTGGCTTCTGCCACTGCATAGCGCTCAAGTGCAATGCGAATATCCAGACGGTTTAATAGTGCACGGGTTTGTAAATCAGCCGCGCTTGGGCTAACCAGCGCTTTTGTATTTGCAGTATCTGTTAACTGCATTTGTTCAACTTGGCTTAGCGACAACCCTAAATTATTTGCCAGTCTGGCGAGTAATACCAGATGATTGCGCTGCTTTGATTCCAGTTCGGTATTCAGTGTTTGCAGCTGAAGTTTAGCGCGGCTTAATTCAATATTGGATGATTCTCCAAGATCAATGCGTTTCTGGTAAATGGCAACGATGTCTTGTCGGTAAGCCTGTTCTTTTGACATCAGACTTATCTGCTGTCGATTGGCTTGGTATTCGGTAAAGGTTCTTGTAACCTCATTACGTAGTTGCCAGGCAGCTTGAGCAATTCTGAGTTTGGCAGCTTCTGCAAGATGTTGCGCACTTTCAATGCGAATGTTACGTTTGTTTGCTGTTTCAATCGGTATTTCAATGCTTAGGCCGTAAGCGTGCGGGCTGATTTCTTCACTCGCATTATTACTTTTGGAATATTGACCGCCTATAGTCGGCAGCCGCATTTCTGCAGCGGTAAGTTTTGCTGCTTCTGCGCTGCGCCACTGTGCGCGAGCGATATCTAAACTGGGGTTGAAGAATAGGGCACAATAAACCAGATCATCTAATTTCCATTGCTGGATTGGCAGTTGTTCGGCTGTGTAGCCGTTGTTGAGCAGATATTGATGAAATTGATCATTATCGGCGCGTCTGCTGGCAATTTTTTGTGTAAGTGCTGCGGTATCTATCGGCTTGGCAATATATTCCTGAAAGCCACAGGCAGTGATACTTAAGCACAAGAGCGAAAGCAGGGCGACTTTATGGCTTGCCACTGGATATGAATAGGCAGAGTTACTCAAGATGACTAATCAGACTTGCTTGTGATGTTGGAAAGTTGTGTTTAATTAACGATTTCAGCATGCACAGCATGTAATGCATCTTGCAATGTTTCTTCGCTCAGGCTGTTGATGGATGTTGCAAGCAGGTCTGCTGCTTCTACTGCAAAAATCGGCAGCTCATGGCTATCCATTTCAGCGATAAACCCGGCAGCAACGCCGGCGATTTTGAGCAAAGCCTGTCTTTCACGCATCAGAAGTTCTAATTCTGCACGCAGCATATTGATTTCGTTTTGGTTGATTGTATTTGGCATGATGGTCAGCTTTTAATTGAGTCTATGTGAATGAGTGTTATTCTCGCACAATCATTAGCGGCACTGCTATATTTTCAGCAATCTATAATGATTGATCAGGTAAGTCGATTAAATAATGTGCACGCAATGAATAATTTCCAGCTTTTTTATTTTATGTCTTTTCTGAATGTGAAAACTTGAGATACAATAGCAAATTATCTGAACGGCTGATGTTTTGTAAGCCGTACACTACCTGCGAAAGTGGCGGAATTGGTAGACGCACTGGATTTAGGTTCCAGCGCCGCAAGGCGTGAGAGTTCGAGTCTCTCCTTTCGCACCAACTTTACTTTAAATAGCATGTCATCAAGATGGCTTTTCTAGAATATGATTTTCTAGGTGCATCTATAGCGTGACATGCGGTTAAAAAATTTAGGAACTACAGCATGGCTCTGAATGTTGAAACCCTCGGCAACCTTGAACGCAGAATTACTATCAGCGTTCCGCTTCAGCCACTAGAGGCACAAGTCAAACAACGATTAAACCAAATTTCACGTACGGCTAAATTTGCTGGTTTCAGACCAGGTAAAGCGCCAATGGGTTTGGTGAGTCAGCATTACGGCAGTCAAGTACGTGATGAAGTTTATTCAGGCGCGGTTGAGAAAAGTTTTGGTGACGCAGTTGAAGAAAATAAATTGCGCGTTGCCGGTTTTCCAAATATTGAACACAAGCCTTTTGATGCGGCTTCAGAAGTTCTGGAGTACACAGCTACGTTTGAAATTTTCCCTGAAGTTACTATCGGCGACTTGTCTAAAGTGAAGATCGAGCGCCCAGTGACTGAAATCTCTGATGCTGATGTTAAAAAAACATTGGATGTGCTTGTTAAACAGCGCGTAAGTTACGAGCCAGTTAAGCGTGCCGCTAAAAAAGGCGATCGTATTAACGTAACCCTGAAAGCATTCATGGATGGCCAGGAAGTTGAATCAACCGGTGATGCTGGTATTGATCTGGTGATTGGCGAAGGTGGCCGCGTAGCTACGTTTGATGATGAATTGATCGGCGGTAAAACAGGCGCAAGCAAAAAGTTCGATATTACTTACCCTGAAGACTATGAGTCTGCTCAGATCGCAGGTAAAACCGTAGGTTATGAGGTTACATTTAACAGCGTATCTCAACCTAAATATCCTGAAATTGATGCTGAGTTTGCGAAGAGCCTCGGCATTGAAGACGGCGATGTTGAAAAGATGAAGGCTGAAATTACAGAGAGCCTGAAGCAGGAAGTTGCTAAACGCGTTAGTGCTAAACTGAAAGAACAGGTTTTCCAGGCGTTGGCTGATAATTCAGAGTTCGATATTCCACGCGCAATTCTGGAAGTTGAAATCAATCGCATGATGCAAACTACAGAGCAAAACCTCAAGCAACGCGGTGCAGATATGTCTAATGTCAGACTTGAGCCATCCATGTTTGAAGATCAGGCTAAACGCAGCAGCAAATTGCGTTTATTGCTTGGTGAGTTGATCAATAAAAACGGTCTGCATGCGAATGCTGATCAGGTTCGCGCCATGGTTGACGTGTTCTCACAAAGTTTTGAGCGTCCAGCGGATGTAGTGACTTGGTACTATGCTGATCCAAAACGTCTGGATGAGCCAGCGGCCTTGGCTACTGAAGAGAATGCAGTGAGCTGGGTGCTTACGCAAGTTAAAGTCACTGATAAAAAAATCAAGTTTGACGATTTAATGGGAACTGCCTAATGAATATAATGCCGCAACCGCAATCTGAGTTTGACCTAGCAACCACTGGCTTGGGATACATCCCAATGGTGGTTGAGCAGAGTGGTCGCGGCGAGCGTTCATATGATATTTACTCACGCTTGCTCAAAGAGCGTGTAGTGTTTCTGGTTGGCCCGGTAAATGATATGTCTGCAAACCTTGTGGTGGCGCAGTTGCTGTTTCTCGAAGCTGAAAATCCGGATAAGGATATCTATCTGTATATCAATTCTCCTGGCGGTTCTGTGACTGCCGGCATGTCAATTTACGACACTATGCAGTTTATCAAACCTGATGTAAGCACTTTGTGCATTGGTCAGGCAGCGAGTATGGGTGCTTTTCTGTTAGCAGCCGGTGCGAAAAACAAACGTTTCAGCTTGCCTAACTCACGCATTATGATTCATCAGCCTTCTGGCGGTTTTCAAGGTCAATCTTCAGACATTGAAATTCACGCAAAAGAAATTCTTTACTTGCGTTCAAAACTAAACGACATCTTGGCCTATCATACTGGT
>LNAO01000050.1_pt1 | contig 13397 bp, 9 predicted proteins | sample 602571 | NCBI WGS metagenome assembly LNAO01 (sample SAMN02440304, study PRJNA202911) | soil metagenome | biome: Subtropical and temperate rainforests or woodlands; isolation source: soil samples (1 kg each in a 20% v/v slurry with milli Q water) were... ...
GATCGCGTTGCCGACCTGATGAAGGCCGACCGCGACGCCAACTTCATCGAGAAGAACGCCCAGGGCCAAACGGTGAACCGCTGGCTGACCACCGGTTTCCTCGCGGCATCGGCGGCGTCCAACGAAGCGGGTTACATCACCCACAAGGTCATTCGCAGTCTCGGCATGCTGGGGTTCGATAACCAGGCGCGTGTCTGACACGGCCCGACGGTGGCAAGTCTTGCCCCGACGTACGGCCGTGGTGCCATGACCAATACCTGGACCGATATCGCCAACGCGAATCTGATCCTGGTGATGGGCGGCAACGCAGCAGAAGCGCACCCGTGCGGCTTCAAATGGGTGACCGAAGCCAAGGCGCACAACAAGGCGCGGCTGATCGTGGTCGACCCGCGTTTTACCCGGACCGCCTCGGTGGCCGACTATTACGCGCCGATTCGCACCGGCACCGACATCGCCTTCATGGGCGGGCTGATCAATTACCTGCTGACCGAGGACAAGATCCAGCACGAGTACGTGCGCAACTACACCGACGTGTCATTCATCGTCAAAGCCGGGTATGGCTTCGAGGACGGGATCTTCAGCGGCTACGACGCGGCCAAACGCGTGTACACCGACAAGTCCGGCTGGGGCTATGAACTCGGTGAAGACGGCTTCGTCAAAGTCGACCCGACCCTGCAGGACCCGCGCTGCGTCTATCAATTGATGAAGCAGCATTACAGCCGCTACACCATCGAACTGGCGAGCCAGATTTGCGGCATGCCCGTCGATGCCATGCAGAAGATCTGGGAAGAGATCGCCACTTGCTCGCAACCGGGCAAGACCATGACGATCCTCTATGCGCTGGGCTGGACCCAGCACTCGATCGGTTCGCAAATCATTCGCAGCGCCGCCATGGTGCAATTGCTGCTGGGCAACGTCGGCATGCCGGGCGGGGGCGTCAATGCCTTGCGCGGGCACTCCAACATCCAGGGGCTGACCGACCTGGGCCTGCTGTCCAACTCACTGCCGGGCTACCTCACGTTACCCGGCGATGCCGAGCAGGATTACAACGCCTACATCACCAAGCGCACGCAAAAACCCTTGCGGCCGGGGCAACTGTCCTACTGGCAGAACTACGGCAAATTCCACGTCAGCCTGATGAAAGCCTGGTACGGCGCCAACGCCACGGCCGAGAACAACTGGGCTTACGACTATCTGCCGAAACTGGACATTCCCAACTACGACATCCTCAAAGTGTTCGACCTGATGGGGCAGGGCAAGGTCAACGGCTACATGTGCCAGGGCTTCAACCCCATTGCCGCGTTGCCCGACAAGAACCGGGTGATGGCGGCGCTGGCCAAGCTCAAATGGCTGGTGGTGATGGACCCGCTGGCCACCGAGACCTCGGAGTTCTGGCGCAAGGTCGGGCCGTATAACGACGTGGAAACCGCCGGCATCCAGACCGAAGTGATTCGCCTGCCCACCACCTGTTTCGCCGAGGAAGACGGCTCGCTGGTCAACAGCAGTCGCTGGCTGCAATGGCACTGGAAAGGCGCCGACGGCCCAGGCGAAGCGCGCACCGATATACGGATCATGAGCGAGCTGTTCATGCGTTTGCGCCAGCGCTACCAGGCCAATGGCGGCAAATACCCCGACCCGATCCTCAAACTGTCCTGGCCGTACAAGATCGCCGAAGAACCCTCGCCGGAAGAACTGGCCAAGGAAATCAACGGCTACGCCACCACCGACTTCACCGACGCGACGGGCGCGACGATCAAGGGCAAGGCGCAACTGGCCGGCTTCGGCCAGCTCAAGGACGACGGCAGCACGGCGTCCGGTTGCTGGATTTTCTGCGGCAGCTGGACCGAGGCCGGTAACCAGATGGCCCGGCGCGACAACAGCGATCCGTATGGCATGAACCAGCACCAGGGCTGGGCCTGGGCCTGGCCGGCGAACCGGCGGATTCTCTACAACCGCGCTTCGTCCGACCCGCAAGGCAAGCCGTGGGACGAGAAAAAACGCCTGGTGTGGTGGAACGGCAAAGCCTGGGCCGGCACCGATGTGCCGGACTACAAGGCCGACGTGCCGCCGGAAGCGGGGATGAATCCGTTCATCATGAACCCCGAAGGCGTGGCGCGCTTCTTCGCCGTCGACAAGATGAACGAAGGCCCGTTCCCCGAGCACTACGAGCCGTTCGAGACGCCGATCGGCATCAACCCGCTGCACCCGCAAAACAAGAAAGCCACCAGCAACCCGGCGGCGCGGATCTTCGATTCGGTCTGGGAGTCCCTCGGCGTGGCCAAGGATTACCCCTACGCCGCGACCAGCTACCGGCTGACCGAGCATTTCCACTTCTGGAGCAAGCATTGCAAGCTCAACGCGATTTCCCAACCCGAGCAGTTCGTCGAGATCGGCGAAGTGCTGGCCAAGGAAAAAGGCATCGTTGCCGGTGACCGGGTGCGGGTCAGCAGCAAACGCGGGCATATCGAAGCGGTGGCGGTGGTGACCAAGCGGATACGTCCGCTGCAGGTCAACAATCAGGTGGTGCACCAGATCGGTATCCCGCTGCACTGGGGTTTTACCGGGCTCACGCGCCACGGTTACCTGACCAACACCCTGGTGCCGTTCCTCGGCGATGGCAACACTCAGACCCCGGAATCCAAGTCATTCCTGGTCAACGTGGAGAAAGTCTAAATGGCCAGCCAAGACATCATTGCCCGCTCGGCCACCACCACAGTTGCGCCCTCGGTGCGCAACCAGGAGGAAGTGGCCAAGCTGATCGACACCACCAAGTGCATCGGCTGCAAGGCCTGCCAGGTCGCCTGCTCGGAATGGAACGAGTTGCGTGACGAGGTCGGCCACAACCTCGGCACCTACGACAATCCGCAGGATCTCACCGCAGAAACCTGGACCTTGATGCGCTTCACCGAGCACGAAACCGACGCCGGCAACCTGGAATGGCTGATCCGCAAGGACGGCTGCATGCATTGCGCCGAGCCCGGTTGCCTGGCGGCGTGCCCGAGTCCGGGGGCGATCATCAAGCACGCCAACGGCATCGTCGATTTCGATCAGGACCACTGCATCGGCTGCGGGTATTGCATCACCGGTTGCCCGTTCAACATTCCGCGGATCTCGCAAAAGGATCACAAGGCCTACAAATGCACATTGTGCTCGGACCGGGTGGCGGTGGGGCTGGAACCGGCCTGCGTGAAAACCTGCCCGACCGGCGCCATCGTGTTCGGCTCCAAGGACGACATGAAGGAACATGCGGCCGAGCGTATCGTCGACCTCAAGAGCCGTGGTTTCGAAAATGCCGGCCTGTATGACCCCGAAGGCGTCGGCGGCACCCACGTCATGTACGTGTTGCACCACGCCGACACACCGAAGTTGTATGCCGGCCTGCCGAGCGCTCCGACCATCAGTCCGCTGGTGGACCTGTGGAAAGGCGTGAGCAAACCCTTGGGATTGCTGGCCATGGGCTTGGCCGTGCTGGCCGGGTTCTTCCACTACGTGCGGGTCGGGCCGCAATTGGTCGAGGAGGACGAACTGCCGACCACTGTTGACCCTGCGGTGCATGAAGTCGATCCGTCGGTACATACCTTTGATCCGCGCGGGGAGGACAGACCATGATCCGCAGACAGATCCTGCGCTACACCTCGAACCAGCGCACCAATCACTGGCTGGTGGCGATTTTCTTCTTGATGGCGGCGCTGTCGGGGCTGGCGTTGTTTCACCCGGCGTTGTTCTGGCTCAGCCACCTGTTCGGCGGCGGGCCATGGACGCGCATCCTGCATCCGTTCATGGGCGTGGTGATGTTCGTCCTGTTCCTGGGCTTGGTGATTCAATTTTTCCGGGCGAACATTTTTATCACCAACGATCGCTTGTGGCTGCGACGTGTCGGGCGGGTGATCCGCAACGAAGAAGAGGGCGTGCCCGCGATCGGCAAATACAACCCGGGGCAGAAGCTGCTGTTCTGGATCTTGCTGATGTGCATGCTGGTGCTGTTGTTCAGCGGCTTGGTGATCTGGCGCGAGTATTTCAGCGAGTACTTCGGCATCACCAGCATTCGTTGGGCCATGCTGCTGCATGCGTTGGCGGGTTTGATCCTGGTGCTGAGCATCATCGTTCACATCTATGCCGGCATCTGGATCAGGGGGTCGGTCAGCGCCATGACGCATGGCTGGGTCAGCCGCGCCTGGGCGAGGAGACACCATGAACTCTGGTACCGCGAAGTGACCCGCGACGAGCACCCCGACCGGCCGATCAACAAAAAAGGATAACCCCTTGGCGACGATTCTTGAGCCTGGCGAGATCGAAGCGGCGGCGAGCTCGCCGCCGTTTCTGCACCTGCCACCGAACAATCTGTTCACTTTGCGCGCCTTGCGCCTGGAGCGTCTGGTCGACGGCCATCCGCTGGCCGATTACCTGCGGCTGGTGACCGGCCTGTGCCACGTGCAGCAGGGGCTGCTGGACGACCCGCCCGTCACCGCCATGCCCGATCCCGAACGTAGGCGCGTGTGCCAGCAACACGGCTTACCGCCGTTCGCTGCCGACAGCCTGGTGCGCGAAGACCATTGGCTGCCTTACCTCGAAGCCCTGTTGCAGCGTTACCAGCCACCGCCGCAACCGGCCGTGGAAAAAGCCGTGGCGATGTTGCGCAGCGCCAACGTCGGGCAGCGCAAGGCCTGGGCGATTGCGCTGGTCAGCGGCCAGTTCACCTTGCTGCCCGCCGCGGTGGTGCCGTTTCTCGGCGCGGCGTTGCAAGTGGCCTGGAGTCATTGGTTGCTGAGCACACCGGACCTTGCGCTGAAACCCGGTGACAGCCTCAGCCAATGCCCGGCCTGCGGTTCGCCGGCCATGGCCGGGGTGATTCGACACCGCGGCAAGTACAACGGCTTGCGGTATCTGGTGTGCTCGTTGTGTGCCTGCGAATGGCATGTGGTGCGGGTCAAATGCGTGTATTGCGAACAAAGCAAAGGCCTTGAATACGTCAGCCTCGATGACGACCGCCACGCTGCCAATCAGGCACCCATACGCGCGGAGGTCTGCCCCGGCTGCCGCAGCTACCTGAAACTGCTTTACCTGGAAAACGACGCCGAGGCCGAAGCGCTCTCCACGGACCTGACCAGCCTGTTGCTGGACATGCGCCTGGAGCAGGAAGGCTACCAGCGTCCGGCGCCTAATCTGTTGCTGGCACCGGGAGGTGACTGAGCGATCCCTTTAAGCTATCCCTCCGAGCCCAGCAGCTACACTCAGGCGCGACGGTCAACGTTTGCGGGAGCGCCTGATGTCTTCCAGATCCGCCAGCTCAACCCTGCGGCTGCCTTCAATCGACAGCTTGCTGCGTCATCGCGCCTGTCAGCCATTGGCCGAGCGTTACGGGCGTGACGCCCTGCTGGCCAGCCTGCGGCAATTGTTCGATGACTTGCGTGAGCCGGTGCTTTCAGGGCAACTCGACGCCATTGAAATCGCGCCTGAAGCGTTGGCGGGCAGGGCGGGTGAACGCTTGGCCTTTCAGCATCGCAGCAATGTGCGCCGGGTGTTCAACCTCACCGGCACGGTTTTGCACACCAATCTCGGCCGGGCGCTGTTGCCCGAGGAAGCGATTGAGGCGGTGCAAATGGCCGCGCGCTATCCGCTCAACCTCGAATTCGACCTGCGCAGCGGCAAGCGCGGAGATCGCGACGACCTGATCGAAGGCTTGATCCGCGAATTGACCGGCGCCGAAGCGGTGACGGTGGTCAACAACAATGCCGCAGCGGTGCTCTTGACCCTCAACAGCCTGGGCGCGCGCAAGGAAGGCATTATCTCCCGGGGCGAACTCATTGAAATCGGCGGTGCCTTCCGCATTCCCGACATCATGGCCCGGGCCGGGGTCAGGCTCCACGAAGTCGGCACCACCAATCGCACCCATGCCCGGGATTACGAGGCGGCCATCGGCCCGCGTAGCGGTTTGCTGATGCGCGTCCATGCGAGCAACTACAACATCGAAGGCTTCACCGCGCGGGTGGCGACCGCCGAGTTGGCGCTACTCGCGCATCAACACGGTTTGCCATTGCTTGAAGACCTCGGCAGCGGCAGCCTGCTGGACCTGACCCGCTGGGGCTTGCCCGCCGAACCGACGGTGCGCCAGGCGCTGATCGATGGCGCGGACATCGTCACCTTCAGCGGCGACAAACTGCTGGGTGGCCCCCAGGCCGGGTTGATTGTCGGCCGCAAAGACCTGATCGCGAAGATCAAGAAGAACCCGCTCAAACGCGCCTTGCGGGTCGACAAACTGACCCTGGCTGCCCTCGAAGCGGTGTTGGGGTTGTACCGCGACCCGGACCGACTGGCCGAGCGTTTGCCGAGCCTGCGCCTGTTGACCCGGCCACAGGCCGAGATTCTCGCCCAGGCCGAGCGTTTGCGGCCGGCGCTTGCCCACGTGCTGGGTGATGGCTGGAGCGTCAGTGCCATGCCGGCACTGGGCATGATCGGCAGCGGCAGCCAACCGGTGGCGAGGCTGGCCAGCGCAGCGCTGTGTCTGCGCCCGCTGACGTCCAAGCGCTTGCGCGGTCGCTCGCTGTTGACGCTGGAAGAAGCCTTTCGCGACTTGCCGATTGCGGTCCTGGGGCGCATCGACGATGACGCCCTTTGGCTGGACCTGCGGCAGCTGGACGACGAGCCGGCATGGCTGGTGCAACTCGAACAATTACACGTGGAGGGTCGGGCAGGGTGATTGTCGGCACCGCAGGGCACATCGACCATGGCAAGACGGCGCTGCTCCAGGCGCTGACCGGTCAGGCGGGTGACCGGCGCCGCGAAGAGCGTGAGCGCGGCATGACCATCGACCTTGGCTACCTGTATGCCGAGCTGGAGGCGGATGCGCAGCTGACCGGATTCATCGACGTTCCCGGCCATGAGCGCTTCACCCACAACATGCTGGCCGGAGCGCAGGGCATCGATCTGGTGTTGCTGGTGGTAGCGGCCGATGACGGGGTGATGCCGCAGACCCGCGAGCACTTGGCGATTGTCCAGTTGCTGGGCATCCCCCGGGCACTGGTGGCGATCAGTAAATGCGACCGGGTCGACAGCGCCCGGGTGCAGATCGTACGTGAGCAGGTGCGTACCTTGCTGGCGCCCGGAGCGTATGCCGATGCGCCGCTGATTACGCTGTCGAGCGTGACCGGCGAGGGCATCGAAACCCTGCGCCAACAATTGCTGCAGGCCCAGCGTGAAGTACAGCAGCGCAGCACCGAAGGCGGTTTTCGCCTGGCGATCGATCGGGCTTTCAGCGTGGCCGGGGCCGGTATCGTGGTGACCGGCACGGCGCTATCCGGCCAGGTCGCGGTGGGCGATACCCTGCTGTGGGGGCCACAGGGCAAACCGGTGCGCATTCGCGGCCTGCACGCGCAAAACCAGGCCACCGACCACGCTTTCGCTGGCCAGCGCGTGGCCTTGAACCTGAATGCCGAACGGCTGGCACTGGAACACATTCATCGCGGCCACTGGTTACTCGCCGAAGGCCTGTATGCGCCCACCCGGCGCCTGGACATCGACATGCAACTGCTCGCCAGCGAGCCCCGGGCTCTCGAACACTTTCAACCGGTGCACGTGCACCTCGGCACCCAGGACGTGACCGGGCGCGTCGCCTTGCTGGAAGGCACCAGCCTGGCACCCGGTGGACGGATGTTTGCGCAACTGCTGCTCAACACAGCGGTGCATACAGTGAAGGGGGATCCGCTGATCCTGCGTGACCAGAGTGCCCAACGAACCTTGGGCGGCGGCCGGGTGCTCGATCCGTTTGCCCCGGATCGGCAACGCCGCAGCCCCGAACGTCTGGCGCAACTGAGTGCACTGGCGAACAGTGCCGGCCTGGAAGATGTTTTGCCGGCGTTGCTGGCCCACAGCGACACCGGACTCGATCCGCAGCGCCTGGAGCGGCAGTTCAATCGACCGCGCAGCAGTTGGGTGTTGCCCGCGGACGTGCGCCTGATCGATACCCGTCAAGGCCCGTTGCTGTTCAGTGCAAGTCGCTGGGAAGCCTTGAAAGCGCACTTAGTGGATCAGCTCGCGCATTTCCATCAACTCGAACCGGATCAGATGGGACCGGACCGGGATCGCCTGCGTCGATTCACCGGCAGCACGCTGGAACGTCCAACGTTTATAAGCCTGCTCGACGAGTTGTTGGTCAGCGGCGACATCGCCAGCAGCGGCCCGTGGTTGCACCTTCCCGGGCATCAGGTGCGCTTGAGCGAAGAGGACGAAACCCTGTGGCTACAATTGCAGCCGCTATTCGAACAGGCCGGATTCGACCCGCCCTGGGTGCGCAACCTGGGACATGACGAAGCAACCGTCCGTGCATTGCTACGCAAAATGGCGCGCCTGGGCTTGATGCACCAGGTGGTGCGCGACCTGTTTTACACCGACAGCATGATTGGCCGATTGGCGGCTATGCTGTTGCAACTGGCGGACACCAACCCGGTGATTCAGGTTGCGGTATTTCGTGATGCGGTGGGCCTGGGGCGCAAACGCAGCATTCAGATACTGGAGTATTTTGACCGGGTCGGCCTGACCCGGCGCTTTGGTGATCGTCGGCAGATTCGCCTGGACAGTGCGCTGGCCCAGCGAAATGAGCTTTGATTCAGAGGCAATCATTCAAGGAAGGCAATCGCGCCCGGTGGCGCGGCCGGGCTTCAAACCCGGTTGGGGACGGCATCCGTTCCCGGGCAGGTTCGACTCCGGCTGCCTTCCGCCAATCAACCCCACACGTTCTGACTCAACTGAATCCCCTGTGGGAGCGAGCCTGCTCGCGATGGCAGTTGGTCGAAGCAACACACTTCGTCCAGTTTTTACACGGGGGTTGTGAAATGGATCGTCAGAGATTGCGCTGCGCTTCCATCCGATCATGAAGGATCCTGATGATCGCAATACCGTACGCAGTGATTCGAAAATAGATCATGTGCCGCTCCACACTGCAGCGCCGATAACCAGGACGGATAGCGTCGCAGGCCGGCGCCTTTTTCGGGTGCTCGGCCAATTGCGCAAATGCTGAGGTAAGGATATCAATGTAGCGATTGGCCTGATCCAGGCCCCACTGGCGAGCGGTATAACTCCAGATTGCCTCAAGGTCACCCTCTGCGGCAGGCGTCAGACGATATTCAGCCATGCGCGGTTAACATTCTCTGTTTGAATGCAACTGGATCGAATGGGCGAGGCTTTCCGCTGGATTCACCTTCCCGAAGGGCGGAACGGATCGTTTCGAGTTCAGCGCTGCGCTCCTGTTCACGACGGATCAGATCGCGAATGTATTCGCTGTCGTTGGTGTAATGGCCCGCTTCTATCTGCGCTTTGATCCAGTTGTCTTGCTGGTCAGTCACGGTGATGGTTTTTCGTACGGTTCCCATGAATGGGCCTCCACGGAGATGGTCGACTGCGTGCAAGTTATCATACTATTGGTGCGGTTTCGAGCGGCCTGGCCACTATTGCAAACCTTCCAATCCGAACAGAATTTACAGCTTTGCGGCAAGCCCACTCCAACAATTGAATACATTCCAAACATTGCCGCGTGGTTTGCTCAGAACTCCAGCGGGTACTCAATCACTACATATATCCGGTCTATGTCATCACCCGCCTGCGCTTCATTGGCCCGATGCGAAACGTGTGACACCTGTACCGACAGGTCCTTCGCCGCCCCCGTTTGGACGATGTACTTCAAATCAATGTCCCGTTCCCAATGCTTGCCGCCATCCCCTTGTTGCGGCACGAAGGTTCCGGTCGCAGGGTCGAACGGGTTGTAGGCCCCGCCTTGTGGTGCATGGGTGCCGTCGATCTGGTCGCCGGTGACGTAGCGGGTCATGAACTTCAGGCCGGGTATCCCGAAGGCAGTCAGGTCCAGGTCGTAACGAACCTGCCAGGAGCGTTCGTGGGCGCCGTTGAAGTCGGCGTACTTGATCGAGTTGGCCAGATAGATGGAATCGCCACCGACGAAATCGAATGGCGTATCACTGCTGACTTTCTGATAGGCCAGAGTGAAACCATGGGCGCCCAGCGCGTATTTACCGGACAGGCTGTACGCCGTGTTGTCGATGGCACCGGCCAGTGCCTGACCAGTGTCCCTGGTGTGATAGAGGTTGGCGTCGAGGAACACCCCGGACTGCTTGAAGTGCAGGTTGCCGTAGTACTGATGCCAGGTGTCCGTCAGATCCGAGGCATACAGGGCGCCGCCAACCGGGCTTTGAGTAAACAGATCGGCGCCGACAAACGAAATGCCGCCGGCCTCGGTATTGGCGCCATAACCGAAAAAGTTGCCCTTGCCTGAAGCACTGTCCTGATTCTTGAATGCCGTGAAGTGACCGGCTTGCAGGTTCATGCCGTCGATTTCGCGGCTGTTGAGCAGAAAACCTGTGGCGTACTCTGGCTGCAGGCGTTTGTCCGCGGTATCGAACACCGGGGATTCGACCTCCATTTCGCCAAATGCCAGGGTGGTGTTCGATGCCTTGAGCTTGATCGCGCCACCACCACTGGAGTAATTGCTTTCGCTGCGACCATCACTGCCCACGGGCAGCAGACCGGTTCCGGAATGGCCTTTGCCACCGTCGAGTTTCAATCCAACAAAAGCATGGGCATCGAGACCGAAACCAACTGTGCCCGGCGTGAAACCGGATTCAAAAACGCTGATAAAACCTTGAGCCCATTCGGCTTTGTAGTTTTTTCCGGTCGGTGAGGGGGATCGATAGTCGCTGTTCAGATAAAAGTTTCGACTGAGCACGCCAAAGGTCGAGCCCTCGAAAAATCCTTCTGTGCCTTGCGCCGATTCCTCGGCCGATGCGTGGTTGGCCAGCAGGCAGAAAAACAGGGCAACAGGCGCCCTGAAGTCTTGCAGGGAAAGGATCATCAATGGGTCACCAAAGGGGCAGGGTTATGCCAGGTGCTGCCTTTGCAATGGCCATGACCCTGTCCTTACGGGGGGGGAGTGAGGTGGTCATGGTTACGTAGATCGGGTCGGGAATATTGAGTCGGTGTGCTGTCTTTGATGCCTGGTGCGCAAAGTGACTAAAACCCCAATAAGGCTATCCATCGGCGCGGCCCTGCAGCGGTCGACTATCGATTATTCTGGTAATGAGGCAAGCGCTGCCGGGCGAGAAGGGGACGCAATCATGTCTGCACAGGATCGAGAACTGCTGGACCAGGTGCTTGCCGCCCATGGCGGCCTGGTGCGCTGGAACAGTTTCAATAAGGTCTGCGCCACGATCGTCACCGGCGGCTCGCTCTGGGGCATGAAAGGGCTGACCCAGGACAGCGCGCCACGCCAGATGACCGTTTGGCTGCACGAACAAAGAGCCTCGGTGAAACCCTTCGGCGCACCGGAGCAATTCACGGACTATACGCCGAACCGAATCGCCATCGAGAATACCGCAGGCAAGGTGATTGCTGAGCGCCATGCGCCCCGGGCATCCTTCAAGGGCCATGGGGAACACACAGCGTGGGACCCGTTGCACCGGGCCTACTTCAACGGGTATGCGATGTGGTCCTATCTGACCATGCCCTTCCTGTTCACCTTGCCGGGCGTAACCTGCGAGGAAATCGAGCCACTGCAAGAGGGGGCCGAACTCTTGCGGCATTTGCGGGTGCACTTTCCCGACAGCATCGCAACCCACAGCGCCATCCAGGACTTCTATTTCGACGATGGCTTTCTGCTGTGCCGCCACGACTACAACGTCGATGTGAGCGGCGGCATGCCCGCGACCCAACTGGTTGGTGACTACGTCGAAGCCGACGGATTACGCATGCCGGGCAAGCGGCGAGCCTATCGACGCAAGATCGATGGGCAGGTCAACAAGGAGGCGTTGCTGGTGTCGATCGACTTGAGTGAGATCCATTACTCGTAGCAAAAGTCGTGTCTTGGCGTAAACCGGCGGAGCGCGAAGCCAGCCGTCGTGTCCTGTGGGAGCGAGCTTGCTCGCGATGAGGCCGGTACGTCCAGCATTGATACCGGCTGACACTCCGCCATCACGAGCAGTCTCGCTCCCTCAGAGTCTAGGCAGGTTCCATACCGCTAAAATGAAATGAGCGCCACCAAGGCGCTCATTTTTCAGATCCTGTTCATTTGGTTTTCACCACCGCCGGTGGAGTCCAGTCACCGTCGAGGACATCGGCTTGCGGCCAGTAGGCGCGGATGTACAGCGAGAATTCTGCACCTTTGGGGGACGGCAGCCAGTTGCTTTCCTTGTCCTTGCCCGGTGATTCACTTTGCACGTAAATGGTCAGCGAGCCGTCAGGATTGGTTTGCAGGGATTTGTTCTTGGTGCCGATGGAGTAACGCTTGAGCTCGTTCGCCGAGAAGAAGTGCTGTTCGTTGTACAGCGTCAGCGACCAGAACCCCCTGACTGGCGGCAGCTTGCCTTTGGCGAACGTGACGCTGTAGCCGTACCGGCCGTTGAGGCGCAGGCCGTTCTCATCCAGATCCTGGTAGAAGTATTTGGTTTCTTTCTGCTGGTTCACGAAGATGTTCGAACGCGCGACGGCGGTACGGGTGAAATAGTCGGTGCCGAACGCTGCACCGTTGCTCACGGTGCTCCAGTAATTGGGCAATGGCACACCGTAATTGCGGAACTGCAACAGCGGGTCGATCACTTCGCTGTCGGTCTTTTTCGCCTCGTCGATCATCGCAGCGCGAAGTTGCGGGTTGGCCTTGGCGATGGCGGCGAGGGCAGCCATTTGCGCGTAGCGGGCTTCTTCCCCCGGCAATGGTTTGGCGTCCTTGAGCAGGGCCGGCAGTTCATCGAAGAACTTCTCCGGCACCACCCACTTGGTTTCGGCATTGCCCTCAGGAGCCTGGGCCGGGAAGTTCGGCAGCCTGGCCCAGTTGCGCTTCTTCATTTTGCCGTCGTATTGCGACAGCGGGTACATGTCGATGCCCGACAATGCCGGTTGCACGGCCTGGCGGTCGGCGGCGGTATCGTCCTGAAATACTCGAGGGATCACGAACCCGGTGTTCGTACGCGCCCGGTACACCCGCTTGATGCCGGGCGGCACCTTGCCGTTCCAGTCCGGGCCGACCAACAGGTAGAAACCCGGTTGGGTGTTATACATTTTGCCCATCTCGGCGAAGCTGTCCGAACGCAGGTCCACCACCTGATACACCCAGAATCGGCCGTCGAAGTCCGGCACTTGCAGCACCACCGGCTCAATGTCCAGGGCGATGCTGCCGGCGCCGTACACCACGTCCTGGTTCGGACAGGCCACCAGCCGCTCGGCCGGGTCGATGTAGTTGCTGAGCATCGACAGCCGATTGATCGGGGCCACGGGTACGATGCCGCCCATCAAGCCGGGTTCCGGCAAGTTCTTGAAGGCCTGGCGACGATTGAAGATGTTGGCCATCGGCCAGGCCCAGAAATACGCCTCGCGCGCCATCATGCGCACATACGGTTCGGTTA
>LNAO01000055.1_pt1 | contig 12997 bp, 9 predicted proteins | sample 602571 | NCBI WGS metagenome assembly LNAO01 (sample SAMN02440304, study PRJNA202911) | soil metagenome | biome: Subtropical and temperate rainforests or woodlands; isolation source: soil samples (1 kg each in a 20% v/v slurry with milli Q water) were... ...
CCTCAAGCGCGTCGAGCAGATTCGCCGCATCCGCAACAATGACGCCAGTGGCGGTAGCGACGTGAGCAGGATGTCGTCTATTGCACCTTGCCGCTCTATCACGCCACCGGGCTGTGCGTGTGCTGGGGCTCGGCGATCAGTGGCGCCTCGGGCTTTGCGATTCGCCGCAAGTTCAGCGCCAGTCAATTCTGGAACGATGTGCGCAACTACCGTGCGACCACCCTCGGTTACGTCGGTGAATTGTGCCGCTACCTGGTGGATCAACCGCCCAGCGCCGACGACAGCCAGCACAGCGTGACGAAGATGATCGGCAATGGCCTGCGCCCCGGCGCATGGGGCGAGTTCAAGACGCGATTCGGGGTCAACCATATCTGTGAGCTGTACGCCGCCAGCGACGGCAACATCGGTTTCACCAACATCCTCAACTTCGACAACACCGTCGGTTTTTCCCTGATGTCCTGGGAACTGGCCGCCTACGACCACGACAGCGGCGCGCCGACGCGGGATGCCACGGGTTTCATGCGCAAGGTGGCCAAGGGCGAGCAGGGGCTGTTGCTGGCGAAGATCGACGACAAGGCCCCCCTGGACGGCTACACCGATCCGCAGAAAACCGCCACGGTCGTGCTTCAGGATGTGTTCCAAAAGGGAGACCGCTACTTCAACACCGGCGACCTGCTGCGCAATATCGGCTTTGGTCACGCGCAATTTGTCGACCGCCTCGGTGACACCTACCGCTGGAAAGGCGAAAACGTCTCGACCACCGAGGTCGAGAACATCCTGCTGCAACACCCGCATATTTCCGAAGCCGTGGCCTATGGCGTGGAAATCCGCAACACCAACGGGCGTGCCGGGATGGCGGCGATCACGCCAGCCGAATCCCTGGCGACCCTGGATTTCAGTGAACTGCTGGCGTTCGCCCGTGAGCAAATGCCCGCCTATGCGGTGCCGTTGTTCCTGCGGGTGAAAGTGAAAATGGAGACCACCGGGACCTTCAAATATCAGAAGACCCGGCTTAAGGATGAAGCCTTCGACCCCGGCAAGACCGGTGATGATCCGATCTATGCCTGGTTGCCGGGAACCCAGACTTACGTGCAGGTCACTCCGCAGTTGCTGGCGGATATTCACGGCGGCGCTTTTCGTTATTGAATGCAGCGCTATTGAATGTGGCTATGGCCGTCCATGAGAAAAAAGAAGTGACAGCCTCGGGGCTGCTCGGGAAACTGTCGGCTTTGCGAATAACAGAAAGTGGAGTGCCCAATGTCCGACCAAAGCCGCCAGATGTCCCCCGAAGAAGCCGCTGAATTTGCCGAACAGGTATTCAACAAGGCGCGGGAGGGCGATGCGGCCATGATGGCTGCGCTGTTGACCAAGGGCCTGCCGCCGAACCTGCGTAACCACAAGGGCGATACGCTGCTGATGCTGGCCGCTTACCACGGCCATGTGGAGACGGTAAAAGTCCTGCTCGAACACAAGGCCGACCCGGAAATCCGCAACGACAACGGCCAGAGCCCGATTGCCGGCGCGGCGTTCAAGGGCGACCTGGCCGTGGTCAAGGCACTGGTTGAAGGCGGCGCGCAAGTGGAAGGCTCGTCCTTCGACGGTCGCACTGCGCTGATGATGGCGGCGATGTTCAATCGCGTGGAAATCGTCGACTACCTGATCAGCAAAGGCGCCGACCCGAAAGCCAAGGACGCCAATGGCGTTTCTGCGCTGGATGCCGCCAAGACCATGGGCGCGGTGGATACCACGGCGCAGTTGCAGAAACTCCTAGGCTAACGGCTCAAGGAATTCTTGAAGCAAACGAAAACCTGTGGCGAGGGGGCTTGCCCCCGTTGGGTGGCGAAGCCGCCCCAAACCGGTTACCCGCGTTTTTCAGGAAGACTGCATTCATCGGTTTTACGACTGCTTCGCAGCCGAACGGGACGGTGCGGCGTTCCGACAAGCCCCCTCGCCACAGGACGCCCACCTACCGCAAAGGGTGTTTCTGAATCAGCCGAGGCATCAATACACCCAAACCTCAACCCGCCGATTCTTGATTCGCCCTTCATCCGCGCTATTGGCCGCCACCGGCATCTCGGCGCCAAAACCGCGAATCTCGCGAAACACCACGCCGCTTTTCACCAGTTCCCGCCGCACCGCCATGGCGCGCAGTTTCGACAGCAGATCGGCCCGCGCCGGATCACTTTTGGCGTCGCCAAACCCCACCAGCGTCACCTGCCGATTGGTCTTCTCGTTCTGCCGGATATAGTCGAGCACCCGCGACAGGTCCTGCCGGGCCTTGTTGTCCAGCGTCGCGCTGCCTTCCTCAAAGCGGAAATTCACCGTCAGGCGCTGGGCATGACGACTGAGCGCCTGATAACCCTCGGGCATCAATGCATTCGGCGTGACCGTCATGGCCTGGACGGTCTGGGCGATAAAACCATTGGCCGCGACAATCGCCTGACCTTTGCTGCTTTGGGCGAACGCCACCAATGCGTCGGCCCAAGGACTTTTCCCGTTGGGCGGCAGGTAAAAGAACAGCCGGCGCGACAATGGATAGTCTTCCGTGGCGATCAAGCTGTTGAGCGGCAGCATGGCTTGGGATTGGCCATCGGCAATCGCTACGGCTTTGGCTTGACGCACGTAAGGCAGACCGATGAAGCCGATCCCTTGCGGGTCCAGGCTGACCGCGTCGGACAATTGCTCGCTGGATTCGAACCGTTTCGCAGCGCTACTCAGCGTTTTCCCACGACGGCTGAGGACCAATTCCTTGAACGTGTCGTAGGTGCCCGATTGGTCATCCCGCGCATAGAGATGAATCGTCCCACCGCTGCCGCCGAGTTCTTCCCAGGTTTTTGCTTCGCCGCTGAAGATGCGCGCCAGTTGCTCGGTGTTGAGTTGATTCAGCGGGTTTTGCGGATGAAGGATGATTGCCAGGCCGTCGATGGCGATGACCTGCTCGGCGCCGGGGCTTTTCAGATCACCGAGGGATTGCAGGTCTGCCCGTTCGCTGTCCTTGATCGGGCGCGAAGAGGCGGCGAGGTCCGCAGTGGCATTTTTCAGGGCGGTGAAGCCGGTGGTGGAGCCGTGGGCCGCGACTTCCACCTCGACCCGGCGGCCCTGCGCGGTTTCGCCGACGACGCGCAGCTCGTTGGCTTTGTCCGGGGCCTCGCTGTGAACCTTGAGCAGGCCTTGTTCGCGCATCAACCCCTCAACCAGCGCCGGGCCCAATGCCGCGCCAATGGTGTTGGAACCCTGGATGCGCAAAACCGGGCCCTGTTTGGGCGTCGGCAAGTCACCGGCCGACGCGGTGAGCGGCAGCCAGGCGCACAGTATCGACAGGAACAACACGCGCAGCGTCATGCCGGCACCTTATAAGCCAAAGGAAGTGCCGGGAGAATAAGTCAGTAAGGTTTCTGAAAGATGACAGGGTGTGACGGATCGTTCCCTCGCTCTGCGTGGGAATGCATCCCGTGACGCTCTGCGTCACTTCCAGAGGCGGAACGCGGAGCGTCCCTGGCGGCATTCCCACGCAGAGCGTGGGAACGATCAGCGAAACCGGATCAGCTCAATTCAAGCCAGATCGGCGCATGGTCCGAAGGTTTTTCCATGCCGCGCAGTTCGTAGTCCACACCAGCATCCTTGACCCGTGGCAGCAAGCCGTGGGACGCCAGGATCAGGTCGATGCGCAGGCCACGCTTGGGCTCATCTTCAAAACCGCGGCTGCGGTAGTCGAACCAGCTGAAACGGTCGGACACGTCCGGGTTCAAGTGACGGAAGCTGTCCACCAGGCCCCAGTTCTTCAGCCGGGCCATCCACTCGCGTTCTTCCGGCAGGAAGCTGCATTTGCCGGTTTTCAGCCAGCGTTTCATGTTGTCCGGGCCGATGCCGATGTCGCAGTCTTCCGGGGAAATGTTCACGTCGCCCATCACCACCAGCGGCTGGTCGTTGCTGAACTGGCTTTCCAGCAACTGCTGCAGATCGCTGTAGAAACGCTCCTTGGCCGGGAACTTGGTCGGGTGATCGCGGCTTTCGCCCTGTGGGAAATAGCCGTTCATGATGGTCACCGGCACGCCATTGGCGTCGGCGAAGGTGCCCCAGATGAAGCGGCGCTGAGCGTCTTCTTCATCGGTGGCGAAACCTTTGTGCAGCGCCAGCGGTTCCTGGCGCGAGAGCAGGGCGACGCCGTAATGGCCTTTTTGCCCATGGAAATACACGTGATAGCCCAGCGCCTGAACCTCGGCCAGCGGGAACTGGTCGTCGTGGACCTTGGTTTCCTGCAGGCCGATCACATCGGGCTGATGCTTTTCGATCAGCGCCGCCAGCTGATGGGGGCGAGCGCGCAGCCCGTTGATGTTGAAGGAGACGATCTTCATGGTCGGCAGTCCTGGCAAAAGGGCGATGCTAGCTGACATGTGGGAATCGGGCCAGTGCGGGGTGAGGGGATTCGGCTGTGCCTGTCAGTTGAGTATGGGCAGTGATGGCCCTTTCGCGAGCAAGCCCGCTCCCACAAAAGCAAGGCTGGCGCATCACCTGTGGGAGCGGGCTTGCTCCGGGCGGCGTTCCGACGAAGGCGATTTCATTGCCTACACTCATTTCGGAACTGTGTCAGCGCCAACAGGCTCGTAACAACAAGAGCGCAGCCACCCGAGCTGTGCCGGGGAGATCAACCGTCATGCCCGAAACCTCGACCGCCATCGCCGATATTCACATGCTCGACAGCGGCTACGCTCGCGAAGCGCGTTCGTTGCTGTACCAGGCTTATCGACACGAGCCGACCTTCGGCTATCTGTTCGAAGCCGAGCGCCCCGGCTACGAACAGCGGGTTCGCGCCACCGTGCGCGAACTGGTCAACCAGCACTTTTTTCAGGACCTGCCGGCCATCGGCCTGCTGGTCAATGACCGCCTGATCGGTATCGCCCTGATCGCACCGCCACAACGTCGCCTCGGCGTCACCGAAAGTTGGGCCTGGCGCTTGCGCATGGTGCTCAGTACGGGATTTCGCTGCACCCGTCGCTACCTCGAGTATCACGCTGCCGTGGAAGCCTGTGTGCCGTCCGACTCGGTGCACTTGCTGCCGTTGCTGGGGGTTCATCCGCAATTCCAGGGCAAACACTTCGGCGAACAATTGCTGCAAGCGGTGCACAACTGGTGCGCGGTGGATGAACACTCCGAGGGCGTGATCCTCGATACCGGGAATCCTCGTTATCTGGAGTTCTATAAGCGTCAGGGCTATGAGGAAATCGGTGAGGTCGCCGTAGGACCGATTCGCGAGCACGTGTTTTTTCACCCCAATCCCCAGGTGTTACAAACAGCAACGGCTTGAACGTCGAACTTTCTTTGCATGTCAGGCTCTATCACGCTCCCAAGCTCGTGATAGCATCCGCGCCTATGAAGTTTCCAGGAAGAATTACCAGGGGCGATTACCAGCTGAGTGCTGATGCTGATGACCAGCTGCGCAGCGCTGGCACAAAGCGAATTGGATGTACGGATCAAACCGTCCAATGACGAGCTGAAAGCCAATATCGAAGGCTATATCGGCAGCCTCGGCGATCGCGATGAAGAAGCGTTGCTGCGCTTCAGTCGTGGCGCCGAAGAACAGGCGCGCAAGGCCGCCCAGGCCCTGGGCTATTACCAGCCGCACATCGACAGTGAAGTGAAGGGCGGCGAAAAGCCGCGCCTGGTGTTGACGGTCGACCCCGGCGAGCCGGTGCACTTGCGCAACGTCACGGTACGTGTCGACGGCCCGGCAGCCTCCCTCAAGGCCTTTCGAATTCCCAAGAGTGACGCGCTCAAGCCCGGCGCCGTTCTCAACCATGGGCATTACGAGGATGCCAAGCGCCTGATCCAGAATCAGGCTTCGCGTTATGGCTTTTTCAGCGGCCGTTTCACCCGTTCAAAGCTGTCGGTCGACCCGCGAGCCGGCGTCGCCGATATCGAACTGATCTATGAAAGCGGTCCGCGCTATACCTTGGGCAAGGTCAGTTTCGAGGGCGATACGCCGTTCGATGACGAGTTGCTGCAACGCATGGTGCCGTTCAAGACCGGCACGCCGTATGACTCGGAACTGATCGCCGAACTCAACCAGAACCTGCAATCGAGCGGCTATTTCGAAGGCGTGCGGGTGGACGCGGCGCCGACGGCGTCCAGGAACGACGTGATCCCGGTGGACGTCAAACTCGAAACCCGCAAGCCACGGACCATGGGCCTGGGCCTTGGTTTCTCCACCGACGTCGGCCCACGGGTCAAGGCCAACTGGACCCGGCACTGGGTCAACCCGCAAGGGCACAGCTATGGCTGGGAAACCGAAGTCTCGGCGCCTCGGCAAAACGTCGGGCTGTTCTACGACATTCCGCTGGACCCGCCGCTGACCGACAAACTGCGTTTCGCCGGTGGCTATCAGAATGAAGAAATCGCCGACAAGGACAGCCTGAGCAAGTTGCTGACCCTCGGTCCCGAGTGGCACAGCAAGCTGCCCAGCGGCTGGCAGCGGGTGGTGTCGCTGAAATGGCAGCGCGAGGATTACCGGCTCGGCGATGACTCGGGGCTCAGCACCTTGCTGATGCCCGGCGTCAGCTATTCGTACCTTAAAAGCGACAACCGCATCGACCCGCACAACGGCTATCGCCTGCAATTCGAAACCAAAGTGGCCAAGGAAGGTTTGGGTTCCGACACCAACCTGCTCTACGGCACGGCGCTGGTCAAAGGCTTGACCACGGTGTTCGATAAACACCGCTTCCTCGGTCGGGTGCAGGTCGGCGGCAGCGCCACCAACGGCTACAAATCGGTGCCGCCGTCGTTGCGCTTCTTTGCCGGTGGCGATCAGAGCGTGCGCGGCTACGACTATCAGAGCCTGTCCCCGGAAAACTCCGACGGCGACCGCATCGGTGGCCGCTACATGGTTGCCGGCAGCGTCGAGTATCAGTATTCCATTGCCGAAAAATGGCGGGTCGCGACCTTCATCGATCAGGGCAACTCCTTCAACACGCTCGAACTGCCGAACCTCAAGACCGGGGTCGGTATCGGCGTGCGCTGGGTATCGCCGGTGGGGCCGATCCGCCTCGACCTGGCCCATGCGCTGGACGACGATGGCGGTATTCGACTGCACTTTTCCATGGGGCCTGAGCTGTGAAGCGTGGTTTGAAAGCAACACTGCTGACGATGGTGGCGCTGGTGGCAGTGGTTGTCCTGACGCTGGCCACGGTGCTGGGCACGGCGACGGGCAGCCGCTGGGCATTGGGTTTCGTGCCGGGCTTGACCCTGGAAAACTTCCAGGGCCGGTTGGGCGGGCAGTGGAGTGCCGACCGGGTGCTGTGGCAGCAGGACAGCAACCGGGTTGAACTGAGCAAGGTGATTTTCGCCTGGTCGCCGTTGTGCCTGACCCGCATGACCCTGTGCATCGAGCAATTGCAGGCCGATCAGGTCAGCCTGACGTTCCCGCCGGGTGCCGAAGAGCCAGACAGCGGCCCGATCACGCTCCCGGAGCTGAAGTTACCGTTGGCCCTCGAACTGGGAGAGATCAAGGTCGGCAGCCTGTTGTTCAACGGCAGTGAAGAGCTCAAGGGCTTGCAACTGGCGGCGCACTGGACGACGGCCGGTTTGAAGATCGACGCGCTATCGATACAGCGCGATGATCTGAGCCTGAATCTGTCCGGCCTGCTGCTACCGAGCGGTAACTGGCCGCTCAGCGCCGAAGGCAAGCTGACCCTGTTGTCGACCCCTGAGCCCCTGGCGCTGGCGCTGAAGGTCGACGGCGACCTGCTGAAAACCCTGAACCTGAAAGCCGACAGCAGCGGTTACCTCAACGGGCAACTGACCGGCGAACTGCAACCACTGGTGGAGAACCTGCCGGCCAAGGTGCGGATCACCGCCGACGGCTTCAAGCCCAGTGCCGATCTGCCGGACACCCTGCAACTCAATCAGCTTGAACTCACCGGCGACGGCGACCTGAAAAACGGCTACCAGTTGCTCGGCAAAGCCACGCTGCCCGCCGAGCAAGGCCCCGTCGCGTTGTCGCTGCAAGGCAAGGTCGACGCCAATGGCGCGCAGATCGCCGGGCTGGACCTTACGGCCAACGACAAGCAAAGCCTGAAGCTCACCGGCAACCTCGACTGGAGCAAAGGCCTGAGCGCCGATGCCAAAATCGACTGGCTGGATTTCCCGTGGCACAGCCTCTATCCACTGATCGACGAGCCGGAAGTGGCATTGCGCAGTTTCAACGGTGAAGTCTCCTACACCGACGGTAAATACCTCGGCAGCTTCAAAGCGGCCCTCGATGGCCCGGCCGGAGCGTTCAGCCTGAGCAGCCCGTTCAGCGGCGACCTGACGAAAATCTACCTGCAACAAATTCAACTCGAAGCCGGGCAGGGCAAGGCCGAAGGGCACCTGAACCTGCAATTCGCCGATGGCATTGCCTGGGACACGGCGCTGGACCTGTCGGCGATCAACCCGGCGTACTGGGTCGCGGAGTTGCCGGGCACGCTGGCCGGACCGCTGCGCAGCAAAGGCGAGTTCAAGAACCAGCAGCTCAAACTGAGCGCCGACCTCGGCCTCAAGGGCCGTCTGCGCGGGCAGCCCGCCGTATTGGCCGCCAAGGCCGAAGGCGCGGGTGAGCAATGGACCCTGGCCAACCTGGATATCCGCCTGGGCGACAACCGCATCAACGGCAGCGGCAGCCTGCAACAACGCCTGGCCGGGCAGATCGATATCAAACTGACGCGGCTGGCCCAGCTGTGGCCGCAGTTACGCGGGCAGGTCAATGGCCGACTCGATGTGGCCGGTAGCCTCAAAGCGCCTCAAGGCAAACTCGACCTCAAGGGCCAGCAACTGGCGTTTGCCGACAATCGCCTGCAAAGCCTGAGCCTCGACGCCACGCTCGATAACGCCCAGCGCGCGAAGATCGACCTCAAGGGCAGCGGCATCCAAAGCGGCGACAGCCAAGTCGGCACCCTGACAGCCAGCGCCCAGGGCGATGTCAGGCAACAGAAGGTCCAGTTGGATCTGGCCGGCCCACTGGTCAAGCTGGCCCTGGCCCTGGATGGCAACCTCGACCAAGGCAACTGGCGCGGACGCCTGGCCAGCGGTGACGTGCAGGCCGGCGGCCAGGACTGGAAGCTGCAGGCCCCGGCGAAAATCGAGCGCCTGGCCGATGGCAGGCTGACCTTCGCCGCCCACTGCTGGGTCGCGGGCCCGGCCAGCCTGTGTGCTGAAGATCAGCGCCTGATGCCTGAACCGAAGCTGCGTTACCACCTCAAGCAATTCCCCATCGATAGCCTGGCGGCCTGGTTGCCCAAGGACTTCGCCTGGCAGGGCACGCTCAACGCCGACGTACAGCTCGACCTGCCGGCCAGCGGCCCCAAAGGCGTGATCGCAGTGGATGCCAGTGGCGGCACGTTGCGCGTCAAGGACAAGCACCAGTGGCTGGATTTCCCCTACGACACGCTGCAATTGGACGCCACCCTCAACCCCAAGCGCATCGACACCCAACTCAACTTCCAGGGCGGCAAGCTCGGTGAGTTGCGGTTGCAGGCACAGATCAACCCGCTGGCGAAAAACAAGCCGATCACCGGTACTTTCAGCCTCACCGGTCTGGACCTCACCGTGGCGCGGCCGTTTGTGCCGATGGTGGAAAAACTCAACGGCAAGCTCAACGGCAATGGCCGCATCTCCGGTGGCCTGCTGGCGCCGCTGGTCAACGGCAGCATGAACCTGGTGGGCGGCGAGATTTCCGGGGCGGAACTGCCCATCAGCCTCGAAGGCTTGAACGTACAGGCGCTGATTGCCGGCGAAAGCGTGCAACTCGATGGCAGCTGGCACAGCGGCAAGGCCGGGCAGGGCAGCCTCAAGGGCCACATCGACTGGGGGCGCGCTCTGGCGGTCGACCTCAGCCTGCAAGGCTCGCATCTGCCGGTCACCGTCGAACCTTACGCGGTGCTGGAAGTCGCGCCCGACCTGAAGATCAGCCTGAAGAACGACAAGCTCGCGATCGCCGGCAAGGTGCAGATCCCGCGGGGTGACATCACCGTGCGCGAACTGCCGCCGTCGACGGTCAAGGTCTCCGATGACACGGTGATCGTCGGCAGCCAGACCGAAGAGGGCAAGCCGCCGATGGCAATGGCCATGGATATCGACGTGGCGGTGGGTGAAGACCAGCTCAACTTCTCGGGCTTCGGCCTCACCGCCAAGGTGCAGGGGCATGTGCATATCGGCGACAACCTGGACACCCGCGGCGAGCTGTGGCTCAACGACGGCCGCTACCGTGCCTACGGCCAGAAGCTGGATGTGCGCCGTGCGCGTTTGCTGTTCGCCGGGCCGCTCGACCAGCCTTATCTGGATATCGAAGCGATCCGCAAGACCGGCGATGTCGTCGCCGGTATCCGCCTGAGCGGCAGCGCCGAACAGCCCACTACGCAGATCTTCTCCGAGCCGGCCATGAGCCAGGAGCAGGCACTGTCCTACCTGGTGCTCGGCCGCCCGCTGAGCACCACCGGTGAAGACAACAATATGCTCGCCCAAGCCGCCCTGGGCCTGGGCTTGATGGGCAGTGCCGGCGTGACCTCGGACATTGCCAAGGACCTCGGCATCCAGGATTTCGAGCTCGACACCCAAGGCAGCGGCACCAACACCGCCGTGGTCGCCAGCGGCAAGATCTCGGAGAAGCTCAGCCTGCGTTATGGGGTCGGGGTGTTCGAGCCGGCCAGCACCATTGCCTTGCGTTACCTGTTGAGCAAGAAGGTGTACCTGGAAGTGGCCAGTGGGGTGGCCAGTTCGTTGGATATTTTCTACAAGCGCGATTTCTAGCGCCGGACTCGGTAAAAAAGTGGGAGCGCGTGTCTGTGCTCGCATATACCAAGCAAGCTAATCATTTCATTTGACATTAGCTGCCTAAGCAGTAATATCTCGTCACACATTCGCTGCCTAGGCAGTAATAAGGTGACTTCCGATGAAACACTTCACCCCGGACAACTTCCACAACTGCCGCCTCGGGCTGTTGCTGGGCCGTGCGGCGATCCTTAAAGACAAAATCATCGACACCCATATGGAACCGCACGGCATCACCGCCGCGCAGTTCAAGGTGTTGATCATCATGGCGCAGTTCGGTGTCGACACCCCGGCGGAGCTGTGTCGCCACCTGTCCCTGGACAGCGGTTCGATGACCCGCATGCTCGATCGCCTGGAGCAAAAAGGCCTGCTTGATCGCAAGCGTTCGGCGCTGGACCGTCGCCAAGTGCAACTGGTGTTGACCGACGACGGCCAGCGCCTGGCGGACAGGCTGCCATATATCGGCGCCGAGGCGTTGAACCAGTTGGCCGGCGCACTGGAGCCGGATGAATTGCAAACCCTGGAAAAGCTCCTCAAGAAAATGCTGATAGCTGCCGGTGATCCGATCACCCTGCAGCGGGTAGGTAAAGCATGAACACACGTGCCCTTTGCCTGGTGCTGGCGGCCATGAGCATGGCCGGTTGCGCCAATTTCAGCGGCCTCGACACCCAGGGCCAACGCCTCGACGCGAACACCCTGCAGACCGGTAAGTCGTTGACCGGCGTGACCCTGTCGAGCGCCGCCTGGCCCAGCGCCGACTGGTGGAAAAGCCTCGGCGATCCGCAGCTCGACGGTTTGATCCAGGAAGCCCTGCAAAACAGTCCCGACATGCAAGTGGCCAGCGCCCGTGCCCACCAGGCCGAAGCCGCCGCCTATGCCGCCAACGCCGCACGCCTGCCGACCCTGGACGCCAGCGCCGGTGTGAGCCGTTCGCGCCTGGCCAGGGACAAGGACCCGCTGGGGCAGGGCGATGCCTACTCGACGGTGCGAAACATCGGCGCCAGCTTCAACTACAACTTCGACCTCTGGGGCGGCCAGCGTGCTGCCTGGGAAGCCGCGTTGGGCCAGGCCCGCGCCGCCGAAGTCGACCAGCAGGCCGCGCGCCTGACCCTGTCCGCCGATGTCGCCAAGGCCTACAGCGACCTGGGCCAGGCGCACATCGTGCGGGACCTGGCCAATGACGACCTCAAGCGCACCCGGCAAATGCTCAGCCTGAGCCAGCGCCGTCTGAACTCGGGCATCGACAGCCGGTACCAGTACCAGCAGACCGAAAGCCTGGAAGCCAGCTCCCAGTCGCAACTGATCGATGCGGAAAAACAACTGCAGAGCGCGAAAATCGCCCTGGCGGTATTGCTCGGCAAAGGCCCGGACCGCGGCAACGAACTGGCGCGCCCGGCGGTGCTCAAGCCCAGCGCCGTCGCCGTGCCCTCGGTGCTGCCCGCCGAACTGCTGGGCCGGCGCCCGGACCTGATCGCCGCACGTTGGCGGGTGGAAGCGGCGAGCAAGAATATCGCCGCCGGCAAGGCCAGCTTCTACCCCAACCTCAACCTGAGCGCGAGCGCCGGGGCCGAGTCGTTGCTGGGGGATGCGATGTTCGGTTCGGCCAGCCGCTTCTTCAACATTGCGCCGACGATTTCGCTGCCGATTTTCGATGGCGGCCGCCTGCGCGCCAACCTCGATGCGCGCGATGCCGACTATGACCTGGCCGTGGCCCAGTACAACAAAACCCTGGTGCAAGCCCTCGGCGATATCGGCAACAGCCTTTCACAACTGCGCGAAACCGGTCGGCAGATCCAGGCCCAGCAACACGCCGCGGACATTGCCCAGCAGTCCTACGACACCGCGATGCAGCGTTACAGCTCCGGGATCGGCAACTACCTGGACGTGCTCAGCATCGAGCAGCAATTGCTGCAGGCCCAGCGTCAGCTGGCGACCTTGAACGCCGCGCAAATCGATCTGTCGATCCAATTGATGCAAGCCCTGGGTGGCGGCTACGACGCCGCAAATGTGGCATCGACCACCCCAGCTACACGCACGGAATAATTTGAGGTAACTGACATGGCCACTGCCGAAAGCAACAACGCAACGGGAACGCCCGATAACAACCCGCGCAAACGCAAAGTCATGCTGGTCGGCCTGGTGCTGATCGTCATCCTCGGCGTGGTCGGCGTGTGGGGCTGGTATGAACTCTACGGCC
>LNAO01000060.1_pt1 | contig 12749 bp, 12 predicted proteins | sample 602571 | NCBI WGS metagenome assembly LNAO01 (sample SAMN02440304, study PRJNA202911) | soil metagenome | biome: Subtropical and temperate rainforests or woodlands; isolation source: soil samples (1 kg each in a 20% v/v slurry with milli Q water) were... ...
GCATTCATTCCTGCGCCGGGCAGGCCACCCTGGCGCGTGACACTAAATCGTTCGTGCTGTTGCCCGCCGGGATGTGCGGCAAGATTGCGGGCGGGGCAATGAAGCCCGCCTAATCGACGAAGAGCGCAGCCATCGATCAACCATCGTGCATGGTCTAGGCAAGAAAAGGGTTTGGCCTCCTCTAACTACTCTAGCTTGACGGCATCTCGCTTAGCATTGGAGTGCTCATTGACCAAGAATCGATCGAAGGTTAGTTTCTGAAGATCATTCAGACTATTGACGCTGCAGTGACGTAGCGTCGGCCTACGGCTCAGCAAAACGGGTTGACCGCATGGTTGGTACGTTGCTTTAAACATTGCGTTTAGTGCCAGTCGTTTCTCCAACTTCCACCAAAGCGCTGAAAGCATCCATACTAAGCGGTCGACTTAGGAAATAACCTTGCCCCTCATCACACGACACTGCTTTGAGCAATTGAAGATGCTCGGCTGTTTCAATGCCCTCTGCGGTAACGGTGAGCGATAACGCGCGACCCAAGCCCACGATAGCCTGGATAATCGACATATTATCGTCGCTCTCAACGAGTTTGTTTAAAAAGCTGCGGTCTATTTTCAGCCCATCAAATGGGAAGGTGCGCAGATAGCTCAGCGAAGAGTATCCCGTTCCAAAGTCGTCCATGGATATGCGTACGCCAAGACGTTTGAGCGTACGCATTACCTTAAGCGCACCTTCGGCATCTTCGAGCATAACGCCTTCAGTAATTTCGAGAGCTCTACTCGGGTAGGATCGATTCCAGAGTCGAATAGTATTTTCTGGAGGCGCTCTACCAAATTGCCTCGCTTGAATTCGCTAGGCGAAAGGTTAACCGATACGAACAGACTTTCCGGCCACCGCGCGGCATATCTGCAGGCGGTATCGATTACCCAGTTGCTCAAGGAAAGAATCAACCCGCTTTCTTCAGCAATGGGGATGAAGGTGTCGGGAGGTATCAAACCACGCTCAGGATGTTGCCACCGTACCAATGCCTCGGCACCGACCATCTGCCCGTCAGCGATGCGATAGCGCGGTTGGAAATGTAGCCGCAGCTCTCCGTGTTTGATCGCGAAACGCAGGTCGCTTTCCAAACGGCGGCGCTCAATGATCTTTGCGTTCATATCGCCCGCGTAAAAGCGCCAAGTGTTACGACCTCCGGTCTTGGCCTCGTACAATGCGATATCCGCATAACGAAGCAGCTCGGTAGCCTCGCGAGCATCATTTGGCGCCATTGCGATGCCAATACTGGCGCCGACGAACACTTCCTGCTCATCGATCACTATAGGCCGCTCAATGGACTCGATTAGGCGGCGACATAGCGCCTCGACTTCTTCCTGGGCGCTTACATCGGTAAGAATCAGCACAAACTCATCACCCCCTACCCGGGCGACAAGGTCCCCGTGGCGAACACAGTCAGCCAGGCGGCTCGACACTTCGTTAAGTACCCGATCACCTGCCGCATGCCCGAGCAGATCATTCACTGGCTTGAATCGATCCAGGTCCAGACTGAGCATAACCAGAGGTTGCTTTACCGTTGGCAAAGCCTTGAGTTTGCCGTCAAGAAACTCCTGAAGCCGTGTCCTGTTGGGCAGTCCGGTAAGCGCGTCATGCTGTGAGAGGAATTCGATTCTTCGACGGGCTTCAACTTCCTCCGTGACGTCGGTTGCAGTACCCCGACAACCTCCACCTGCCATTTCTCGCGCCGAAAGACGAGTGATTCGCTCTTGGCCTTTCGTATCGACGTAGTAGCACTGAACACTGATATCCGGGCGACGGTTCGGGATGCTGAGCCACTGAGATAACGTGCCTAATTCGGTGCTCAACAGATCATCCATCGCCGCTCCAATCCAAGCGTCCCTGGAGAGCCCTGTTACATCCTCAAATCGCTCGGATAGATAGGTGAAACGCCAATCAGCGTCTATTTCCCATACCCAGTCCGAGCTGGCTTCAACGACGTCGCGAAAGCGCGCTTCGCTGGTGGAGAGGGCAGCCTGACTGCTTTGCAGCGATTTATAGCTGGCGTCGAGCGCCTTTGCACCCGCGTTCGTGCGACGCAAGATGGCCCAGGTCATCAGGCACACCAATAGCGCGGCAACGCCGATCAATGGCAATCCTAGCCCCAATAATCGCAGACCTGGCCTGGAGGGACTCCAGTGCAAACTGCCGGCAGTACCGTTCTCGCCCAATGGAAAGACAGACGCTTTGCCAATTTCGTCAGAAGTGGCGACGCGCAGGCCATTCACCCCGTAATCCCTACCTATCATTTCGAGTTTGGCGCTGTCCAGAATGTCGACGAACATCAATACCGACGGCGACCTGTCATCAGACATGACTGTCGGGTCAGTACCCGGCATAATCGCCGCTGCCGCGACCAAGGCGGGTACTCCTCCAATGACAATGAAGGATGTTGTTGGCGTTTCTGTTGCCGCTCCTTCACGAGCCTTTACGAGAATCGCGGTAATGGACTGCCCGAGCCATTCCTCGACTTCGACCGGTTTCAACTCACCCTTGACCACAGAATAAACAGTGCTATTGACGTCGTTGACGACAAACACTCCCGAGAATCCAAAATCCGTGTAAAGCTCAGTCCCGACGTTTTGTCGTACGTATGCCCAGTCAGCGTCCATTTCAACATGCAGGTGTTTGTAAGCATCGCCCCAAAATGCGTAATCCTTGACGGTCGACCGCAGCGATTTTTCTAGCGATTGCATTGCTTTATTCGTGTAGAAGGCACTTTCGACCTCCTCCGCTCGATCTAAATCATGCGCAAGGTAAACAAGTGAATAGCTGGCGAGGAAAAAAACGGCTGCCAAGAGACTCACAAATTTGAACAGAAAGGTGCGCGCAAGCGCCACGCCTGAAAGGTTCGACACGGTGCAAGCGATAGGTTGGTGATTGTCCATCATAAATTCCGCAGGTTCGTTGGGGCAGTTGGTTGAACAAGCTATCGGCTGCGTAGCTGAATTGAGCATTTCACTTTTTAAAGCGTTCCTCTAGATTCTAGCGCAAGTATTTATTTACCAATCAGTGAGTTATTAGCTAGGGAGCTGGGTGGAAGGTTTTAACTGTTGATGCGTGTGAAAATAGTTTCTATTTTTTCTTTTAATACTTGTGCCGTGAAGGGTTTGACCACATAGCCGTTCACTCCAGCTTGGGCGGCCTTAATGACCTGTTCACGTTTGGCTTCGGCCGTTACCATTAAAACTGGTAGCTGTCTTATACGATCATCAGCACGTACACAGATTAAAAGATCGATACCTGACATACCAGGCATATTCCAATCAGTGATAAGAAAGTCGAAACTACCCTTTTGCAGCATTGGAAGCGCAGACATTCCGTCATCCGCCTCAAACGTGTTAGTAAACCCTAGTTCACGCAAAAGGTTTTTTATTATTCTTCGCATCGTTGAAAAGTCATCAACGATTAGAATTTTCATATTCTTATTCAATTCGACCTCTCAATAGAGAATGTTATTAATTAAAATTCCCAGAACTAAGCTACAATATTTGCGGATACTCGCCGCATTGGTGTAGTTAACAATCGCTCACCAAAAAACTCCAATTGCCCGCGCGGGTTTTCCGGTGATGGCCAAGAGTCAATTTTTTGTGCGAGAGCCTTAAACGCCAAGGAACACTTAGAACGAGGAAAAGCGTCGTACACCGCACACTGTTTTTTCACAGCCTTGCGCATGCATTCATCATAAGGTACGGATCCAAGATATTGTAAACTTACATCAAGGAAAAGATTAGTAGCCCGAAGCAACCTGGCAAAAAGTTTTGGCCCTTCTTGGGGGGTCTGCGTCATGTTAACGAGTATGCGAAAACGATTCATACCATAAGACTGGCTGAGTATCTTTATTAGCGCATAGGTGTTGGTAACTGAAGTTGGCTCGTCACACACTATCATTAACACTTCGCGGGATGCGCGAATACAATTGATAACCGAGCTACCTATGCCGCCGGCCGTGTCGATGATGAGTACGTCAACCTTTTCGTCGATATCATTAAAGGCTTGAATTATTCCGGCGTACTGAGCTGGCGCTAAATGACTCATACTTTGGCAGCCAGAAGCGGCTGGAACGATGCTGATTCCGCGAGGGCCTTGTAGGACTACATCCCGCAATTCACATCTTCCCTTAATCACGTCAGCAAGGTTTTTGGAGGGGGCTAAGCCAAGTAAAACATCGACATTTGCAAGTCCGAGGTCAGCATCAAGAAGCATGACCTGTCGACCGCGCTCCGCTAATGCCACTGACAAATTTACTGCTATATTTGTCTTACCGACACCACCTTTGCCACCTGTTACTGCAATGACCTGCACGGGGTGTATGCGGCTCAATTTCTTACTCCTAGTCACTTAGTCGGTAGCCGCTTCTGTCTTCAACATTAACACAAGCCCGAAACTTGGATCTAATTTGTAGTGAAAAAAAATCATGGCTTTTTCCAGGAGACCAAGAGGCAAAAAATATGAATCGTCTTGTTGTGTCGAGCCTATAAATTGAAACCTTGGCATACAGCAAAAATCGCACCAGTGCAGTGATCTAAAAGCAGAACACTTTAAATTCTTGAGCCGATCCGCCCCAGCCATTAACAGTGGCGGGATTTTGACAACGAGAAACTATTAAAATGTGTTTTTCAGTTTCCCGGTGTTAACCAGCCTCTAACATTGTGAGCATCGCGCAGTTTGCGTACTATTTCAGATGCCTCTGACTTGCTTTTATAAGGTCCAATAATGATAAAATTATTTTCAAGCCTTATTGCTGGCAAGCTCATCCCCTTAATTGCTGCAGCAGTTTTTTTACGGTCCAATGCGCTCGATACAGTAATCTCTATCACCCATATCATCGCGCTTGAGGATAAGGGTTCTTTATTATTTTTGTGCTTGACTATTATGCTGCAATGATTGCACGACTGATAGGTTAATGGTATCAATGCCGGCATTAACGAGCAAAGATGGAATTGTTTTTTATACACGCTTTTTTTTCTGCGAAAAACCATCATTATCAATCCCGACATTACCATGAAGCCTCCTGCTACAAGCAGGTATTGTAACCAATCGACCATAAAATTCTCATATTGAATATCTGTATTGTCTAATGTTGTTTCGAGCCTCCGCAAATTTAATGGAATTAGCGAAACCCATTTATATTTTTCATCGGACTTGTCATCTGGCGTCGTTTTTAAAGGCCTTGCTTCAGAATTATAGCTTTCAGAATTACTAGTTGAGCTTATATTGTTTTTATCAGGGCACGACATGATAGGAGTTTTCACAAAAATAAATGCTGCCAGTACCAATACTTGTATTATCAATCCATATCTAAAAATCACCGAATTTAACTTCATTTAAATTACGCCTTTTAAAAGTACACTCGTCTATTCAAAGCTCCTTAATACTGCTTTTTGTGACATCCTGAAAAATATATTTTTTAGCATCAACCAACGTTCGGCCGATTTTCAATTAGTGCTTGATTCTTTGCTGAGCTGGTGTTTCCGCAGGTACGAAAGTTTAGAATCGTAGGGCATGAGAATCCGCCCCAAGTGCAATCCTGCGAATCGCACAATCGTGCTCTTCAAAAGACCCGTCTAGCATTAGAGATCGTCAGATCTACTGTGCATTGGATAACCATGGCCTTTTGTTCGCCGGATGACGGCTTTGCCCCTTGCGAAGGTGACTCGATCTTTGTAATCAATCCTTTTCAGGCTCCATTCACATCCACTTCCATCAAGAGACGTTCCCAGCGGGTCTACTTAAGCTACCCGCTAAATCGAGACCGGTAAAAACAGCTCCTTCATGGCTTCACTGTTCCATTCATGAGACGGGCACATACAGAAAAGAAAAGCTCTACTGAGCAACCCGGTGATGGCATTCTAGCATCAGATTGTAGGACAACGTAATACTGGCGCCAAAAAAAAACGATGGTTTCTGATGAAAGGACTATCATTGAAGGATGACCATTCCTTCTAGTTCGAGTACCCGAAGCCGAATTTCTTAGCTTCATTGACCAAGCTATGCAATGGCGACAGGATGCTTCAACGTCTATACCAGAGCGAGGGATGGCGGCACGCCTGCCGCTGCGCAGCAGCCAGGACAACTGCAAAGTGTCGAGATGGCCGAGTTATCAATACGAGACTCAATAAGGCACTGACCAGGGCTGCATTTCTTCATCTGCCTCGGTGGAATCAAGGATCGGAGCTTCAAGCCACAGCACTACCGGGCGAGTGGATCCAGCCTTTGATTGCCACGATTGAGCTTTCGAGTACCGTCTACCTGGAGCGCGCAACCTAGGGAAACTCTAAAAAAGACTTTCAGATTTGGTGAAATAGCCGCCTGATCCCAACACAACGGTTGAGAGCCCCGATGAAACAAATGTCTTTCGCCGATGCCGAGTACGCCGGCAAACGTAAGCAGACCCGCCGTGAGCGTTTCCTGATTGAGATGGATCAGGTCGTGCCCTGGAAGGGCTTGATTGCCTTGATCGAGCCGCATTATCCGAAGGGCGAAGGGGGTCGTCCGGCGTATCCGTTGATGGCCATGTTGCGGGTTCATCTGATGCAGAACTGGTTCGGCTACAGCGATCCGGCGATGGAAGAGTCCCTATACGAAACCACGATTCTGCGCCAGTTTGCCGGGCTGCATCTGGATCGGATTCCGGATGAAACCACGATCCTCAACTTCCGCCGGCTGTTGGAAAAACATGAGCTGGCCGGTGGGATTTTGCAGGTCATCAACGGCTATTTGGGCGACCGTGGTTTGCTGCTGCGCCAAGGTACGGTGGTCGATGCGACGATCATTCATGCGCCCAGTTCGACCAAGAACAAGGACGGTAAACGCGACCCCGAAATGCACCAGACAAAGAAAGGAAATCAGTACTTTTTCGGGATGAAAGCGCACATCGGCGTCGATGCCGAGTCGGGTTTGGTGCATAGCCTGGTGGGCACGGCGGCCAATGTGGCGGACGTGACTCAGGTCGATCAGTTGCTGCATGGTGAGGAAACGTACGTGTCTGGCGATGCTGGTTACACCGGTGTGGACAAGCGTCCTGAGCATCAGAATCGCAAGATGATCTGGTCGATTGCCGCACGGCCCAGCAGCTATAAAAAACACGCGGAAAAGAGTTTGATCGGGCGCCAGCGGTGCAAAATCGAATATGCGAAAGCACAAGTCCGGGCGAAGGTTGAGCATCCATTCCGAGTGATCAAGCGTCAGTTTGACTATACGAAAGTGCGCTTTCGCGGCCTTATGAAAAACACCGCGCAACGGGCCATGCTATTTGCCCTATCGAACCTGTGGATGATGCGAAAACGGCCGCTTGTCGCGGGAGAGATGCGCCTGTAATGCAGGAAAAGCGCTTTGAAAAGGTGTCGCTCAAGGGTGAAACGATGAGTTAAGAACAGGAATGGTCTGATTTCTGACGAGCCGGCGTTTTTTTAACCTCTACCAACAAGGGCATCAAAAATCGCTGACTACTTCAGAACTTCCCTAGGCTGACGGACGCGGACAGTCGACGAATATCAACCTGACTGGTGGGGTGCGTACCGCGTTGCGACTACGGCAAAACTGGATCCAGCCTCGTCAGCACGAGCTGCTTCAATCGCCGCTTCAAGGCAAGCAGTAGGCTCCCCTCAACCAAGCTATTCAGGGGAACGATCGGGTTATCTGCTTTGTCACTAAAAAAACGACATGTTGAGATGACGGGATACATTTTCGCGAATCCTTACCTTGGAGAGCCTGTATATGCTTGTTGTTCCTTTACTGTCTGAGCGTGTAAATGGCCGTACGCGAGCCAATTGGCGGAAATTGGTTCAGGCTCTCTATGACAGCCCTAACTCAGAACGGACGTATAGATACATGTGTCTTGCCGATGGCTATCTCCAAGCCCTCAACGATGCTGAACTGATTGATGATGCCCAGTATCAGAGTTTGTACGACTTTTTGCAGAAAATATGATCAGTTGCTCCTAACATAGCTTGTTGCCAGCGGCGGAATCCTCCTCCAACCGCTTAACCGGGTTGGGTGTGGAGCCTTTTGTTTCAGTGGTCACTAACCCGACGCAGACAGCACTTCATTGCGAGGGTCCATGGCGAGTCATTCGATAACCGCTTCTTAAAAGGCGTCACCATCGCGTCCCATCCGCTGTCTCTTGAATGCTGGCTAGCGTCGCCAAGTTGACCAAGAACGACGAACTCCTCCCCACCATCCTACCGAGTCCGGACTAAAGATCACGCCGTTAGGATGCCGCGGTGCCGGTAACCGCCGTAACCGTCCGGCCAACATATCTTCCTGACACCGTCGCTTGAGGCGATGGTGTCCACCTAATTTTTGAAGTGGACACCATTTTTAGCCTTTTTAAGCAGACGCCCATGACACAAGAACGCCGTTCCTATTCCAAGTCCTTTAAGGCCCAGGTCATCGCCGAGTGCGCGCAGGCTGACACGTCGATTGCCAATGTCGCCTTGACCCACAACCTCAATGCAAACCTTGTCCATAAATGGATTCGGGTGTATGCGCAGAAATACATGGTACTGCAAACTGCCTTTATTCCGGTCAAGGCATTGTCTTCGGCAGCGGCACCTCAAGTTCTTCCGGCCACGATCCGAATCGAAGTACCTCATTCAAAAGGCGTAGTCGTGGTGAGCTGGCCGGCAGAAAATGCAGCGGCATGTTCTGCCTTTCTCCGAGACCTGCTGCGATGATCCGTGTCGATTCCATCTGGCTCGCCACCGAGCCCATGGACATGCGCGCCGGTACTGAAACCGCGCTGGCGCGGGTCGTGGCGGTGTTCGGTGCGGCGAAGCCGCACTGTGCTTATCTGTTTGCCAACCGTCGTGCCAATCGCATGAAAGTGCTGGTGCATGACGGCGTGGGGATTTGGCTTGACGCCCGGCGTTTGAATCAAGGACGCTTCTTCTGGTCGGGTGCGCGACACGGCTCCGAAGTTGAGTTGGATGCCGAGCAACTTCAGGCCCTAGTGCTCGGTTTACCTTGGCAGCGCGTCGGTGCAGGCGGAATCATCTCGATGCTTTAACACCGGTCATGGCGCGCTTGCCAGCGCAATTGGCCCATCAGTCTATCGCCGCCATGAGCCCTCTCTGGCAAAATCGGCGGCATGACTTCGCATCCGAATCTCGATCAATTAAACCCTGAAGAACTGCGTGCCTTGGCGGCGCAGTTGATCCAGCGCGTCGAGACGATGGACAAGCAAATCACTCATCAAAAGTCGGTCAACGAGAAGCTGGCCCACGAGATCGCGCTGCTCAAGCGCTTCAAGTTTGCCAAGCGCAGCGAGCAGCTAAGTCCGGATCAAGCCAGCTTGCTCGACGACTTGATCAACACCAATATCGCGGCTATCGAAGCCGAACTTGAGGCGCTGCAACCGACAGCAGTCGAAGCCAAATTGCGCCAGCAGCCCAAACGCGCGGCGCTGCCAGCGCAATTTCCTCGCATGCTGATCCATCACGAGCCAGACAACAGCCACTGTGGGTCTGGCCTTTGTAAACGTGAATATCCTGGTCGCCGCTTCGGCTATCGGCTTGGCCACGACTGTAATGGTTACGATCGGCGTAATGCTGGGGCGCGTGCTTGGAACCGTAGTTGGCAAGCGTGCTGAAATCAACGGCGGCATCGTGCTGATGCTGGTCGGCTCGACAATCCTTTACGAGCATTTGTCGGTGGTGTGAGGGTGTAGTGCCTCAAATAACGCCTGTGCGCAACTTCCGAGTCGGAGGCTGCGCGCGAGCATTTATTGTCAAAAAATGAAAAGTCCGAGGTGTAATTTATTGATAGCAAATGAATGCTTTTGGACGCTTCCTGCCTGTCGCCGCCGCCGGCATCATTGTGCAGTTTTCTCAAGTTCCATGGTTCTGATTGGTAATTGCTTCTGCTCTTTCAGCCAGGTGAAATGCCACCGATTCAAGCGCAGCGAGAATGTTGTGGGTAGGAGATACACCGGGCTGATGCGCCGTGGCTATTTTGATACAACAACCGCACACATCAGAGGCGTGTGGGGCCTCTATCAAAAAAAGCCCGGCAGTGTCGCAATACCGGGCTTTGTTCTCAGGACCGTACTCAGAATCGGTAGTTAGTGCTCAATTCCAGAGTCCGTGGTGCACCGGGTGTGATCAGATCCACTGAGCCATGCGCCGAAGCGTAATAGTCCTTGTCGAAAACGTTGCGCAGACGCAGGGCCATGTCCCATTTCGGCTGGTTGTACAGCAGCGCGGCGTCCACGGTTGTGTAAGCCGGCATGACCACTTGGTTATCCAGGGCGGTGTAGCGGTCATCGACATAGTTCGCCCCCATGCCTACACGCCAGGTTTGTGTCAGCGAACGCACCAACCACAGGTTGGCGCTGTGGCGCGGGGTCAAGGTCGGCACCTGGCCTTCGTTGGCGACCCCGTTGGTACGGCTGTTGGACTTGGTGATCTCGGCATCCAGATAGGCGTAACCGGCATAGACCTGCCATTTGTCACTCAACTGCCCGCTGGCGGTCAGCTCAAGACCATCGGTGCGCTGCTCACCCGCAAGCACCAGTTTGGTCGGGTTCGCCGGATCGCTGGTTTTCATATTGGTGCGTTCCAGCCGGAACAGCGCCGCCGTCAACGCCAGGCGATTGTCGAGCAGGTCCCACTTGCCGCCGATCTCGAAGTTGGTGGTTTCCTCTGGTTCAAGATCCTGGTTCGTCGTGCTCAGGGCGAACATCTCGGCGGAGGGTTGGTAGGAACGGCTCACCGAGACGTAATAGGACTGCACTTGATCAGGCTGTTAGACCAGACCGACTCGCGGGCTCCAGGTGGTATCGGTGCGGGACAGGGTGTTGTGCGTCAGGTCATCGGCGTATTCCTGGTCGAACACGTCATATCGTACGCCCAGCAGGGCTTTCCACTGTGGCGCCAGTTCGATCAGGTCCTGCACGTAGAAACCGGCGGTGTCCTGGGTGTTGGTGCCCTTGGCGGTTTGCCGGTTGGCCTGGAACGGCACGTCGACCAAGGCATCGCGGTACACCGGCACCCTGGCCACATTGGATTGGCTGAATACGGACTGGTCCTTCACCTGGCGCCCCAGCTCCACACCATAGAGCAGGTTATGGTTCATCCCGGCGAGCACGGCGCGCTGCTTGAGTTCGGTCTGGTTGAACCACCCGTCTTCCTTGCGCTGCACGTTGCCGCGGTTGAGTTTTACCAGCAGTTCACCATTGGGGGCAGTGACGAAACGTGTCGGGCTGGAGTCAGCGAGTGTGTTGTTGCGATCCAGGTCGTAGTGGTAGTAGCGACTGGTGTTGCTCAGGGTGAAATCGTCGTTGATCCGGTAATCGACGCCGGCCGTGAACGAGAACACTTCGCTGCGGGTGTAGTCGTCATCCGGGTCGGCGGAACCGAAGCGCTTGTCGCGGTCCACATCGACCGGACGGTCGCCTCGTGCCGGGATGCCGAAGTCGATCAGGCGCTTGTCATACAGATAGGTAGCGCCCAGGTTCAGTTCCAGATCGTCCGAGAGCTTGAAGTAGGCCGAAGGCGCGATGGCCTTGCGGTCGATGTAGCCGTCATCCCGGAAGGTGTCACTGTTCTCCAGCGCGCCTGTCACACGAAAGGCTTTATCGCCTTGCTGCTGATCGGCCCAACCGGCATCGAACTGAGTGCGTTTTTTGCCCTCGCTGTCGACACTGACGCCGACCTCCTGCTTGGGTGCGAAGTTGGGTGTCTTGCTGATGCTGTTGATCAGGCCCCCCGAAGAGCCGCGGCCATAGAGCACCGCTGCCGGCCCCTTGATCACTTCCACGCGCTCGACGTTGGACAGATCGCGGAAGTACAGCGCATCGTCACGAATGCCGTCGATGTACATGTCGCCAATGGCACTGAAACCACGGATGGTGACCTGATCGCGCTGGCCGTCACCATTGGACAGGCCGATACCAGGGACATTCTTCAGCACGTCTTCCATCGACTGAGCGCCCTGATCCTTGATGACGCTCTGGGGAATCACGTTGACGGTTTGCGGGATATCACGTAGCGGGGCATCGATCTTCAGCGCACTCCTGCTCTCGGTCGACATATAGCTCTGCTCGTTGTACTCACTGTTTACAGCGGTTGCCGGCAGGGTCAGAACAGGCTCGGTTTCTGCCTGTAGATCAGGTACGACCAGAATGCCCAGCAACGACAGAGAGGCCGGGTAAATGCGCGATAGAGCCACCATGAACACCTTTTGTGTGAATTATCGCGCGAATAATAACGATTATCTTTTGTAAGTAAATACATATCATTTCGATACAGGCGGCTGGCACAAGTCAGTACAACCGTCTCAATCTCGTCTATCGGCTGTACTTTCAGAGGGATGAAGGTGCTTCGCCGCGCCACGTTTTGTTGCGACTGGCATCAGATGTCGGCGCTGATTGAAAACTGACCCACCTTGCCTATTGAAAATTGACCCAGGGCGGATTGCTGATTTTTGCATCAGCAATTGTGGATAAGCTTAGCAGTCGTGTCCCGGTGGAAGAGGCATCAAGCCCCACCGCATGTGGGCATGCGGCAGGGTATTTTCGGTGCAGATCAAAACAGCTCATCGTCCTCGGCACCATCATCGTCTTTGCGCTTTCGTTCACGTGATTTGATCTTGGTCTGGGCGACCAAGCTGCTGTGTTGCAGGCGGTAGGACTCGTTGCCCGTTTCGACGATGTGGCAGTGGTGTGTCAGCCGATCCAGCAACGCCGTGGTCATCTTGGCGTC
>LNAO01000062.1_pt1 | contig 12722 bp, 8 predicted proteins | sample 602571 | NCBI WGS metagenome assembly LNAO01 (sample SAMN02440304, study PRJNA202911) | soil metagenome | biome: Subtropical and temperate rainforests or woodlands; isolation source: soil samples (1 kg each in a 20% v/v slurry with milli Q water) were... ...
GCACGCTGTGCCCGCTGTGCAAGCAGCCCGACGCGTCGGTCACGCGCGAGAAGCTCGCCGAGTTCGTCGCACCCTGGCAGATCACCGGCTCGGTGCGCGCCTACCGGCCGGTGGGCTGCGTCGACTGCCGCATGACCGGCTACATGGGCCGCATGGGCTTGTACGAACTGCTGAGCATCAGCGAGGAGTTCAAGGCGCTCGTGAACAAGGAGCCGGTGCTCTCCGCCCTGCGCCGCCAGGCCGTGACCGACGGCATGCGCCCGCTGCGGCTGGCCGGCGCGCTGCGCGTGGCCGAAGGCGTGACGACCATCGAGGAAGTGCTGAGCGCCACGCCGCCGCTGGAGTGACCGTCACCGACAGGCGTCAGGATCAACGTGCCTGAGAGATGGCGGCCGCCCACTCACTCAGGGACGGCTTATTCGCGCGGGATGTCCCTTCGAGTTGCTGCCGATCCTCGTACATGGACTCGTAATCGATGACCACGTCGACCCCCTGTCCCCCGATCAATTTGATCAACTCCATATAGCAAGGGTCACTGCGTTCGGCACGGGTCAGACGCAAGAGTTCACGCTCGAAGCCCACTCGCAGCACCGTGGCTGGCTGCGGCCAGCCGCTTGCGAAGCAGCTCGGCTCGACGCCCACCGCTGCAAGTGCTTCTTTCCATTGATCCTGACCGAGCTTTGGAAAGACGTGCTGTCCTGCACGCACCTCGAAGCCTGTAAGGCGCGCGGGACCGATGCCATCGTTGGACAGGTAGAGCCCATTCCTTCCCCCAGGTCCTTCTGCGTAGGGCGTCAGTTGCAGCGCTGGTTGCAACGACAGGCGGTTGTGCTCGCGGGAAATTTCCAACTGCTTCCATGAGAAAAAGGCGGCCGCAAGTGATACGGCCGTGGCGACGACGGCCACCCCGGTTTGTGCCGTGCCCCACTTCGGCGTCATGCAGGCAGCTCCATCGTCCAGCCTCCTGGCTCCATCAGTCGCCATACGATCTGGCCTTCGCCCGCCATGCCCCAGGCGCGCGCATCGGGCATGGGCGTGCCCTGTTCGATGAAGGCTTGGCGCCACCATGCGTTGACCACACCGGCCTGCGGGTGGTCGGGCTCGGCCGTGGCGTCCCAGATGCCCGTGCGCGAGCAGGGCTTGCCGGCCGTGCAGGTGATGGGGGTACCTTCCATCGCCTGCACTTCACGTACGACACCGGCACGCAGGCGTGCGGAGCGAACGGGCGGCGCCACGGGCACCGGCAAGCCCATGTAGTGCCACATCACGCGGCCATCGTTCGGCCCCAGGCGGTCCCGCATCGGCGGGAAGGCTTCGCCGCGCGCAAGGCGCAGCGGCACCTGGGCGCGGTCCCAGGCGGCGTGATAGTCGGTGCGCGGATCGAGCAGCTGGGGCAGCCAGTAGCCGGTGAAGCGTGCCGCAGTGCTCTCGTACTGGGCCATGGGGCGATCGTGCGAAGGTGATTCCTCGCGCGAAGGCACCGGATGGTCGGGCAGCACGTGGCCCTCGGGGATGTGGGCGCGGCCGGTGCGGCTGGCCCCTGGTGTGGGCTTCGGCGCGGGGACGGGCTCGACGGCCTTGGCCGCGTCGATCAGGCTTTGAGCCTTGCCGTCCCAGACGGGCAGGGGCGCCGGTGGCAGGGGCAGCACCTTGTCGAGATTGGGGAAGCGCAGGTCGCGGTTGCGGTAGAGGGCGTCGCCCAGGGCGTCGTAGCGTTTCGAGCGGGAGGGGTCCTTGAGATTTCCGACGATCTGATCGCCATTGCGAAACTTGGAGCCCAAGGAGTTCGCGGCCTTCTCGCTACCTAATTTGACGCCTTCGTGCAGAACGATAAGGGCACGAGCATTGCTTTCTCCGATGCTCGTGTCGGTCCCTTGCAAGGTTGATCCGAGTTCGTAGGCCGCCTCACCAAAGCCCTGCGAAACCGCGCACTCGAGCATTGGAAGAGCGACGGCGCGATTTCCCCAGAAGCCTTCTTCCGGGTTGTCATAGGTCCCGGAAAGTGCCTTTCCGATGTGGGTCAACGCCTGCGGGTTGCCCATGTCTGCGGCACGTTCCCAGAAGGCCCAGGCGCGGCTGCCGTTCGGGCGGATCGATGGCATGCCCCGCGAGTGGTAGTTGCCCATCTTGTCGTAGGCAGCGGGGATGCCCAGCTTCATGGCCGCTTCGACGATGTCGATGGCCTTGTACGAGTCTTCCGGCACCGCGAGCGCGCCCTCGCCCTGTCCCGTCTCATACAGGCTGGCCAGATTCATCATGGCCTTCCAGTGCTTGCGCTCGGCAGCCTGCGTCCAGAGCTGTTCGGCCTTCTTCCAGTCGCGCTGGTTCGGCCAGAGGCTCGCGCGGGTCACGTAGAGTGCCTCCTTGTGCCACGCCTCGGCCTGCTGGTCGATGGGCGGCACGGCATCGGCCTCGTAGGTGCAGGTGAACTCTTTGCGGTGCGGGTCGAAGGCCTTGAGGGCCTGATGGCGCGGGAGGGGATCGATGGGGGTCATCTTGTCGCAGGCGGTGAGGTTGAGCGCGACCAGCGCGCCGAAGAGGAGGTGTGCGAGGCGCTTCATGGTGGGCCGTCAGGCGTACCGCGTGTAGCTGAACTTGCTGTCACGGAAGGTGCAGAGGAAGCCTTGAAGCGGCTGCCCGTTTTTCTTGTGGGCATCATTTGTCTTCATCAACTCCTGCCAGTTTGCGAACGTATCGGCAATCTGCCCCGGCTCCCCACTGCCCCCGTCATGCGCCCCACCCGTGTGCATCCCCCACACCTCCTTGCGCAGTGCCATCGCCTTGGCGTGGTCGTCGGTGGCGATGTTGATTTCGCTGTCGGCGGCCATGCTGCGCTGGTTGAGGTTGGCGCTGCCGACGGTGAAGAAGGCGTCGTCGATCATCAGCAGCTTGCTGTGGATGTAGATCTGCCGGTAGCGGTCGGCCGGGCCGCGCTTCTTCAGGCCGCTCGATCCGTCGTCGCAACTCACCAGCATGCCGATGAGCACCTTCAGGCCTTCGGCTTCGAGGTCGGCGGCGCTCGGTTCCTTGATGCGGGTTGCGCTTTGCCCAACCACCGAGCGTTCTGGCCGTGGCAGATACGGGACGGCGGCGGGCATCGTCCGGCCTTCCGCCGCGGCACGCTTCATGGCCGCAACGTTGTGCGCCCACTCTTTCTGCGCATCGTCCTCCGCCTTCATCAGCAGGTACTGCCCGGTATCCCGCCCGTCGATGTCCTCGTCGTGCATCTGGTCGCTGCGCCCCAGGCTCTTGACCAGGTCGAAGGTGCGCGGTGCCATCTCGGCCTTCTCGGGGCGCGGGATCACGATGAAGGCGTGCAGGATGCCGGCCGACTCCGGGCTCGCCGCGCCGCCCGCCTGGTGGCCGTCGTTGTAGGCCCGCCGCCGGGCCCTCAGGTGCTCGCCCCACTCCTGGTACTGGAAGTACTGGTTCTCCAGGTAGAGGTACTTGCGCGCGAAATCGGTGGCGTGCATGTACAGCCGCTTGATGGTCTGGTCCTGCTCCTCGGGCTGGGTGCGCACCACCTGCACGCGCGAGGTCTGGCCGAAGAAGCGGGTTTTCTTGAGGCCGCCGGGCACCGACACGTCCACCTCGCGGCCGCCTGCGCGCATCCAGGCCGTGGCGAAGTTCTTGTGCACGAACTGCAGCGCCTGGCCCTGCAGCCGGCAGGCGTAGTCCTGGTAGGGGTCGAGCCGGACCTGTGCGAGGTCGGCGGGGCTGCCGCCGGCCTTCTTGACTCGCACATAGGTCTCGCTGGGGTCGCCCCCTGGCGGCTTGTCGCGTTCGCGCTCGCGCATGGGGTCGTTGAAGGCGTGCGCGCGGGTGTCCCAGTAGCCGGTCATGGCGTTCAGGCCCATCACGTAGCCGACCGCCTTGGCACCGTCTTGGTGGTGGTAGTCGATGAGCACGGTCTTCTGGTGGTGCGTGCCGTTGCCTTCGAGCAGGGATTTCTCGGTGATGAGGCCGCCGACCCCACCCGCGGCCGTGCCGGGCGGATGCTGCTCGGCGGCCAGCCGGCCCTGGATGGCCTGCTTGTCGCCATCGCGCAGGCACACCTCGATCAGGTGGGCGTTCTTCTTGTCCAGCGCCCAGCGCCACCACTCGACGCAGTGGTCGGCGCGCGACCAGCCTGCTGGTTTCGCAGTGGTCGGCGCCGGCAGGTAGACGCCACCCATGCCGGCGCCCATTCCGGCGGCGCCCGCCATCACCTCGTCGGAGGTCCGGTTGCGAATCAGCGCGTCGGTGTAGCCCGGCATGTGGTGCTGCACCTGGCCGCCCAGGTAGCTGTACCAGATCAGCAGCCGCACCTTGACCGGGTTCGTCTTGCGCGTGGCCAGGCGCTTGAGCAACGCACCGTAGGTTTCTCCTCGGGGCCAGGTGTCGGCCTTGTTGCGCACCAGTTCCATGCCGGGGTCGAAACCCCAGCACACCAGGTCGACGCTGGCCTGGGCCTTCTCCAGGTCGCCGGCGATGGCGCCGAAGCCTTCTTCCCCGCAGATCAGCATCTCGATGTGGTTGTTGGGCGTGATGGGGTGGGTGCCGGCGCAGTGCTCCGGCTCCAGCAGGTAGGCCATGCTGGCGCGGCACTGGCCGTTCTGCTCGTCCACATGGACGGTCTCGGCGCGATGGGTGGAGGTCTGGGTCATGGGGCGTGACTCGCTGCTGGGATCAGGTGGCCGAGGGGTAGTCGTCGGCACGGCTGGCGGGGCCCGCGGCGCCACGGAAGCCTGCGTTGGAGAGCCACTGCTCGGCCGAGCGCGGGTCGAGCGTGGGGCTGACCTTGATCTGGAACTCGGCGCCGTTGGTGAGCCTGACCGTGTAGGCCGATGTGCCGGGCTCGTGGTCCTTGATCGGCACGCGGCCGTTCGCGTCGGTCACACCCCGGCCGACGAGCGCCGCGCCCTTGTAGAGCGCATAGGGTTCGTTGACGAAGGGAAAGCCCTGCCGCGGGAAGGAGCCCAGCGAGAGCAGCAGGTCTTCCTTGCGCCTGGGCGACTCGGGCAGTGTGGGGGTGGCCCGGTTGCGCGCGCCCAGCACGTTGTAGGTGACGCAGTGGTACTGCACGAGTCCGGTGGTGCCGTGCTCGATGCGCCCGGCCGCCCACTTCGTGTAGCTGCCGCCGCCATTGACCACGACTTCTTCCTTGGCCGAGATCGTGATCCGGTTCGCGGTCATCGTGATGTCCAGCTTGGCGAGCAGGCGCAGGTTGCGCTCCAGGGCCCTCAGGTCGATGTCCTCCAACGCGGAGATCAGCCGGATGCCTTCGCGGTGTGCAAACAGACGGATGGCGCCCTTGACGCTGGCCAGGAAACTGCCGCCGCTGCTCAGGCTGGTGTGGCGCCCGCTGGTGATCGCCGTGTGGCCCTCGCTGGCCATGTGGGTGCTGCCCGCAGTGGTCGTCTCGATGCCGGCGGGGCTGGCCAGCACCAGATGCGGCGCGGCGAGTTCCGGGAAGCCTTCGGCGTCGCTGTCGCGGGCACTGCTTGCGCCACCCTTGCCCTGGATCTGATCGTTCTGATGCTTGAGTTCGGCTGCGACGTCGCTTTGGTCCTTGCCCGTGTCCTGGGCGCCGGCCTGCTGGGCGGTGTCGGCCAGGCTCTCGTGCAGGTCGCGCGCCTCGGTGAGGCGTTGCGCGGTCTCGCCGCTGTCGAGCATATGGCCGCTGGCACCGGTGCGGGCCTCGGTGGTAACGAGCAGGCCGTTGCGGGCGCGCACGGCGCCGTGGCCATCCGAGCGCAGTTCAAAACCGTGGCCGCGGTAGTCCTGGCGGCCGACGTTCTTTTCGATGCGGGTGATGTGGCCCAGGCTCAGCTGGCTGGCGTCGTGGTCGCTGCGCAGCTGCGCCTGGATCTTGGCCTCGGTGTCGTCGAGCAGCAGATGGTTGCTGCGCCCGCCCGATGCGTTGCCGCCGCCGGGCGTCAGCTCACGGCTGCGAAGGCCGCTGAGGGCATAGTAGTCCGGCAGCCGGAAGGACGGCAGGTTGAGCTGGTTGTGGACACAGCCGATGCAGATCGGCAGGTCGGGGCTCCCGTCGAGAAAGCCGATGATGACTTCCTGCCCGATGCGCGGCACGTAGGTGTTGCCCATCTGGTTGCCAGCCGAGAACGACGTCACCCGCACCCAGCAGGAGCTGTTCGCGTCGTGGCCACCGTAGCGGTCCCACGGGAACTGCACTTTGATGCGGCCGAAGGCGTCGGTCCAGACGTTCTGATTTTCGGGGCCGACGACGATGGCAGTCTGCGGACCCTGTACGCGCGGCCACGGCGTGCGCTGTTCGGGGCGGTACTGCTCGTTGCGCGCCGGGAAGAGGTCGAACTCGGCGTCGACCCGGAAGTGCTGGCTGCGCCGGCCTTGCGCGCCGGTCTGCGGGACATGGCTCTCGGCGCCTATTTCCTCGATGTCCAGGTGTGCGCCCAGAATCACGTATTCGATGTTGGCCTGTTCGTGGGGGTGCCTCGCCAACTCGAAGGTGTGCCCGGGAACCATGCCGCGCAGGTGCCCGGCGCCCTGCGCGAAGATGCCCGGCGTGCGCAGCGCCTGCGCGCGCAGCAGCGCGATCTTGTCGCCTTCGTCGAACGGGTCGTTGGGCGCCTGCTGCGGTCCGGCCTTTGGTTGGGCGTAATGGCTGCGGGCATGCCAGTCGAAGATTTCCTGATCGGCTTGCCCGGTGGGGCGTGGTGCCGTGCGCCGGCGCCGGAGGTCGGCGCGCGGGCGGGTGTAGTCGTATTCGGTCGTGGCATAGGCGCCGGAGGTCAGCGCATTGCCCGGCACGAGGGCGTGGATGTATTCCTCGTCGATCTTGTGGCCGGGCGGGTAGAAGCGCAGGGCCTGGTAGGCGGCGCTCGGGTTCGGGTGATACGCCGCCATGGTGTCCGCCAGGACCAGGCGGTGCTTGCCCTCGGAATGCGCGAAGAAGAAGCTGATGCCCCACTCCTCGCACAGGCGGCAGATGAACTGGTAGTCGGTTTCGAGCCACTGGGTCCGGTAGTCCCTGGCCGGGTAGCTCTCGGCGAGCCGCTTCTCGACCGGGAAGTGGTAGTCCGAGAGCACCGTGTCGAGAATCTCGACGACCGTCATGTCCTGGAAGATCCGGCAGTCGGTGGTGAGCGTGGCGAGGTGCAGCCACGGCCTCAGGGTCAGTTGGTAGAGTGCCTGTCGACCTTCCTCGCGCAGGAAGCGCGCTTCGGTGATGAGCCCGCTGATCTCCCGCGTGCCGGCGCCGATCGCATCTGTTGCATGGCCGACCGCGCCGGCCTCGAAGGTGCCGCGTCCCTCCAGTTCGATCGTCACCGTGAGCTCCTGGCCGACGAAACCAGCGAGCGGAAAGCTGGCACCCTGACCGGGGATGAAGTTCATCGTCTCGGGCGTGCGAACGATCAACCGGTATGCGAAGAGCTGGTCAAGCCTCTCGTCCCCCGTGAGCCTGACCGGCTCGAGCGCCGGGGTCCCCATGAACTCCGGAATGGCGGTGCTTCGCACCGTCAGCGTGCGTGGCGTGACGTTCGTCATCTGGTACTCCCTGCCGCGGGTGTTGTTATGGCGGCTTGGAAATTATGACGCCGCCAAGTCGCGGCGTATGGGCTTTGAACGTGACCAATTTGCCAGATCGCAAGACCACTGAAACTTGTCCTGGCTGGACATCGCCTTGAGTGATAACCCTAGCTCCCCGGTTAGTGGAATCCACATCGGTCCTGACTGGATGCTGACCACACAATCTGCGGTTCGAATTTTTTCGAGGAGATTGTTCGTGAAAATCAAAAGTCAGAAGGACTTCTTTGCGGGGCTGATGTTCGCCGTCGTCGGCGTTGCCTTCGCTTGGGGTGCGACGACCTACAACGTGGGCACCGGTGCGCGCATGGGTCCGGGCTACTTCCCGATGATGCTGGGCATCGTGCTGGCCGTGCTTGGCCTCGTCGTGATCTTCAGTGCCCTCGCCATCGAGACGGTCGACGGCGACCCGATCGGCAAGGTCGCGTGGAAGCCGCTGGGCTTCATCATCGGCGCCAACCTGATCTTCGGCGTGCTGCTCGGCGGCGTCGTGTCCTGGGGCCTGCCGGCCATGGGCCTGATCGCCGCGATCTACGCGCTGGTGCTGATCGCCGGCCTGGCCGGCGAGCAGTACAGCTTCAAGGCCAGCCTCATCCTCGCCACCATCCTTGCGGTCGGCAGCTACCTCGCTTTCGTGGTGGCGCTGAAGCTGCAGTTCCAGGTGTGGCCCACCTTCATTTCGGGCTGAGGACTCACGCCATGGATCTGATCAACAACCTCTCCATTGGTTTCACCGCGGCCTTCACGCTGCAGAACCTGATCTACGCCTTCGTCGGCTGCCTGCTGGGCACGCTGATCGGCGTGCTCCCCGGCATCGGCCCGGTCGCGACCATCGCGATGCTGCTGCCCGCCACCTACGCGCTGCCGCCGGTGGCCGCGCTCATCATGCTGGCCGGCATCTACTACGGCTCGCAGTACGGTGGCTCGACCACCGCCATCCTGGTGAACCTGCCGGGCGAATCGTCCTCCGTCGTGACCGTGATCGACGGGCACCAGATGGCCAAGCAGGGGAGAGCGGGCCCCGCACTCGCCGCCGCCGGCCTGGGCTCGTTCTTCGCCGGGTGCGTGGGCACGCTGATCCTGGCCGCCTTCGCGCCGCCGCTGACCGAGCTGGCCTTCAAGTTCGGCCCGGCCGAGTACTTCTCGCTGATGATCCTGGGCCTGATCGGCGCCGTGGTGCTGGCCTCGGGCTCGCTGCTCAAGGCCATCTCGATGATCGTGCTGGGCCTGCTGATCGGTCTGGTCGGCACCGACGTGAACTCGGGGGTGGCGCGCTTCAGCTTCGACATTCCGGAACTCACCGACGGCATCGGCTTCATCGTGATCGCGATGGGGGTCTTCGGCTACGGCGAAATCATCGCCAACCTGTCGCGCCCTGAAGAAGAGCGCCAGATCTTCACCGCCAAGGTGCACGGCCTGTGGCCGACGAAGGAAGATTTCAAGCACATGCTGCCGGCGGTGCTGCGCGGGACGGCCCTGGGTTCCTCCCTGGGCATCCTGCCCGGCGGCGGTGCGCTGCTGTCGGCTTTTGCGGCCTACACCATTGAGAAGAAGACCAAGCTGAACCCCGGCGAAGTGCCCTTCGGCAAGGGCAACATCCGCGGTGTGGCCGCGCCCGAGGCCGCCAACAACGCCGGTGCGCAAACGTCCTTCATCCCGCTGCTGACGCTGGGCATTCCGCCGAACCCGGTGATGGCGCTGATGGTGGGTGCGATGACCATCCACAACATCCAGCCGGGCCCGCAGGTGATGACCAGCAACCCGGAACTGTTCTGGGGCCTGATCGCCTCGATGTGGATCGGAAACCTGATGCTGATCGTGCTGAACCTGCCGCTCATCGGCATCTGGATCAAGCTGCTGTCGATCCCGTACCGCTGGCTGTTCCCGGCCATCGTGCTGTTCTGCGCGATCGGCGTGTACTCGACCAACAACAACGTGTTCGACATCTGGATGGTCGCGATCTTCGGCGTGGTGGGCTACACCTTCATCAAGCTGGGTTGCGAACCCGCGCCGCTGTTGCTGGGGCTGATCCTCGGGCCGATGATGGAAGAGAACCTGCGCCGTGCGCTGCTGCTGTCGCGTGGCGACTGGAGCGTGTTCGTCACCCGTCCGATCTCGGCCGGCCTGCTGGCGGCTGCGGTGCTGCTGCTGGTGATCGTGCTGCTGCCTTCGGTCAAGTCCAAACGCGAAGAGGCCTTCGTCGAGGACTGAGCATCGCCTCGCGCCTCGCGCCTCGCGCGCCGCGACCAAGCCCCGTGTGCCTCGGCCCACGGGGCTTTTGTTTTTCGGCCGGCGCAGGCGAGCGTGCTGCTGCTCAGATCTTCATGTGCTGGCGTGCCATCGCGAGGAAGGCCATCGCTGCGGGACTCAGCGGGTGCTTGGCGAGCCGGATCGCCACCACCGGGAATTCCAGCGCGGGACGCACGATCCGCACCGCGCGCAGCCGGGCCGGCATCAGCACGTCGACATACTGCGGCAGCAACGCGACGCCGGCACCGGCCTGCACCAGTCCGAAGGCGGTCGAGAGCATCGATACGTGGTGCGCGACCACGGGGTAGACGTTGGACGTGCTCGCGAGCTGGCGGCTGATGGCGCGCCACACGTTGGCGTCGGGGTTGACGTGGATGAAGGGAAGGCCGTCGAGCGCGCGGCCCTCGACCTCGGCATGCCGGGCGAGCGGATGGTCGTCGCGCATGAACAGCGCCATCGCTGCACTGAAGAGGGGCTCGGTCGCGAGTCCGGAGTGCTTCTGTCCGATGTCGGAGCCGAAGCCGAGGTCGGCCTCGCGCGACAGGACGCGCGACATCATCTGCTCGGCCGTGCTGTCGAGCAGCGTGGCGGTGAGCTGCGGATGGGCCTGCGAAAAGCGCCCGAGCACCGGCGGCATCAGCGTGCCGGCCGTCAGGTGCCCCACGGCCAGCACCACGCGCCCTTCACTGAGCTGCGACTGCGAGCGGCACACCCCGACCGATTCGTCGATCAGCCGCAGCGCGCGCAGGCTGGTATCGGCCATCATCTGGCCGGCATCGGTCAGCCGGATGCGTCGACCTCGTACCACCAGCGCCTGCCCGAGCTCTTCTTCCATGCGCCGCACCAAGTGGCTGATGGCCGGTTGCGTCAGTTGCAGCGCCTCGGCCGCGAGCGTGAAGCTGCCGGTTTCCGCGATGGCTGCGAGCGCGCGCAACTGCTGCAGCGAAACGGCCTCGAGGCCTTGCTTTGCCATAAAAACTACTCATAGTTGAATAAGCAGGATTATCTGCATGCATGGTCTTGCGGTGCATAGCATTCGGGGCTTCTTCATCCTGTCCAGAATCCAACCCATGAATCGAACCCGGTTTCTCCAAGGCATGGCGCTCGCGGTCTGCGTCGCAGCATCGACGGCGAGCTTCGCCCAGCAGGGCTACCCGAAAAAGCCGATACGGCTGATCGTGCCTTTCCCGGCCGGTGGCGCCACAGACCTCTTCGCGCGGACGCTGTCGCAGAAGATGGGCGAGAAGCTCGGCAACTCGGTGGTCGTCGACAACAAGCCCGGTGCGGGCGGCGGCATCGGCTCGGATCTGGCGGCCAAGGCACCCGCCGACGGCTACACGCTGCTGCTGGCGACCACCAGCACGCATTCGATCGGACCGGCGCTGAACGCCCGCCTGCCCTACGACACGGTGCGCGACTTCACGCCGATCGACCACGTCGGCAATGCGCCCAGCATCATGCTGGTGCCGAACAACTCGCCTGCCAAGACGGTGCGCGAATGGATCGACTACGCCAGGAAGAACCCCGGCAAGCTCAACTACGCATCGAGCGGCAACGGCACCATCGTCCAGCTCACGGCGGAACTCTTCAAGTCGCAGGCTGGTGTGTTCGTCACGCACATTCCGTACAAGGGCACCGCGCTGGCCATTCCGGACATGATCGCGGGCAACCTCGACGTGATGTTCGATTCGCTGCCCACCGGCATGCCGCATGTGCGCGACGGCCGGTTGCGCGCGCTGGGCGTGACCTCGCTCAAGCGCAGTCCGCTGGCGCCCGAGCTGCCTCCGATCGCCGACACGCTGCCGGGCTTCGAGTCGAGCACCTGGTTCGGCCTGTACGGTCCGAGGGGCCTGCCCGCCGATATCGTCGGGCGCATCAACACCGCGGCCAACCAGGCGCTGGCGGACCCGGAGGTCAAGGACAAGCTCGCGCGCCTGGGCATCGAGCCGGTCGGCAGCACGCCGCAGCAGTTCGCCAAGATGGTGGCCGACGATGCGGCCAAGTGGAAGAAGATCGTCATCGATCGGAAGATCGTCAATGAATAAGAAGACCCCCATGAAATTCGACTACGCCAACCCCTACCTGTCGACCCGCATCCCCGTCTTCGCCCGCAACGTGGTGTCGACCTCGCATCCCCTGGCCGCGCAGGCCGGGCTGCGCATCCTGCAGCAGGGCGGCAATGCGGTCGACGCGGCGGTCGCCACGGCGGCCGTGATGACCCTGGTCGAGCCGGTGAGCAACGGTCTGGGCAGCGATGCCTTCGCCATCCTGTGGGACGGCGAGCAGTTGCACGGCCTCAATGCGTCGGGCCCCGCGCCCAAGGCCTGGACGCCGGCCTACTTCCTGAACAAGTACGGCAGCGACACGCTCACCCCGCCGATGCGCGGCATCGACTCGGTCACCGTCCCCGGCGCGGTGCGCGGCTGGGTGGCGCTGAGCGACCGCTTCGGCAAGCTGCCTTTCGCCGACCTGATGGCCCCGGCCATCGACATCGCCGAGCGCGGCTACCTGATGCCGCCGGTGGTGCAGCAGAAGTGGGCCGCTGCCACGCCGGTGCTCCAGTCGATGCCCGGCTTTGCACAGGCCTTCCTGCCCTGGGGCCGTGCGCCCGAGGTGGGGGAGCTGTTTCGCTTCGCTGCCGCCGCGCGCGCGCTCAAGGCCATCGCACGCACCAAGGGCGAGGCCTACTACAGCGGCGAGATCGCCGAGGCGCTCGCGAAATTCGCCCGCGAGCAGGGTGGCGCGCTCACCGTCGATGACCTGTCGAACTACCAGCCCGAGTGGGTCACGCCGATCTCGCGCGACTACCGCGGTCACACGCTGCACGAGATCCCGCCGAACGGCCAGGGCATCGCCGCGCTGATCGCGCTGGGCATCCTCGAGAAGTTCGACATGGCCGCGCTGCCGGTCGATTCCGTGGCTTC
>LNAO01000065.1_pt1 | contig 12602 bp, 8 predicted proteins | sample 602571 | NCBI WGS metagenome assembly LNAO01 (sample SAMN02440304, study PRJNA202911) | soil metagenome | biome: Subtropical and temperate rainforests or woodlands; isolation source: soil samples (1 kg each in a 20% v/v slurry with milli Q water) were... ...
ATTCATGACTCTGGTCGGGCCTTGCGGGATCGGCAAGACCACCGTGGCGCTGCGCGTGGCCGAACTGTTGTTGCAGCACTATCGGCACGGCGTGTGGCTGGTGGACCTGGCGGCGATCGATGACCCGGCGCAAGTGACCGACCACCTCACACGAACCCTTGGGTTGGAGGTCGGCACCACGCTGGAGGCGCTGGCGCAGCGGCATGCCTTGTTGGTCCTGGACAACTGCGAACACCTGCTCGAACGCTGCCAGACGTTGATCGAAACACTGCTGGCTTCGCTGCCTCGTCTGTCGATCCTCGCCACCAGCCGCGAGCCGCTCCAGGCGGCGGGCGAAACTGTATTGCATCTGCCACCGCTGGCGGTTCCGACGATGTCAGCGTTGCGCAGTGTTGACGAGGTCATGGGCTATTCGGCGGTGCAGTTATTCGTCAGCCGTGCCCGGGCTCGTCAGCAAGGGTTCACCCTGCGCGAACAAGACCTCAAGACCGTACGGGAAATCTGCCGGCGCCTCGACGGCCTGCCTCTGGCGATTGAGTTGGCGGCGGCGCAAATCGATGCGCTGGCGCTGGTGGGGTTGCAAGCGCAACTCGATAACTGTTTTCAGTTGCTGTCCCAGGGCCGCCGCACGGCCGTGCCCCGGCACCAGACGCTCAAGGCCGCGCTGGACTGGAGCTACGAACGTTTGACTGCCGCGGAGCAAACCGTGTTGCAGCGCCTGGCGGTGTTCAAAATGGCCTTCACCCAGGACGCAGCGATCGGCGTGATCTGCTGCGACAGGCTGCCCGCCGCCGACCTGGTCAAGGTGATGGAAAGCCTGGCATTCAAGTCACTGCTGTCCCGGGAGCAGGGCGGCGGTGTGACCCGCTACCGCTTCCTCAACACCACCCGCACCTACGCGCTGGAAAAACTCGAACTCAGTGGTGAGCTGCGCGCCTTCGAAATTCGCTATGCCGATTACACCAGTCAAACGAGCCGGCCTTCAGGCGGGCAGGTGGCATTGCAACTCGTCGAGTAACCGGCGAACGGTCATCAAGTCGGGCGTGGCGAATCCTTCGGTGTAGCGCTGGTAGATCGGGGCCAGCAGGTCGTACGCCCTTTGGCTGTGGCCCTGACGCTGCCACAGTTGCGCCAGCGAGGTGGCGCTGCGCAGCTCCCAGGCCAGTGCGCCCTGGGTCTTTGCCAGGTTGAGTGCCTTGAGCAACACGGCTTCGGCCGTGGCGACGTTTACCGGGCAATCCGTTGCCAGCAACGTCCTGGCCCTGGCCCGCAGAATCTCCGCCGTGCTCCAGTTCGAAACACCATTTTGCGCACGGTCGAGCAGTTCATCGTCGACACAGGTTGAATCCAGCGTGACCATGATGTCCTTGATCAAACCGACGCTTTGGCGGCCGATTGGCTGTACATCGGTGCCGCCGATCACCCGCGCATAGTGTTGCGCCCAGTCATGGAACAGCAGCACCGAGTGTTTCTGTGCCTGTTGCAGCAGCAGGCGCAGGAGTTCGCGGGCGCTGCGGGTGTCGCCGTTGTAGTGGGCGATCAGGCAGCCGGCGAGCGCCAGGGTGTAGCAGATCGACGTGCCGTGGTTGATCTGCAGCGCGATGTCCAGCGCCTGCCGGGCGCTGCGCCAGGCTTGTTCCGGTTGGCCTTGCAGCCAGAGGATGCGCGCGTGGAGGGTCAGCGCCGCGACGCTCTGGTCGTACTGCACGCCGAAGCCATGGGTGAAACGGTTGAGATGACCGCTCTGGGCCATGCGTTGCAGCACCTGTTCGGCATGCTCTCCGGCCTGATGCTGGTCGCCGCTGAAGTGCAGGGCGAGCACCCGCAATCGATGCATGCTCAGGGACATCAGGGCGTCGTCATGCAGCCCCAGTCGGTCGAACTGCCGGCTCTGCTCCAGGGCCATTTGATAATGGCCACAGCTGAGATTGACCGCCAGGTGCCCGGAAATCGCCCGCAACTGACCGGCCACATCGTTGAGTCGGCTGGCCAGGGTTCTGGCGCTGACAAAAGCGCCAATGGTTTCGGCGCTGGCGCCTTGAGCGTGGTAACAGGCACTGCCCAAAGCCAGCTTGAGGGCCATCTGCAAGCGCGGGCAGGGCTCGGCAGACTGTTCGAGCAGGGCCAGCGCCTTGCGCACATAACCGCCGTGTTCCTTGAGCAGTGACAGCTCCTGCCACAGGGGGGTGGACGCCGCGGCCAGGCGTATCGCCAGTGACTGCGGCCCTTGCCCGTGCAAACCCCAATCGAGGGCTGCGCGGATGTCCTCCAGGGCCCGGCCATAGCGTTCGAGCCACAGGCCGGTGGACGTTTTCTCCCAGTCGTCCTGCGCTTGTTGCATCAGCGCCAGGCAACGCTCGGCATGCCGCTCCCGCGTCCCGGGCAGGTCGGTGGTTTGCGCAAGTTTTTCCAGGGCATAGCTGCGGGTGGTATCGAGCAGTCGGTAGTAAACATCCTCGTCGCCCACCTCTACGTTCAACAAGGACTTGGCGACCAGTTGGGTGATCGAGCCGAACACCTCGCGGGGTTCGATGTGTTCGCCGACAATCACCGCCGCTGCGGACTCCAGGGTGAAACCGCCGCGAAACACACTCAGTCGGCGCAGGCAGGTCTTTTCGCAGGCGCTGAGTAGCTCGAAGCTCCAGTCCAGTGTCGCGCGCAGGGTCTGATGGCGTGCCGGGGGCATTTGGCAGGGCTGGGTCAACACCCGGAAGTTGCTTTGCAACTGCGTCAACAAGCCGGGCAATCCGAAGTTGCCCACTTGCGCCGCCGCCAGTTCGATGGCCAGTGGAATGCCATCCAGTCGGTGGCAGATGTCGATCAACAGCGGCAGCTCATCGTCCGTCAGTTCAAAGCTGTCATGGCTGGCCATGGCCCGCTCGACAAACAGTTGCAGGGCGGAAAACGTCAGGGCCTGGGCGCGGTCGAGCACGGCGATGGGCGGCGGGCAGTCGAGTGATTCCAGGCGCTGGACGAATTCGCCTTCGGCCCGCAGGCTTTCGCGGCTGGTGGCGAGAATATGCACGTGCGGCGCACTGCGCAGAATGGTTTCGCAGAGATGGGCGATGGCATCGACCAGGTGTTCGCAGTTGTCGATGACCAACAGCATTTGCCTGTCGTGCAGATAGTCGGCAAGGCCGCTCAGTGGGGCGTCGTCGTGCAGGGCCAGTTCGAGCAATGTCGCCAGATGACCGTCGATCATCAGTGGACAATTGATCGGGGCCAGGTCCAGCAGGCGAATGCCGTCCCGGTAGCGACCGATCATTTGTTCGGCGACCCGCAAGGCCACGGTGGTCTTGCCGATGCCGCCGGGACCGACGAGGGTGATGAAGCGCTGGCGTGGCAGTTGCACTACCAGATTGTCGACCAGGGTCTGCCGGCCGATCATTCGCATGCGGCGCACCGGCAGGTTATGCCGGCTCGGTGCGCAAGCCACGGGCGCTGGCGCTTGCTCGGCCTGCTTCAGTGAGTGCGGTGCGACAAAGCTGTACCCGCGCTGGGCCACGGTGACGATGTAGCGCTGGCCGGCCTGACCGTCGCCGAGTGCCTTGCGCAACGCGGCCATGTGCACCCGCAGGTTGATGTCTTCGACCACGCTGTTGGGCCAGACCCGGGCGATCAGTTGTTGCTTGCTGACCACGTTGCCGGCGTGCTCAAGCAGGATCAACAGGATGTCCATGGCGCGCCGCCCCAGGCGCAAAGGCTGGTCGGCCTCCATCACCAGACGTTGTCCGGGGTAGACCCGGTAGGGGCCGAAATGCACAGCCTGTTCGGGGGAAAAGGTCAACGAGTCGCTCCTGCTGCATCCGTCTGGTACGCGGTTTTCGAGCATATTCCTCAAGTTTTTTAGCCAGCGCAATGCGCTGCCCGGGTGACTGTCGGGTGCGGGTGTTGACTCTAGCGTATCGGTCAAGGGGCGTCAGCCCGATGATCATTGGGCGCGACAGATGGACAGCGATAGCCGGGGCTTTTTGCGCGCCATGGAAAATTAACAACGTTTAACTCGTCCTGCGTCCGGTCTGCACTCAAAACTCTCTTCCCTGTAGGAGCGAGCTTGCTCGCGATGGTGTGTCAGCCACATGGGTGTCGACTGATACTCCATCGCGAGCAAGCTCGCTCCTACAAGGGATTTCAACCCCTCTCAAGGACAAACCAATGAGCAACGTGGTGGTGGTCTATCACAGTGGCTACGGGCACACCCGGGTCATGGCCGAAGCCGTGGCCGGTGGCGTGGAACGGCACCTGGGCAGCACCTGCCTGTTGATTCCGGTCGAGGACGTGGACCAGCACTGGGACCGTTTGCACAACGCCGACGCGATCATCTTCGGCGCGCCGACCTACATGGGCAGCGCCTCGGCGCCCTTCAAGGGGTTCATGGAGGCCACGGCGGCGTTCTACCTGGCTCAACCCTGGCGCGACAAACTGGCGGCCGGTTTCACCAATTCCGGCTGCCTGTGCGGCGACAAACTCAACACCTTGCTGCAGATGACGGTGTTCGCCGCCCAGCACTCGATGATCTGGGTCGGCCTCGACCTGCTGCCGGCGCGCTCCGGCATCGGCGTGTTCGACGGCCAACTCAACCGCCTCGGCAGCTCGCTGGGCGCCATGGCGCAGTCGAATGTCGAACAATCCCCCGACGATGCCCCGCCGCCCGAAGACCGTTGCACTGCCGCGCACCTGGGCGAGCGCGTGGCGCGGCTGGCCGATCGCATGAGCCACTCACCGGTTTGATTCACCCCGACACTCACTAAGGAGACATCACCCATGAGCACTTTCACTACCCGCGATGGCGTCGAGATTTACTACAAGGACTGGGGCACCGGTCAGCCGATTGTCTTCAGCCACGGCTGGCCGCTGAACGCCGACAGCTGGGAATCGCAGATGATCTTCCTGGCCTCCCAAGGCTACCGGGTGATCGCCCACGACCGCCGTGGTCATGGCCGTTCCAGCCAGCCGTGGACCGGCAACGACATGGACACCTACGCCGATGACCTGGCGCAGTTGATCGAGCTGCTGGACCTGAAAGACGCCGTGCTGTTCGGCTTCTCCACCGGCGGCGGCGAAGTGGCGCGCTACATCGGTCGCCACGGTACCGAACGCGTGGCCAAGGCCGGGCTGATTTCCTCGGTGCCGCCGCTGATGCTCAAGACCGAAGCCAACCCTGGCGGCCTGCCGATGGAAGTGTTCGACGGCATTCGTCAGGCCTCCCTGGCCGACCGTTCGCAGCTGTACATCGACCTCGCCAGCGGTCCGTTCTTCGGCTTCAACAAGCCGGACGCCAAACCGTCCCAGGGCATGATCGACTGGTTCTGGATGCAGGGCATGATGGCCGGCCACAAGAACGCCTATGACTGCATCAAGGCGTTCTCGGAAACCGACTTCACCGAAGACTTGCAGAAGTTCGACGTGCCGACGCTGGTGGTGCATGGGGACGCGGATCAGGTCGTGCCGTATGAAGCGGCGGGGGTCTCCTGCGCCAAACTGGTGAAGGGCTCGACCTTGAAGATTTACCCGGGCGCCCCTCACGGTTTGACGGACACCCATAAGGACCAGCTCAACGCTGACCTGTTGGCGTTCCTGAAAGGTTAAAAAGCCGGATCAAAGGATCGCAGGCTTCGCCAGCGCCTACAGGGTAACGTGCATACCCGAAGGCTGCGATCTTTTGCCGTTGACGGCGGTGCCGCGGACAAACTGACAGCGCCAGGCAAACGGATTGATGCCTTCGCTGCGGGTGAAGATGTGGCAGAAGTGCGCCTGATCGCAGAAGCCGCATTCGAGGCTGATCTGCGTGAGGCTGAGGTTGGTGTACTGGATCAATTGCTTGGCCAGGGCAATGCGCTGCTGGCGAATCCAGTCCTGTGGCGAGAGGCCGGTGCTGCACTTGAACGCGCGGGAGAAGTGACTGCGCGACAGGGCGCAGGCCTGCGCCAGTTCAGTAACTTCCAGGCTGTCGCCCAGACGTTCGAGGATCAATTGTTTAACCAGTTTTTCGCGTTGCGGGCTGAGGCCGCCGGTGTGGGGCTTGCGAGATTCGCTGGCAAGTGCGCGGGCGGTGGTGTGCTGTGGGTAAGCCATGGCCATTGTCCGGTCGGGGAGGAAAAGCGCTGGCGCCCGGTGTGAGCGATCAGCACCGTTACTCTGGAAAAAAACAGTTCTGCGCTGAGGACTTCATTGTTGGAGTTGCCTTCAGTGGCTGACGAGTTAAACGTTGTTAATTCCATGCCCGAAGGTGTGAGCACAGCACATCGTTGCAAGTACAAGTAGCGGCGATTGGCACAAAATGCGCAGCATGGAGCGGGCCAAAACGGACCGCCGGTTGGCTTGAAAAGGTGAGCAGATGAAACGGACATGGCAGGGAACGCTGGGGACCATTGGCCTGGTTCTGATATCCGCCAGCGCGCTGGCCCAGGCGCCCGCGCAGGTGGGCACGCAAGCACCCGGTTACTTCCGGCTGGCGCTGGGGGATTACGAAGTGACGGCGCTGTTCGACGGCTACAACGACCTGTCGCCGAAGCTGTTGCAAGGCATGAGCCAGAGCCAGATCCGCGCACTGCTGGTCCGTCGTTCGATTGAAACCCCGGGTGTGCAGACCGCCTTCAACGCGTTTCTGGTCAACACCGGTAAACAACTTGTGCTGATTGATACCGGGGCAGGGCAGTGCATCGGTCCTACCGCCGGCCAGCTCCCGGCCAACCTGCAAGCGGCCGGCTACAAACCGGAGCAGGTGGACGTCATCCTGATCACTCACCTGCACCTGGATCACGTCTGCGGTCTGGTGGACGGCCAGCAGCAACCGGTGTTCGCCAACGCCACGGTGTACGCAGCCAAGGCCGAAGCCGACTATTGGCTCGATCCGCAGGCATTGGCCAAGGCACCGGAAGCGGCCAAGGGCTACTTCAAAATCGCCCGGGACTCCACCGCACCTTACGTTGCCGCCGGCCGTTTCAAGACCTTCACCCCCGGCCAGTCACCGCTGCCGGGTGTGGTCGAGGCGCAACTGGAAGCCGGGCACACGCCGGGCAGCACCACGTACCGTTTCACCTCCCAAGGGCAAAGCATCCTGTTCATGGGCGACCTGGTACACAACCTCGCCGTTCAGTTCCTGCACCCAGAGGTATCGATCGGTTTCGACGTCAACAGCCAGCAAGCGATCAACAGTCGCAACCAGGTGTTCAGTACCGCGGCCACCAGCAAGACCTGGGTGACGGCTGCGCACCTGCCGTTCCCCGGCATCGGTCATATCACCGCCCAAGGCAAGCATTTCGAGTGGGTGCCGGTGGAGTACGGGCCGTACAAACGAGCGGCGAACGTACCGTTGATCGAGTAAAGTCCACAGCTCTCGCACCTGGCCGAATACACAAGGAACCCGTGCCTATGAACCGTAACGATCTGCGTCGCGTCGACATGAACCTGCTGGTGATTTTCGAGGCCCTGATGTTCGAAAAGAACCTGACCCGAGTCGCGGAAAAACTGTTCATGGGCCAACCGGCGGTGAGCGCCGCGCTGGGGCGTTTGCGCGATCTGTTCGACGACCCGTTGCTGCTGCGCAATGGTCGCGGCATGGAGCCGACGGCGCGGGCACTGGCGATTCTCAAGGAGTTGCAGCCGGCGATGGATATCATTTCCGGAGCGGTCAGCCGGGCGAAGGAATTCGATCCGACGACCAGTTGCGATGTGTTTCGCATTGGTCTGTCGGACGATGCCGAGTTCGGCTTGTTTCCGCCGTTGTTGCGGCAATTGCAGGAAGAGGCGCCGGGGATCGTCGTGGTGGTGCGTCGGGCCAATTACCTGTTGATGCCAGCGCTGTTGGCGTCGGGGGAAATTTCGGTGGGTGTGAGCTACACCACGGATCTGCCGGCCAATGCCAAGCGCAAAAAGCTGCGCGATATCCCCTGCAAAGTGCTGCGCGGCGACAACCGGCCGGGGACGCTGACCCTGGATGAGTATTGCGAACGGCCCCATGCGATGGTGTCGTTTTCCGGTGATCTGAGCGGCAATATCGATCTGGATCTGGCCAAGGTCGGGCGTAGTCGTCGGGTGGTGCTGGGGGTGCCGCAGTTCAGTGGGTTGCGGGCGTTGCTCGCCGGGACCGAGATGATTGCCACTGTGCCGGATTATGCGGCGTGTGCGTTGGTCGAGGGGTGTGGCTTGCGCGCTGAGGATCCGCCGTTCGAGATTGAGGCGGCGCAGTTGTCGATGGCCTGGAGCGGGGTGCATGACAATGATCCGGCAGAGCGGTGGTTGCGGTCGCGGATCGGTCAGTTCATGTCTGTGGTTTTGGATGTTTCTTAGGTGTTGACCTTGGCGGCCTCTGGGCCGACCACGTTCTTGGTGGATTGAGTACATATCCATTGCTGCGGTAACGGCGGCTGGCGGTTTCGCCCTTACGTACGGCCCCTCGCCTGGGCTCGGGGCTCCTGGGCTCCGGGCTCCGGCATTCATCCGGTCGGCTTCGCTTCGACCTGCATGCAATGAGTTCGACTGCATCGAACGGCGCTGCGCGCCAATCCCCGGATGAATACTTCCACCCAGCCTGCCATATAGCCATCGCAACCACCTTGATGATTATTTTTTGTCGGCCATCGCTTGCGTGTCGCGGCCGATAGTTGGGCACCGTGTCCGGGCTGAGTAAACCTGACCGGAGCCTAATAATGATAAAAAAACGCTCGGCCACAGCCGGTGTCCGCCAACGGCTTCACCGGCTTGGCCACACGTGCCCGCAACCCCTTGCGCTGGCGATTCTTGCCGTACTGACGGGGCCAACCTACGCCACCACATTTGACCTCAATGAAGACTGGAGCCTGTCGACCAAGACCAGCCTGAGCCTGGGCAGCAGCTGGTCGACGCAAAACCCTGACAAGAGCCTGATGACCCGCGCCAATGCCTTGCAGGCCCAGGGTGTAAATGCCAATGGCTCCAGCGTCAGCGCCGACGACAACCGGCTGAACTTCAAGAAGGGCGACCCCATCTCGCAACTGTTCAAGGGGCTCACCGATATCAGTCTCGATGGCCAGGGCCAGGGCGCGTTCATTCGCTTCAAGTACTGGTACGACCATGCCTATGAAACCGGCAATGGCCGCTTCAAGGATTTCGACGATTCGGGCTGGGACGACCTGTCAAAATTCAAGGGATTCGAGGTGCTCGATGCCTACGTCTGGAAAGACTTCCAGGTGGCCGAACACCCGCTGAACGTAAAGGTCGGTAACCAGGTGTTGTCCTGGGGCGAAGCGCTGCTGATCCAGAACGGCATCAACGTGATCAACCCGTTGGACATCTCGGCGTTCAACCGTCCCGGCGTTGAAATCAAGGAGGGCCAGTTGCCGGTGGAGATGGTCTCCTTCAGCTTCGGCCTGACCGACACCACTAACCTCGAAGGTTTCTACCAGTACAACTGGCGCCCCAGCGTACTCGACGGTTGCGGCACCTTCTTCGCCAGCAGTGATGTGATCCAGCCGGGTTGCGGGCCGCTGTACCTGAGCCAGGTGCAGACCGATCAACAGATGCAGGCCGCTGGTTTGTTCGCCACGTCCCGGGGCAACGAATCGCCGTCCGACAACGGCCAGTTCGGCTTCGCCTTGCGCCAGATGATCCCGGCGCTCAACGATGCAGAAGCGGCGATCTACTACATCAACTATCACTCGCGGTTGCCGTATTTCACCATTAACGCCAGGAACACCGCCGTGCCCGGTACCTTCCCCGGTGGTATCCAGGGGCCGAGCTATGCGGCGGCCTTCCCGGAGAACATTCGCCTGTACGGCATCAGCCTCAACGGCGTCGAGCCTGTCACCGGGATTTCCCTGGCCGGTGAGTTGAGCTACCGGCCGAACATGCCGATCGCGATCAACGCGCCCGACGTCAACGTTGCGGTGATTTCCGGACCGGGGGGCAGTTCCTGGGTGCAGCTGCCACCCGGCTTCAGCACCACCAATGGCAGCCAGTTCGATGCGTGGGAGCGCAAGGGCGTCTGGCAGTTGACCGGTTCGGCCACCCAGGCCATCGACAACGTGCTGGGCGCCACGCGCCTGAGCCTGTTCGGTGAGGCCGGTGTCGTGCACATCGACGATCTGGGGGACGAGCGCCTGGGCCGTAACGCCGCGTTCGGCCGCAGCGCCCCGCGCAACGGCACGCTGTGCAACACGGTGGCTTCAGGTGTGACCAACCAATACTGCACCGACAAGGGGTTTGCCACCGATTGGTCGTGGGGGTATCGCCTGCGCACCAGCCTCGAATACAGCGATGTGTTGCCAGGCATCAACCTGATTCCGGCCGTCAACTGGCGGCATGACGTCTCGGGCTATTCCTACGATCCGCAAGGGCCGTTCCAGGAAGGCCAGCAAGCGCTGGGGGTGAGCCTGACCGGCGTCTACATGAACGATTACAGCGTGGAACTGGCCTACAACACGTTCTTCGGTTCCAACGACTACAGCACCCTCGACGACCGCGATTTTGCATCCGTCAGCTTCAAGGCAGACTTCTAAGGAGAACCGTTATGCGTATGCAATTGTGCGTGCTGGCCCTGGCCTGCACCGTCGGCCTGGCCCAGGCCAAAGGCACCGATTCGGCGGCACTGGGCAAGACCCTGACCCCCATGGGCTCGGAAATGGCGGCCAATGCCGACGGCAGCATTCCGGCCTGGACCGGTGGTCTGGCGAGCAACGCCGGCACCGTCGACAGCAAGGGCGGCTACAGCGATCCGTATGTCGCCGAGAAGCCGTTGTTCACCGTCACCGCGCAGAACCTGACGCAGTACCAGAAGTTTCTCAGCCCCGGGCAAATCGCGTTGTTCAAGCGTTTTCCCGACACCTACAAGATGAACATCTACCCGAGCCATCGCAGCGCCAACCTGCCCAAGGAGGTGCTGGCGGTCAGTCGTGAGAACGTCGCCAAGACCAGCATGGCCGACGGCGGCAACGGCTTGCACGACTATGCCAGGGGCATTCCGTTTCCGTTGCCCACCGAAGGCCTGGAGGTGATGTGGAACCACATGACCCGTTATCGCGGCGGCAGTTACGAGCGCATCAGCAGCGCCGCGCTGGTGCGCGAAAATGGCGCCACCAGCTACGTGCGCAACCAGTCCTTGATCAACTTTGCCGACACCGTGGGTGGGCTGGAACCGGGCTCGAACATCCTGTTCATGTTCAAGAGCCGGGTGCTGGAACCGGCGCGTCTATCCGGTGAGGCGGTGCTGGTGCACGAGCCGATCGACCAGGTCGCCGAGCCGCGTTCGGCCTGGCAATACCTGCCAGGGCAACGTCGCGTGCGCCGTGCGCCGATGATCGCCTACGACAACAGCGCCCGTTACAGCAACGGCCTGATCACCGCCGACAACATCGACGGCTACAACGGCGCGCCGGACCGTTTCGACTGGAAACTGGTGGGCAAGCAAGAGCTGTTCATCCCCTACAACAGCTACAAGATCGGCAGCCGCGACCTCAAGTACGACACCGTGATCAAGCCCAATCACGTCAATCAGGACCTGGCCCGCTACGAGAAGCATCGCGTGTGGGTGGTCGAAGCGACCCTCAAGCCCGGTGCCCGGCACATCTACGCCAAACGTCGCTTCTATGTGGACGAAGACAGCTGGCAGATCGCTCAGTCGGACCAGTACGACAGCCGCGGTGAACTGTGGCGCAGCGGTGAACTGCACGCGATCCAGCAGTACGACCACGGCTTCACCTACAACGTACTGGAAACCTCCTATGACCTGATCTCCGGACGCTACTACGCCGGCGGCCTGGCCAACGAAGAGACCGAGCCGATGCGCGTGGGCTTCGCCGCCAAGACCGACGACTACACCCCCTCGGACCTGCGGCGTTGGGCCAAATAAACCGGGAGGCACCGTAAATCCCTAGTGGGAGCGAGCTTGCTCGCGATGGCGGCGTGTCAGACGACATCAATGTTGGATGTTCCGGCTTCATCGCGAGCAAGCTCGCTCCACAGGGATCAGTGTGTGTTGATATTTATCTACCAGGAAATCTGCCATGCGCTACTGGATATCCGCTCTGGCCCTGGGCGCGAGCCTGGGTACTGTTCACGCCGCAACCCTCGACCAACAGCAAGCCAAAGACCTGGCGCAGGAGGCCTACGTGTTCGCCTACGCCACCGTCGAACACGACAAAGTGCTCAGCGCCATCGCCGCGAAACTGCCGTTCAACCGTCTCTACAGCGAACCGCGCCTGCTCGGCCCGCAAGACAACAAAGTGGTGTCGCCCAACAACGACACCTTCTATTCCCGTGCCTTGCTGGACTTGCGCAGCGAACCTGTGGTGCTCGACGTACCGGCCGTGCAAGGTCGCTACTACAGTTTCCAGCTGGTGGACATGCGCACCGACAACCTCGACTACATCGGCACTCGTGCCACGGGTGACAAGGCGGGGCGCTACCTGATTGTGGGGCCGGACTGGAAAGGGCCCGCGCCATCGGGGTTCAGCGCGGTGATCCGCTCACCGAGCCGACTGGTCTTCCTGTTGGGACGGACCGAGGTCAAGGGCGAAGCGGATCAGAAAGATGCCGCGCAAGTGCTGAGGGGCTACGCCTTGCAACCGCTGTCCAAAGTCAATGGCAGCGCGCGCCCTGAACCCTTGGCGCCGCTGCAACTGCCA
>LNAO01000066.1_pt1 | contig 12591 bp, 18 predicted proteins | sample 602571 | NCBI WGS metagenome assembly LNAO01 (sample SAMN02440304, study PRJNA202911) | soil metagenome | biome: Subtropical and temperate rainforests or woodlands; isolation source: soil samples (1 kg each in a 20% v/v slurry with milli Q water) were... ...
AGCGGTCGGCATAAACGGCCAAGGCCAACGACATCGAGCCGTACCGCTACCTCGTCGCGTTGTTCAAGAAGCTGCCGCTGGCGCAGACGGTCGACGACTACGAGGCGCTGCTGCCCTGGAACATCGAGCTCGGCGGCACGTAGACCTCGCTGCGCGCATCGACTTCTGCACCGTGCGCAAGGGCGTGGTTGATTGACGGCTTACCTTGGTCTTGACCCAGCAGGAAACGAATCTGCTGGCCAAGCTTGTGCGGCAGATGACGCCCCCGGCCCGCCTGACAGTCAGGCACTGCGTGAACCAGTTGGCGCGCTTGGGAGGCTATATGGCCCGTGCGCACGATCCTCCACCAGGAAATATGGTCGTGTGGCGCGGCATGGCCCGTCTGACCGACATTGAGTTGGGCTTCAACCTTGCAGGTCGAATCTGTGGGTAAAAGCAAGGATTACCGAACGAGGTCTGTCATGGTCCAATAATTCTGGACACATCGATAGGGGCCCATTGGCCCCCTGAGTACATACGAGCATGACAGAGAAGAAACCCCGCAGAGCCTTTGACGCAGCGTTCAAGCTGCAAGTGATCAAGATGGTTCGAGAGCAAGGCCTGAGCATTGCCCAGGTCTGCAAGGATTTGAAATTGGTCGATAGCGCCGTGCGCCGCTGGCTGGTGCAGTTTGATGAAGAGACAGCCGGACGCCCAGGCATTGGCAAGCCCCTAACGGCCGAGCAGCAGCGCATTCGACAACTCGAAGCAGAAAACCGCCAACTCAAGTCCGACAATGAACTGTTAAAAAAAGCGTCGGCCTTCTTCGCCCGGGAAATCAAATGATGCAGACCCTGGTGAACACCGCAGTCCATGCGAAGAAGGCCAGCGTGACCCAATGCTGCAGGTTGTTTGGCGTGAGCCGCTCGGGCCTGTACGCGGCCCGCCAGCGCAGCGCCAAGCAGCTCAGCGCGCTGGATGTGCAGGCCAAAGCGGCCTTTGAGGCCAGTGGGCAAAGCTACGGCAGCCGGCGCCTGAGCGCAGCGCTCAAGGCGCAGGGCCTGGCAGTGGGGCGGCACAAGGCCAGAAGGCTCATGCGCAGCAACGCCCTGCGAGCGCGCTGGCGGCGCAAATTCACGCACACCACCGACTCACGCCACAGCTTGCCCGTGGCAGCCAATGTGCTTAATCGCCAGTTCAAACCGCAGGCGCCCGATCATGCCTGGGTCTGCGACATCACCTACGTGCGCACGCGCAGTGGCTGGCTGTACCTGGCTGCGGTGCTGGACTTGTTCTCGCGCAAGGTGGTGGGCTGGGCGATGGCACCGAGCATGCCTGCGCAGCTGGTGTGTGCGGCACTGGGCATGGCCATTGCCAGTCGCTGTCCACTGGCGGGCCTGGTGGTGCACTCGGATCGCGGCAGCCAGTACGCCAGTGCCGAGCACAGTGCACTGCTGGCGCGCCATGGGCTCATTGGCAGCATGAGCCGAAAAGGCAACTGCTGGGATAACGCCGTGATGGAGCGCTTCTTTCTGAACCTGAAGATGGAGCGGGTTTGGCAGCGCGACTATGCCAACCATGCAGAGGCGAAGGCCGACATTGCCGACTACATCGTGGGCTTCTACAACAGCGTTCGGCTGCACTCGACGCTGGGGTACTGCGCGCCCAACCAATACGAGCGACAGCACCTGGCAAGACAATGAATTTGTAAATTCCCCTATCGGAATGTCCGAAAAAACTTGACCAGGACAGGGGTCAACCCCTCGTTTTGCTAGTAGCGCAGGCAGGTACTTACGTGCATCTGCATACGCCACATCAGGGGCAAAAAACTTGACCGTAGCAGCGTGCGCCTGAATCAGATTACGGACACGTTTACCCAGGACAGCGCGGATCAGGATGTTGGCATCCAGAACAATTGCCGCGCGGCTCATTTGGCTTTGGCACTGGTGGCAGGAGTGCTCTTCTTACGGGCTTTCTTGAAATCGGCAACTATGCTCTCTACATCCACACCCTGCGCAGACAGCAGCTTATCGAGCGACTGGCTGGCTTTCTTCAAAGCCACCAAATCCGCCTCAGCTTGACCATGCACTGGAATGAAGTAGCCGACTGTCTGGCCGTGGCGAGTCACCGCAACAGGGCCGCTGGCAGCGATGTACTCGGCCAAGTCCGCTCTGAACTCGCGGATTCCTACCTTTGTGGCTTCCATAGTTGCCTTACTTGTGAATCAGTGTGTACACATTTTAGATCATGCGACGCAGGCTGTCAAAGGTATTCGTCCGGCCAATCCATTTACCTCGAATGAGCAATTGCAAGCACCATCATGTCCACGTAAACCATCGGTACCTCAACGTGGACAACCTCGCCCGTCGCTCGTTGCTCGCTGTATTGACGCCGGACACGATGGCCGTACAGCGCGTGCCAGCGGTAAAAGACTTCGACCTATTCGCCGACAGCTTGCGCGCGGGCCAGCGTGCGGCGGCGGTGATGAGTCTGGTGCAGTCGGCACGCATGAACGGGCATGACCCCTATGCCTATCTCCAGGATGTGCTGACACGACTGCCCACGCACAAGGCCAGCCGAATCGAGGAATTGCTGCCGCATCGCTGGCAAGCTGTGAGCGCCTGATCAATAACGGCGAGACCAGCAAAGGTCAACCTGGGATCGCCGCGTGCTTACGCTGCAAACTCTCAACAGCGAGCGCTTTGCCGACACCGCACCAGCGGCCGTGCACGCCACACTGCTGGGCGAGGGTATCTACGTCGGATCGGTGCGCACCATGCACCGCATGCTGGCTCTCAGCGGGGGCTGCCGTGAGCGGCGCAACCAGCTCGTTCACCCGGCCTACACCAAACCCGAGCTGTTGGCCGTGGCGCCCAACCAGGTCTGGTCCTGGGACATCACCAAACTCAAAGGGCCAGCCAAGTGGACGTGTTTCCACCTCTACGTGATCCTGGACATCTTCAGCCGCTTTGTCGTGGGCTGGATGCTCGCACCACGCGAGAGTGCCGAGCTGGCTCATCAGCTCATCGCCGAGACGGTCTCACGCCATGACGTGCAACCCGGCATGCTGACCCTGCACGCCGATCGAGGCGCCGCCATGCGCTCCAAACCGGTGGCCAGTTTGCTGGTCGATCTGGACGTGGCCAAGAGCCACAGCCGACCTCACGTCTCGGACGACAACCCCTACTCGGAGTCGCAGTTCAAGACCATGAAATACCGACCCCAGTTCCCTGAGCGCTTTGGTTGCATCGAGGACGCCCGAGCCCATTGCCAGGCCTTCTTCGCCTGGTACAACGACCAGCATTGCCATAGTGGCATCGGCCACATGACACCGCACAGCGTTCACTTCGGCCTGGCCGCTGTCCTGCGCATTATCCGCCAAGCCACCCTGGACGCCGCGTTCATGGCCAATCCCCATCGGCTTCAACAAACCGCCTCAATTGGCACCTATGCCAACAACGGCCTGGATCAACCCACCATCACAGGACCAATCGATAAGAACACACGAGAACGGCACACTAAATTAATGTCACCCGGGTGACGCAAAGTCATTGACACATTCCCTGCCTCGAAGCGAATTACTCTTTCGGAAATAGTGCCATTAACTTCGACGTAATTTCATAAGCGGTCTCGGAACTGAGGCCCCTCAGACTAAGTTCGATACGGCCGCCCTCTTCGAAGGATTTGAGTTCGCCTTTAGCTCCTTTGAAGCTGAGCGCCTCACGGGTGGAGCGAGGGCGCTTCACTGGACCTTTGACGGCAGCTTTCCGCCTGGCCACAACGTCGCGATATCCCATGCCTGTCTTCGCGACTTCGAGAATGAGTTCGAGAGTCGCCTCATCTCCCTCAACTTCCCAAAATTCTCGGAGCGCATTAAGCATCTTGTGATTTAGCAACTCTGGGTTCTCGGCGACGGCGTGTATGACTCTGTTGGACAGCCCAGCTAACGACAGTGTTCGACTGACGTGATCCTCGCCAAGGCCGAGAGATTTTGCCAAAGCAGCCTGAGTCTGATAAACCTTCTTTGCTAGCAGCTCCTTCCATTTGATCGCGTCATCCAGAGGAGTTTGCTCGCGTCGTTCAACATTGGCCGCTCGAGCTTCCTCATAGAGCTCTCTATCGCTTGCCGGACGGGGCCGAATCTCGATCCGTAACGTCGCAAGACCCGCCGCGCGGGCCCCGCGCAACCGCGTTTCACCTTCGATAAGCGTAATGCTCCCTTGGTCGTCGATGTAGCCAGTAGCGGAGATGCGCTGCCCGGAAGTCGACAGTGAAATAGCCATGTTGTCCACGGCCGTGGTCGTGTAGACAGCGCGGGGATTGAATGGATTTGACTTGATGAGGCCGACAGGGACGTCATAGACGTTTCCAACCTGGTAGTCTGAAGGGGGCGCAATCCGATCTTGGCTCGAACCAACTCCTGGGGTAATTTGTACGGGGCGTGTGTCTGCTGGGCCTAGCTCAGTCGGAGTCATCCGGGGATCACCCACGATGGGGATGTTTGCTGAGACTGATTCGACGGCAGCGACGCGGGCAGCGGAGACCGCGCGTTTTTTGAAACCTGTGGCCATGTTTATTGCTCCTCACCATTAATGCGGGTTAGGATTTCGTCGTAAACGGCTTGCATCTCATCAACCGCCTTTTGTGAGCGATCGCGGCCTTTCAGCTCATGCACTGCGCGACCGCTCTTGCCAGTTGCCAACCAAGAGGCACGGTGAGCAATTTGAGACTTGAACACCGAGATACCCTCGCTGGTGAGGAAATCACGCAGTTCCGCTGTTGCCTTGGCGCCTTCGATCGGCGAAACGCGAGTGAGAACAACGTGGGCTGGAATTTCGCCAGACTCGTGGCGTGGTCCCATTTCCTTAAGAGTGTCGAAGACATTCAAAGTCGATTCAACTTCTTGCTGGTCAGCACCACATGGAACTAAGACGATGTCGCTGAGCAATGCGCACTCGAGCATGGTCCTGTAGTTTTGCGCACCGATATCGACAACAACCAGTGTGTATTTCTTCGAGAGATTTGCGAGTTCGCGCGCTGGATTCGGCGGCAAAGCGAGAACTGGAATTGATGGCGTGACGCCCTCATCGTTACGAATCTTCGACCAGCTCATTGCCGATCCTTGCTTATCCGTATCCAAGAGAACGACATCCACACCATTTGCCGCTGCCAAAGCTGCGATATGCGTTGCCAGTCTAGTTTTTGCAACACCGCCTTTTTCTGCTCCGATAGTGATAACCATATCAAATGCCTTTCATGAAGCAAAACTCTGCGCTTTATTTTCAATGAAAATCCCACTAATTGTCAATGGTAAAAAATTTCACTCGAATGCACTTGTCAAGTGCAATATGACTGCCATTTGGCAACTGATAGGCGATGGTCGCAATCTTGGCTCGAGCCAAGGTGCTTGCCTAGTCGCTTTGCCGATGTTGGTTCGATAGCTGGCTTAGTTAGCGCTAGTGTCTTGGGTGGTCTGTGGTGGTTTCGCGCTTGAAGGTGCGGATTTGGTCTTGCCCCTGTTTTGTGTAGTTCGTAACTCACGATTCACCCGACCTTTGCGCAGTGCCTCGTATCAGCGTTGTTCGTACTGCATCGGGCTGAGGTGATCGAGCGAGGAATGCAGTTTGTGGTGATTTTCCATCACAAGGCTTTCAATCCACCGACTTTAATCCGGTGAGCTTTAGTCGAAAAATGGGCGCATATGGAAAGAAAATGGACTAACATCCTACAAGATCGAGTGCCACTTTGTATTGGTGGCGAAGTATCGGTATGGGGTCTTGACGGGAGATGTAGCGATCAGGGTAAGAGAGTTGGTAATGCAGACGTGCGAGGCCTTCGAGATAAGGATGGTCAAAGGTGTGGTGAGCGGGGACCACGTCCACATACTGGTGAGTGCGCCGCCGGAGCTGGCGCCTAGCGAGATCATGAGGCGGCTCAAGGGGCGCTCGGTGAGCAAGCTGTTCGAGAAGTGCTCACATCTGAAGAAGAGGTTCTGGGCGTCACCTGTGGGCGCATGGGTATTTTTGCGCGACCGTGAGGCAGATGACGGAGGAGATGATCAAGCAGTACCTGGAGCATTACTTTGAGTCGAGCCCGAATAACAACTTCAGGGCAGAGCTACCTGGGATTGACGCTTCGTGAAGTCGACGCGTGGGCGGTGCGTTTTCAGTGCCTGAGTCTCAACCCACTGGCTTTAGCCGGTGGGTTGTTGAATGTAGAAACCCATTCAGTCCATGGGCGTCTACCTGGTCTGCTCACGGGTAGCGGACTTGTGCCCATGCACACTGGGCGTTTTCAAGCGGTCCCAGTAGATTTCCATGGAGGCGTTGACCCTCCCGGCAGTTGTCCTTCTTGCTCATGGATGAACGCATGACCCAGCCCATTACCTGTCTACCAAACAGATCGATGACGGCGGCCAGGTATAGCCAGCCCTCCTGGTTTTGATGGGGGTGATATCGTTATCCCAGAGCTGGTTGGGCGCTTCGGGTTGAAGTGTTGCTGCACCAAATCGGGCGCTACCGGCAAGCTGTGGCGGCTGTCGGTGGTGACAACAAATTTGCGGTTCGTGTTGGCCTTGATGTCGTGCTGCTGCATGAGCTTGCGAACCCGGATGCCCGGGCCAGCAGTTTCTTGCGTATCCGTTGTCAACCGTAGCCACCGCCGCAATCGCCTAGCCTGCCCGAACCTGCCGAATCGCCTCCAATTTGAACTCCCGCGTGTACTTCGTACCCGCCTGCTTGCCACTCAGCTATTAACTCCTTGTTGGTATTTTCGACAATGACTAAGAACCCGACTTTCTAGGGGTGAGGTCAACTTTCTGCATCCACCGAGTAGCTCAATGGTGGAAGGGTTGGCTCGAGCCAACCCTTCCACCATTGAGCTGGGTTGACGGATGGCTACCTTGTTTAGGGTGAGTATTTCTGCGGTGTTCAGAAATGTCGTAAAAATCTGTTCAAAATATCTTGAGCAAGAGTGCCAGGAATGTCAGATGAATGAACTGCAAGCTGGTGTTCAGATGTCTCTCGCAGTTCTTCCACAGCCGCCTGTTTTTTCCAGCCACGCAAAGCTGCGCTCCACGACCCAGAGCTTGGGCATGACCTTGAACGTGTGCAGCTCGCTGCGCTTGGCAATCTGCACCGTCACCTGCTTTCCCAAGATGCCCTTGACCCCTTGCGCAAAAGGCTGGCCCATGTAGCCACTGTCACACAGCAGGCTTTGCACCTTGTTGACCTTCGCGCGGTTCACTCCAGATAGCAAAGTACGCATGGACCGTGCGCCATTTGGGAAAGTCACTCGGCAGTGCCCGCCACTGGCAGCCGGTGCGCAGCAAGTAAAGCACAGCGCAAAACACCTCATACAGGTCAACGCTGCGGGGGTGGGGGGCTTTGCGTGCGCTCTCCAGCAAAGGGCGGATGTGCTCGAACTGCTCTGGGCTGATGTCGCTGGGGTACTTGGCTCTCATGGGGCCAGCAGCTTAGCGCCAGTCGGTGAGGAAAAAGATTTTGAACAGGCTCTTACTCGGCAAATACTTCTTGCAACGTTTCCAGCGCAGCGCTCAACGTCTTGGCGGAAACAGCGCCAAGCCTCTTGGCCAGTCGCGCCTTGTCTACCGTCCGAAGCTGGTCTAGAACGATCAAGCCTTTGGTGCCCGCATGCGTGACGGGCACTCGAAACGGGGCAGCAAAGCCTTTCGAGGTCATGGGCGCGACAATCACCGTGCGCAGGTTGTCGTTTAGCTCTGAGGGCGACACGACCACGCAGGGGCGGGATTTCTTGATTTCGCTGCCAACGGTCGGGTCCAGGTTGACCATCCAGATTTCGCCGCGCTTCACCAGGCAAGCTCCAGGTCATCGGCGTTTCCGAACTCACCCATCAGCATGGCGTCACCGCCTTTGGCTGCCAGTGCAGCCGCCGCTTCGCCCCAGCCCTCGCGCACAGCCTTGGCGGGCTTGCTCAGAACAATGGAGCCGTTCTCCACCGCGATTTCAGCGGTCACAAGACCGTCCAGCCCTGCTTGTGCAAGCAGAGGCTTAGGCAAAACGATCCCCTTGCTGTTTCCAATGTTTCGGATTGCGATTTGCATGATAACTCCTGTTGCAACAATGTTATTCCTAATCGTGCGCAGCGTCAATCGCCAGTAGTCACATTGTTGCAACGGTAGCAATGCCATTTTCGATGCCCACTTTGAAGCTCTTCCATTCCGGCCTCTTACCCTGTCGCAGATAGCCCATCATGAAGTCGCGATGCGCTCCACTCCTTTGACCTCCAGGGTGCCGACATGGATCTCGTGCTCGATGCCGTCGCGCTGCAGCAGGTAGGACAGTGCTCGGGAACGGTATGACCGTGTCCCAGGCCCTGCGCCAAGCGCTCACGACAGTGGGGAACTTCTGCCCCCATGATCCGGCCTCAAATGCGTTCAGCTCGCTCTCAGCGGCCTCTGCACTCACCGCCGTGTAGATCGGCTTGATGGCCGCTGCCATACATGGCAACGATCTTGTCGTCAAAACCCGTAAAGCGCCGCTCGTGCTTGCCGATGAGTTGTGGCTCGAAAGTGCCCTCGCGGTCGCGGGGAACGTCGATACGCAGGGCGCCTGTGTCGGTCAGGACGGTCTTTGTGCTTTTACCGTTTCGATGATTGGCGGCAGCCCCTTCGGGCTTGGCCTGGCCCGGTGCGTAGCCCAGGTGGTGACTCATTTCGGCGCCCAGCGCGCGCTCCAATACGGCCTTCTTGAACTGCTGGAAGATGCCCTCAAGCTCGGTCGGCGTCACCGGCCCGGGGATGAGTTGCTCCAGCAGCTCGGCTGGACATTGCGGCTGCGCAGCCTTGTCCGCTACTGCGGTTGTCTTCGTCTGGCAAACCGCGTACCACGACCAGTACAACTCATTCGTGCGTGACCGTATTCCGATGGCCTTCATCGAGATGAACGTGGAAGACGCTCGACAGTTGGGAGTCAGTCCTGGTGACGTCGTGGAAGTCTTCAACGACTATGGCAGCACCTATGCAATGGCCTACCCACTGAAGTCAGTGAAGCCCAGCCACACGTTCATGCTTTTTGGCTACATCAAGGGAGTGCATGGCGACGTCGTCACCAATTGGGTGGACCGCAATGTCATTCCTTATTACAAGGGCACGTGGGGCAGCATTCGCAGGGTAGGCAGCGTGGATGACTACAAACAGACGGTTTCCTTCAAGGACCGTCGATACGCGTAGCGCCTGGTGGGTGGCGCTGCCACGGGAACAGCGCCAGTTGTTGCGGTGGATGCCCGCAGTCGGCCACAAGCAGACATAGGGACCTGCCTGCCGCAACGGGTGACCTCGCGCTCCAGTGCGGCTGCATGAACTCGATGGTCGCGCCATCGGGGCCAACGACGTAGATCACCCGCGTTCCAGCCCGTGCACCACCCGCTATCGGCTGCGGCGTGCCTTGTGCCTTCCAGCCGTAAGTGGCGATCCGCGCCAAGAGCGCGTCGATGTCATCGACTACGAGCGCGAGATGCGCAAAGCCTGGGTCGAAAGGCTTGGCCGGTGCGCTCGGCCGGTCTACGCCCTGATACTCCAGAAGTTCAATCGTCTGATCTGCCAGCGACACGATTGCGATGCGTACCTCCGCACCATGCGCACCCGTCACTTGGCCGAGAAACTCGCCCCCCATCTCGCCCGTGCGCACGAGTTGCGCCCCAAGCCCATCAAGCCAAAACTGAAGCGCCTCATCGAGGGAGGCGACCGCGAAGCCGACGTGGTCGGAACAGCGCACCTGGAAACTTGCATGTTCGCTCATACGGACGATCCTACCGGCAACGGGCTGTTCGTGTTCGTCTGCTACGGGCCCTACGCCGCCATTCGGCGGCTGTCTTCGGAGATGCCAACCGTGGCGCACGATGCAAGCGATGCTGCAAAAAGATGGCTCATGGAACTGTTCTGAGGGTGAATGGGCGAGGGGACGAAGCGTTCATGCTCCCTCGATCTCCAGGTTGTCGATCAGCCGCGTACTGCCCAAGCGCGCCGCGGCCAGCGCCACGAGCGGTTCACCGGGCGTCTCGGCCGAGGGCGCGCGCAGGTCGGCGCGGCGGCGCACCACGAGATAGTCCGGTTGCCAGCCGCGCTGGGCCAGCGACAGCATTGCCCGCGCTTCGATGGCGACAAAATCGGTCTCGCCCGCTTGCACCGCCGCGGCCATGACCCTGAGTGCGCGCGACAGCTGTGCCGCCTCGGAGCGCTCGTCCTTGCTCAGGTAGCCGTTGCGCGACGAAAGTGCCAAGCCGTCGTCGGCGCGAAGGATCTCTCCGCCCACGATCTCGATGGGCATCGCGAACTGCCGCACCATGTGGCGGATCATCATGAGCTGCTGGTAGTCCTTCTTGCCGAACACGGCCACGCGCGGCTGCACGCATTGGAAGAGCTTCATCACCACTGTGCACACACCAACAAAGAAGCCCGGGCGGAAGTGCCCTTCGAGCATGTCCGCCAGCGCCGGGTCGGGATGCACCTTGCAAGCCTGCGGCTCAGGGTAAAGCACGCGCTCGGTCGGTGCGAACAGCACGTCGCAGCCGGCTGCGCGCAGCTTCTCGCAGTCGCTGTCCCAGGTTCGCGGGTAGGTGTTGAAGTCTTCGTTCGGCAGGAACTGCAGCCGGTTCACGAAGATGCTCGCGACCGTCACGTCGGCCATCGGGCGGGCCTGCTTGACGAGTGCCATGTGACCATCGTGCAGGTTTCCCATGGTCGGCACGAAGGCGGGGCGCTTGCTGGCGGACAGGTGCGCGCTAAGTTCTTCAATAGTGGTTGCGATGTACATGAGAAGAGGGTTCTTTTTCCTTGCTAACCGTGGAGACGGTCGACGGGAAAGCTGGCTTGGACCGGTTTTGCAGACCATCCCTAGGCTTAGTCCGCCACTGGTTGGGGTCGTTGAGCCCTGACACCTGAGCGTCGCACTCGGGCCTAAGCTGCCCTTGGCGATCCCGATGACGGACGGCCGTCTGGCCAATCTATTCAGTTTTTTGTCGGGCTCTGAAGGCCGCCACTTTCATGCGGTTGCCGCACAGCGCCATGCTGCACCAGCGTCGACGGTGCGACTTGGTCAAGTCGCGGAACAAAAGCGTGCAGTCGTGTGCCTCGCACTGCTGGACCCTCGCCATCGGCGCCTGAGTGAGCAGTTCCACTAATGCACGGGCGACCGGCTCGAGCAGGCTTTCGGCGCTGTCATCGCGGCGAGCGATCAGCAGTTGGAAAGTGCGGCTCTCGGCATTCCACACCAGCACATTGGCCACTCGGCCAGCCTCAAGCATCTGGTTGACCACCTCGACGTCGACGTCGGCGTCACGGCCGGCCTTGGCCGCATCCACCAGCGCCCTGGATTCATCCCGAAGGGCTATGGCAAGCCGATGCAAACCTTGAGGCACGTGCTGGAGGTTGGGCGGCACGACCCCCGCCTGCTTCAGCCACACAAGCACGCTGGCGTCGTCCACGAAACAGTCGCGATACGCAGCATCCACCCCGTAGCGCGTATTGATGAAGTCGAGCGCCAGGTCATCGCCGACGAACAGAGGTTCATGCGTTGTGAAAGGCTTTTCGATCATGTGCGGAATGTAACCTTTAAATTCCTTATTGACAAGTTACATGGAACACAAGTAACCTGAAAAACCAAATTAAACGGTTACAGGATTTAATCATGAGCTCAACCCAAACAATTGCAGCTGCCGGCCTCGCCGCCGCGGTAATGGCGGGAGGCGTCCACGCCGCCGACCTGCAGGTTCACCACAAGTTCGAGCAGGTCGATGACGTCAAGGTCTTCTATCGCGAGGCTGGAGACCCGAAGTCGCCCACAGTGCTGCTGCTTCACGGCTATGCAGCTTCGTCGTTCATGTATCGCAATCTCATCCCAAAGCTGGCGGACCGGTACCACGTCATAGCGCCAGACCTGCCGGGCTTTGGTTTCACCGAAGCGCCTGGGCGTGGCCGCTATGACTACACCTTCGACCAGCTCGCCCGGACAATGACGCAGTTCACGGACCAGCTCCAGATCGGGAGCTATGCCATGCAGGTGTTCGACTACGGCGCCCCGGTGGGCTGGCGCATGGCCCTCGCGCATCCCGAGCGTGTGCGTGCCATCGTTTCGCAGAACGGCAATGCCTACGAAGAAGGACTGGGTGCGGGCTGGGCGCCCATCCAGAAATACTGGGCAGAGCCAACACCGGCCCACCGCGCGGCCTTGCAGTCCTTCCCCACGGCGGCCTCCATCCGGTGGCAGTACCTCGAGGGCGTGCGCGACCCGAGCCTGGTCGCACCAGATGCGATCGCGCTAGAGAGCATGCTGGTCGAGCGCCCCGGCAACGCCGAAGTGCAGTTGGACCTGCTGCTCGACTACGCATCCAACGTGGCGAAGTATCCGGAGTTCCAGGCCTACTTCCGTCGGTACCAGCCACCACTACTGGCCGTATGGGGCAGAAACGATCCCTTCTTCTTGCCGGCGGGCGCCGAGGCGTGGAAGCGCGACATTCCGGGTGCAGAGGTGCGCTTCTATGACACCGGCCACCTGGCGCTCGAAACGCACGGAGAGGAGATCGGCGGCGTCATCCGGTCTTTCCTGGATAAGCACCTGAAGTAGGCGCACTCCG
>LNAO01000067.1_pt1 | contig 12590 bp, 8 predicted proteins | sample 602571 | NCBI WGS metagenome assembly LNAO01 (sample SAMN02440304, study PRJNA202911) | soil metagenome | biome: Subtropical and temperate rainforests or woodlands; isolation source: soil samples (1 kg each in a 20% v/v slurry with milli Q water) were... ...
CAATATTGCGCAGGGTCAGCGGCGCCATACCGGCGCGCGCGGCCACCTGGGCTGCAGTCAGTTTGCGACGTTCCCGCGCCAGGCGCAGGCGTTCTCCAAGCGCAGCAAGCAGCTCGGCAGTGGCAGGTAGCAGAGGGGAAGATTTGTTGGCCATGGTGTAATTATTCTGCTGTTAGATTACTTTTAATAGCCAGAATAGTTACTTAAGCTCGAATTGGAAAGTCAATTTTATGTAAGTATTCTGCCGTTAATTTAAATATATTCGTCAGAATAGTTACCTTTTATCGATTTTCGCCATAGCTGGCATGCCGCCTGGCCCTGCGCTACGTTTTATTTGCCGCGTATCAGCTCCCGCAGAGCAAACCGATTGGGGTGGCAGGCTTCGGCCACATCGCGCGGCAGCGGTAGCGGTTCGTTGTCTAGCCAGGCGGCGAGCAGTTCCGCGGCCAGCGGCGCGGTGATCAGGCCGCGTGAGCCGTGGCCGGTATTTACGTATAAGCCCGGCAGCCAGGGGCACGGGGTGTCCGGGGTTTGTCGGGCGTCTTTGCGCAGTACGCCGTAGGCTTGGGCAAAGGCGCTGGCATCGGCGACGGGGCCGACGATAGGCAAATAGTCGGGGCTGGTGCAGCGAAAGGCGGCACGGCCTTGCAGCTCGGTGATCGGCAAACCGTCGGCCTTCAGGCGCTGGGCCAGGTCGGTGGAGATCTCGTTAAGCAGTTGCAGATTGCTGAGGTGTTCGTCCGCCTTGAGGCTCAGGTCGTCGCTATGGAAATCAAAGCTGGCGCCAAGGGTGTGTTCACCCTCGCGTGCTGGCGCCACATACCCTTCGGCGCAGACCACGGTGCTTAGCGCCGTGCTCTCAGCTGTTTGCGCCAGGCTAGTGATTTGCCCGCGAATGCGCTTGAGCGGCAACTCGGCGGTGGCGGCAAAACCGCGTACATCGGCGGCCCCGGCCAGTACCACAACGCTGGCGCTGGCCAATAATTGCTCGCCGTGCCAGGCCTGCCACTGGCCGTTTTCCTGGCGCAGTTGCAGGGCATGCTGATGCACGCGCAGCTGCACGTTGGCGTGCTCGGCCATCAGCCGGCATAGTGCGGGTGGATGCACCCAGCCGCCTTGCGGATAGAACAACCCACCGCTGGCCAGGGCGATGCCAGCCTGTTGTTCGGCTTCGGCATTACTCAGGCTGTGCAGCAGCTCGGCGGGAAAGGCTGCCGCCAACTGTGCCTGCCGCGCTGCTTCTTTTTCGTCAAAGGCCAGTTGCAGTACGCCGCAGGCATCCCAGTCCTGGCCGCGTTGCAGGCGCTGTATATGCCGGCGGGTATGGCCGAAGCCAGCGACAATCAGGCGCGACAGGCTGGTGCCATGGGCCGAGAGCTTCAGGTACAGCACGCCTTGCGGATTGCCTGAGCCTTCCTGGGCGATAGCGCCATGGCGCTCCAGCAGGGTGACCTGCCAACCCCGCGCCGCCAGGCTTTCGGCGCTGGCACAACCGGCCAGGCCAGCGCCAATTACCAGCGCGGTGCGTGGCCCAGTGTGCTCAGGCGGACGCGCGTACCAGGCTTTTTCCGCGGGCTTGGCGGGTGCATCGTCCAGGCCAATGAAGTGCCCTTTAAGCACCTGCCATTTGTGCCCTAAGCCATCCACACGCTTGAGCTTGAAGCCCACGGCCTTCAGGGCGCGGCGCACGTCACCGGCTGTGGTGAACGTGCCGAGGGTAGTGCGTGGTGTGGACAGCCGCGCCAACTGGTTAAACAACTCAGGCGACCACATCTGCGGATTTTTCGCCGGGGCGAAGCCATCAAGAAACCAGGCGTCGATTTCCCCATCAAGCTGCGGCAACAGCTCCATCACATCGCCAATCAGCAAGGTCAGCACCACGCGGCCGCCGTCGAATAGCAGGCGCTGAAAACCGCCATGCAGGGCCACATACTGCTCAAGCAATTGCTCGGCAAATGGCTGCAACTCGGGCCACAGGTGCAGCGCGCGCCGGAGGTCGGCGTAGCTCAGTGGGTGCTTCTCTACGCTAACAAAATGCAGCTGCGCTCCGGCCACGGCGGTGCGGGCAAACAACTCCCAGGCACAGAGAAAATTCAGCCCGGTGCCAAAACCGGTTTCTCCAATCACCAACTTACCGTGGGCGGGCAGGGCGGCGAAGCGCGCGGGTAGGTCGTTGTTGTCGAGAAACACGTAACGCGGTTCAGCCAAGCCCAGGCTATTGGAGAAGTACACATCGCCGTAGGCGCGCGAGTGCGGCTGGCCGCTGTCGTCCCAGTCCAGTTCGGCTAGCGAGGAATGCGGTGGCGTTGGGCTCTGGGGCATAAGGGTGATTGGCTGCTTGGAAGAGTCGCGGGATAAAACGAAGAGCGGCGCATTCTAGCCGAACTTGCTGTCTGTCATGGCTGACCGGCAGCAATCCGCTAGGCTTGGCCAATCATGCAGACAAATGGAGTGAGGGTGTATGTTCGAGTCCGCCGAAATCGGCCACGCGATTGACGACAAAACTTACGAGGCCGAATTGCCTGCCTTGCGCGAGGCGTTGCTCGAAGCGCAGTTCGAGTTGCAGCAGCAAAAGCGCTTTCCGGTCATTGTGTTGATCAATGGCATCGAAGGCGCAGGCAAGGGCGAGACGGTCAAACTGCTGAATGAGTGGATGGACCCACGGCTGATTCAGGTAAGTACCTTTGACCGGCAAACCGATGAAGAGCTGGCCCGCCCAGCCGCCTGGCGTTATTGGCGACAACTGCCACCGAAAGGGCGCATGGGGATTTTCTTCGGTAACTGGTACAGCCAAATGCTCCAGGGCCGCGTCGATGGCCGTATCAAAGATGCCGTGTTGGACCAGGCCATCATCGGCGCCGAAGGCCTCGAGCGCATGCTCTGCGACGAAGGTGCGCTGATCTTTAAATTCTGGTTTCACCTGTCGAAAAAGCAGATGAAAGCCCGGCTGAAAAATCTCAAAGATGACCCGCAGCGCAGTTGGCGTTTAAGCCCGCTGGATTGGCAGCAGTCGCAGACCTACGACAAATTTGTCCGCTACGGTGAGCACGTTCTGCACCGCACCAGCCGTGACTACGCGCCCTGGTATGTGGTGGAAGGCGCCGATGAAAACTACCGCAGCCTGACCGTGGCGAAAATCCTCCTCGAAGGCTTGCAAGCCGCGCTAAAAACCAAAGAGCGCCCGCAGCGCCATCCCCATGCCGGCCCGGCGACCGTCAGCCTGGATAACCGCAGCCTGCTCGGCAGCCTGGACATGACCCAGCGCCTGGAAAAAGACGACTACCAAAAACAACTGGCCAGCGAACAGGCGCGTTTGGCCGGCTTGATGCGCGATAAGCGCTACCGCAAGCACGCATTGATTACGGTATTTGAGGGCAACGATGCGGCGGGCAAGGGCGGCGCGATTCGCCGGGTGGCGGCGGCACTGGATCCGCGCCAATACCGCATTATTCCGATCGCCGCGCCCACTGAAGAAGAGCGGGCGCAGCCCTATTTATGGCGCTTCTGGCGGCATATCCCCGGCCATGGCCAGTTCACCGTGTTCGACCGTTCCTGGTATGGGCGGGTGTTGGTGGAGCGTGTAGAGGGCTTCTGTTCGACCGCCGACTGGCTGCGCGCGTACGGCGAGATCAATGACTTTGAAGAACAACTGACCCGCGCTGGCATTGTGCTGGTGAAGTTTTGGTTGTCCATCGATCAGGACGAACAGCTGGCGCGTTTCAAAGAGCGCGAAGAGATCCCTTTCAAGCGTTTCAAAATCACCGAAGAAGACTGGCGCAACCGCAAAAAATGGCCGCAATACGCCGATGCCGTCGGCGATATGGTCGACCGCACCAGCACCGAAAACGCGCCATGGACGTTGGTGGAAGCCAACGACAAACGCTTTGCCCGGGTGAAGGTGTTGCGCACGATCAATGACGCGTTGGAGCGCGCTATGAACCGCGACTGATGGGCTGAAACGGTGCAGGATCGCTGCGCATACACGGGATGAATAGTCATCGCCCTGACGCTAGGGCGGTTTTATTCTTACGCCCAACCCAAGAACAACAACGAGGTGCGTGATGCGTGAAGTAGTGATCGTCGACAGCGTGCGGACTGGCCTGGCCAAGTCCTTCCGTGGCAAGTTCAACATGACCCGCCCGGACGACATGGCTGCCCATTGCGTGAATGCGCTGCTGGAACGCAACAAAATCGACCCGGCCACGGTGGAAGATTGCATTGTCGGCGCGGGCTCCAACGAAGGCGCCCAGGGCTACAACATTGGCCGCAACGTGGCCGTGCTGTCGGGCCTGGGCACTCAGGTGGCGGGCATGACCCTCAACCGCTTCTGCTCCTCGGGCCTGCAAGCCATCGCCATCGCTGCCAACCAGATTGCCTCGGGTTGCAGCGATATCATCGTTGCTGGCGGCGTTGAGTCGATCACCTTGACGATGAAAAGCGTCAACACCGACAACCTGATCAACCCGCTGCTCAAAGCCAACGTACCGGGCATCTACTACCCGATGGGGCAGACCGCCGAAATCGTTGCCCGCCGCTACAACGTCACCCGCGAGCAGCAAGACGCCTACGCCCTGCAAAGCCAGCAGCGCACCGCTCGCGCGCAAGCCGAAGGGTTGTTCGACGACGAAATCGTGCCGATGGCGGTGAAGTACTTTGTTGAAGACAAAGCCACGGGCGAGAAAACCATTGTTGAAGGCGTGGTCGATCGCGACGACTGCAACCGTGCCGACACCACCCTGGCCAGCCTGCAAGGGTTGAAGCCGGTGTTTGCCGAAGATGGTTCCGTAACCGCTGGTAACGCCTCGCAGCTGTCCGATGGCGCGTCCATGACCCTGGTGATGAGCCTGGATAAAGCCAAAGAACTGGGCCTGGAGCCGCTGGCGTATTTCCGTGGTTTTACCGTGGCCGGTTGCGAGCCCGAGGAAATGGGCATCGGCCCGGTGTATTCGGTGCCAAAACTGCTCAAAGCCCGTGACCTGACCGTTGAAGATATCGACCTGTGGGAACTCAACGAAGCCTTTGCTTCGCAGTGCCTGTATGCCCGTGACTTCCTGAAAATCGACAACGAGAAATACAACGTCAACGGCGGCTCGATTTCCATTGGCCACCCATTCGGCATGACCGGCTCGCGCCAAGTGGGGCATTTGGTTCGCGAATTGCGTCGTCGCGGCAAGCGCTACGGCATCGTCACCATGTGTGTGGGCGGCGGTATGGGCGCTACGGGGTTGTTTGAAGTCTACAAATAAGCGTTTTTGTAGCTGTTTTAGCGGTGGGTAGGGCGTGCTTTTTACGCGCCAGTGATACCGCGATAAACGCCTTGGTGCGCGCACCAAGCGATCTACCGCCACACACACCAATAAAAAACCGCGCCTAGGCGCGGTTTTTTATTGCCCGAACGCTGGCTTTAGAACAACACCTTGGCCACGTCGTTAAAGCGTTTGGCGAAGTGCACGGTGATGCCTTCTTTGAGGTAGTCCGGCAGTTCGGTGAAATCGCCACGGTTGGCTTCCGGCAAAATCAGTTCGTAGATTTTCTGCCGCCGCGCCGCAATTACTTTTTCCCGCACGCCACCGATGGGCAGCACATGCCCGGTCAAGGTCAGTTCACCGGTCATGGCCACGCCTTTTTTCGGCGCTTGGTTACGCGCCAATGACAGCAATGCCGTGGCCATGGTGACGCCAGCGCTAGGCCCGTCTTTGGGCGTCGCGCCCTCGGGCACATGCAAGTGCACAAAGGCTTCATCAAAGAATTTAGGATCGCCTTGGAACTCTTTGAGGTGCGAACTCACGTAGCTATAGGCAATCTCGGCGGACTCTTTCATCACCTCGCCCAGTTGCCCAGTCAGTTTGAACCCCCGGTTAAGCGTGTGGATACGTGACGCCTCAATCGGCAACGTGGCGCCGCCCATGCTGGTCCAGGCCAGGCCGGTGATTACGCCAACGCCGGAGAGCAATTGCTCGCGACGAAACAGCGGCATGCCCAGGTAGCCTTCGAGGTCTTTCGGGCCAATTTTCAGCTTGCTGCCTGGGTCGCCGAGCAGTTTCACCACCGCTTTACGCACCAGCTTGCCCAACTGCTTCTCCAATTGCCGCACGCCGGCCTCGCGGGCATAGCCCTCGATCACCGCTTTTAGCGCGCTGTCGCTGATGCTCAGGCGCTGTTTGGGTACGCCGGCTTTTTCCAATTGCTTGGGCCATAGGTGGCGCTTGGCGATGGCGAATTTCTCTTCGGCGATATAGCCGGCCAGGCGAATCACTTCCATCCGGTCGAGCAGCGGGCCGGGAATCGAGTCCAGGGTGTTGGCGGTGCACACGAACAGCACTTTCGACAGGTCCAGGCGCAGGTCGAGGTAATGGTCGAGGAATTCGACGTTCTGTTCCGGGTCGAGGGTTTCCAGCAGGGCCGAAGCCGGGTCGCCCTGGTAGCTCTGGCCCATCTTGTCGATCTCGTCGAGCATGATCACCGGGTTCATCACTTCGACGTCTTTCAGCGCCTGCACCAGCTTGCCCGGCTGCGCGCCGATGTAGGTGCGGCGGTGGCCCTTGATCTCCGCTTCATCGCGCATACCGCCGACGCTAAAGCGATAAAACGGCCGCCCCAGGGTTTCGGCGATGGACTTGCCGATACTGGTTTTACCCACACCCGGCGGGCCCACCAGCAGAACGATGGAGCCGGCAATCTCGCCCTTGAACGCACCCACGGCGAGAAACTCAAGAATGCGCTCCTTGATATCGTCCAGGCCGGCATGCTGTTCATCCAGCACCTGCTTGGCATGCACCAGGTCGAGCTTGTCTTTGCCGTGCACACCCCAAGGAATGACGGTGGCCCAGTCCAGATAATTGCGCGTGACCGCGTATTCCGGCGATCCGGTTTCCAGAATCGACAGCTTATTCAGCTCTTCATCAATGCGTTTGCGCGCTTGCTCCGGCAAGGTTTTACCTTCCAGGCGTTGCTCAAACTGCTCGATATCGGCGCTGCGATCATCCTTAGTCAGGCCCAGCTCCTGCTGGATCAGCTTGAGCTGCTCCTTAAGGAAAAACTCGCGTTGGTGCTCGCCAATGGTGCGGTTTACCTCCGCCGACAACTCGCTTTGCAAGCGCGCGACTTCCACCTCTTTGCGCAGCATGGGCAACACTTTTTCCATGCGCTGCAACACCGGCACGGTATCGAGCACCTCTTGCAACTCTTTCGGCGCGGCGGTAGTCAGGGCGGCGGCAAAATCGGTGAGTGGCGAAGGCTGGTTGGGGCTGAAGCGGTTCAGGTAGTTCTTCAACTCTTCGCTATACAGCGGGTTAAGCGGCAGCAACTCCTTGATCGCATTGATCAGCGCCATGGCATAGGCCTTGACCTCATCACGCTTGTCATCGGCGCTTGGCGGGTACTCGACCTCAGCCAGATACGGCGGGCGATGGCGCTTAAGCCAGCCACGAATTTTCACCCGCTGCATACCCTGAGCGACAAACTGCAACTTGCCATCGACCCGGCTGGCCTGATGGATTTTCACCAGCGTGCCGTGCTCAGGCAGGCTGTCGGTATTGAAATGGCGCGGATCAGTTACCGGCTGGTCGACATAAAACAGCGCCAGGCTGTGGTGATCAGTCTTGGCCACCAACTCCAAGGTTTCGGCCCAGTGCTCCTCATTAACGATGACCGGCAACACCTGCGCCGGAAAGAACGGGCGGTTATGAATAGGGATGACATACAACCGTTCGGGCGGCCGCTGATTAGGCAGCGCCAAGGCATGAGGCAAATGCAGGCCCTCGGGCAATAGCGCGTCGTCGTCTTCAACATCGGTAACGTGGTCGTTCATGCGGCACCTGTGATCACTACATGAATAGGTAGATGGGTCGGGGCGGGAAACAATTCAATGGCAGTTGTAAAGATTGGAGCGGGAGGGAGGGGGCTTTGCGAGTTGTTGTGGTCACGCTTATGCAGGGATAGCCATCGAACGCGGATCCGCACGTGCTCTTGCTCTTGCTCTTGCTCCTGCTCCTGCTCTGCTCTTGATCTGGCTTGTGATCTACCCGCCCCCTTTACCGCAAGGCCGAGCGGAGTCGTTGCGTAGGGGGTTGAGCGGCAGGAGCCGCGAAAGGCGTGGGGCCATGGATGGCCCTGCACGCCGACCCCCGGAGCAACGACGGAGCGAGGGAAGTCGCAGCGCAGCGTAGACCCAAGGTAGGGGCAAGCCCTTTTGGTTACTTTTTGGGCGACTGGAAAAAGAAACTCGCGCGTAAGGCGCGAAACCAAACGTCCAGCACACGCGGTAAAGAAGACAAACACCGCAACCAGAACAAACAGCAAAAGCTGGTGCGCACAGCACACCCTACGGCGGATTGCGCGAAAAAAAACGCCCCCCGTCAGCAATTTCATGCCCAAGTTTGAGGCGCGCCGGTCGCCTGCAACTGGGAAAAACACCCCCATTCCCGTACCATGCGCGCAAATTTTGATCAGCTATCCCTATGCTTGAAGCCCGCCTCCTACGCCTCGACGACCAGACCCATGAACACGCCCACGACCACCACCAACTGGTGATGTCGCTGTCTGGCCGCGCCGAATTCGAAGTCAATGGCCGTGGCGGCGAGGTGTGTCGCATGCGCGCGTGTCTGGTGCCCGGCGATGCCGAACACCAGTTTGCCGGGGTCGGCGATAACCGCATGCTGATCATTAATCTGGACGAACAGGGCAATACCGCCGAAGACCAGGAATTGCTCGCCGGCTTGTTCGATATGCCGCGCTACCCAGCCCTGGACGCCGATTTCCAGAATCTACTCAGTTACGCCGGCGCCGAACTGGCGCGCTATGGCAGCGACGCTCACCTAGCGCGCTCCCTTAGTGGCGTATTGCTGCGGGCGTTGCACCTGCGCTTGTTTGGTGAGCGCCGCCAGCGTGTGTTGGGGCCGCTGAATGTTGAGCGCTTGGATGCCTATATCGCTCAGCACCTGGCGCGGCGCATCAGCGTGGCTGAGTTGGCCCAAGTCGCCTGCCTGAGCCCCAGCCATTTTCATGCGCAGTTCAAAGACAGCCTGGGCCTGACCCCGCATCAATACCTGCTGAAAATTCGCCTGGACCGCGCCTCGCGCCTGCTGCGCGAAAGTGCGCTGCCGCTGGTGCGTATCGCCGAAGAATGTGGCTTCTCCAGCCAGAGCGCGCTGACCACCGCGATGCGTCGCTATCTGGGGCTGACGCCAAAACGCCTGCGCGGCGTTTAATCACGCCAACGGCCTGGTAGATCCTAGGCGTTACGCATTTCCCGGCTATATTTCGTGCAGGCTGCTTATCCGTGCAGCCCCCTATGCAGTGATGGCCAATTGCCTTTTTTGCCGTGAACTTTACCCGCGAACCCGTTAGTCTGGCCGCTGCAAGCAGGCGTCGACCTCGGTTGGCCTTGCACACCGCAGGTCTGTTTCGCGCTCTCTCAAGGTAGGTGGTATGCCAGTCATTCTTTGGATTGCTCAGCGTTTTCGCAGTACGTCCCCCTTGCCTTCAGTAAAACTTCCGGCGCTTGCCGTGGTGCTTACCCTGTTCACCAGTTGCTCGGTTGGCGCGGCCAGCTTTCAAGCGACGTTGGTGGATGCCCAGGGCAAACCTGTCGATGGTGGCGTGATCACCCTGCAAGGCCCCACCGATGCGCCATTGCCCGCGCAAACCGCGATCATGGACCAAGTGCAAAAGCAGTTTCAGCCGAGCGTGCTGGCGGTGCATACCAGCACCAAAGTGACCTTTCCCAACAGCGACAATATTCGCCATCAGGTGTATTCCTTCTCGCCCGCCAAGCGTTTTGAGCTGCGCTTGTACGAAGGCACGCCGTCCGAGCCAATCACTTTCGACAAACCCGGCGCGGTGGTGCTGGGCTGTAATATCCACGACTGGATGGTGGGGTATATCTACGTCACGGATGATCCTTGGTTCGCTGTAACCGACGCCAGCGGCGTGGTTACCTTGCAACTGCCGCCAGGGCATTACAACGTTACGCTCTGGCACCCGAGGAGCCCGGATCTGCTGCCACAAAAAGGCGGCGAGCTGACGCTAACCGAAAAAGACGCTAGCCAGCGGTACGCGGTCAATCTCACGGCCGGTTCCGAAGAATCCGAAGAACACGAGGAGCATGACGAGCATTACCCGGAGAAACCTTCAGCCTTTGGCGACGCATTCAAGAAGGCCGCGAGTGAAACAAAGAAATAGTTTTCAGACACGCATTGCCGGTGTGCTGATCCTGCTGTTGTTGGTGGTGATCGGCTCGCTGTATTTCGCCGTCAAAGTTGCCACCGCTGAGGCGGTTAAAATGCAGGCCAGCCAACAGTTAGCGGTCGGCGTGCGGGTGTTTGAGCGCCTGCTTGATGTGCGCAGCCGGCAGATTCGCGATGCGGTGCAAGTGCTGTCATCCGACTTTGGTTTCAAAGATGCCGTGGCCAGCGACGACACCGCCACCATCAGCTCGGTGCTGGGCAACCATGGCAAGCGTATTGACGCCACCGAAGTGCTGTTGCTGGCGCTGGACGGCACCATCAAGGCGACCGCCACAGCCAGCAATGGCCCCGACGCGTTTTCCCCTGGCATTGCCTTTCGCTACAGCCGCGAATTGGCCGAGGCGCGGCGTAATAAACAGTCGGCCTTGATCGTGTCGATCAACCATGAGCCGCATCTGTTAGTCGAAGCCCAGGTGCTGGCGCCCATTGCCATCGCCCGGGTGGTGATGGGCTTTCGTATGGACGACGCCTTGGCCGCTGAGCTGCGCAGCCTGACCAACCTAGATGTGTCGTTTCTAGCCATTGAAAACAACACCCCTGGCCGCCTGATCAGCACCCTGAATGCCGATCAGGAGTCGGCCATGGCCAACAATCTGCAGTTGGATAAGACCACCACCCTGAAAGAATTCGAGTTCGCGGGGCAACGCTACCTCAATGAACAGCTGGTGCTGGCCACGGGCCGCAATTATCAGGTGCAGGCCTATCTGCACAGCTCGCTGGATCAGGCCCTGGTGGCTTTTAAACCGCTGGACCGGCGCGTCTTACTGATCGCTTTGTGTGCCTTGCTCGCCTCGCTGGTCGGCGCGTTGTTTCTGGCCCGCAGTATTTCCCGGCCGGTGCGCGAGCTGGCGCGGGTGGCTGAGCGTGTAGGGCAGGGCGACTATCAGGGCGATATCGATCTAAAGCGTAATGACGAACTCGGCGTGCTGGCCAAAACCTTCCAGAAAATGCAGACCGATCTGGCCGAGCGCGAACGGCAGCTGGCCCATAACGCCCTGCATGACAGCCTCACGGGGTTGCCTAACCGCACCCTGGCCGTGGAACGGCTAGGTAGCTCGATCATGGCCGAGCGGCCAATGGCCTTGCTCAATCTGGGCATCGCCAACTTTCGCTCGGTCAATGAAACCTGCGGGCCGGGCGGTGGCGACCTGGCCTTGCAGCAGATCAGTCGCCGTTTGCAGGCGACCCTGCGCCCAGGCGATAGCCTGGCGCGGCTACTGGCCGATGAGTTTTTGGTGATGCTGGATGGCAGTGACCGCGACAGTGCGGTGGCCGCCGCCGACCAGTTGCAGCAACTGCTGATCAAACCCCTGCGCGTGGGCAACCATGATATCGCGCTGGATTGCGCCGTTGGTATTGCCGCTTTCCCACAAGACGGTGCCACTCCCGACGAACTGCTGCGCCGCGCCAACCTGGCGATGAACGACGCCGCGCTCTTGCCGGGGCGCTTACAGGTTTATCAACAGGGCCGTGAAGACGACCATGAGCGGCAGATCAATTTGATCCGCGACCTGCGCCGCGCCGCCCAAGGCAATGAGCTGGTGCTGCACTATCAGCCCAAGCTCAATATCAACGAAGGCCACGTGCGTCAGGCCGAAGCCCTGTTGCGTTGGCAGCACCCGCACTACGGCCTGGTTTCGCCTGGCGAGTTTATTCCGCTGGCCGAGCGCACCGGCAGTATTCAGGGCCTTACCGCCTGGGTAATCGAGGAGGTACTGCGCCAGTTGCGGGAATGGAACGGGCGCGGCTTGCGGGTGTTGATGTCGCTGAATATCTCCGCCGAAGACCTGCACGATATTGGCTTGGCCACTCGCGTCAGCCGTTTGCTGGCGCAGTACGCGGTGCCGGCTGAGCAGCTGATATTCGAGATCACCGAAAGCGCGGTGATGCAAAACCCGGAGACGGCGCTGAAAGTGCTGCACAGCCTGCGCGCCTGTGGCATTAGCTTGTCGGTAGATGACTTCGGCACCGGCTACTCGTCGCTGGCCCAGCTTAAGCGCATGCCGGTGCAGGAACTGAAGATCGACCAGTCGTTTGTGCGCGATCTGGACGACGACAGTGAAGACTCAGTGATCGTGCGTTCCACCATTGAAATGAGCCACAGTCTGGGCTTGAAAGTAGTGGCCGAGGGCGTGGAGTTTGAGCGCAGCTTGCGCCTGCTGGAGAAGTGGAACTGCGACACCGCCCAGGGTTACCTGATTAGCCGGCCGCTTACCGCGCTGGCGTTTGAAGCCTGGATGGGGCAACCGTTGCGCGCCAATCTGGCGATGTTGCACTAGAGCAGGTGATAGACGCGTACCTGATAGAAAAGACGGCACGGACGATGGCATGACCAAGACCTTT